>OCTX012291377.1_pt1 | contig 40030 bp, 28 predicted proteins | sample 1539691 | NCBI WGS metagenome assembly OCTX01 (sample SAMN02144231, study PRJEB22623) | gut metagenome | biome: sheep rumen | host: Ovis aries | place: New Zealand
CTTCTAATCTTTGTATAAGGTCTAACCTTATTATCAGCTACTGCAACATGTTCAGGATGTGATGCATATCCTGAAAGAGCAGTTCTATCTTCAAACATACTATCAAGCATTAAATCACCATTCGAACTTGATAAACCATCTGTATAAACCTTAATTCCTAGAAGTCCAGGTATTTTACCCTTAAGTCCCTCTAGTCCTTCCTTAATTGAAGCCTTAATCTCCTGTTTTTCCTTTTCGGAAAAATTATCCTTTAATGTCCAAATAATTACATGCTTAACCATAATATGTCTCCTTTCAAAAAATACAATAACTCTTTTGAACTTACTTATTCATATACTTAAATCCTGCATTTAATAAATAATTACTATCATTCCATCTGCCATTTTGATCACTACCTAAAACAACCGAAATAAACTTATTATTATTATCAGATGCCGAACCTACAAAACACTTTCCAGCTTCTCCTGTTGATCCTGTTTTTAATCCATCAACAGTTTTATTATAAAACTCTCCATTCTTATTCATAAGTTCATTAGTTGTCTGCCAAGTAACATCAAGTGATTTATCATAATATGAAGTACTAGCACAAATATCACTAATTACAGTATTATTCTTTGCCATAACACCAATTCGTGCTAAGTCAATCGCTGTAACATACTGGCCTTCTGTATCATAGCCATCGGGTGTTTCAAAATTCACATTGACACATCCCATTTCTTCAGCATTCTTATTCATGTATTTAACACATTCATCAATGTACTTCTTAGCCTCATTGCCATCAGCCGCATACACATTTGTATCATCACATTCAGGGGCATATTCCCCATCTCTTGTATCAGTATTATATTCATAGATTTCACTATTTTCAAGTCTATCATATGCACGTAATCCTGTATAATATGCCAATGTATATGCAGCATCATTACCAGAACATAAAAGCATACCATTTAATAGTTCATATACTGTATACTTTTCTCCCTCCTTGATACCACAAGCACTAGCATCTGCCGCCACGAATTCTTGTTCTTTACCAACTAAAACTTCTTCATCCAAATCCAAGAATTCCAATACCGTTAGAGCTGTCAATAACTTAGTTGTACTAGCTGGCGCTCTCTTTTCTAATCCATTCTTTGCATATAATATATCTAGTGAATCCAAATCAACTAAGAATCCTGCTTCCGCATTAATTTCTGAAGTTTTATCAAATTTCGAATATGTATAATCTACTGAACTTAACATATCATATTTATGTTTATCAAACGATTCAAAACTATCATCATCACTTAAATCATCTGTATCAACATCGCCGAGATCAAAGTTTTGATTAGAAACTTCATCAAGATTATTTTCAGTCTCAGTCATATCAGTATCATCTTCAGTTCCAGCCTGTTCATATCTATCATTTATACAATCAACATACTCATCTTCATTAGCAAATTTAACTGTTTCTAAATATTCATCAGCTGGATCAACAGGCTCCTTTGTTTCTGTTTCTAGTTCTGTTTCCGTCTCTGTTTCTGTCTCCGTTTTCGTTTCTGTTTTAGTCACTTTTTCAGTTGAAGTTTTTTCGGTATCCACAGCAACATTTTTACTAGTTTTCTTTTTTTCACCCTGTGTCTTTACAGCAAGACAAACCCCAATTACTGCCAAAACAAACAAAACGTATACCACAATATGTGTAATAATTTTCTTCACTCTCATACTCTTATTTCCCCATCTTTTGATTATTTTTCTTCAAAAATTGGATCATTAAAATTTATTCTATCCCACATTTCATTATCGATTTTTACATCATCTTTATAATTTTTTACAATCAAATCTATTTGCTGATTTAATAATTCTTTTTCTTTATCAGCCACTATTATGTCTGTAGCTTTTTCGTCATTATCATTAACACAATATATAACATAATTCTTTAAATCAGTATTTACGTTTACGCATTCACCAGTTTTCATAGAAAGACATGCAAGCTCAATCTTATCCCTATCTCGATCTCCTGCTCCAATTGTACCTTCAATTACTTCCTGTTTATACTTTGATGCGACATCAACTATTGTTCCGCCCTTATTAACTTCTGAGCATATCTTAGCAGCTGTATTTGCTGCATCATCTCCTGATACTTCAATCAAATTGATACTAACCTGTCTGTATAATTCCTTATCAACTACAATATTATATTTTTCCTTAATATAATCACATATTTCCTCATACATTAGATATGTAGTAAAAATACTCTTTAAATCATTTTTACTAGCATCAACTTTACCTTTAAGCACATCAGAAGAATTTTTTTCGTAATTATCAACCATATCAGAAACATCCTTGTCCCTAATATCTGACTTGTTCACTTCAAAATCCTTAGAATGATTAATAAGTTTATACTTCTTAACCATATCCTCAAGTGTTTGATTCTTTACCTGTTCCTCTAAAGTAACTTTATTCTTTCCTTCACTCCAGTGGATATGTGCGCCTGAAGCCATGTAATAGTTTTCGTAACTAGCCTGCGCATTATAAGCATAATATCTTAGTATTCCAGGCGAAAGATTACTACTTCCTATTTTCATAGCCGTGTATTTTTCCTCTTTCTTTTTTTTACATGAAGCTAGAGAAAAACATAACGCTACAGTCATACATACAACTACAGTTTTCTTTAAAAACTTATTTACACTTTTTTTTGAATTATCATTCAAAACATACATACTATTTTTTCTCCAAATAACAGCAAATAATTAATTCTTTATTTCACCTAATTCTGAAATAATACAATTAATCATTTCAATTAACTCCTCACTACCATCCATGGCTCTACCCTTTCTATAAACAAGTCTAGGAGAAGCATCTGTAATGAGTTTTAACTTACCCTTAAATTTATCCAAGACTTCAGGAAATCTACTAACATCAAGTTCCGCCTTTTCATACAAAACAAATGTCAGTTCATTTAAGTTTCCTCTTATTTCTTTAATATATACATTATGCGCCTTTGCTTTAATATTTGCAACCTCTAACAAACTTAAGACTACTTTTGGAACATCACCATACCTGTCAGTGAACTCATCAATGATATCATCTTTTTCATCTTCATTTTCAATGGCTGCAATCTTCTTATAAGCATTAAGTCTAGCAATCTCATCTTCAATGTACTTCTTAGGAATGTATGCATCTATAGGAATATCGATACTTGTTTCAAATTCAGATGGTATCTCTAATCCCTTAAACATGGCAACGGCCTGATTTAACATCTTACAATATAAATCATATCCAACCGCTTCCATATGTCCATGCTGCTCTGCTCCAAGAACATTACCAGCTCCTCTAATTTCAAGATCCCTTTTAGCTATCTTAAAACCACTACCAAGCTCAGTAAAATCCTTAATGGCCTGAAGTCTCTTTTCAGCAACTTCCTTTAAAATCTTATTTCTCTTATACATCAAAAATGCATATGATGTTCTATTCGATCTTCCAACTCTCCCCTTTAACTGGTATAGCTGCGAAAGTCCAAATCGATCCGCATCCTGTATAATCATGGTATTAACATTTGATATATCAAGACCAGTTTCAATAATAGTTGTTGAAACTAATACATCTATATCACCATTCATAAAGTCGTACATAACTGACTCAAGCATTCTCTCACTCATTCTTCCATGAGCAATTGCAATATTTGCATCAGGAACTAACTTTTGAAGCTTGCTTGCAATATCCTCAATATTATTAACTCTGTTATGTACATAATACACCTGACCATTTCTTGAAAGCTCACGATTAATGGCTTCTCTTACCATTTCATCGTTATACTCCATAACAAATGTCTGTACAGGCATTCTATCAACTGGAGGTTCGGATAATACCGACATATCCCTTATTCCAATCATGCTCATATGAAGTGTTCTTGGAATAGGTGTTGCACTTAAACACAATACATCAATATTATTTTTTAGTTCCTTGATTTTCTCCTTATGTTTAACACCAAATCTCTGTTCCTCATCAATAATCAAAAGACCTAAATCCTTAAACTTAACATCCTTTGATAAAACCCTGTGAGTACCAATTAATATATCAACAAATCCCTTCTTCAAATCAGCAAGGGTATTCTCAACCTGTTTCTTTGTTCTAAATCTTGAAAGTTCATCAACTCTAACAGGAAAATCCTTAAACCTACTAGCAAATGTATTGTAATGCTGCGATGCAAGTATGGTTGTAGGTACTAAGAACACAACCTGTTTTCCATCCTGTACGGCCTTAAATGCAGCTCGAATTGCCACTTCAGTTTTTCCGTAACCAACATCACCACATATAAGTCTATCCATGGTCTTCTTACTTTCCATGTCAGACTTAACTGCATCTATTGCATTGAGCTGATCATCAGTCTCCTCGTAAGGAAACATCTCTTCAAATTCCTTTTGCCATAATGAATCCTCAGAGAAAGCAAATCCTTCACTATTCTCTCTAGCGGCATAAAGCTTTATTAAGTCAGCAGCAATATCCTTAACAGCACTTTTAACTCTGCTTCTGGTTTTAGACCATTCCTGTCCACCTATCTTATTAAGCTTAGGTGCCACACCTTCAGCACCTGAATATTTAGCTACTTGATCAAGGTCACTTGCAAGAACATGAAGTGAACTTCCACCATCATAATCTATCTTAATGTAGTCCTTAATTATCCCCTTAACTTCAGCCTTAACTATTCCTCTATATACACCGATACCATAACTTTCATGAACAACATAATCCCCAATGTTAAGACTACCAAAGTCCGTAATTACATCACCAGATGCCTTCCTATGTCTCTTCTTTTTCTTAACGGTACCATATATGTCATTTTGAGATATTAATACAAATTTTAAGGATGGATATACAAAGCCTCTATGAAGATTACCATACCTAACCATAATCTCACCTGCTGCTGGAATTCTATCATCCTCAGTGTAGAAAGCATTAATATCATATTCTCTTAAATTACCTGCAAGTCTTTCCGCCCTTGTTTTTGAAGCAGAAAGAATCATAATTCCATATTTCTGTCGCTTATAAAACTCAATGTCTCTTATAAGCATTTCATAATCATTGTTATATACAACCGTATTATTGGTTTCTACATTTATCTTTTCCTTACACTTTATCTCATTAATCTTTTGATCAAGTGCTGTGAAAAACAATGTTTTTCTTTTGGATAAAATACTTATTATATCCGAAGGAGTATATAGATTCTTCATCTGTCCTGGAAGCATGTATCCATCATCAAGTCTATGTTTTGAACTATCTAAAAACTCTTCCCATACCACATTAAGATGTTCAAAACTTCTTGCTGGCTCTTCAACACAAATAATTGCATCATCATCAAAGTAATCAAAAAAATTCGAAGTTTCATTTGTAAAATAATTTACAAATGCATCCTTGTTAATTCCCTTTGCATCTAAATCAAGTAACTCAAGAAATTCCTTAATTGTCACTTTAAGTCTATGTGCCTGTTCAGTCTTTAATTCATCTCTTAATGTATTATACGTTTTCTTTAATTCAGCCTCAATCTTCTTAACACCAGCCTGAATTTCATCAGAAGTATACATATACTCTGTTGCTGGATAAATCTGAACTTCCTTTATGTTTTCAATTGTTCTTTGAGTATTTACATCAAATATTTTTATATTATCAATTTCCGTATCCCATAAATCAATACGGTATGGATTATCACTTTCGAGTGGAAATATATCTATAATACTTCCTCTAATAGCACACTGTCCCTTATCTTCAACCTGAGAATTAAATTCATAACCAGTTCTTACAAGAACACTTCTAACTTCATCAAGATCAACTTCTCCTCCAACTTCAAAAGAAAGAATTGAACTCTTAAGTCTTTCAGCCGGAAGCAATTTATCCATAAATGCATCCATTGTTGTAACAATAGTAATATTCTCCCCACGTATCAGACTTCTAAGTGCCTTCATTCTCTCTTTCAAAAGAAGGTTCCCATGAATATCTGCATTATAGAATATAAAATCCTTAGCTGGATATACATGAACGTTATCCTCAAAATATGAAGCATCTTCTGCTATTTGTCTTGCTCTTTTTTCACTATGTGTAATAATAATTCGTTGCTTAACATCCTTAGAAATGGACATAACAAAATGGATAAACTGGCTTTCAGAACACCCGTTTATCTGCATTGGCATATGACCCTTACCCATATGATATTTTGTCTCGCTATATCCGTACAAACCTTCAATAAGCCCATATAACGCCTTCATATTAACCACCTTTATTGAAAACCTGAACATAGTAGCATTTTGAAACTAACTATAAAACACAAACATTCATAACTTGCTTAATTATACTTATTCATTGCAGCCTGAATGTCCTCACTCATCATAACAACTGCTGCTGATGCGGCATCATTAATCGCCGCATCAACTGCACTTCTATCTTTTTTATCAAACTTTCCAAGTACATGCTTAATAAGATCACCCTCATTAGCACCCACTCCAATTTTAATTCTTTTAAATTCCTGAGTACCCAAATGAGCAATAATATTCTTAATTCCATTATGCCCACCAGCACTTCCTTTAGCCCTAATTCTTATATGGCCAACATCAAGACTTATATCATCGTATAAAACAATCAATTCCTCTGTAACATCAACCTTGTAAAAATCGCAAACTGCTTTTACCGATTCACCACTTAAATTCATGAACGTTTGTGGCTTAACGATAACAACTTTCTCTCCATCTATGACACCAGTCCCACATAAAGCCTTATGTCTTACCGTATTAACCTTAATATCAAATCTTTTTGCAATCTCATCAACTGCATCAAATCCTATATTATGTCTTGTTCCTTTATATTTATCCGTTGGATTTCCAAGTCCCACTATAACGTACATAAATATCCTCTTTCTAACTAATTATTATTTATATCTAAGCATCAAAAGCGCAACCTTCAACTTAGTAATCATATTACCTTCCTGATTGATTTTATGTGCTATTTTACTAATTAGTTTATATAATTTTTTTCTTTCTTCTGATGATATATCTGCATTCTTACTATATTTAGCTCTATCTATTAAAGCATAAACCTGTTTAACAAGACTTTCATTAACACCAAATTCTTTTATAATTCTACTAATGCTATTATTTCTATCATAGTTTTCAGTAATATTTATGTTTTTAATCTTACACAATTTAATAAGATCCACTTCATACCTATCAATTGTAAAATATGCAAAAGTATAAAAATACTTTTTCAATAAATATTTCAATAAAAATCTTATAACAATTGCTAATAAAATTATTATTACTAAAGCTGTAATAATAGTAAGAATAACTCTAACTACAGCCTGCGCACTAACCTTATGTGTCTTTTCTTCAACCTTTTTTGTTGTAGCTTGTTTTGTTGTAGGCTGATTATTCTTTTTAGTTGTTAATTGTTTTTTTGTAGTTGTTTCGTTCCTGTTAGTTGATTTATTCTCTGTAGTTGTTTCTTGTTTTGTCTCATTTTGAGTATAACCCGAACCACTTCCAACTGTAACTTCTATAGGAATCCAACCTACATTTGGAATAAAAATTTCCGTCCATGCATGACTATCATTATTCTTAACTTCTATTATTTTATTGCCTTCATATGAACTTGGCAAGTCTACTGCATATCCTTCTACATATCTTGCTGCGATACCCATCTTTCTAAACATAAGTGTTGCAGTTGTTGCATAATACATACAGTATCCCTTTTTCTTCATAATGAAGTAATCAACAGAATCCATATCATCAGGAGTTTTACCTGGTTTCAAGTCATATTTATAATTAGAAAAATAATTTAAAACATAATCAACATATGGTTCTATTCCAATTTCTTTATCATATCCACGCCCAACAAGATCAATTTTTTCACCATCAACATCTACTTCCATGGTTTCAAACTCATTATAAAAACGTGGTATATCAGTAAACCCTGGAATATCCATATTATTCTCCATAAAGATATTATCAGATTCATATCTATATGCACTCTGATAATCAGCAGAATCAATTGACTCCTCCGTAGCGAAATGTTCAGCTATATTCTTCTTTATGTATTTTGCTTGTTTATAAAAACTAGTCTGATTATCCTGTGAAATAAACTTATGTCTGTATGCAGAATAGTTTCCTGATTCATAATAATCTGATAATTCAGATATCACACGGCCACTATCCATAATTTCATCTGCATATGATGTATCAAAATCCGGTTCTATGTAATAAGGATGAAATCTAGTTGCCCTATTAAACTTATCGGTTATTTCAATCATGCCACTTATACTATTTTTATCGACTTTTTCTACCACACCAGCCATACTATTAAAGTACATAGGAAATTTACTTGTATAATACTCATCTATATTACTATCAACAATCGAATCTTCAGGTTCATATAGTGTGTTCTGCCATCCATTATTATTATATGTATCATATGCCTTACCTTTTAAGTAAAGTCTATTTCCAAACTTATTTATACCATCATAGAAAATATTCATTTCTAATTCAGGTTTCTTGGTAAGTTTTAATTCGCTAACATTTCCAATTTTTGGATCAGTATTAAACGCAATGTTTCCACCATTAAATACATCGTTCACATCAAAAGCCTGCTTATGTCCACCAGTAAGTTTAACTTTAGCAAACTCTTCTATTCGATGAGATACATCATTCTTTATAGTTTGTATTTTTTCAGGATTATGCAAGCCCTTAGGAACTAACATATTAACTAGTAAAACAATAATAAGAATACACGGTATACCGCAAATAATCGTGTTAAAACTTACCCTTTTAGCGACTATTTTTCTTCCGTCATTTCCATTACTAGATACTAATAAAATAAACAAATAAATGCCTAGCAATATAATAAAATGCATTGACAAATAAACACTTATAATAAGAATTCCAATAACAAAAGGCAGCATAAAAAGATATGATATTCCCACTTCTATTTTCTTTCTATTAATGAAAAGAAAAACAAAAATCCATATCATACCAAATAACACTAACGCATCACCAACCAACTGATGTTTCGATGCACTCTTTTCAAAAGTCTCCACACCAGAATAATTATTATCTATCTGACTTGCAACATTATCTGCTAATCTAAGCATTCCTTTTTTTAAAAATTCCCAGTTACTATAAGCTCTTAAAACTAAATAGACCGATATGATCGAGTATGCGATATTCCTTTTTTCTTTCAAAAAACAAATTAACACGCAACAAATAATTGTAAAAAATATCAACTTAATTACTACTCCTGGTGCATCATAATTCATTCTAGAATTATCCATGATACCAAAAATAGTTGCTAAACATCCACATAAACCAATAAGTCCAACTACAATAACCCACTTTATTTCATCCATATTAGGATTACTTGAAACAGATACTGGTTCATATGCATCCATGTCCATATAACATGCTCCAATTGTTTGATTAATTTGATTTTGAATCAATTTTTCTTTATTTTTTCTTTTTCTAGACATTTCTCATAACGCCCTTTTCTTTTCCTATAATTTCTATTGTTGATCCTCTTGTAATTTTTTCAATTGAATTTTTAACGTCATTCATGTCACTAACTGTAATGTAATATATACGATCAAATTTCACCTTATGATGTCTTCTTATGTACTCATAAACTGAAACTGTTTCATCAATAAATTTTGTATTAAGAAGATTTTTAACTGCTTCTTTTAATTCATATTCATCTTTTGGTTTATATGCTACAATATCATTTTTATCACTCCAGCATATAGTGAACTTTATATTGTTTTGAATTAAGCAATATGACACATTCATCAATTCCTCTAAAAGTTTATCTACCAGATTTAATAATTCTTCCGAATTTCTATTCTTGCCATCAGCTAGCCCACCAAAATCAACATAAATGAGTTTTTCATTATCGAGTGGTTTAGAAAACTCCTTAACCACCATAAAATCTCTCTTACTACTTAATTTCCAATGAATATCTCTAATATTATCGCCTTCTCTATACTCTCGTATATCAAAAACTTCACTTCTATCATTACCTTTTTCATTGTCATCAAACTGGTAAATATCATCATCTTCATTCGCTTCTGGAATTGCAAAATTATAATCTTTGTCAATTTTAGGTAATATCATAATGTTTGATATCATTTCTGGATAAAATGTTATTTTAAATAATCCTAAAAATGAATATACAGTCATTTCCTTTACACATAAATTAATACAACCATAATGTGAAGTATGTAATTCAAAGGTATGCACAATTGTATCATATCCTGGAACTGAAGTTACTAATTTATTCTTTATAACATCTGAATAAAAACCATTTCCATATTCAAATTTAAACCTTAAAACTCTTATTGGTATATTACTAACATTATCAATTCTAAACTCAACCGGAGTTACCTTGCTTCTAATATCAACATGGCTTCTGGTACTAATAGTAATACGTATCTTTTCGCGATAATGTCTAAACACCATGTAATCAATTACAATGCCAACAAGCAATGCAATGATACAATTAAACATATATCTTTCAATGAACATAATATACACACTAAACAAAAGTATTATGCCCAAAAGATATAAAAGCCTATTCTTCCACATATTACTTTTTATCCCTCACTAACAGGAGCAATAACCTGACTAATAATTCTGTCAATTGCATCCCTTGATTTTATTTCTCTACCACCAACCATATTCATAACAAGTCTGTGACCTAAAGTATCGTGAACTACAGCAATAACGTCATCTGGAATAACATAATTTCTTCCCTCAAGATATGCATATGCTCTTGACATTGCTGCAAGCGCAACAGAACCTCTAGGACTTGCACCAAGCTTAATATCATTATTCTTTCTTGTTGCACTAACAATATCAACCATGTACTTATAAACTCTATCATGAATAAATACTTCTGATACTTCTTTTTGCATATTAGCAAATGTCTGTGGATCCGTTATTGACACAACATTATCTAAAGAATTACCTGCTTCTTTAGTTTTTAACATATTAATTTCATCATCTACTTTAGGATAACCAATTGATAATCTAATCATAAATCTATCAAGCTGTGATTCTGGAAGCATATGTGTACCAACAGAACCCTCAGGGTTCTGAGTTGCTATTACCATAAATGGATTATTTAACTTATAAGAAACACCATCAACAGTAACTTTCTTTTCTTCCATTGCCTCTAATAAAGCTGACTGTGTTTTAGCAGAAGTTCTATTAATTTCATCTGCTAATAACAAGTTACAGAATATAACACCAGGTTTGTACTTGAATTCATTTTCAGCCTGATCAAAAATCGTAAAACCAACAACATCACTAGGCATAACATCCGATGTAAACTGAATTCTGTTCTGTTCAAGATTCATAGCCTTAGCAAATGCAATTGCCATCGTTGTTTTTCCTACTCCCGGAATATCATCTATCAAAATATGACCACCTGCTAAAAAGCAAGTCAACACTTTCTTTACAACTTCTTCCTTTCCAATAATAACCTTGTTAACTTCCTTGATAATTTCATGAGCTACCTCATATCCGTTCATAATTTCCTCCTAAAATAAATTATTCTTTAATCTTTTTTGTCCCGCATTATTCTTTATAAAACTCATTTATATTATATATAAATGAGTCTTCAGATTTCTTAAAAAATTATTACAATTTACTTAAAATGTAAATTTCCACTCACTATGCTAGTATATCATAAATTGTCAATTTATTAAACATCATTATATAAACAAACAGGCTAATAATCCGTTACAATAAAACCCTTTTTTCAACCCAAAAACAGCTATGGATAAACCATAGCTGCTTTCGTGTAAAACCTTAAGTTTTACTTTATCAACAAATAGGGTAACCAAACCACTGGTCACACTCTTTATTACCGAACTTTACTCTATCGGCTGTTCATCATCTTCCTCTAAAGCTTTCTCATAAGCCTCTAAGATGAGGTTCTGGATAGACGTCCTAGTTTCAGTATTTATAGGGTGTGCAATGTCCTTATACTCTCCGTCTGACGCCTTTCTACTAGGCATAGCGATGAATAATCCTCTTTCACCGTCAATAACCTTAATATCATGTACAACGAATTCATCATCAATTGTGATAGACACGATAGCTTTCATCTTGCCGTCTTTTGTCATCTTCCTAACTCTTACATCTGTAATCTTCATTTTACAATCCTCCTAATTACGTTTGATTACATTGTGTATCTTGCATTTTCTTCAATAACGATTTTGATTTCTCCATCTTCGCCTATGAATGTTGAATTTGCATTGATAGTATCCCTACTTTCAACTATGCAATTCTCAATGTGTGTATTATCTCCGATATAAACATCGTTAAGGATAATCGAGTTTTTAATTACGCAGTTATTTCCAATATAGGCTTTCTTGAAAAGAATAGAATCTTCTATCTTTCCATTAATTATACAACCACTTGAAATAAGACTGTTCTTCACTTCTGCTCCTGGGTTATATTTTGCAGGAGGCAAATCGTTTACTCGTGAATATACATCTGGATATTGTTTAAAGAAATAATCTCTTATATCTGGTTTTAGGAAATCCATATTTGTACTGAAATAATCCTCAACCGTTGAAATATTTCTCCAATATTCTTCCATAATATATGAGTATATTCTCTTTGACTTTTTATACTTAAGAATTACGTCATTTACTAAATCGTATCTATCTTGTGCCACGCACTTTTCGATAAGTTCAATAAGTAATCTTCTTCTAATTACATATATACCTGTTGAAACTAATCTATTGCTAGCTTCATCAGGTTTTTCTTCAAAGTCAGTAATTCTTCCGTCATCATCTATTTGTACAACACCAAACCTTGTAACATCCGAATCCTCAGATAATTCTTTACAAACAATGGTAATGTCCGCCTGCTTGTCAACGTGCTGAGTTAAAACTTTATTATAATCAAGTTTATATACAGCATCACCTGTTGCTATTACAACATATGGCTCGTGACTACTTTTCAAAAATCCAATGTTCTGATGAATAGCATCCGCCGTGCCTCTATACCAGAATCCATTATCGGATGTTATTGATGGCGTAAATACATATAAACCACCTTGTTTACGACCAAAGTCCCACCATTTCGATGAACTTAAGTGTTCGTTCAATGACCATGCGTTGTACTGTGTCAGAACTGCTACCTTCTGAATATGTGAATTTGTCATGTTACTAAGTGTGAAGTCTATGCTTCTGTAACTACCTGCCACAGGCATAGCAGCAATTGCTCTCTTTAATGAGAGCTCTTTCATCCTGTAGTTATTACCACCAGCTAAAATAATTCCTATCGCTCTCATCAAATCTCACCTGCCTTAATTATATAGTCTCCAGCAGCTAGTTCTCCATCTGTATAATCTGACAAATCTGTCTCTCCAGAGATAGCTGTATTCTTTCCGATTTTTACTCCGTCCGGAATAACGGAATTCTCACCAATCACTGCCAAATCAAAGGCATATATCTTGGTACTCAACTTGCTAGGTGCTGACTCTCCAAATCCAATTTCACAGTCCTTTCCAACAACTGTACGCTCAGCAATAATTGATTTGTCAATCTTCGTTCCTGACTTAATCACACTACCTTGCATTATAATTGAATCCTTTACAACTGCACCTTCCTCTATGGTGACATCAGGACTAATAACCGAGTTATAAACCTCTCCACATATAGTACATCCTTCACCAACTATGCTTTTTTCTATTACAGAGCTTCCTGCAATATACTGTGGTGGAAGCGAATCACTCTTTGTATAGATTTTCCAAAATTCTTCATATAAATTGAAATCTGGAACAATATCTATAAGTTCCATATTAGCTTCCCAGTATGAACCTAATGTTCCTACATCTTTCCAGTATCCCGTATATTCATATGAGAATATGCGTCTTCCCTGTTCGAAACAATATGGAATAATATGCATACCAAAATCGCAGTTCTGCTGATCCTTTAATTTTATTAAAGCCTCTTTTAGAACTTTCCAATTAAAAATGTAGATACCCATAGAAGCCAAATTGCTCTTTGGATGTTCAGGTTTTTCCTGGAATTCGGTAATTCTATTGTTATCATCTGTGACTACTACACCAAATCTACTTGCCTCTTCAATCGGCACTGGCATAGCTGCAATGGTTACATCTGCTTCATTAGCCTTGTGGTAATCAAGCATCACTTCGTAATCCATCTTATATATATGGTCTCCTGAGAGTATCAGTACATAATCAGGATTATACGTTTCCATGTACTCGAGATTCTGGAAAATCGCATTAGCTGTTCCTGTGTACCAATCAGTGTTTTCACTTTTTTCATATGGTGGAAGTACTGTAACTCCTCCTATGTTCCTATCAAGATCCCACGGAATACCAATTCCGATATGAGCATTTAGCCTTAAAGGCTGGTACTGTGTTAATACACCTACCGTATCAATGCCCGAATTAATACAGTTACTTAATGGGAAGTCGATAATACGATATTTACCCCCAAAAGCAACTGCAGGCTTTGCAACTTTTGCTGTCAATACGCCAAGTCTGCTTCCTTGCCCCCCGGCAAGTAACATTGCAATCATCTCTTTTTTTATCAATTCAACCACCTCATCTGTTAGTAAAATATATTTTCAGTACTACTATTATAGCACATTTTCCAAAAAAATATATGGTAAACAAGCCATATTTTTATATATTTTTTTGTAATTTTTATCATTAGCGTTTTTTCTTATAGTCATTTTGCACAAAAAATAGGTTAATGTTTGTTAACTTTGCATATAGTGAATGTTTATTTTTTAACTATCCATTTTTCTCTTCCTATTAAGAATATTATCCTATTTAATTTGCTTTTTATTTTTAATAAGAGTATAATCTACTAGGAATGTTTTAAGAAAATAGGAGGTACTTATGTACACTATTGATTTTTCAGTAAAATCCAAGGTTCACTTTACAGGTATCGGTGGTATCAGTATGAGTGGTCTTGCAGAAATATTATTATCAAAAGGATTTACAGTTACAGGCTCAGATTCAAAGAAATCTGAAGTAACTGAAATTTTAGAAAATTTAGGAGCAACTGTATACATCGGGCAGCGTCAGGCTAATATTACAGACGACATTGATTTTCTCGTATACACAGCTGCTGTTAAATCTGACAATCCAGAATTAGTTGCTGCTAAGGAAAAGAATATACCTACATTAACAAGAGCGGAATTATTAGGACAGATTATGAAACATTATAAAGTCGCAATTGGTGTTGCTGGTACTCATGGTAAAACAAGTACAACATCAATGCTTTCTAATATCTTCCTATACGCAAAGAAAGACCCTACTATTCTTGTAGGCGGTATGTTACCTTCAATCGGAGGTAATTCTCTTGTAGGTAATTCAGAGAACTTTATTACAGAAGCTTGTGAGTATACTAATAGTTTTCTATCATTTGCTCCAACTATAGCTGTAATATTAAATGTAAAAGAAGATCATCTTGATTTCTTTAAAGATATTGATGATATTAGAAATAGTTTTAAGCGTTACGCTAAACTTCTACCTAGCGATGGTACATTAGTTATTAATGGTGAAATTGATAACCTATCATTCTTCACAGATGATTTAGATTGCAATGTATCAACATTTGGTAGTAATCCAAGCACTTGTACTTATAGCTACAAGGATTTATCTTTCGATGAATATGCTAGAGGGTCTTATACACTTCTAATTAATAATGAAGAAGCTGGTAAAGTTAACCTTAAAGTTACAGGCGAACATAATGTACTTAATTCACTTGCTGCAATTGCTAGTGCAGTTGCAAGTGGAATCTCAGTTGAAGATGCCATTGCTGGTCTTTATACATATGAAGGTGTTGATAGAAGATTCCAGCATAAGGGAAAGCTAGGAGATATTGAAATCATTGATGACTACGCTCATCATCCAGATGAAATTAACGCAACAATTGCAGCTGCAAAGAACTACCCACATAAAGATTTATGGGTGGTTTTCCAGCCACACACATATACAAGAACTAAATCTCTCATGAATGAATTTGCTAATAGTCTATGCAAAGCTGACAAGATTGTATTAGCAGACATTTATGCAGCTAGAGAAACTGATAATTTAGGTATTTCATCTCAAACTTTAGCGAATGAAATTAAAAAGTATAACCCAAATGTATACTACTTCCCTACATTTTCAGAAATTGAAAATTTTTTATTAGAAAATTTATCATCCGGCGACTTGTTGATAACTATGGGTGCCGGTGATGTTGTAAAAATAGGCGAAAACCTACTTGGAAAATAAGTTATAAACATATCCACATTTTTTATCAATAAGAAGTTGATAAATGATGTGGATTTTTGATTTACATAACGCATATATAAACCCTTATTTTATGCACCCTGTGGGAGTTATGCACACTGTCCACATTATCCACAATCAGCCATTAAATATGGCACAAACACTCGTTCTATTTTAAAAAAATCAAACCTGTGCTATACTAAATCGCGTACGAAAATAACTACTAGTAAAGGGGTATTGACATGGGTGATCTTTTCCTAGAACGCGGTAGTTCTTCAAGAACAACTGCATTATCAAATACATTTATAGATGAGTACATGGGTAAGGCTAACGGAGAATTTGTTAAAGTGTATTTATACCTTTTAAGATGCTACCAAGACAGATCAATGAAGGTGTCTGTCTCAAGCTTCGCAGATTCACTTAACTGTACCGAGGGCGACATACTTCGTGCATTTAAATATTGGGAGGAACAATCTTTAATTTCTGTATGTTTCGATGAAGATGGCGAACTTAGCGGACTTAGAATTAACGAATGTAAATCAAACAAAAAATCCAAAAAAGGAACAAAAGAATATAGTGATGATATTAATGTTTCCAAAAAGAAAGATAAGAAAAAACCTTCTATCACTGAACTTTGTGATGATGAAGAATTTTCTGATTTGATATTTGCTATATCAACATATCTTGGCAAGCCTAGTCTCACTCCCAAGGAAACAGATACTGTACTTTACTTCATATCTGATTTAGGTTTTTCAACAGACTTAATTTTATATCTTGTTGAACACTGCATCAGTAGTGGAAGTAAAAGCATGAGATATATTGAAAAAGTTGCAATATCATGGGCTACAATTGGTATTGAAACTCTTGAAGACGCGAAAGAATATACTAACAATCATTCAACTAAATACAAATGCGTATTCAAGGCATTTGGCATAACAGGAAGACATCCTGGCCAAAGTGAAAAAGAATACATTAACAAGTGGTTCGATACATTTGGATTTGCTAGTGAAATTGTTGTTGAAGCATGTAATAGAACTATCAATTCAATTCACGAACCAAGTTTTAAATATGTAGATTCAATTTTAACTAACTGGCATAACTGTGGCATAACATGCCTAGACCAGATTAGTGAATTAGATGAGGAACATAAAAATTCCGCCAAAGAGAAAATCACAAGACTTCCAAAGCAGTCATCAAGAAAAACTGCTGCTTCTTATGATAATGGTTTTTCAGCTTTTCCTCAGAGAGAGTATAATAATGAAGAACTTGAACAGAAGCTATTAAAAAACAGAGCATTTTAATGTATTATAATACTTGTAGTAATGTTTTTTATTAAGGAGGTATTATGGCTCTTACAAATGAACAATTTGATAGCATTATGAGTAAGTATGAAAAAATAAGAAATCATAATGCCACAGTGGAAGCTGATAGAAAAAAAGAAATATATGAAAAACTTCCTCGTATAAAGGAAATAAATGATGAAATGGCCAATCTTTCACTTAAGGCTTCTATCGAAGCAATTAACGGCGATCCTACAGCCATAAGAAAACTTTCTGAGGAAAGTGTCATTCTTAATAATGAAAGAGAATTAATTCTCGAAAGAGCTGGCTATAAAAAAACATATCTTGATCCTATATACAACTGTAAAGATTGTAAAGATACAGGATATATCGGAAATGAAAAATGTCACTGCTTAAAGCAGCATATTATAAACGAATTATATTCACAGTCAAATCTAAATGAAATTCTTCATAGAGAGAATTTTGATAATTTCTGTTTTGACTACTACTCTCCTTCATATTTCGATAAAGTAACTGGCAAGAATGCTTTAGAGAATATCGAAGAAGTTGTAGATTACTGTCACCACTTTATCAAGACATTTGATTCGACTTTTACAAATATAATTATATACGGAAATACAGGTGTTGGAAAAACTTATCTTTCAAACTGTATTGCCAAAGAGCTTATTGAGAAAGGTAAATCTGTTATTTATCTTTCTGCAGTAAAACTCTTTGAAATTCTTGGAGATTATACATTTAACTCAAAGAGAATAGAGAACGTGGGAGACACAGTTAATAACCTATTAAACTGTGATTTACTGATAATAGATGACTTAGGAACTGAATTTGCTAATTCATTTACTCCTTCAGCATTCTTTAATGTATTGAACGAGAGACTTCTTGCCTCTAAATCAACTATTATCTCAACTAATTTATTTCCTGGTGATATCGCCAAGAAGTACTCAGAACGTATCTCATCAAGAATCGTTGGTAACTATGTAGGTATCAAGGTATTTGGTGAAGATATAAGACAATTAAACAGATCATAGGAGGACCCATTTTTATGGTACAGAATGGAAAAAACTACAAGACAATTCCAGTTGCCCCATTAGGCATCATGGCACATGAAAGCATCAAGCCACTTTGCGATAAGGTTGATAAATATATCGCAAATTGGAGACATGAAACAATGGCTGAAGGTTGTGATTTACCTTTAGTAGAATTTGAAAAAGATTCTTTTTTAATTGATTTTAAGACTCCAAGATTTGGCTCAGGTGAAGCTAAATGTGTTATTAATCAGACTGTACGTGGTGATGACCTTTACATTATTGCTGACGTTACAAATCATCATTTAACTTATTCAGTTTGCGGACATGAAAATCACATGTCACCGGATGACATTTTCCAGGATATCAAAAGAATAATCGCTGCTGTTGCAGGTAAAGGTAAAAGAATAACTGTTGTTATGCCTTTCCTTTATGAAAGCAGACAGCACCGTCGTACAGCTCGTGAATCTATGGACTGCGCTCTTGCTCTCCAGGAACTCATAAATATGGGTGTTGAAAATATTATCACATTCGACGCACACGATCCTCGTGTACAGAATGCAATTCCACTTAATGGATTTGAAACAGTTCAGCCTACATATCAGTTCATCAAGAACTTACTTAAAGCTGAACCTGATCTTACAATTGACGCTGATCACATGATGATGATCAGTCCAGATGAAGGTGCTATGAATCGTGTAGTTTATTATGCTAACGTTCTTGGTATCGACATGGGTATGTTCTACAAACGCCGTGATTATACACAGCTTGTAAACGGTAGAAACCCTATCGTTGCTCATGAATTCTTAGGTTCTTCTGTTGAAGGAAAAGATGTATTCATTATTGATGATATGATTTCATCAGGTGATAGTCTTTTAGATGTTGCTAGAGAACTTAAGAAGAGAAAAGCTAGAAAGGTATTTGCTGCTGCTACATTCGGTCTTTTCACTAATGGTCTTGACCGTTTTGATAAAGCATACGAAGAAGGTCTTATCGATAGAATCCTTACAACTAACCTTGTATATCAGGATCCAGACCTTTTCACAAAGCCTTGGTATGTTGGTGTTGATATGAGTAAGTACATTGCTCTTTTAATTGAAACATTAAATCATGATGCTTCAATTTCAGAACTTTTAAGCCCAACTGAAAGAATTAATAAGTGCATTGCAAAACATAATGAAAGAAAGAATGCACAGAACTAGGATTCAAAAAATCATATATATCCGGAAAGAATTATTTCTTTTCAAAAAAAACAGCAGTTATAATTTTATAACTGCTGTTTTACTTTATAATTTATTTAAGCTTCTTTCTTCTCACTATAAAACTTTCTAATCTGTGGCATCATCTCTGTTGCTACTTCTCTACCAATATTATAAACAAGAGTCATTTCATCAGGATCATGTGAAATACGGTCTATAGGAAGAGTATTCTTTGGTCTTATAACTAAAATCTCACCCTGCGCTTCCTTTCTCATTATATAATCAACCTGAGCATTATACATCTCATGTCTATGCTTCATTGCTTCAAAAATAGCAGGTATTTTTTTAAGCGCAACTTTCATTACTTTTTCCTTTGAAATAGGAGGCTTCCTATAATCCTCTGGCTGAGTAGTAATAACAATGTTTTTATCATAACCTAGACTTTCAAAAAACTTAAGAGGAATTGAATCTGATATACCACCATCAAGATAACCATGTCCATTAATCTCAACAACATTTGAAACAACTGGCATGGATGATGATGCTCTAATCCACTCCATAGTTTCCTTATTAATCTTTTCAGCCTTTTTATATACTGCCTTTCCTGTCTTTACATCAGTTGCAACTATCCAAAACTCCATAGGACTTTCTTCGAATGTTTTCTTATCAACTTTATCTAATTTAAAAGGAATTTTATAATAACAAAATCCTTTATTAAAAAAATTACCTGTTGCAATCAGGGATCTATAACTACAATATAACGGTTCTTTGGCATATTTTACGCTATATCTAATAGTTCTTCCAATCTGACGCGACTTATAATTACACCCAAAGCAAGCACCTGCTGATACACCAACAATGCCATCAACATCTATGTTATTTTCCATCATCACATCAATAACGCCTGCGGTGAAGAGTCCCCTCATGGCTCCACCTTCCAAAATAAGTCCTTTTTTCATAATCCCTCCATTATTTAACAAATGTATTGGTAATTATCCTAATTTTATTAGATTATATTCTAATCCTAACTTATCTGCCATAACTTTTTCTCTGGTATGACAAGAGAAGATAATAACCTGATCAAGATTTTCATTTAAAAACTCAAGAGCACGTCCCATACGCTTGTTATCATACATAGCAAATGCATCATCCATCAAAATTGGCTTTGTATCATCACCAAACAAAATATCCGCTGCTGCAAGACGCAAGCTTAAGTAAATCTGTTCTAACGTACCCTTACTTAAATGAGAACTCTTAAGAAGTCTGTTAGGACTGTTAATACTAATATTAAGTTTATCATCAATAACTATTTTATCATACTTACCTTCTGTAATACTGCTCATATATCTTGAAGCTTCTTCATTAAGTTTATTACCAAAGTTATCTCTTACTTCCTTAGCAATATCCTCAATAGTCTTAAGTGCAAGATCAGCCGCATCTGCTTCTAATGTATTAACTTTAAGTCTATCTAGTCTTTCTAATAAAAGACTCTTATCAGCTGATAATTGCTCATATTTTTCTCTATTGTGTTCAAGATTCCATTCATCCTTAGAAATAAGTTCTTTTAAATCATCCATTTCTCTTGCAAGCTGTTCAATATCTTTTGCATTATCAACAGTCTCAAGTTTATTTTCATCCTGTTCATTAATATCTTTATTAACATCAAATAATCTCTTTGACATCTTCTGCATGCGCTCGTCATTTTCATCAATGGCTTTTTTCAAATTACTAATTTCTGAAACTGTCTCTCTAAGACCATTAAGTCTAGTAATTTCTTTCTTTTTGTATCTACCTTTTTTTATAATTGAACCAATACAAAGACCTAAGCTGAATACAAAGACACCACCACATACACCGCCACATAGCAGGTACGTTTCAAAATCTGGTAAATATGGTAATACAAAATCAATAGCATATGAAACAAAGAATATAATTCCACCAACTAAAGAAACCATCATTAAGAATATGCCAAATAAACTTGGAAGAGCTTTTTGTTTTTTGATTCTTGCAATTAGCTCATCAACTTCTTCTGGGTCCCTAACATCAACATCCTCTAACTTATCCATTAATGCATAACGTTTTTCTTTAAGTTCTTCTTTTTCATTTCTTAAATTATCAATTTCCATCTGCATAGTATCATGTTGAGACTTAAGTACATCAAGCTGACCTTTTTTTACAAGTGCATTTTCATCATACTCACTTTGAGCAGACTTTAATCTATTATATTTATCATTAGCCACATAAAGTCTATCTTTATTTCTTGAGATATTCTTTTCAACATTATTCTCCTCAACTAAAAGCGCATCCATTTCTTCACTCATGGATTTTAAATTGCTCTTAAGTGCCACTTCACTTTCACCGGCATAAGAATTTCTAATTTCTTTTTTCTTATTGTTAAGTTTCTCCATTGCTGCCTTAACATCAAGTTCTGTGGTTTTAGTTGCACCAAGATTAGCTGCATAATTTTTTAATATTAATTCAAGTTCCTTATCAGTAGCTCCACCAAGCTGACTTACACTTATAGTATTGTAGTAACAATTTTCATCGAATCCTTCAAAAAGTGCATTAATTTCATCAGTTGAAAGTGTCCTACCTTCATCAATATTAATTACATCTACAGATTTATAATCCTTATTGAAATTTCTTTCAATACGATAATTAACGCCTTTAGCCTCTATAATCATACTACCTGCATAAACAGCGGGATTATCCCAAGGTTCATACTTAGTGTATGCATCATTATCACTACTTCTGCCTCTTGTTTTTTCAATACCAAAAAGCATTCCTCTAATAAAAGTATGAATAGTTGTTTTTCCAGCTTCATTCTCGCCATAAATTATATTCATACCCTTTTCAAAATTAATTGTTTTATCCTTAAACTTACCAAAGTTGGTAATATTAATCTCCTTAATAATCAACTTCTTACCTCCATAGCCGAAAGCAATGCGCTAGTTCCATAATAAAGTGCTTTTTTATGAAGTTCATCAAGATTAGTTCTATCACCAAATCTCTCAATGAACATACCAATCATATTATCCTTATTCTGCTCATAAAGTTTTTCAAAATCAAAATCAGGTTCAGATAAATCATTAACTGAAATGACATTACCAAGAAGACTAATTTCAGTCTTATCAAAATTAATGTCAGCATCTCTAAATCCTTTAATTGTAACGTGGAAAATATTGTTCTCTCCACCTTCAATAATAGCCTGTTTAATCATATTAACCACTTCAGAATTCGTCATATTAGAAGCAATGTCAATTTCTATGTCCTCATAACTCCTCTTAGCAAATGGTACAAAAGTAATCATACGCTCTTCTGAAGTAATCTCACCTTTAATATATCCACGCTTACCTTTATCATTCTTATCTATAGGTTCTAAGCTTCCTGGATATGCATATCTTGCTTCGCTTTGTAAATATGGAATATGAATATGTCCACACGCTACATAACTAAATCCGTTAAGCATAATCATGTTCATATTCATAGGAATATGTGCTTCATCACCACCATGAGCAAGCAAAATATTTATTTTACTTTTATTCATTGGAACAATATTATCATATACAGGTTCTTTTATTATCTTTTTATGATATGACATACCATAAACATCCACACCTAAATCTTCAAAGGAACAAATCTGCATTTCACTATCTGATAAAAAGAATACATTATCTGCCCATTGGAAATTATTATAATTAGAAGCATCCGAAACAGGATCATGATTACCTGCTATAAGCACAACTCTTGTTGGTGCTACACACTCAAACAAGTAGTTTACTTCCTTTAATTCTGATACTTTTGGTTGTCTATGAAAAAGATCACCTGCTATTAAAAACAATTCTGGTTTTTCCTGTTTTACAACACTAATAAGTTTTTTAAAAGTGCCCCATATTTCAGAAGCTCTGCTTTCGCCCCAAGGCATATTCGAATCCGGAGTTGCACCAAGATGAATATCCGCTGTATGTATAAACTTCATAACTTCTCCTTCCAAATTTTATCTTAAAATATTCAAAACAATTTATAATAATACTTAGTATTAATTTACTACTAAGCCTCTATACTAAACTTCCAACTGTTCTTGGATATGGAATAACATCCCTGATATTTGACATACCTGTTAGATACATAACACATCTTTCAAATCCAAGTCCAAAGCCAGCATGACGAGTACTTCCATACTTACGAAGATCTAAATAAAACTTATATTCATTTTCATCAAGCCCCAACTCTTTCATTCGTTTAATAAGTTTATCATAATCATCTTCTCTCTGGCTTCCACCTATAATTTCACCAATTCCAGGGACAAGACAATCCATAGCAGCTACAGTCTTTTCATCATCATTAAGTTTCATATAAAATGCCTTTATATCCTTTGGATAATCAGTAACAAAAATAGGTTTCTTAAAAACAGTTTCCGTTAAATATCTTTCATGTTCTGTTTGTAAATCACAGCCCCATGAAACTTTATATGTAAATTCATCATTATGTTCTTTTAATATGTCAATTGCCTCCGTATATGTAACTCTGCCAAAATCAGAATCTTTAACATGATTAAGTCTTTCAAGTAATCCCTTATCAACAAAACTATTAAAGAATTCCATCTCATCCTTAGCATTATCAAGAACATACTCAATAATATACTTTATCATGTCCTCTGCAAGTTCCATATCATCTTCAAGATCAGCATATGAAATCTCAGGTTCAATCATCCAAAACTCAGCAGCATGCCTTGTTGTATTAGAATTCTCCGCTCTAAATGTTGGACCAAAAGTGTATATCTTTTTAAATGCCTGAGCATATGTTTCACCATCAAGCTGACCCGAAACAGTAAGTGATGTTTTCTTTTCAAAGAAATCATCTTCATAGCTTAATTCCTTTTCAACATCTTTAGCACTCTTATTATTCCCCTTTAAAAGTTCATCAACATTAAGTGTTGTAACCTGAAACATTTCACCAGCACCTTCACAGTCACTTCCGGTAATAATTGGCGTATGCACATATACAAAGCCTCTCTCCTGAAAGAACTTATGAATTGCATAAGCAATTAGAGAACGGACTCTAAATGTAGCCTGAAATGTATTAGTTCTAGCACGTAAATGCGGAATCGTACGCAAGTATTCAAAACTATGTCTTTTCTTTTGAAGCGGATAATCACTAGTACTATCGCCTTCTACCATTACTTCATCAGCCTGAATTTCAAAAGGCTGTTTAGCTCCTGGAGTTAGTACCAATCTACCACTAACTATAATAGCCGCACCAACATTAAGTTTTGAAACATCCTTAAAATTTGGAAGCGTATCATCATATACAATCTGAAGAGTTTTAAAACAAGTACCATCACTAATCGAAATAAAACCAAATGTTTTTGAATCCCTTATACTACGAATCCACCCACCTACAGTAATGCTTTCAGAAAACTCATCAATTTTCGCATCTCCACTTTCATTTAAATCAAATAATTCTTTAATCTCTGTAATCTTCATAATCTAATCCTATTTTTCATATCCATAATACTTTTCAACACCAAGGGCGATTCCATCAACCATCTTCTTCTTACCAGAAGAAGAACTCATAAATTCATCTTCAGAATAATTAGTCATATATCCCATTTCAATAAGCGCAACAGGAATCGTACTAAAATTAAATCCTGTCAAATCATTTCTACCCTTAAGTCCATTATTTTTAATACCTGTTTTCTCGCAATACTTTTCAAGTATACAGGATGCAAGTTTATAGCTTTTACCTGATAAATTTCCAATGTATGGATTACTAGCAGGTGGATATAATAAACTTACTCCATTAATAGTTGAATTATCGCTTCCATCTGCATGAATTCTAATGGATATATCACACTTTTTATTAAGTTTTTTAGCGCGCTCACTATTTGAAATATTAACTTCAGCCTTTTCACGCACCATTACAACTTTATAACCTTTATCTATAAGTTTTTCCTTAAGTTTAAGAGCAATTTCTAAGTTAAGTGTACCCTCTGACTTTCCTGTACTTATTCCCCTTGTACCACCAGCAACCTTAATTTTCTTCTGACTACTTCCTGGTCCAATAGGTTCAAGCTCATAATTTGCATTTTTTTGATGTCCTGCATCAATACCAACAATAGCCTTTGGCATAATCTTAACTTTTGTTGATATCTTCTTACCCTTAACCCTAACAGTAAGTGTAACCTTACCATATCTCTTACCTGTTAAAACTATTCTTCTATCATCAATCTTTTTTATCTTAGCAATCTTCTTATCTGAAACTTTCCACTTAGCTCCATTTAAGTTAACTCTAAAAACTTTCTGTTTACCACACTTAACTTCCTTATGCTTTCTGGTAAGAATCAGTTTTTTATTTTTCAGACTACCATCAATTTTTATCTTATCTTTACCGTTATTATATGCTGTTGTTTCATCTGCATTAACCCTATAATTACTTTTTATATTCACCACACCTAAAAGAGCTATTAAAGAAAAAGCACTCAGCATACAAACAAAACCCTGTTTTATATATTTATTCTTCATCTAATTCCCATACTGTCTAATCGACAAATTCTCTCTTAATATATCATTACTCCGTCTTTTCCATCTTTCTTAACTCAGATACAGCAAATGGAATAGCGATTCCCATTGCAAGTATATCAGCAATAGTCTGTGTAACCTCAACACCCCTTATACCAAATACTCTTGGTAAAATCAAAATTAAAGGGATAAAAAATATACCACTTCTTGCAGAAGAAGTTATAGATGCCTTAATGCCCTTACCCATGGATTGAAGCATCATGTTAGTAATAACTGTTGTCGCCATACACGGAAGTACACATGCCTGAAATCTAAGCGCCACCTTACCTACCGCAACAACTTCTTCATCCTTTCTAAATGCCCATATAATATCTGGTGCAAATATAAAACATATAGCCCCAGCAAATACTAAAAATATGGTTCCATATTTAACACAGAAGAAATATCCTTCTCTTACTCTATCCTTTAACTTTGCTCCATAATTATATGAACATACTGGTTGATAACCCTGTCCAAAACCAATAACTGCAGAGCCTAACATCATCATAACTCTAGTCGTAATTGACATACCAGCTATGGCTGCATCATTTCCATACTTACCTGCATACTTGTTAAGTAAAAGAGTAGCTGCCGCTGCAAGTCCCTGACGAAAAAGCGACGGAGCACCACCATTAGTAATTTCCTTTAAGTAGAATCCATTAAGCCGTACATTCTTTATATTAACCTTTATGGTTTGTCCTCTTAAACTAATAAATAAAAGAACCAAAAAACTCATAAACTGTCCAGTAATTGTAGCTATTGCTGCTCCTCTTACTCCCATGTCAAACACTAAGATAAGAAGTGGATCAAGTCCAACATTAAACACAGCACCACACATAAGACCTACCATGGCATAAACAGCTCTTCCCTGAAAACGTAATTGATTATTAATTACAAACTGACACATCATAAATGGAGCACCTATAAGAATTATACTCATATACGCCTTTGTATCAGCCATACTTGTCTTTGTAGCACCAATCGCACTAGCAAGTGGATTAATAAAAATATTTCCCACAACCGCAATAACTATACCGAATATCATCGCCATGCAAAATCCAGTTGAAGCCATCTCATTAGCTTCTTTAACTTTACCTGCACCAAGCATTCTAGCTATAAAGTTTCCAGAACCATGTCCACAGAAAAATCCCAAGGCCTGAATAATTGCCATAACCGAAAACACTAGACCAACTGATGCTGTAGCCTGCGTTGAAATCTTACCAACAAAATACGTATCTGCCATATTATAAAGGGCTGTAACTAACATACTAATTATAGTCGGTATCGATAATTTAATTATAAGCTCCGGTATCGGAGTTTTAGTAAGAAAATCTCTCCTACCATCTACATTTGCCTTATTATTATTTACACTTTCTTCCTTATTCTTTTCCATTTTTCCGTTCTTCATTTCTAAATTTATTCGTACCCTTCTATTTTATCACAAAACAGGCAAAAAAACACCCAAAATTGCCATTTTCCTTTGTCTGTGATATTATTTATAACATGAAAAATAACAACAAGAAAGAAGGATAAATTATGGATCCAAGAATTATAAAATTAGCAAGCAATCTTGTAAATTATTCTATGGCTGTTAAGCCAGGTGAAAAAGTATATGTACAGCATTTCGGAAGTGCAACAGGCGATCTTGCAAGAGCTGTAATTAAAGAAGTGTATAAAGCAGGCGGTGTTCCATTTGCTCATTATACTGATAATAGAACACTTAGAGAAATTTTACTTAATTGTAATGAAGAACAAATTAAGTTAATGGCTAAAATTGATGCTGCTGAAATGAGTGAAATGGATTGTTACATTGGAATTAGGGGTGCTGATAATGTTGCAGAACTATCAGACGTTCCTGCAGAGAACATGAAACTTTATGAAAGGCTCTATCAGGTTCCTGTTCATCACGACATCAGAGTTAGAAAGACAAAGTGGGTTGTACTTAGATATCCTGATAATGCCATGGCTCAGCTCTCAAATACAAGTCTTGAAAACTTTGAGGACTTCTACTTTGATGTTTGCACTTTAGACTATGCGAAGATGGGCGAAGCCATGAAACCACTTATCGACCTTATGAATAAAACAGATAAGGTTAGAATCGTCGGTCCTGGAACAGACCTTAACTTCTCTATTAAAGATATTCCAGCAATACCATGTGCAGGTAACATGAATATTCCTGATGGTGAAGTTTACACAGCACCAGTTAAGGATTCAGTTAACGGAACAATTAGTTATAACACTCCATCTATCTGGGGTGGCTTTACATACGATAACATTAAGCTTACATTTGAAAATGGTAAGATTGTTGATGCCACAGCTAATGATACTGAAAAAATCAACGAAGTCTTCAACACAGACGAAGGTGCAAGATATGTTGGCGAATTCGCTATAGGTGTAAACCCATATGTTCTTAATCCTATGAAAGATATTTTATTCGATGAAAAAATCTGTGGAAGTTTACATTTCACACCTGGTAACTGCTACGATGAAGCTCCAAATGGTAACTCATCAGCAATCCACTGGGATCTTGTTCTGATTCAAAGAGAAGAATGGGGTGGCGGTGAAATCTATTTTGACGATGTTTTAATCAGAAAGAATGGTATCTTCGTAATTCCAGAACTTGAATGCTTAAATCCAGAGAATTTAAAATAGTATATACAAAGGAAAAGGCGCCGTGCATTGCACAGCGCCTTTTCCCACTCTAAATTTTTTCATGCTCTTCTCATAAACTTCTATTCTTCTCTCCAATAAGTTTGTCTATATATACTGTCAACATATCCACCATACGGATTATATTTTACTGTATATACTCTATCTTCAAGTTCAAACCAGTAACAAATAACATCAAACTTTTTACTTTCTTCAGAATACTCATTACAAAATTCATACCTATACTGTTTTTCATTTTTACCAATCGCATATTTCTTAATTACTTTTCTAGCTTCTTTTAGGCCTTTATCAACATACTTTTCAATTTCAGCCTTGCTATAATCTTTATGCTCTTTAATGACATATGGTCGATCAATTGAATCCACCTTACCTGTTATAGTATCAATATCTATAACATACTGACTAAAATAATCCTGATATATTCCTTCACCATTGTAATCATCAAAACATATACTATAAATATTTTCATTAACCGGGTCATCCTGATCAAGCCAATCTATTTCATACCCATTTTTTTCTGAAACATCTGCTCCACAAAAGTCCTTAATTACCTCCCTGGCTTTTTCAATAGCAGCTAATTCCTTTTCATTATAAGTAACTTCTTCTGTTTTTTCTTCTGTTTTTTCTTCTGTTTCATTTTCGATATTCTTAGCAATTTCCTCCGATGAAACCGTATATAATTTTTCTGTAAAGTCTATCAACTGCAACATTTGCTCATCAGTCATTTCAGATTCTGGTAAATGAAGGAAATTATCTTTTTCAACAAATACCAATTCATCCTTTCCATACTCACTATCCTCCGGATTAGCTTTTGAATAAATTCCGAGATCAATTTGCTTCTTAATATATCTCAAAGATTCTTTAGGGAAACGACCACTCGCGTACTCTTGGCAAAGTTCTTCATATCTTACGCTCTCTTCTCTAGTAAATTCTCTTGACGACTCATAAAAGCCACCCTCATTAGAATTATTAAATATATCTTCCACATGCTCTCTTTCTTCCTTAGGCATATTTTTCATTCTATCCTTATAACTATCAAACCCTGCCTTAACACCAACTCCTCCTATCGTTACCGTAACAAGGAATACTGCAGCAAATGCTACTTTCTTAAGCATATACTTTCTTCCTAATCCTCTACTATGGTTTGAACAATTATTATATATATTTTTTTTAACATCTTCAGGCATCTCAATCTTATCAAAAAGCTTATTAATACCATTATCTTTAATACTCAAACTTAAGTTCCTCCTTAGAATTACCAATTAAAATCCTTAATTCTTCTCTGGCTCTTTGAAGCCTTTTCTTAGTAGCTGAAACCGATATTCCCAGTATTTTAGAAACCTCTTCTATGTTATAGCCTTCAATATAATAGAGTATCACCACACTCTGTAGTTTTGAACTCAAATTATAGATTTGTTCTAATTCTTCTTTATCTTCTACACTTTCATAATTATTACTAACAATATTTTGTTCAACTTCCTCAAATGGTACACATGCATGTTTTTTGTGAAAGCGCAGGAAATTCCTACATTTATTCTGACAAACTTTAAAAAGCCATGCTTTCTCGTGCTCTATAGAAGCAAACTCTTTCTTTCTGGTCATATACTTAAAAAATACTTCCTGTAAGATATCTTCTGAATCCTCTTTATTCTTAACCATCAAAAAGCAACTTCTATATAAAGCATTTCCATATAAATCTATGGCTCTTTCCAAGTCCATGTTCTTTTCATTCATTTCCATGCTCATACTCCTTAAACTTTAATAAAAGATAACGCGTTTATCTCTATATACTAGATACACCCCTAACTAAATAAAGGTGACATTTGCTATATTAAAAAAATTTCAAAAAAATTTATAAGTAACTTATGTGTAACTTTACATATGTATAATTATAACTGTAAAGCAAACAAAGTGAAATATTTAAACAACATGAAAAATTTATAAATCTTCGGAGGAAAAAGAAATGATATTAAAACAAGTATTAACAAAAGGATTAATAAAAATAGCAAAGCGACCACCCAGGCTTTCACCTGAGTAGTCGCTTTTTATCTTTTAACATTTTTCAATGCCTATTCTACCCTAATATCCTTATCAACATTTACAATTTCCTTATTTGTAGGGTTATACACAACATAGTACTTTGAATTCTTATATTTTACAGTATATTTAATCATGTCAAATGTAGTTGGTTCTGTATTACTCTTATACTCACAACCATCCTCATATTCATTAATAAACTTATACTTGCATTTTACAAACTCATCTGTTTCAAAGTATTTCTCTAAAAATGCTAACATATCGCTCTTTTCTTCTTCAGCAATTTTCTTTATTTCACTCTCTGTATAATCCTTAGTATCTGCAAGTTTATACTCTTTAGATCCACCTAAAAGCTTACCTGTTTTAGAATCGATTGTAATATATTCAGTTAATCTTCCAAGAGGAGCATTAGCATCATCTTTCCACATTAATACAAAGTATGCTCCGCCAGCTTCTTCTATATTCTGTAAACGCCAACCATCTTCAACATTAATGTTTCCATCAAATGCTTCATTATATTTCGCAATAGCCTTATCTCTTATTTTATTTCTAAATGCTTCATCAGAAAAATCACCAGAAAATGTTTCTTCTACTACTTCTGAATCATCTCTATTTTCAGCATAATGCTCATTTGCTAATGTGTAATACTTGTTAATAAAATCAACATACTGAAGCATCTGTTCCTCAGTAAGTTCAGATTCTGGTAAAACCACTTTATTAATATCTCTTACTACTGCAAGCTCGTTATCACCTATTTCAGATTCATTATCAACAAATCTAATGGATTCTTCAGGAAACTTACCATTTCTATATTCGTCAGTAAGCTTTTCTTGCATAATAGCTTCAGCTCTAGTCAAATCTCTGCTGAATACAACTGCAACATCTCCAATGTTTTCATCAAACTCACGATTATCATTATCCTCTCTAAAGGATTCATACTGAGCTTTTTCCTTCTTATCCATACTACTAACTCTTTCATGCATTGTGTCAAGACCAGCCTTAACGCCAATTCCACCAAGACTAAGTGTTAACAAAAACACTGCAGCAAATGCAACCTTCTTAGGATAAAACACTGGTGTACGTCCCTTAGTACTACAATTTTCAATTACTTTTTCACTTAAACCTTCAGGAATATTTATATTATCTAACAGTTCATTATGTCCATTATTCTTAATACTCATAAATAACATCTCCTTTATGTTCTTCAATCTGCATCTTTAGTTCTTCTCTTGCTCTTTGCAATCTTTTTCTTACTGCATTTGCTGAGATGCCTAATATTTTTGCAATTTCATCCGTACTATAACCATCAACATAAAAGAGTAACACAACGCTTTTAAGCTTATAACTTAAATTGTAAATTTCGAGCAACTCTTCTCTGTCCTCAAAATATGCATCATCTTTTGCATTACTAATACCGTACTCTATTTCTTCAAATGGTATGTGTACGTGTCTTTTGTGAAATCGTATGAAATTAATGCACTTGTTTTGACAAACTTTAAAAAGCCACGCCTTTTTATGTTCTTCTGATTCGAACTCTTTTTTAGAAACCATATACTTATAGAAGACTTCCTGGAAGACATCTTCCGCATCTTCCTTATTCTTTAATATAAGCAAACAATTTCTATATATAGCTTTACCATAGTCAGAAATGGCTTTCTCTAAATTCCCATTATTACTATCTATTCCCATATCTACTCCTTCACATTCAGGATTCCCGCGTTCATTCCTATACTATATAACACACCACGCCCACCCCAATTGTGACATTTGAAACAATAATTTTTCAAAATTTTTCAAAATTTTTTCAAAAAATTTTTGTTAGTAACTTATGTGTAACTTTACATATGTATAATTATAACTGTAAAACAAATAAAGTGAAATATTTAAACAACATGAAAAATTTATAAAACTTTGGAGGGAAAAGAAATGATATTAAAGCAAATCATTACAAAAGGATTAATTACCACAATACTATGTAGTTGTATTAACTGTACATCTTATGTTGAAAAATATAAACAGGACGCATACAGTAAATCAAAGTTTAAAGAAATCTTAAAAGAAACTAAATTGGTATCTGATAAGAACTTAAACAGCAAATACTATAAATATCTTGAAAAAATCAATTTTACAAACGAAGCTGACTACAGAAGTAATCAAGAATCATTTGAAAACGAATATACAAAAAATCATGGATTATTAGAGGCTTCATCAGGAATCTTAGTAGATACAGATAAAATGGAAATAATCTATGCGCAGAATGCATTAGCAGATAGAGCACCTGCAAGCACAACAAAATTACTTACAGCAATTACTGCTCTTGAGTTTTTAGATTTAGACACACCGCTTAAAGTTGGATGCGAAAGAGATTTCATTGCACGTGATTCAAGCGTATGCGGAATCAAGAAGGGAGATATGGTAACAGTTAATGACTTACTTCATGGACTTTTAATCAAATCAGGTAACGATGCTGCTTATACCCTTGCTTGTTACGCTGGAATGTACATACAAAATAATACTTTCATCCCATTTAACGAAAACAAATTTGATGGTAAATATGCACTTCCTAGTACATATGATTATTCAGAAAAGGATGCTATTAAATACATTAGCACATTTATCAACTTTATGAATATTAATGCAAGAATTATGGGATGTGAAACTGCAAATTTCTCAACACCTGACGGATACGACGATGAACACCAGCGTGTTACAGCAATTGATCTTGCAAAGATTTGTGTATGTGCAAAGCAGAATAAAACAATTAGCGAGATTTGTAATACAACTTCATATTACTGCGAAACACTTGATAAAACATGGATTAGCACAAATGAATTAATGAACAAAGAAACAGAATATTACAATCCAAACGTAGACGGACTTAAGACAGGTACAACAGACGATGCCGGTATGTGTTTCGTATCATCAGCTCATAACAATAATACTCATCTTGTAAGTGTTATTTTAGGTGGTGATACTGAAAGCAGATGGAGCGAAACTAATAAATTGTTAAATGTTGGATTTGCCAGATAACCATACACAAAAAAGGATGCCTAGGCATCCTTTTATTGTGTTTACATATTAATTTTTCTAATCAAAATACTTAGTAATCATTTCGCTACTAACTCTTTCGATGTAAAATTCAGAATCTCCTTCAAAATATATGGAACAAACATAGTTATCTTCTTTCCATATTTTTAAACTGTCTAAATTCATTTTTTCAATCATATTAATTGCCTTAATATCTGTTACGAGTCCTATGCCAATGCACTTTGTGTATGCTTCCTTTGCTGTCCACACCTCAAAGAATCTCTGATCATTGCCATTAATATAATCAATTTCTTCCTTGCAAAAAACATCTTCCATAATTTCAAAAGGGGCTTCATTATTTTCCTCAATATCAACTCCCACCTTCCCATCAAATGTTATTCCACATAGAATCGCTCCATCAGTATGTGCAAAATTAAAATCACAATTTGAAAATTCATTACAATAAGGCTTATGATTTTGAATACATGTAAATGTCAACTCGTCCTTATAACCAGTCATATTACGTATTCCATATCTAACTAGTAATGCTGCATATAACGATAATAATTTATCCGAATCTTGCTTGTAGGACATTATCTTTTTTTTACGTTCTTCTGAAACATAATTCAAAAGATTAGAATATTCATTTTTCCATACAAATGGAACATTTTTTAAATATAATATATTCACTTATGCTTCTAATATAAACTGATTTCTAATTATATAATACTCAGCTTATATTTTCCTTTCTATAATTGTTATCAGACAATCTAATAACTTATTTAATGTGAAACAGTGTAGAGAGAATAAAAATATCCCTTTTCCGCCATAAGTTCATCAAATTTACCTGATTCATAAACCGAACCATTCTTAAGTGTTATGATATTATCAAATCTTTTAAGAATATTTTCATCTAAATCATGAGTAACAACAATACGAGTCATATTTTCAATATCTAAAATTGAATTTAATACAAGACTAGATGTCTGCGCATCTAACGAAGCTGTAGCTTCATCAACCAAAAGAACTTTTGAATTTCTAAGCAAAGCTCTAGCTATTGATATTCTTTGTTTTTCACCACCAGATAGGTTACTTCCATTTTCGCCACACTGATAATCAAGTCCCTTCAGTGCAACAAGATCGCTTAACCCAGACATTTCTACAACTCTGTTAATTTCACCCCTTGAGAAATCTCCAAACATGGTTATATTATTTCTAATCGATGAATTAAATACAAAAACTGACTGCTGAATAGTTGAAACAACATCATATAAAAACTCTCGATTAATTTGAGATAACTCATTATCATCATACAATATACTGCCTGTATAATCATTCATTTCTGCTAAAAGAAGATGGAATAATGTTGACTTACCACTACCAGAAGCTCCAACTATAGCATAGCTTTTATTCTTTTCAAAATAGTAACTAAATCTGTTTAAAACTGTTTTTTCATCTCCATATGAATAATTAACATTTTCTAATTTAATTCCCTTAGTATGAGTACAGAATGAATTTGTATCTAGTTCAACCATTGCACCTTTAGAATCATTAGAAAGAGCATCTTCCATTTTTTGTATTAATTTTTTTGCCGCAGAAAAATTAGCAAATGCAACTGGCAACATAGATATCGGGCTAATAATATAAACCAACAATTGCACAAATACCATAAGCATACCTGCTGTTATATTCATACCAGATAAAACCAGTATCGAACCAACAATCAAAACTCCTTGTTGAGTTATCATTCCAGATATTCCACCTAATAATTCTACATATTTTCTAGTAAAAGTTCTCTCTTGCTTTGTTTCTTCTAATGATGCGTTTTCATCAACTACCAAATCTATTATTTTTTCTTCTGCTTTAAAAGACTTTATAACAGGAAATCCACTTAATGTTTCTTGAATAATCCTCACGTAATTCGCATTTTTTGCTGAAACTTTTTCCTCTAAAACTCCTATCTTTTTACCAGTAAGAACTGAATATACAACTGGACAACTCGAAAAAACCATAGCTATTATAGTAAGAATAAACGAGTAATTAATCATAACAATAATAGCACCTACACCCGTTATTACCATACCTGTTATTTCAAAAATAGCAAGTAAATAATGTTCCTCAATAACCATACAGTCATTAGTTAAACCAGATACATATGTAGAATCAGATTCATATTTAAAGACCCCAATTCCTTTATCCATTATTTTTTTTGTTATCAAATCCTTATATTGTCTTATGGCAGTTGCTGCAAACTTTGCTCTGTACTTTGAAAACAAAAAATAAATCGGAAAACATATACCTATTAATGCAATTACCTTAATAGATACAATTATTAATTCTTTTCTTCCAACTGATCCTTTATTTAGGTCAAGTATCTCTTGTAATATCTTAGCAAATATCAAAGTAATAATAGACATAACAATATCAAGAAACATAACTAATGCAAATGTACGTTTATTATTTTTCCAAAACGAACTTGATAATTTTATTTCTGAAGACCTTTCTTTTACACCAATCAACGTTAATAAATAATCCATACTTTTCCTTTCTGTTTAATCTATTTCGAATTCTTTCTTAATATTATTAATTAATTTTTCTTCAGATTCCTCGTATGATTTAAATGACATCATTATTGTTATCATATTTTTACACAAAGAGACTTCTATAAAACGCATTACATCCTGACTTCCCATATACTCTATCTCATTTAATTTATATATCTCTTCTCTTTCTGCCACTTCATGAATATTGATTTCTATTGATTCCTTATAAGTTGAAATATTATCATTATTTACAATAAATCTGTATTCTTTATCATCATTTTTTAACCTATCGATTACTTTATCCATATATAGAACTTTATTTTTCTCACAACTAAAAATGCATGGAATATATTCTATATACATACCTAATGTATTCATACAGTCACTGGAATATCTACCATGATATAAGGTCAACAATGGTACCTCTTTTATATTATCAATCTCAGCTACCTTCAAATATTTATTTATAAACCATTGTAAATCATAAGTGACATTATCGTTTCTTGGAATATTCATCTTTACTACTTTATAATCATTATAATTATCACCTCCAATTTCAATAAAGTCATTTAAACATTCAATGTACCTATTTTTTTCTTCAGCTAAAAGGAAATCACTTTTTGCTTCATTCTTTTGAATCATATAATCACTAAAATTTTGCGCATTAAAACTATTATCACAATTATTCCTATTTATATGTTTGCATAATATATCGTACATAATACTTGTACTCATATTATCCCACAACGCATGATTAACACTTACAAAAATCTCAAAATCTTTTTCATACTGAAGAACCATAACTAAAGGCAAAAAATCCTCTCCACTAGAAACCACTATAGATTTCAAGCTTTTAAGTATATCTTCTCTACTAAATCTTTCACAACTAATAAAAGGAATATTCCACGAGCCATAGTTATATTCAACCATTTTCTTTTCAGATTCCATATATGCTGTTCTAAATATACTTTGAGATTGAATTATATCAAATAATATCTTTTTCAATTCATCACTCGAAACACTTGATACCTTATAGTCTCCTACCATGTTAACATTTCGCTTAAATGCATTATAAATAAAACCTTCTTGAATATAATTAGGCTTAAATGAATTTATAATCTGTTTATCTAGTATATTCTTCTTATAATTGGATATTATTTCAATAATTTCCCCGTCTTCCTTCCCATTTTCTACATAATTTCCATCTAACATAACAACATTACTTGTTTTTACCAAGGAACTATTAGATGAATTCCTAATTATATCCTTAGATAATTCATATATATTTTTTTTATTAAACATATCCTTTAATGATATATTAATATTTTTTCTTCTTATTTCTGCAACTAATTTCATTGCTTTTATTGAATTTCCTCCTAGCAAAAAGAAATCATCAAAGATACCGATTTTATCAACTTTAAGAATTTCCTGATATGTCTCAACCAATATCCTCTCAATTTCATTTCTAGGAGCCACATATTCTTCTGAACTTTTTGTTTCAATTTCAGGGAGCAACCTCTTATCTACTTTACCATTCCTTGTTACTGGTATTGACTCTATCTGCATCATATACGAAGGAATCATATAACCTGGGATGCTATTACTTAATTCATCTCTTATATCTGATATCGCTAATTCATTATCTTTTTCGTAAACAACATACGCGTATATTTCTTTATTTCCACTATTATCTTCTCTAACTATTACACTAACATCACGTACCCCTGAAATCTCTCTAATTCTACTTTCAATTTCACCTAATTCTACTCTAAATCCACGAATCTTTACCTGCTCATCTATCCTACCTAAATATTCTATATTTCCATCTGGTAACCATCTTGCCAAATCACCTGTACGGTACATAATCTCTTCATCAAATGGATTATCAACAAATTTTTCCTCTGTAAGTTTAGAATTATTAAGATAACTTTTTGCTACGCCTACTCCACCTATACATATTTCTCCAGGCATCCCTATTCCGCAAAGTATATCTCCGTTAAGTATATATATTTTACTATTATTAATCGGTTTTCCAATATACACTTTATCGTTATTTACATTCATTTCAAATACTGTAGAATCAACTGTACATTCTGTTGGGCCATAAACATTTATTAGTTTTTCACAATATTCTTTGTCTAAAATTTCCTTTGCTACATCTAATGGTAATTCCTCACCACCTACTAATAATATATTTACGTATATACCTATTTCTTTCTCAATAGAAAGCATCATCTTTAAATGTGAAGGTGTACAATCTGAAATATCAATTTTATTTATTCTATAGTATTCCAATAACTTTGACACATCCATCTTTCTATCATCACTAATAACATGTAACGTTCCACCTTCAAGTATTGGTGAAAAAATCATCTGAATTGAAGCATCAAAAACATATGATGCTACCAATGCTGCATTCGTTACATATTTAGTATATTTAGAAAGAAATGAACTACAAAGATTAATCACACTATAATTCTTTATCATAACTCCTTTAGGTCTTCCTGTTGTTCCTGATGTATAAATACAATATATCAAATCTTCTGGTTTATTTAATATTTCAGGATTTTCAGGCACACCTATACGAACCTCACTATCTGCGAGATTTATTACTGGTATTTCTTCATCTAAGAAATCAATATTTTCTTCCGTATATACTAATACTGCCTTTGGATTTGAATCTTCCAACATAAAATTAATTCTTTCTTCCGGATATGTTGGATCCATTGGTATATATGCTCCTCCCGCTTTTATTATTCCGTATATACCAATAATCATTTCTATACTTCTATCTGTAAGCATAGCTACAAAATCATTTGATCCCACCCCCATATTTTTTAGTTTATATGCCACCTGATTAGCTTTTTCATTTAATTCTCTGTATGTAAGCTTACTATTTTCATATACAACGGCAACATTATCAGGTGTTCTTTCAACCTGTTCTTCAAAAAGCTCAACAATTGTTTTATCGCTTGGATAATCTGTTTTTGTATCGTTAAAATCATTAAGTAATACTTCTTTTTCAACATTATCAACAACTTCAATTCTTCCTATCTTATTATCAACATTTTCAACAAGTTTTGAAAGAAGAATTTCGAAGTGTGTTAATAGTAATTTGATACTATCTTCTTCAAACAAAGCTGTACAATATTCTACTCCAATATTATATTCATCATCAAGTTTCACAATATTAAAGGATAAATCAAACTTTGAAACTGTTGCTTTTGTACCTACCCATTCTGATTTTGCATCAATAAAATCAAATGTTTCATTTTCATTATTCTGTAAAATTAACATAACATTAAAAAGTGGATTTCTTGACATATCTCTTTCAACATCAATCACTTCTACAAGTTCTTCAAATGGATATTCCTGATTATCATATGCCTTTAA
>OCTX011944483.1_pt1 | contig 40004 bp, 34 predicted proteins | sample 1539691 | NCBI WGS metagenome assembly OCTX01 (sample SAMN02144231, study PRJEB22623) | gut metagenome | biome: sheep rumen | host: Ovis aries | place: New Zealand
TGTCTGTTCGTCAAAGTGTTTACCGATAATCTGCATTCCTACAGGAAGTTTCTCTGAAGTAAAGCCGCAAGGTACGGAGATCGCAGGCACACCTACGATATTGATGAGTACCGTACAGATATCGCCCAGATACATCTTAAGAGGATCCGAGAGGCTCTCGCCTGCCTTAAGAGCAGCAGTAGGAGCAACAGGGCCGATAACGACGTCGTACTTCTCGAACGCCTCGTCGAAGGCCTTCTTGATAAGAGCCTTCGCCTGCAAAGCCTTGTTGTAGTAAGCATCGTAGTAGCCCGAAGACAGAACGAAGTTACCGAGCATGATTCTTCTTTTAACTTCCATGCCGAAGCCTTCAGATCTGGACTTGATGTAAAGGTCCATCAGGTCATCAACGTCATCCGGAGCGTAGCCGTACTTGATACCGTCGTATCTGGACAGGTTCGAGCAAGCCTCCGCACAGCAGATGATGTAGTAAGTCGGGATAGCGTAGTCCATGATGGGCATAGGGAAAGTCTCGACCTTAGCTCCGTTATCTTCGAAAAGCTTAACGGCATCCATAACAGCCTTTCTTACATCCTCATCCATACCCTCTGCGAAATACTGCTCCGGAAGACCAATAGTCTTGCCCTTGCAGTCGAAATTCTTTATAGCCTCGAGGTCTACCTTCGAGGAGGAAGCGGAAGACTGATCCTTGGGATCCTCGCCACTTATAACGTTAAGCATGTAGGCTACGTCGAGAGCATCACGGCCCATGGGACCGATCTGATCGAGTGAAGAACCGAATGCTACGAGACCGTAACGGGAAACCTTGCCGTAAGTAGGCTTAAGGCCTGTGATACCGCAGAATGAAGCGGGCTGTCTGATCGATCCGCCCGTATCTGAACCCAGAGAGATAGGAGCGAGTCTGCCTGCTACGCAAGCAGCAGAACCGCCTGATGAACCGCCGGGAACACGGTTGTCGCCCCAAGGGTTAACAGTGGGACCGAAGTAGCTGGTCTCTGTTGTGGATCCCATGGCGAACTCGTCCATGTTTGTCTTACCGAGGATGACCATACCCTCTTCCTTGATCTTCCTTACCGCTGTTGCATCGTAAGGAGGGTTGAAGTTATGGAGCATCTTGGATCCGCATGTCGTGAGGATCCCGTCTGTACACATATTGTCCTTAACGGCTACGGGAACACCTGCGAAGTCTCCCGTAAGCTCGCCGGAAGCTATCTTCTCATCGATGATCTTGGCATCGGTGATAGCATCCTCATCTCTAACAGTAATATAAGAGTTGAGCTTGCCATCGAGAGCCTTGATAGCATCAAGATAAGCTCTGGTAGCTTCTTGCGAAGTAGTCTTCTTTTCTTTAATGGCTTTTCCGAGTTCGAGCGCGGAAAGCTTTAAGATCTGTGCTGAATCCATTTATCTTTCCTCCGCTTAATCGAACGTCCTGGGGACAAGGATCGTCTCTTCGTCCTTACGGGCTGCATTGCTGATGATCTTGTCCCTCATGTCGCCGTTTGTTACAACATCTTCGCGAACCACGTTTGTTCTTCCGAATACATGACTCAACGGCTCAACACCTGTGGTGTCGAGCTCGTTCAACTTATCGATATAACCCATGATGGAGCTTAAGTCCTTCATGGTCTTCTGCCTGTCTTCTTCAGAAAGGCGAATGCGTCCGAGTTTCTGTAGATAATCGATCAATTCCTCAGTTATCTGCATCTGTATCCTCCTCTTTGGACTCCTTCTCTACCTTCTCATCGCTCTTCGCGCCCTTGCCCTTCGACAGGTGCATTACGCCGAGAGCTGCAAGACCGAGAACTGCAACCGCACCGACAACGGACAGTGAGATAAGAAGGATATCAAGGCCCTTATTACCCGTCAGTGAACCTACGGTAGAAACAGGCTCTGTTTCTGTAGGAAGAGGCTGACCGAGGATATCAGTTGCCAATGTCTCAGCAGGAACAGGTGTAGGAGCAGCTGCATAAGCATCGTTTGTATAGAATTCGTATTCGTTGTTATTGATAGCGTCAGAGATCATCTCGCTCATCTTCTTAACGATAAGCTGATCCTGAGCAGACTGGTCGATCTCAGTAGTACCGATGTATGCAACGATGAAGTATCCGAAGTTCTCGGAATAGATCATGTCGAGATCGCCTTCCTGTCTTGATTCGTCCCAAGCCCACTGTGTGAAGACCTCGTCGATGGAACCGTCATCAGGTACACCGATCTCACCGTAATCTGCAACCTCACCGTTTGTATAAGCAAGAGCTGCACTTACTGTGAATGCATCAACATCACCTGCAGCCTCTTCAAACATTGCAGTAGCGGCAGCCTCAGCAGCAGCTTTGTCTTCATCAGTAGCCGTAGTGGGATCTACCATGAAGAGTGTATATCTGACATTAGGAACTGTGATCTCTTCGGGATCGAGCTCATAGTTCTCGATGTAGTTCTGTGTGTAGTAATCAGCGAGGTAGTAATCGATTACCGTAGTTCTGAAGTCCTCAAGATTAGCACCCTCACCGTAGTAGATGGACAGATATTCATCTGTGGAGAGGTTAGCCGCTGCAGCAGCGCTGTTTAACTCTTCCATCATGGAATCGATCTGAGCCATCGTTTCATCAGGAAGTGTAAGACCTTCATCAGCTGCGAGCTTGTTGATGATGCAGGCACTCTCGATCATCTCCTCGGAGTAAGCTACGAAGAAATCACCGAATGTTGCGTACTGAGAGATCTCACCGCTCAAGCCTGTGGAATCAATAGCCGCTGAAAGATCGATAAAACCTTCAGAAGTAGCCGGATAATAGTAACCAGCATACTGTGTGAGCTCAGAGAATGTATCGATGAAGTAGAAGTTAGACTCCGTCATCGGTACAGGCTGGCCCTCGAAGTAATACTGGTGATTAAGATAATTCGGAAGCTGATTGCCGTAGATAGTCTCGATGGACTCACCTGACAGGTCAACAGTCGTCTGAGTCGTAGCATTAGGATCGAAGACTGTAGTCTCCGTTGTTGCTACTCCGTCATTCGCGGTACAAGCCGCGAGTATGAAAGCGCAGGAAAGCGCTGCTGATATGGTTCTGATTCTATTATTCTTCATAATCTTTACACTCCATTCAACAGAACATTATAACTTATCTTGTGGTTATTGTCAGCGAGTCAGTGTCTACGGGCTCGTTGTTCTCTATTACATAGACCTGCATACGGTCCATATTCATATCCTGTGTAATAACCTCTCCGGTATCAGGATCCTCATAGGAGATCTCATAAACTGTAGGATAGGTGGATATTAATACCATATTGCCGCTGGATACCCAGTGACGGGGCATCTCAGTAGGGTTCGCGATGCTTGTATACCAGGCAGCATCCGCTGAGGATATATAATCGTATACCCCGCAGACATCATAATACGGTGCGAGTCTTCTGAATTCCTGAAGATCATTAACAACCATCAAGTCTCTTCCTGACTCGAAGTCGGCATAACCGTCATCTATATCCATATTAAAGTGAATGCCGCTTAATCCCGGCGCATATATAAGGATCGCAGCATAATCATGGGCATAATCGCTTGAGAAGAACGAATAGAAAGCCTGAGCACGGTAAGACATCTGCTGACCCGTAACCGCATCATTGCTTCTATATACCATATTAATATTCATGGTAAGCTCAGCGCCCGCGAAGAACAGGAATGCTGTCACGAGCATACCGGGAACAAAGGCAGCCATCCTCTTTTTGGACAACACATTGATAAGTATCGATATAAGGCTTGCAAGAAATAAAGCCCATCCGAAGTAGCACAGTGAGGATGTAAGGTAGCCCTTGGCATTTAAGTCTCTTACCCACATCTGGTAATTAGCAGTAGCCGCATGCGGGAGTGTGTAGAACACAGCGAACAGCAAACCCGATATGGCGAGCATAAGAAGGTTGAAGCTGATGTCTCTTAGCCTCTTGGGCGAAACGCAGGCACTTCTTGCTGCAAAGAAAGCACATATAACGGAGGCTGCCGCACAGCAGGCAAATACCGGAAGAAACATGCCCTGCAGCAAAGTCTGGAAGCTTGTTACGACATTAACGTTGTCTATGCCCGACAGCGGGAAAAGTGCCAGAGAGAACGTCTGCCATGTATTCGCGAAATCATAAAAGTCACCGTACTCATCTACAGCAGTAACAGTTACCGTAGACACCACAGGATGTGCCTTCAGGAACTGCAATATGCCAAAGAATACAGCTGCAGTAGCCGCATGCGGGATAAGCCTTGTGAAGAACTTGAGGAAAGTTTTCTTTCCAAGCTCTTTTCGCTCCTTCCATACATGTGCGAATGAGATGAGCGCATATATCATGCAGGCCGTGATGAAAGGCTCGTAAACAGTCATAGACTCGTAGTAAAAGAATGCGCTCAGGATGATGCGGATAACGTTGCGACGAGATCCGAGGTGGCAAAGCCAGCTGTCGTAGAAGTACAGGCCAAGCACCATGAGCGACATTCCGTACATGAAGTCAAACGGATAACAGTTCATCAGGTTGTGGTTGGTGTCTATCTGGCAGAAGACTGCATAGAACGTTACAAATATGAAACCATAGACAGGACGTGTCTTACGACCGGCAACCCACGCAATAAGGCCAACTGTGAACCAGATCGGAATCTGCTGCAAAAGCCAGATGGCAGTAAAGTTTCCAGTATGAAGTACGGCGTATCTTACAGTCAAAACGAATGACGTTAAAAAGCCTACTCGGCCTCTTGCGAGGTTAAAGTCAAGTGCACGGCTAAACCAGCCGGTGAAGTCATGCATCCTCGCGAAAATGAAGTCTTCAAACGAGTCATGACACCCCAAAACTTCATCCTTAAGGAAGAAGCAAACAAGTGCAGCAACAGCCACAGCAAACAGACCTGATAAGAGGGTCCAGACAGTCTCCTTATTAAGCTTTACTGTCTTCAGACTCATCAAAGTTGATCCTCTCCTCTTCTACAACCAAAGGTCTGTTCATGATTCGCTCATTAATGTTAAGGATGTACTCACCTAAGAAGCCAATGAAGAACAGCTGTATCGAACCAAGCAGGAACATACCGATGGTTACCGGCGCCATACCTGCCGGGAAATCATTCCAGTTGCAAAGCTTCATAATAAGGTAAACAAGAGCAACGATTACACTTAAAGCTGCTACGATACCGCCTCCGATAGTCGCGATACGAAGACCGATCTTCGTGTAGGAAGTGATCGAGAGCATAGCCGTATCGTAAAGCGTATAGAAATTGTTGTGAGTCTTTCCCGCTCTTCTCTGAGGCTGTTCGAAGGGGATGGTCTTGATCTTAAAACCAAGCTCGCCGACGATTCCTCTTAAGAAAGGCTTAGGATCCTTAAGGTCTCTCATTACATTAACAAAGCTCTTGTCGTAAAGACCTGCACCCGTGAAGTGCTCGATCTGTTCTACGTCAGAGAACTTCTTTATTATCTTGTAGTAAACGCTTCTCAAGAAATAAACGAAGCCGTTCTCCTTGGATGAAGTCTTAACTCCTACAACAATCTTAAAACCGTTCTCCCACTCGTGAACGTACTTGGGGATCATCTCGACCGGATCCTGGAAATCGCATGCCATGGAGATCGTGCAGTCTCCTGTGGTCTGAAGGATACCGTAGTAAGGGGAGTTATTCTGACCGAAGTTACGTGCATTGAAGATAGCCTTGATCTTCGGGTTAGCCTCACAGATCTGACGCAGCTTCGGGCGTGTCAGATCCTTCGAATCGTTATCTATGAAGACGATCTCATAGTCGTAATTCGGAAGATCCGCTTTAAACATATTTACGAGAGCTTCGGACATAGGTCCTACGTTCTCTTCTTCGTTATAACAAGGGATCAGCACGCTAATCTTCTTCATGCTCCAAACTCCTCTCTGAACCATTCCACTGTTTCTCTGATTCCCTGCTCGAATGTATACTCGGGAGCAAATCCGGTATCTTCGACCAGAGAAGAAGTATCGGCACAAAGGTACATTACCTGGCCGGGATAATACTCGACCTCACCGAATCCTATGGGAAGTCTCGGATCGATCGCGTCTCTTATCGCTTCGATATATTCGCTCAAGCGTCTTACGCTGCCGGAACCTACAGAATAGACTGCACCGTCACGGCCCTTGGTAGCCGCGAGGAAGAATGCCTTAGCGGCATCCTTGCAGTACAGATAATCCCACATCTGTTCAGCCTTCGTGTAAGAAGCTTTCTTTCCTTCAATCATCTGTCCGATGCCGCTCATTACCATAGTATGCGCACCGTCGTAAGGACCGTATACGCTTAAGATCCTGCACCATACGTGCTTTAACCCGAGCTTCTTAGCCTCGATCCTCGTCATCTGTCCTGCAGCAAGCTTACCGATGCCGTATCCGTTTGTCGGGAAACAAGGTGTATCAGGAGCAACTTTCGCGCCGTCCTTTAAAGGTCCGCACTCAGCCTGTGAGCCAGCACCGAGAAAAGCTTCACACTTAAGTGCAGCCGCCGCTCTGACCGCTGCGATGGAAGCCTCGATATTTGCCATCTGAATATCCATGTCATCTCTTGAAGCGCCGTGTGTGCCGTCCCATGAGAAGTGAAAGAACAGATCTGCGGAATCAATACCGGAAGCACTTAACACCTCGGGCAGATCCTCGATATCGTTAAGGTCGAGCTCAACGACAGTTACGTTGTCGTCATCGGGTATATTCATAAGTCTAGATGACCCCGGACGAGCAATCGCGACGACCTCATAGCCTTCCTTAAGAAGAACTTCGATCGTTGCAACTCCGAGCATTCCCGTTGAACCTGTAACTATCGCACGACTCATATTTATACCTTCTTTCCGGGGATCGATGCCTTGAGCGCATCGAACTCTTCTCTGTCGAGGAACGGGAACATATCATCTATCGGCGGTGATACGATTCGTCCGTCGGGCAGTACTTTACTGCTGAGCTTCGGCTCGAAGTTCTGCTCGTGATCGACGATAACCTCGCACAGTACGGGATCGTCACCCTGCAGAGCCGCATTAACCTTAGCCTCTATATCATCTGTATTGTCTATCTTTACATAGCGCATACCGTAAGCAGGTGCAAGCTTGGACAGATCAGGGAAAGACAGACCGTTGCCGTCGCATACACCTACGAGCGGCGGATTGAACTTCGCCGTCTGTGTCTGTCTGATCGAATGATAACCGTTGTTATTGATGATGAATGTCTTGAGCGGCAGCTTGTTGTAGATAACAGTCTGCATCTCCTGAATGTTCATCTGGAATGAGCCGTCGCCGTCGACACAGATCGTTCTCTTATCGCCTCTTGCTACAGCGCATCCGAGCGCTGCCGGGAAACCGTATCCCATCGCCGCACATCCGGAATTCGTAAACAGTCTCGTCTCATCCTTAACATGCATTCCCTGGAATGTAACTACGCATGCAGATCCGTTACCGCAGATAACCGCATCGTCTTCTGCGAGCACCTTCGAGAATCTGTCGATGAACACATAAGGATTGATAGGATTCTTCTTGCTCTCGTAAGAAGGAATGCAAGCAGGATACTTCGCATCAACATCGCGGCTCCACTTAAGCCATTCAGCGTGAGTGTCACCGCCGTCAAATCCTGAAGCTATGATCGAATCAAGCACATCCGTTACGTCCGCATGTACCTTCATGTCGATCTTGATCGTAGGCTTGTTAAGCTCCGCCTCATCGATGTCTACCATGATCTTATATGCATCCGGAGACCATCCTGCGAAGTTATAACTGATCTGTCTGATATTAAGCCTGCAACCCATCGAGAGGATGAGGTCGCTACCCTGCATTACGAAGTTACCGCCGCGCGTTCCGACAGTACCCGGACGTCCGCAGTAATACGGATTATCGTCAGCAACAAGATCGTGTGCGTTCCATGCGGTAACGACAGGGATCTTGAGCATGTCCATTACCTTGAGCATCTTGTCCTTCACGCCTGCGAATCTTATGCCTTCGCCGACGATCATTACGGGACGCTCAGCCTTGCTTATCTTCTCGAGGATCTCCTTAGTCAAAGCCTCATCGTAAACGGGCTTCTCCTGGGCGAGGATTTCTTTCTCCTCTTCACTTCCCTCGAAATGTCTTAACTCATTCTCCTCCACGGGTGCTGCCTGCACGTCAAGCGGGATGTCGAGCCATACAGGTCCTTTACGGCCGGAGTTTGCGAGGCACCACGCCTTTTCGAGGTGGTAGTAGATGTCGTTGGGTTCCGTGATCATAACCGCATACTTTGTCATGCAGGAGACCGCGTCCACGATGGGGAACTCCTGGTCGCCGAGCTGTCTTAACTTGAGATCGGGCACGGACCACAATGTCGTCTCGCGCTTTACCTGACCCGAGATGACAAACATAGGAACGGAGTCCAAATAGCCGCCCATGACGCCCGTGATGGCATTCGTGCCGCCGGGGCCGGATGTGACGCATACAGCCGCGATCTTGCCTGTAAGTCTCGCGTAGCCTTCAGCTGCGATGGAGCAGGCCTGCTCGTGGTGGTTATATGTGCACTTAAGTCTGGGGCTGTGGCCCAAAGCATCGTTAAGATGCATCGCGCCGCCGCCTGTTATCGTGAAGACGTCAGTCACGCCTTTATCTGCAAGAAAATCCGCAACAATCTGCGCTACTTTCTTCATACTCACTCCTCCTCGAAAAGCACCGTCATCTCCATCGGGTGATCCGCGTAGAAAACGTGCTCAAATTCATTAATATCTTCGCCACCGAACTTACCGAAACCGAATCCGAACGAGACTCCGCAGAAGGGCGAACCGGCAAGCTTAGCTCCGTTCGCATCGTGGTTGGAGTCACCGACCATGAGGACCTTGGAAGCATCTTCAACTCCCAAAGAATCGATGCACATCTTGATGATGTCTTTCTTCAGAAGCTTTCCTCCGTAATCAGAACCGAAGATGTGATCTGTATACTTACCGAAACCCATCGCGAGCAGAAGCTTCTCGGCATAATCCTGTTTCTTATATGTCGCGATCCCAATCGGAATGTTTTTATTCTTAAGGTAATCCAGCAGATCCATGATACCGTCGTAGGGTTTTGCCAGAAGCAGGTTATGGTTGCTGTAACGGTCGCGGAAGTAACCGCACACTTCCTTAAGATTGTCTCCCGTTACGCCGCATCTTCCCTCGAATGACCACTCGATCGGAGGACCTATGAACTTCAGAATATCCTCTTCGGGAGGGCTCGGAAGATTAAAGTGCTCGATAGTCTCCTTAACTGACTTAACGATACCCTCCGAGGTATCAAGGAGGGTTCCGTCTACATCAAATAAGACCGCTTCATATCTTCTGCTCATGTTATGTCGTACCTTGTCGTTGTTAAGAAATTGACCTTGATGTCATCCTTGTGAGAACGGATGAATCCCGACATGTAGTTGTTAAGGTAATCCGCTTTCTGCTTTGCAAAATCGTATTCTTTACCTTCGTCGAGATAGTTCGCATCCGTTCCGGAATAACCGTCGAAGCCTGCGAGATTGACTTCCTTAATTCCGCTTCTCATGAGCACCTTAAGTATCATCATGAGAGAGTTATCGGCATACTCGGAAGATCTGTCGAGCAGCTCGCTTATGTTAACCACATACTCGAACGGCTTGTCAGTCGGAGTGACGTTTGATGTCGCGATAACAGGCACCTTCTGCTTGGAAAGCAATGTCGACAGCTGTATGTAACGCTTGCTGTTCGTAAGGAATATGTAGTCCGGCATAAACGCCTTGCTTGCATAGTTGATAGAGATAATTACAGGGTTCCTGCTCATGACGAATTCGCTTATGCGGCGGCTCTCCGTCTCCATCGTTGTTCCGGGACCCGTTATAAGGATAGTCTTGCCTGTAAGCTTACCGGCGAGAGCCTTAAGAGACTCGGTATCATTGATCTCTTTATCCTGGAACTCAAGATAAAGCTTCTCCATGTAGTCCTTGTCGTACAGGAGCTTCTTCTCGCCTTCGAGCTTGCCAAGAAGCTCGGTCATCTGACTAATCGACAGCGTGTGCTTGTTCGTTAATTGCTTTACATAATCAGGGTGGCAGTCGTTACTCGCCGCGATGAAGAAGAACAGACTGTATCCCCATGTCGCCGGCTGATAGAACTGCATGATATTGGCATCGATAGCCTCGAGATACTGGCTCAACTGATAGTCCTTCCCGTACTCGTTATTCATGTGCATGGCAACAAGCTCGATAGGCGCATTGCCCGCACTCTTGCCCATGCCATAAAGGGTACCGTCAACGAGAAGATCCCTGTCTGTCTCCTTAGAGTAAGCAAGTACCATCTGGCAGTTCGCATAACCCATCTGGAAGTTGTTGTGACCGTGATAACCGATCGCGATATCCGCATCGAGATTCTTATCAAGGATCTCGAGTATATGTCTTAGGTCATTCTGATGAGTAAGTCCGTAAGTATCTACCATGGATACGGCATCGGGCTTTCGTTCGTTTGCGAGTCTGCACAGATCCAGAAGCTCTTCATCAGAGTAAGCAGTAACGCTTACAAGCTGTGCGAAGACTATATATCCGAGCTTCTTCAACTCGGCACAGAAATCCAACGCCTGTACCCTCAGGTGTTTCTTGAAGATAACTCTGATACCGTCAAGGTAACACTCATCACACGGCTTAATGTTCTCGAGGCCGCATGTGCCGTAGTCGATCATGCCGAAGACCTTCGTGTTCTTACGGTCGAGGTCTCCGTAGATCTTCTCTACGCTGTCCGTATCAGGCATGATGCTTCTGTTGTAATCGAAAGGTCGTCTTTCATCAAGAAAGCCAATCTCTATGATGTCAGTTCCGGCATCAACGACACGCTCGAAGATCGAGACCATGTTATCGTGGTCGAACTTCCAGTCATTTACATATCCGCCGTCACGAAGCGTGCAATCAAGCAGGCTGATCATCTGACTCATCGTCTTTTCCTTTCTTTTGTCCGTAAGCCCAGAACTTGTTAAGAACGAAGTTTATCGGAACCGCCACTACAAGATTGATAAGCGGCGGGATGTACTTGTTTAAGTGGAAAACATTAACGCCTACATGTGAGATAAGGTTGGAAAGTCCAAGTCCTGTGAAAGCATAAGCAAGATAAGTCTTGATCAAAGTCTTCCACCAAACTCTCTTCTCCTTGCTCTCGTCCTCCTTAAAGACGAACTTGTTACTGAGCATAAATGCCCACAGTACACTCAGGATGAATGCAACTGTATTTCCGATATAGATATCTGTATTCGGGAACAGATTGTACTTTCCGAGTATAAATAGTGTCGCCGCATTGATAAGGTACGAGACAACCGTGTTCGTAACACCTACAAGTGCGAACTTAACAAACTGAAGGAATGATTCGGCTGCTTCACCTTCGAGCTTCTTGCCGAAGGGCATCAGCAGAAGGTTCATGCACCAGAGCACGAACCTCTCGAACCAATTCCTTTCCTGTATTGTTTCCGTATTCTCCATTATTGATTAATTGCTTCCTTTATAGTCTTGATCATATAGTCGATCATCTCGTCAGTCATGCCGGGATATACGCCGATCCAGAATGTATCATTCATGATCCTGTCTGTATTTGTAAGCTCACCAACGATGCGGTAGCCTTCGCCTGACTCGCGAAGCTCATCGAAGCAGGGGTGCTTTGTAAGATTACCTGCGAAGAGGTTTCTTGTCTGAACACCGTGGTCCTCGATGTACTTAACGACCTTAACTCTGTCTACGCCTTCCTTGACTGTCATCATGAAACCGAACCAAGAAGGTCTGGAATTAGGAGCAGCTACAGGAAGAATGAGCTTATCCTCACAGTCCTTGAGACCTTCCCAGAGTCTGTCGAAGTTATGTCTTCTTCTTTCTACGAATGAAGGGAACTTAACAATCTGAGCGCATCCTACTGCAGCCTGAAGATCTGTTGCCTTGAGGTTATAACCGAAGTGAGAGTAAACATACTTGTGATCGTAACCTGCAGGGAGAAGTCCGTACTGTCCGTCGAATCTGTGTCCGCAGAAGTTATCGCGGCCGGAAGGACATACGCAGTCTCTGCCCCAGTCTCTCATGGATCTTATGCACTTATTAAGGAGAGGATTATTCGTGTAGATAGCACCGCCCTCACCCATTGTCATGTGGTGCGGAGGATAGAATGAAGATGTTCCGATATCACCGATCGTACCTGTAAACTTCTCCTCACCGTCGATCGTATACTTAGAACCTAATGCATCGCAGTTATCCTCTACGAGCCACAGGTTATTCTTAACGCAGAACTCCTTAACTGCCTTCAAGTCAAACGGATTACCCAATGTATGAGCGATCATTACAGCCTTAGTCTTATCGGACAAAGCCTCCTCGAGCTTAGTAACATCGATGTTGTACTGAGGGATAGTAACATCAACGAATACAGGCACTGCACCGTACTGGATGATAGGAGCTACTGTCGTAGGAAAACCTGCTGCAACTGTGATAACCTCATCACCGCGCTTGATTCTTCTTTCCTTGAGAAGAGGGCTTGTAAGAGCCATGAAAGCTCCGAGGTTCGCGGAAGAACCGGAGTTAACAAGAGAGCAGAATCTTACTCCCAGGTACTCAGCGAACTTCTTCTCGAACTCGTCTGTATATCTTCCTGATGTAAGCCAGAACTCGAGAGCTGAATCGACGAGATTCACCATCTCCTCATGTCCGTATACTCTCCTTGCATAAGGGATCCTGTCGCCTTCCTCATAGGGCTTTACTGCATGGAACTTGTCTGCATACTCCTTAACCTCTTCGAGGATCTTTGCACGTGCGTCCTGCTCATTCATGTTCTCAAACATTATCTTTGTTCATCCTTTCGTGATGTAATCATTTATCTGCTTATCCATAACAGCGGGAATGTCTCCGCCTGCCTCATATACTCTTGTCCACTCGACAACGCGGAACACCGCCTCATCGATATGCCAGTGCGGAGCCCATCCGAATGTCTTCTTGAGCTTGCTCGAATCAAGCTTTAAGAAGTTAGCCTCGTGAGGTGCGTTCGCCTCGGACTTATCTACTCGCTTAACGCCTTCCCAGTTGCTTACGAACATATCGACGATGTCTCCTGTGCATACACAGTCGCAGTCGTCGGGACCGACGTTATACCAGCCCTGAACAGCCTTGTCCTCATACTGAGCCTGAGCGATCATCAGGTACGCGAACACGGGCTCGAGTACATGCTGATAAGGTCTTGTCGAATACGGATTTCTTACGATGATCTCCTTGGTGCTCATGGCAGCTCTTACGCAGTCAGGAATGATCCTGTCGTTCGCGAAGTCTCCGCCGCCGATTACGTTACCGGCTCTTGCAGTGGAGATTGCAGGACTGTTCTCAAGATTGAAGAACGAATCCTTATATGAATGTGTGACAAGCTCGGAACAGGACTTGGAGTTGGAATAAGGATCAAATCCGTCGAGCGGTTCATTCTCCCTGTAGCCCCAGATCCATTCGTTGTTCTTATATACCTTGTCCGTCGTTACGTTAAGGAAAGACTTAACACTTGAACATGCTCTTACGCACTCAAGGATGTTAACTGTTCCCATAACGTTTGTCTCATATGTGTAGCGGGGATCCTTATAGGAATCTCTTACGATAGGCTGTGCTGCCATGTGGATGACGATCTCGGGGGCTGCCTCATCGAAAGCCTTCTTCAAAGAATCGAAGTCTCTGATATCGCCGATAACAGATGTCATCTTGCCCTCAAGCCCTGCCATAGAGAACAGGTTCGGGTCTGTAGGTGCTTCAAGAGAATAACCTGTAAGCACTGCGCCGTGTGTTACGAGGATCCTGCTCATCCACGTGCCCTTGAAGCCCGTGTGACCTGTGAGGAAGACCCTCTTGCCGTTCCAGAAATTAAGGTCTGTCACAGTATCAGTCCTCCCACTTTATCCAGGGAGCCTTGCCCTCTTTGATAAGCTTCTCGAGAAGATCCTTATCACGCTTTGTGTCCATGCACTGCCAGAAACCTTCGTGAATGAAAGCATTGAGCTGACCGTCAGCTGCGATTCTCTCAAGAGGAGCCTTCTCGAAAGGCACATCATCGCCGTCGATATAGTCGATAACAGAAGGCTCGAGAACCATGAAGCCTGCATTTACAACAGTGCCGTCCTGATCAGCCTTCTCTCTGAACTTGGTTACTGTGCCGTTGTCAGCGATGTCGATGCAGCCGAATCTCTGGCCAACCTTCGCTGCCGTGATGGTAGCAAGCTGACCCTTGCTCTTATGGAACTCATAAAGAGCCTTAAGATCGACGTCACTTACGCCGTCACCGTATGTGAGCATGAAGGGCTCATCACCGATATAATTCTTAACTCTCTTGATACGGCCGCCGGTCATTGTGTTAAGACCTGTGTCAACGAGCGTGACCTTCCAAGGCTCTGTGTGAGTCGAATGGACGATCATCTTATTCTCGGCCGTGAAGTCGAATGTAACGTCAGAAGTATGGAGATAGTAATCAGCAAACCACTCCTTGATAACGTACTGCTTGTATCCGCAGCAGATAACAAAGTCATTGAACCCGTAAGTGGAGTAGTACTTCATGATATGCCAAAGAATAGGCATACCGCATATCTCTACCATGGGCTTAGGTCTGTAAACGCTCTCCTCGGAGATTCTGGTTCCATACCCGCCCGCAAGCAAAACTACCTTCATGGTAAGTCCTCCGCACATAGTTATTCATCTTAATTATACTATATGCGCGCGATTATTCTTTAAGATAGTTGTGGCACTCTTTTACAAAATTATTAAACTCTTCCGCGTTTTTGTATATGACGTTTATCCTCGCGTTAGGCGTATATCTCTCATTATCGATCAATGTCTGCAGGTCAGCGCCCGTCCTTCTGATGTCTTCCACTAGAGCATCGCGAAGCGAAGGAATGTACATAATATCGAGTACGCGGGAGTGTATTCCCAGCATAAGCTCAGGAGAGCCCTCCCTTAATCTGAACGAACACTTCTTCCTGATATCTGAAGAAGAGAAGCCGAGACTCACCTCGTAGATGCCGTCCTCTATGAGGAACTTGCCGTAGTCTTCGCTGTAAGAACCGATGTCGTTTATGCTGACCTCGAGTTCATAATCCGCACTCTGTCCTGCCTTGAGCTCGTATTTACCGAACGCACGAAGCTCCTTTACGGGCTTGCTCTGCATAGACACGGGATCGCCCACATAAAGCTGAACCACCTGTGCGCCGTCTCTTGTGCCGGTATTCTTAAGCGTGAAACTGACCTTTACCGTATCGCCAAGAGCATACTCACTCTTATCAAGATGCATATTCTCTATCTCGAAGTCCGTATAGGAAAGGCCGAATCCGAACGGGAACAAAGGCTTGATCTTTCTCTTCTCGTAGCCTCTGTAGCCGACATAAACGCCTTCACCGTATACACATGTGAATCCGTCAGGGTAATCAAGGAACGCGGGCGTATCCTCATATCTTCTTGGGAAAGTCACCGTAAGTCTTCCCGAAGGATTCACCTTACCGCTCATGATGTCGTATAGCGCATGCGCACCCTCCATACCCGGATAATAGATCAGGAATACCGCATCAAGGTCATCGATGAACTCAGTAAGTTCAACGGGACCGGGCACATTAAGCACCAGGCAAACCTTATATCGACCGTCATCTATGAGTCCTCTTATAATCCTTCTGTATTCATCAGGAAGCTTGAGATCCATGCGGTCAGTACCCTCTGCAGAAGGCAAAGAGACAACCACCACCGCGACGTCTCCGTCTTTGTTCTCACCGAACACTTCCTTAAGCGAAGGCGCCCTGTCCGTAATTACCTGCGCACTTCCGCTGCCGTAGATACGAAGCTCCTCACTTCCGTATAAAGACACTCTGCTCATATCATCAAGCGGGAAAAGGTTATCCTTATTCTTGAGCATAACGATACCTTCGGCGTCTGCGTCGTAGCAGGCCTTGCGTCCCTTCTCGATGTATTCGTCATAGGGAACAGGGAAAGTAGTATCATTCTTGTTGTACTTTATGCCAAGCTCTATAAAACGCATGCAGGCATCTTCAAAGTCTTCTCTGCTGAGCCTTCCGTCAGATAACGCGGCAAGTATCTCCTCTTCCTTGTTCCAGGGACCCGGCATAAGAAGATCGATGCCCGACGCGACCGAATCACCTGAATCGCCCACACAGGCTCCCCAGTCAGTCATGCAAAGACCTTCGAAGCCCCACCGTTCCTTAAGAACCTCACGAAGCAGCCACGGATTCTCCGTGCAGTGCTCGCCGTTGATCTTCGGGTACGCCGCCATAACTGTCGCGGCTCCTGCCTTAACACACTTCTCGAAAGCAGGAAGATACATCTCCTCCAGCGCTCTTCTAGAAATCCTCTGATCGATACCCGAACGGTTGATCTCAAGGTTATTAGCAGCAAAGTGTTTAACGTCCGAAGCGACCTGCTGCGACTCGACTCCCTTCACCATCTCGCGGCCAAGAAGCCCTCCGACCAGCGGATCTTCAGAATAACCTTCGAAGAACCTGCCGTTACGGGGCTCACGAAGAAGGTTCACATTAGGTGTTCCAAGAAGACATGACACCTTATACATTCTTGCTTCAAGACCTAAGGCCTGTCCGTTCTCATAAACGACTTGAGGATTCCATGTAGAGCCCAGAAGTATGCCCGGAGGATAGCAGCCGGGATGAGGCTCGAAGCCGCCCGTATAGCGGGTCAGTTTCTCGAACAGCTCATCTCTTAGCTTCTTCTCCTCATCTGTAAGGTTATCGAGCTTATAGAAATTATGGATGACGTGGTCGAACTGCTCTCGTGTGTAGCCGTTCTCGATCGCATACGCGATAAAGATATCTCCGAACAGCTGCTCGAAGTTCATGCCGGTTCCGCCGTCAAGGAACTGAAGCCTTCTTATCGCTGCCTCTTTTATCTCTCTTGTCGAAAAAAAACCGGCACCGCATAATAGCGATGCCTTTTGTTCGTCTGTAAGTTTATCAAGAATGTATTTTGTCGTGTGCTTCATTACACCATTATAGCAAATTTCAGTGTGCACTGTACGGCGACCTTACCGTCAACGGTAGCTGTCGCCTCACCGACGCCCATGGGGCCTCTTACCTGAGTGATCTTGGTCTCAAGCCTTAATGTATCGCCCGGTACGACCTGCTTTCTGAACTTGCACTTGTCGATGCCTGCGAAGACTGCGATCTTGCCCTTGAACTCCTCCTGTGAGAGGATGGCAACCGCACCAGTCTGTGCGAGAGCCTCTACGATCAGCACGCCCGGCATGATCGGATACTCGGGGAAGTGTCCTCTGAAGAAGGACTCATCATAAGTTACATTCTTAATTGCAACACAGTATTCACCCGGTACATAGTCCTCTACCTTGTCGATGAGAAGGAAGGGGTGTCTGTGGGGGATGATCTCCATTATGCCTTTTGTATCAAGTGAGTTAGCCATTGTCGTTAATCTCCTTTTCGATGTGCTTACGCTTCGTACTTCTTAAGAAGAAGTGTAGCATTGTGTCCGCCGAAGCCCAAAGAGTTGCTCATAGCATAGTTGATATCAAGTGAGCGACCCTCACCCATTGTGTAGTCGAGATCGCACTCCTCATCAGGCTCTGTAAGACCGGATGTAACGTGGATGAATGAATCAAGGATGGACTTAACGCATACGATGAACTCAACGCCGCCTGCACCCCCGAGGAGGTGTCCGATCATGGACTTAGTGGAGTTAATTGCAACCTTCTTGGCAGCATCTCCGAATGCATACTTGATAGCACGCGTCTCGAACAGGTCGTTGTGGTGTGTGGATGTACCGTGAGCGTTGATGTACTCTACCTGATCAGGTGTGATACCTGCTTCGTTCATTGCAGCCTTCATAGCCTCGCCTGCACCGGAACCGTCCTCTGCGGGTGATGTGATATGGAACGCATCGTTAGTAGCTCCGTAGCCTACAACCTCAGCGTAGATGTGAGCGCCTCTCGCCTTAGCATGCTCGAGTTCCTCGAGAACTACGACACCGGCACCCTCACCGATAACGAAACCGTCTCTGTTCTTATCGAATGGTCTTGAGCATGTATCGGGATCTGTGTTTGTGGAAAGAGCAGTCATGTTTGTAAAGCCCTGAACGCCGAGAGGGCAGATAGCAGCCTCAGCGCCGCCGCAGACCATAACATCTGCATCATCAAACTTGATAGCCTTGAAAGCATCACCGATGGAGTGTGAACCGGAAGCGCACGCTGTTACGATAGCAACGTTCTTACCCTTCATGCCGTACTGCATCGCGATGTTTGCAGAAGCCATGTTAGCGATCATTACAGGGATATAAAGAGGGCTTACCTTCTTGCCTTCCATGAGCTTCTGGTGCTCTCTCTCGTTAGCCTGCATGGAACCGATACCGGAACTTACGATAACGCCTACGCGGTATGGATTCTCCTTGCTCATATCAAGAGCGGAATCCTCTACAGCTTCCTTAGCTGCAACAACTGCGAACTGAGTGAAGCGTTCCATTCTTTTCGCTGTCTTGAAGTCCATGTACTCAGTCGGATCAAAGTCCTTGATCTCGCCTGCCATCTTAGCCTTGTACTCTGAAGAATCAAAAGCGCTGATCTGAGAGAAACCTCTCTTGCCTTCCTTCAATCCCTGCCAGAAAGTCTCAACGTTCTTTCCGATAGGAGTGATGGCGCCCATTCCTGTTACTACTACTCTTCTGCCGTTCATTCTCTTATTCTCCGATTCTTTCGAATTACATGTGCATTCCGCCGTCTACGGAAAGGACCTGACCTGTGATGTAGGAAGCATCATCAGATACGAGGAATCCTACCGCATTAGCGATATCTTCTACCTGTCCGTAACGCTTCAGGGGGATACCTGCGAGCATCTGCTCCTTGACCTTCTCAGGGAGAACGTCAGTCATAGGTGTCTGAACAAATCCGGGAGCGATCGCATTACATGTAATGTTCTTGCCTGCATACTCTCTTGCAGCACTCTTTGTGATACCGATAACACCTGCCTTGGATGCAGAGTAGTTAACCTGGCATGCGTTACCCTCGAGTCCTACGATAGATGAGATGGATACGATACGTCCATACTTCTGCTTGCTCATTACGGGTACGACCTCACGGAAGAAGTTGTATGTACCCTTGAGGTTTACTGCGATAACAGCATCGAAATCCTCTTCCTTCATTCTTACGAGGAATCCGTCTCTTGTGATACCTGCGTTGTTTACGAGAGCGTCGATGGAACCGAATGTTGCTGCTACGTCTGCAACTGTCTCCTTAACAGACTCAGAGCTTGATACGTCGCATCTGTAAGCCTTTGTCTCTACGCCGTACTCCTTCTTGATCTCGTCAGCTGTCTCCTGTGATCCTTCGATGGGGCATGCATCTACTACTGCGATGTTGTAACCCATCTTAGCAAGCTTTACTGCGATAGCCTTACCGATTCCTCTTGCGCTTCCTGTTACGATTGCTGTCTTTGCCATTTTTATCAATCTCCTTATTATGCTTCTAATGCCTTGAGGCTCTCGGGAAGAGCCTCGGCTTCTTCTACTGTTGATACGTTGATAACGGGGATCTCGGGGATCGTCTTCTTAACGAAGCCTGCGATTGTCTTTCCGGGACCGATCTCTACGAGAACATCTACGCCCAAGTCCTTAAGCTTAAGAAGTGTCTGCTCCCACATAACGGAGGAGTAAACCTGCTTTTCGAGAAGGTCTCTTGTCTCCTTGGTGTCGTTAATAACCTCTGCATTGAAGTTAGCGATGTACGGGATCTTAAGGTCAGAGATTTCTGCCTTATCAAGCTCTACACGAAGCTTCTCGCCTGCACCCTTTAACATGGGTGAGTGGAACGGGCCCGATACCTTGAGCTCGACCGCTCTCTTGGCACCCTGCTCCGTAAGCTTCTCCATACCCTCGTGGACTGCATCCTTCTCGCCTGTTATAACGATCTGTCCGGGGCAGTTGTAGTTAGCTACCTCAGCACCCTCGATGCCATCGATGCACTTCTGTACAGTCTCCTTGGGCAGAGCGATGATAGCTGCCATCGTGCCCTGTCCTGCAGGTACGAAAGAGCTCATGAGGTTGCCTCTGATTCTTGTAAGTCTTACCGCGTCAGCGAAAGTCATAGCACCTGCAGTAACAAGTGCACAGTACTCACCGAGGGAAAGACCTGCAGTGATGTCTGCCTTGATGCCCATGTCTTCGATTGCTTTCGTCATGATGGAGCAAGCCGTTACGAGGCAAGGCTGTGTGTACTCAGTAACGTGGATGTCCTCGTTCTCTTCGAAGAGGATCTTCTCCATGTCGAAGCCTGAAGCCTCTGTTGCCTCTTTGATCATATCCTTAGCCCAGTCGAACTTCTCAACGAAGTCCTGAGCCATACCTACCTTCTGAACGCCCTGACCGGGATAAACAAATGCTATCTTCATCAGCAGATCTCCTTCGCATTAACAAGGAGCTTGTTGGCGTCCGCCATCATAGTCTCGATGATGTCCTTAACAGGTCTGATCTCATTGACCATACCTGCGATCTGGCCTGCCATGAATGTACCACCCTTAACGTCACCGTCGATAACAGCCTTGCGAAGAGCACCTACACCAAGAGCCTCGATCTCCTCGAAGCTTGCATGTGCCTCCTCGAGCTTGATGAACTCATTTGTGAGCTGGTTTCTGATCTGTCTTACGGGAGCACCTGCGGATCTTCCTGTTACTCTTGTGGAGCTGTCCTTGGCCTTGATGATCATGTCCTTGTAGTTCTGGTGGATGTTAACTTCCTCGGAAGCGCAGAAGACTGTTCCGCACTGAACAGCTTCAGCGCCGAGCATGAATGCTGCAGCTACTCCTCTGCCGTCAGCGATACCGCCTGCTGCGATAACGGGGATGCTTACCGCATCAACTACCTGAGGAACGAGAGCCATTGTTGTGATCTCACCTACGTGTCCGCCGGACTCTGTACCCTCTGCGATGACAGCATCAGCGCCGTCCTTTTCCATCTTCTTTGCAAGAGCTACACCTGCTACAACAGGGATAACGATGATGCCTGCTTCCTTCCACATGGGAATGAACTTACCTGCAGAGCCTGCACCTGTCGTAACGACCTTTACCTTCTCCTCAGCAAGAACTTCGGCAATCTGCGGAGCTCTGGGGTTCATGAGCATGACATTTACACCGAACGGCTTGTCTGTTAACTCTCTGCACTTATGGATCTGATCTCTGATCCAGTTCTCGTCTGCACCGCCGCAGCCGATGATGCCGAGGCCGCCTGCATTGGAAACTGCAGCTGCAATGTGGTAGTCAGCTACCCATGCCATACCGCCCTGGAAGAGGGGATACTTGATGCCAATCATTTCTGTGATCTTTGTCATGGTCATTACTCCTTTATAAACTGCTAATTAATATTCGATATAGTTGGCGTCCCATGTAAGTCCGCCGCCGAAGCTTGCAAGTACAAGCTTCATACCCTTCTTCAATCTGCCGTCCTTCTTCATGGTAGACAGCAATGAAGGGATAGATGCGCTCGATGTGTTACCTGTCTCCTGCAGTGTCATAGGGAACTTCTCGATGTCGATCTTAAGCTTCTTTGCAGTAGACTCGATGATACGTGCGTTAGCCTGGTGAAGGATGAAGTAGTCAACTTCGTCCAAGCTGAAGTTATACTTCTCGGACAGATCCTTAATAAGCTTCGGTACCTCAGTGATAGCGAATCTGAATACATCTCTTCCCGCCATATAGAAGTATGTGGACTGCTCGAAGCCTTCCTCGTCATATCTTTGGGGCTGCTTCCTGTTCTCACAGTGGAGACAAACGCCTCTCTTGCCCGAAGACCTCATGATGAGCTCATTCTTCTTTCCCTCTTCAGCTCTTAAGACAGCCGCACCAGCGCCGTCGCCAAAGAGTATGCATGTTCCTCTGTCAGTCCAGTCGACATAGTTGGAAAGAGTCTCCGTTCCGACTACGAGTGCGAGCTTGGAGTTACCGGACTCGATAAAGCCCTGTACTGTATTGAAGGCTGCGATCCATCCGGGACATGCGGAGTTAACATCAAAGCATCCGACATCCTCTGTGCAGCCCAAAGCTTCCTGAACACAAACTGCTATAGAAGGAAAAACAACATCAGGAGATGTGGAAGCGGCAACGATAAGATCGATATCCTTAGGATCGATGCCGGCATCCTCGACTGCAGCCTTTGCAGCCTTGATAGCCATAGTGGAAGACTTGTCCTCCTTACCGTCGGCGATGTGTCTTCTCTTGATACCTGTTCTTTCCGTAATCCACTCATCGTTGGTCTCTACCATCTTCGACAGATCATCATTAGTGAGGATCTTCGGGGGCAGATATGAACCCAACCCGATAATCTTTCCTGTCACCTGAGCCATTAAAATAACCTTCTTTGATAATTCCTTTGATTATCAAAGTATTACATAATGAGTATGCATAGTCAATAGATACGCCTCATCTTATGAGGACTTCAGCCCAGCATCCTTCGATAGGTGTGTCATAGAGGGGAACTATTCCCGCCTTGATAAGTTCACGAGTGCTGTCGTACATAACCTTGCCCTGATGAACGGGGCCCATGTAGCAGGTTACGTTCTTCTCGCGGGCGCGCTTAACAAGCTCCGCCAGCCCCTTCACAGACTGCGTTCCGCTGTGGTAAGTCTCGACAAGGATCGTGTCATACTTTCCGGGATCAACATCGTCGAACGGGAATCCCGGCACATCAGGTATAGTAAGAATCTTCTTTATGGGGGAAGCAAGATACTGCTCCACTTCCTTTTTATTAAGCGTGCGCACTACAGGCTTTGCAGTAAACTTGCCGTAGTCGCCTGAGTAGTTCGCATCCGTAATTCGGTTCGCGTGAACAAAGACCGTATCGCCCATCATCTCATCCGAGTAGACAACGCCGAACGTGACCGAGCCGACTTTACCTTCGCACGCCGCAGACAAAAGGCCCATGGCGTAGTTGACGTTTCGCACGGCATCACTATGGGGATCTTCCATGGGAAGCTTGGAACCCGTTATGACAACCGGTATCTCAAGATACGACAGCACCCTCACAGCCAACTGCGCGAAAAAAGCCGCCGAGTCAGTCCCGTGCAGGATAAGTATGCCGTCAGGCTTATCCTTGTTACACTCTTCCACGATAGCGGACAACGCCTTGCGGAAACATTCCTCGTCAGCATTCTCGGAAGAGTACAGGATAGGTGTCATGTATGAAAGCTCGTTTTTCTTCTTAAGCGCCTCAAACAGATTCTTATCGGGTGCAGTACGAAGCTTTATCGTATCCCCCTTCTCCACAGCCGAACAGATGGTGCCTCCGAGTGTAACTACAAGTATCCTGCTCATTTTGTCTTTCTCCGTGTAACAAGTAAAATATAGGAAGATTATACCAAACCGAGGTGTCTGTATGAGACTTGTAAGCTGGAATGTAAATGGTATCCGCGCCGTAGCGGGCAAAGGTTTTCTTGATTCTTTTAAGACTATTGATGCTGATATATTAGGTATACAGGAGATCAAGGCTCTTCCTGAGCAAGTGCCCTCCGAGATAGCAAGCATCCCGGGTTACAAAAGCGTATTCTACCCCGCAGAGCGCAAGGGTTATTCCGGAACAGGACTTTACTACAGGGACACTCTTGATCCTAAGATAGAGCTCGGCTTCGGTGTCGAAGAATTCGACCACGAGGGACGCGTCATCAAGGCTGACTTCGGCGACTTCGTATTGTTTAATATCTACTTTCCCAACGGCGGCCGCGGTGATGAGTTCGTTCAGTTTAAACTTCGCTTCTACGACTGCTTCCTTGACCAGGTAAGAGAACTTGAGTCGCAGGGACGTGAGGTCATCTGCTGCGGCGATGTAAATACCGCACATAAAGAGATCGACCTTAGTAACCCCAAGGCGAACTCCAAGATCTCAGGCTTCCTTCCCGAAGAGAGAGTTTACATGGATCACTTCGCCGAGGCGGGACTCATCGACTCCTTCCGCATGCTCTATCCCGACAAAGCCGAGGCTTACAGCTGGTGGTCTTATAAGACATTCGCAAGAGAGCGTAACGTCGGCTGGCGTATCGACTACTTCTTCGTCACCGAAGGCCTAAAGTCCCGCGTCAAGGAATCCACCATGCTCTCCGACATCATGGGCTCCGACCACTGCCCGATCATCCTTGATCTTAAATAAACCGATTTTGTTTCATGGCTTAGTATATATGGCCTGATGCCTGTGAGCGGACTTACGCAGACGCTTTAGCGTCGAGTACGTAGCGAGCAGCGTCAGGACATGTTTTCTTTTTCTACCAATCTGTCTGCGCCGTACTTCTTTCTTAATGCGGGCTTCTCGATCTTACCCGTCGCATTACGGGGTACGTCGGCGAGGATGATCTTCTTCGGCCTCTTATAGCGGGGAAGCTGCTGGCAGAACTGATCTATCTCCTCAACAGTGCAGCCTGAGCCGGGCTCGATCTGAACGATGGCGCCCGTGATCTCGCCGAGTCTCTTGTCGGGAAGGCCGATTACGGCAACGTCCTTGATCTTCGGATACTCCTGCAGGAAGTTCTCGATCTCTACGGGGTAGATATTCTCACCGCCTGATACGATAAGGTCCTTCTTACGGTCTACGAGGAAGTAGAAGCCGTCCTCGTCCTGTCTTGCCATGTCGCCGGTGTAGAGCCAGCCGTCGTGCAAAGCAGCTGCAGTAGCCTCGGGGTTATGGTAGTACTCGAGCATTACGCCGGGACCCTTAACACAGAGCTCTCCGACATCGCCCTGCTTAACCTCATTGCCGTTCTCGTCGATGATCTTACACTGCCAGCGATAACCCGGAACTCCAATGGCACCAACCTTGTGTGTATTCTGAAGTCCGAGGTGAACGCAGCCGGGGCCGGTAGACTCGGAAAGACCGTAGTTGGTGTCGTACTGGTGATTCGGGAAGTAATCCCTCCAGTGACGGATAAGTGACGGCGGAACGGGCTGTGCGCCGATGTGCATCAGTCTCCACTGAGAGAGCTCATAGTCTTCCAGCTTAAGTTCGCCGCTGTCCAGCGCATCGAGGATGTCCTGAGCCCACGGCACAAGGAGCCATACGTTCGTGCAGTGCTCATCCGATACCGCACGGAGGATGACATCAGGCTTGGTGCCCTTAAGAAGAACTGCCTTGCTGCATGTCCAAAGCGAGCCCATCCAGTGGAACTTCGCGCCCGTGTGATAAAGAGGGGGAATGCAGAGGAAGCAGTCATCCTTAGTTGTCTCATGGTGAACGGCCTCCATCTCGGCAGCCTGTGTAAGGCTTCTGTGAGGATGAAGGATGGCCTTCGGGAAACCTGTGGTTCCGGAAGAGAAGTAGATGGCAGCAAGATCATCTTCGGTGAGCTCGATTCCGGGATCCGAGCTCGGATAATCAGCTACGAGAGACCAGTAGTTCTCGGCGAAATCAGGCTTGCCTTCACCGCCGACGAAGATGAGGACTCTGTTTCTCGTGATCTCATCTGCGTTGGTGTTGATACGGTCTACAAACTCAGGTCCGAAGATAAGAATCGATACCTCTGCAAGATTCGCGCAGTAAGATATCTCATTTGCCGTATATCTGAAATTGAAAGGAACTGCAATGGCTCCGGCCTTCAGGATTCCGAAGTAGATGGGAAGCCACTCGAGGCAGTTGAACATGAGGATAGCGACCTTATCGCCCTTCTGAATGCCCTTATCCAGGAGCATGTTGGCAACGCGGTTCGCCTTCTCTTCGAAGACCTGCCATGTCAGCTGTCTTCTGTAGTACTTTGTAGGTTTGGTCTGCTGAACGAGATCATATTCCTTATATGAGAACTTTCTTGTCTCTTCCATTGTCGGATTGATCTCTACAAGAGCAACTTCGTTGCCGTGCTCTGCGGCATTTCTCTTAAGTAATTCGGTAACAGGCATCTTAAGTCCTTGTCCCCCCTATTTTGATACCCGTTTATACTACCACCCGCAATACATAACGTCAAAAAAGGACTGCCTTCCGACAGTCCCTTATAATCCTGTTTGTTTCTATTAAGCGGACGCACTCCTCGCTACGTACTCGGCGCGCGAGCGCCGAGTACGTAGCGAGGATGCTCCGCTTAATAGTTATCTGCGCGAACCTCGAAGTAGCTCTGAGGATGTGCGCATACGGGGCAAACCTCGGGAGCGTTTGTGCCAACTACGATGTGACCGCAGTTTCTGCACTCCCAAACCTTAACCTCGCTCTTAGCGAAGACTTCCTTCATCTCAACGTTGTTAAGAAGTGCACGATATCTTTCCTCATGCTGCTTCTCGATAGCAGCTACCATACGGAACTTGGCAGCAAGTGCGGGGAATCCTTCTGCCTCAGCTGTCTTTGCGAAATCCTCATACATATCGGTCCACTCATAGTTCTCGCCGTCAGCAGCTGCTGCGAGGTTCTCTGCCGTGTCACCGATGCCGTTCAACTCCTTGAACCACATCTTAGCGTGCTCCTTCTCGTTGTCAGCTGTGTGCAGGAAGATAGCAGCGATCTGCTCGTATCCTTCCTTCTTAGCCTTGGAAGCGAAATAAGTGTACTTGTTTCTTGCCTGGCTCTCGCCTGCGAAAGCAGCCTGCAGATTCTTCTCGGTCTGTGTACCTTCATACTTGTTTGCCATGTTGTTTTCTCCTTATCCTTTTAATAATAAGATTCTATCATGAAGCGGAAGAAAGATTCTTCTTCTCGTATTCATCGAGACTAACGGGACGTGCAAAGTAGTAGCCCTGGAAATAGTCGCATCCCATCTTGGCGAGGAAGTCGACCTGCTCTACAGTCTCAACGCCCTCTGCGATAACAGGAACATCAAGGCTCTTGGCAAGGTCGATAATGAGGGACATGATCTTCTTCGTCCTCTCATCGTGAGCCGTATCCTTCAGGAAGATCATATCGAGCTTCAGTACATCGACAGGCATATCCTTGAGCATGTTAAGCGATGAGTATCCGCTTCCGAAGTCATCCATCTCAACGATAAAGCCCGCTTCTCTTAACTTATCGATAGTCTTAAGCTTCTCATCGATATCATACATCATGATGGTCTCGGTGATCTCAAGTCTCAAACGCTTTCTGTCGAGCTCGTACTTATCTGCAAGACCGATGATAACCTCGGGAACATCCATCATATAGAAGTCCTTGGGAGAGATATTTACTGACAGATACAGATCCTCACGTCCCTCGAAGGCCCATCTTCTCAATATCCTGCAGGCGCACTCCCAGATATACTGGTCGATCTTCGCGATCCTTCCGTTCTTCTCAAGTACGGACAGGAATCTTCCGGGAGGCATAAAGCCTTCATCGGGATGGATCCATCTTACCAGGACCTCGGCACCGACGACTTTACCGTCACGGTTGACCTGAGCCTGCAGATAAGGAACGATCTGTCCCGTAAGGATCGCATTGTCGAGCTGCTCTGTGATCTTCTGATCCCAAAGCATCGCATCTCTTGAATTCTCTTCATAATATGCGACACGAAGATCCGCTTCCTGCTTAACTCCGGCGATCGCGATAAATGCACGGTCGAACATCGCGGATACGGGCATATTCTTATCCTCAACCTCATATGCACCTACATGCATAATGATCGGGATAACAAGATTCATTCCGACATTCGGAACTTCCCTCATGGCAGAAACGAATGTCTCTTCATTGTAATTTGCTTTCTCGATCAGACATCCGAACTTATCGGAACCGAGTCTGCCGTAACGGGTCGTATCGGAAACTGCCTTGTCCTTAAGAAGATCTGCGATCCTGATGAGAAGCTTATCTGCGAATTCTCTTCCGTATCTGTCGTTAACGAGCTTAAACTCCTTGATATCGGATGCGATCACATAGAATTCCTTATCGGGATTCGCATTGAGAACTTCTCTTATGGAGTCATACAGTCTGTCGGTATTATAGATTCCCGTAAGCTTATCGTGTGTCGCAAGGAATCTATTGACATTCTCTCTCTTGGTCCTCTCCGTCGTATCCTGGATCTTGGCAAAGGATCCGATGAGCTTACCCTGCATATCATGAAGCTTATGGAACTCGATATCGTAGATATACTCCTCGCCGTCCTCCATCTTGGTACATGTCAGAACCTTGGAAGAATAATTAGCCGACTCTTCCCTGTCCTCTCCCGTCAGAGACAAGAGCTTCTCGAAGCCTGACTCGGTCTCATTAAGTCCCATGCCGAGCTGGAATGTGGCGGCAGGATTGGCATAAATGCAGTCACGGTTCTCATCGAAGAAAAGGATACCGTCATTGATCGTGGAAAGTACGGTCTTCTTCATCTCATCCATAAGGATTGAAGGAACATATTCCATCGCATAGATATAGACGAACAGACCGCATGCACATGTACCGATGATCGACTGATCTACAAGACCGTTCGTAAATACATGGAAAGACTCCCAGAAGGAAGTAAGCAAACATGCAATAAGCAGAACTACATATCTGTCTCTGTAAAGCTTGGAAGACTTTATGCTCTTAACAGCCAATACAACGATAGGTATCAGTAACAACAGCGCCGATATTCCGAGGTGGACCTTGTGATACCACAAAGACTGGAAGATTACATCCACCTCTCCCGCATCTTCTACGGAACTTACCGTAAATACATGCCCGAAAACATAATTTAATGCGAGGTTGACGGAATCAAGTGCAACGATACCCATCATGAGGTTGCTCGCAAGAGGTTTATCGGTATCAAAATTACAAAACTTGATCGCGAACTCCGCGAAATAATACAGAAGCACCGTGGTGCTAATAAAGTAGACCGTGAAGCAGAACTTACAGATCTCTATATCATCGCTTAATGCAATAACGATATTGGAAACGATCGGGATCAGCAGCCAGAAAAGGCAATGCGATACATAAGGAGCGATCTCCTTGTCACTCCTGTGCGTGCGGACCAGACAAAAGATCGTAACGACCGCCAGAATTGCAACTGTCACTACAAACCAAAGCATACCTTGATTCTAACATGCTAAAAGATTCTATACATCCGATCAATTATTAATAAAGAATAAACAAAAGCGGGATTGTCATCACCCCGCCTTTGTCTTCCCTATTCCATATTCCATTAATTACTCATTCATCTTCCCTGTACTCCAGGATATCTCCGGGCTGACAGTCAAGAGCCTTACAGATATCGTTAAGAGTCGAGAACCTGACAGCCTTAGCTTTCTGATTCTTAAGTATCGACAGATTAGCAGGTGTGATCCCGATCTTCTGGGCCAGGTCGCCCGAGGAGATCTTACGCTTAGCCATCATAACATCAAGATTTACAATGATCATAATTCTCTCCTCCTTTCATCAGATCGTAAGATCCATCTCTTCTTTCATAGTGATCGCCTTATCGAAGACCACTCTTACGCATGATACTATAAGTGCCATGAACAAAGCGACCATGGAAAGGAAGCTTGTTCCGATCCACGCGATGCTTCCTGCTGCACATACAGCTGCGATAGCAATCAGCGCGATGACCATTATCTTCATGAGACCTGTATTCGCTCTGTCAAATACGATGTCCTTACCCATGTTCGTAAGAAGCTTATAAACACTGATAAGGATGCCGTATGCTCCTACCGTACCAAGATACCAGACTGTAGTCAGAAGCATTACTGCGAATGTATCAGATCTCTCAGCCCAGACAAGACTTATGTAGGATGAGATGACCACTCCGAACAGATCCGCCACAAATACCAAAGCGATAAAGATTATGGTCGCGATCTTGGACCATGTGATTATCCTGTTATCGTATTTCATTACCTTATTCCTCCTTAGAAAAGAAATGAGCATGCTCTTATGACATCATAATAGCACGCTCAATATTGTTTTGCAAGTACTTTTTATCGTTTTTCGATATTTTCTTACTGCGCAGCGAAAAACGTTCCTATGTCATCCTGGTCCAGGATCTGCTCTAACACATGAGGCTCCGAGCCAGAAGCTATAACTCCGTTAATACCCTTGCCGTTTACCATCTGCATTGCAGTGATCTTGGTATACATACCACCGGTACCGAGCTTGCTGCCCGCACCCTTGGAGAAACCGAGCATCTCGTCAGTGATCTGCTCAACATAAGAGATACGCTTTGCTGTCTCGTCTTCCCTGGGGTTACCCGTATAAAGACCGTCGATGTCAGACAGGATAATAAGAAGGTCTGCATTCGTAAGGATAGCTACATCTGCAGACAAAGTATCGTTATCACCGAACGTACCGTTATGCCAGATCTCAGAAGTGGATACAGTATCGTTCTCATTGATTACCGGGATCAGATGCTTCTCAAGCATAGCCTCGATGGTATTCGTGATGTTGTGGCGCTGAAGCTTATCTGCGATGCCGTCCTTTGTAAGGAGGATCTGTCCGCACACATAGGAATACTCCGCGAAAGACCTCGTATAAGCATTCATAAGCTCACACTGTCCTACGGCTGCGATGGCCTGCTTCTGAGGGATATCATCGGGCTTCTCGGGCAAGTTCAGACTTCCTATGCCGACACCGATGGCACCGGATGTAACGAGGATAACCTCACGTCCGCTGTTCCAGATGTCAGCAATACCGCGGCAAAGCTTATCGATGTTGCCGTGATTCATCTTGCCGTTCTCGTAAGTGATGGTAGAAGTGCCTACCTTAACCACTATTCTTTTCGCGAAGTTCACGGCATAACGTGAACCGCCCTTGTCCTCAACCTGCATAAAGCAGCTCCTTCCCGTTAATACAGGCGGCCTGATCGCTCAAGCCGCCCGTTAAGAATATACTCAAATGCACCAAAATACAAGTTTAAGCAGAAGCCTTTACTGTATTCCAGATCTCTGTGTATCTCTCCTCGTATTCAGAAGAGGAATAGTAAACTTCGAGTGTTGCGAAGATCTCAGCTGTAGGATAGTAATAAACGTTGCCTGAGATGTCGGGATCGAGCATATCTCTTGCAGCTACGTTAGGTGTGGAATAACCAACATACTCGCAGTTCTCAAGAGCGATCTCAGGCTCGTACATGAAGTTGATGAAGTCGTGAGCACCCTCGTAGTTTGCAGCGTTGGAAGGGATGCACATCATGTCTACGGACCAGTTGGAACCCTCAGGGAGAACGAATCTCAAATCGATGTCATCGTTGCCTCCGAGCTCAGCGATTCTGTCGAGCATAACGATGTGGTCACCGGACCAAGCAACAGAAGCTGCCATCTCGCCTGAAGCCATCTTATCCTTGAGGTTATCTACACCGTATGTAGGATTGATGTTTGTCTTCTGGTCGATGAGAAGCTGCATTGCCTCAGCAAGCTCGTCCTCGTTCATGGAGTTGATGGAGTAGCCCAAGTAGTTCAGAGCAACGCCGATAGACTCTCTCATGGAATCGTACATACCGATGTTACCTGCGTTAGCCTCGTCGAAAAGCACACTCCAGATAACTGCAGGATCCGTTGTGCCCTCGGGAAGGTCGATCCTGTTAGCATCGTATACGAGACCTACTGTGCAGTACAGATAAGGGATAGCGTAGTCGAGAACCTCATTGGAAAGCTCCTCGTCCTGAGAGTAAGTCATTGTGTTGAACATGGGGTCCATGTTTGCTGTTACGTTAGGAAGCAGTGACATATCAAGAGGCTGAAGTCTCTGCTCGTTGATGAGTCTGCATACCATGTACTCGGAAGGGATGATAACGTCATATGTGTTATCAAGGTTAGGGTACATTGTCTCGTTTGTCTCGAATGTTCTGTAGATTACCTTGTACTGAGGATAAGCTGCCTCGAACTTAGCGATAGTATCCTCTGCAATGTACTCACCCCAGTTGTAGATGATAAGTTCCTGTCTGTTGTCACAGGCAGTTACACCCAACATGGAAACGGCAAGAAGCGCCGCTGTGCTTGCGATGCTTACAAGTCTTCTTAAACTCTTCATTTCTTCAAACCTCCATTTTTATCTTTCGCTCCCTTGATGCGGGAGAAATTAGATGCGATAAGAAGCAGGAATACTGCTACGAACAAAATAGTAGTCAACGCATTCATCTTCGGATTAACACCGAACTTAGCCATCGAGTATATCTTCATCGGCAGCGTCTGTACAGATGAATTTACGTTGAAGTTACTGATGAGGTAGTCATCTACCGAGAGAGTAAATGTCAGCATCAAAGCGGACAGGATACCCGGCATGATCTCGGGGATGATTACAAGTCTTAGTGTCTGTATTCTCGTTGCGCCTAAGTCCATCGCGGCCTCAGACAGGTTCTTGTCGAGCTGACGGATCTTCGGGTCGATCGAGAGAATCGCGAACGGAACGCAGAATGCGATGTGCGCACAGATCAGTGTAAACTCACCCTTCTGAACTCCCAGGAAGGAGAACAGGAGCATGAACGAGATACCTATAACAAGCTCAGGCATAACGTTCGGAATGTAAGTCACGTTCATGAGGACGTTCTGGAACTTCTTGGGAAGGTATACCATACCAAGACAGCTGATGACGCCGAAGATCGTTGATACGACAGATGCGATAGATGCGATCTTCAAAGTCTCAAGCAAAGACTCAAGAAGCTCTCCACCATCACTTCCGGAGAACAGACTCGTGTAGTTATTAAGTGTGAATCCGCCCCAGATGAATGACTTCGGCACACTGTTGAATGAATAGAAGATCAACAGTGCGATAGGCAGATAAAGGAATACGATTATCAAACCTATATAGATATCAGGTATAAGCTTACGAATCAATCTCACAGTACCATACCTCCGCTTCCGGACGCTTCCTTGTCCTGATTACGAAGCAATCTCATCGTGATGAGAACGAATATAAGAAGTATCAATGACAGAACGTTACCTGCCTGCTGATACGTCGCACTCTCGTTAAGGATGAACGACTGTACAGTGTTACCGATAGTTGTTTTCGAGCCCTCTGTGATGATGTCGGGGATCATGTAGAACGTCATGGAAGGCATGAATACCATCTGGATTCCGGAGATGACACCCGGCAGTGACAGCGGAAAGATAACTTTAGTAAATGTCTGTACGCGGTTCGCGCCGAGGTCAGCTGCAGCCTGTCCCAAGCTCTCGTCGATCTTAACGAGAACGGAGTAGATAGGCAGGAGCATGAACGGCAGGAAGTCGTTTACGAGAACGAACTTCGTGATGATGTCACTCCACATGGGGTCCTTCAGGAACAGGATGGGCTCTGCCCTTCCGCAGACATTGATAAGGAATGTGTTGAGGATACCTGTCTGTGAGAAGAACGCTCTCCACGCATATGTTCTGAGCATCGTGTTCATCCATGTAGGAAGAACGAAGAGAAGAAGAAGCTTACTTGAAGTCTTGTGAAGTCTCTTGGATCTTGCCTGAAGGATGTATGCCAAAGGATAGCCTAATACAAGGCAGCCGATTGTTGTCCAAAGAGCGTAGTCGAGGCTTCGAAGGAATACGGAGAAGTACTCCTGGAGCGTGACTCTGTGTCCGTAGAACTCAGCCGTTACAGTCTTGTTCTCGAACAAAGTCTTGAAGCCGTCGAGGTTGAATGTATAGCCGCCTGAAGTCTTGGCGAAGAAAGCTCTGAACAGGATCAGTACAAGAGGAAGGATAGTAAAGATGACTACCCACGCGATGTATGGATAGGACAGGAGCTTCATGTTCATGGTAATGCCAAGTGCTCCGTAGATGGATGCGGCGATACCTAAGAACAGGACAACGCACAGGATGTTACCGAAGAGCGACTGAACTACGTAGAGGCGCTGTGCGGTAAGACCGTTTGCTGAGATCATCTCAGGTGTTACGAACTTATTGAGTGTTACTACGTGAAGAGCAAGTCTTAACGCGAACAGGATCATTACTGTAAGACAGCCGAGTCTTTTGGACTTTCTTGTGTTCGAGTAAAGCTGGAATCCGAGTGACAGTGTAAGTGCCGCTACTGCGACAACAATTGTCAGCGTGAACATCAGACCGCCGAACTTTCTGAAGTCGAGATCTACCGTGCAGTCACGAAGCTCAACATAAACTTTGGGGTTCATTATGATGGAGAACAGTGAGTAAACACGCTCTCTCTTATACTGAACGAACAGCTCGAACATGGGAATGAACACCGACATGAATGAAAGTGTCGCTGCTATGCACATGATAATGCCGTGAAGCGGCATCAGCTTAAATCTTGATCTGATATCGCTCATGCCTTCTCCTCTGTGACGTCATCATCCTTAACACCCCTTACGCCGTAGCTTCCGGGTGCGGGTGAGAATCTGGACTTTCTCATTATCTGAATGTCATCAGGATCTACTGTGAGACCTACTCTCTTGCCTACTTCAACAGGATCAACATCCTGGATCATCCACTCGATGCCAGTGTCGCCCTTTACAATGATCTCATAGTGAACGCCCTTGAATACGATGCTCTCTACAGTACCGTTAACGTATGCATCGTTCTCTTCCTTGATGTAGATATCCTCGGGACGGACAACAACGTCAACGTCGTTAACAGCGCCTTCCTTCATCTCAGGGAACAGCGGGTCAACGCACTCGAACTTCTTTCCTGCGAATGTGACCTCGTGATCCTTAGTCATGGTGCCGGGGATGATGTTGGACTCGCCGATGAAGTCTGCAACATATGCATTCTTAGGCTCGTTATAGATATCGATAGGAGTGCCGATCTGCTGGATGTATCCGTCCTTCATTACGATGATGGTATCGGACATCGTGAGGGCCTCTTCCTGATCGTGTGTTACGTATACGAATGTGATGCCGAGCTCTCTTTGCATCTGCTTCAATTCGATCTGCATCTCTTTTCTCATCTTAAGATCGAGAGCTCCGAGAGGCTCATCGAGAAGAAGTACGCGGGGCTTCAGGATGATAGCTCTCGCGATAGCAACTCTCTGCATCTGACCGCCTGAGATCTGATCGATATATCTGTTGCCGAAGCCGTCGAGACCTACAGTGTGAAGCGCCTTGTTTACACGCTCCTCTACTTCCTTTGCAGGAACCTTCTGCAAGTGCAGACCGAATGCAACGTTATCGAATACATTGAGGTGCGGGAACAGAGCATATCTTTGGAAAACCGTGTTGATATGTCTCTTGTGTGCAGGCACCTTAAGAAGGTCAGAGCCTTCGAAGTTTACGATACCTGAATCAGCAGTCTCGAAGCCTGCGATGATCCTGAGTGTCGTTGACTTACCGCAGCCCGATGGGCCGAGAAGTGTAATAAACTCGTTGTTTCTGATAAAGAAAGTGATGTCGTGAAGGACCTGGTTACCGTCGTAGCTCTTGTTTACGTCCTTGAGCTCGATGATATGCTCCATGCCCTTGTCGTCAGGCAGCAGCTGTCCTGCCAAAACCTTTTTCTCTTCGTTATCGCTCATGCTCTTCCTCCTTAGAAACTCGGCGGAGTTGAGATCCAAAGGATCTTCGCCGGTCTCTTTCCTTCATTCGAAATATAGTGAGGCTTATCGGGCTTGATAAGGAAGCTCTCTCCCTTTCTTGCCTGATACCTGTTCTTACCGATATGGATAGTAATGATGCCCTCGAGCACATAGCCCGTCTCCTCACCCTCGTGCGGGTTGTCAGGATATGTTCTTCCCTCGGGGTCTATGGTAACGAGAATGGGTTCCATCTCGTTCTTCTGTGCATTCGGGATAAGCCAGCAGACCTTGTTCTTAAGCTCTGCGTCTTCCTTTACAGCGTAATCATCCCCGCCGAAAACCACCTTCTCCTGCTCCTCGTCTGCGAAGAAATCCGCAAGGTTTGTGCCAAGCGCTTCAAGGATGTCCTTGAGGGTAGCGATGGAGGGCGAGGTCTTGTCCTTTTCGAGCATGGAGATGAAGCCCTTGGACAGCTCGCATCTGTCGCCGAGCTCTTCCTGGGTAAGGTTATTCTGCTGTCTTAAAAATTTGATTTTCTGACCGATCTCCATATTAATCCTCTTAACTTGAAGTTTAGTTATATTAAACTCGGAAAGCGAAGAGGATTATATAATATATTGAACCCGGTGTAAAGTATTTCTTAACTTATTTTATAAGATCTTTTCCGTACTCCGTGGAATCGAATGTAGCGAAGTAATCATTGAGTGTCTCGGCACGTCTGATGAGCTTCACGGAACCGTCTGTCTGAAGCAGAAGTTCAGCGGACTTAAGTCTTCCGTTGTAGTTGTAACCCATGGCAAAACCGTGAGCACCTGTATCGTGGATAACGAGATAATCGCCCATGTCGATCTTGGGAAGCTGTCTGTCGATCGCGAACTTATCGTTGTTCTCGCACAGTGAACCGGTTACATCGTAAGTGCACTCAGGCTCAGCATTCTCCTTGCCGAGAACTGTGATGTGGTGATATGCACCGTACATGGCAGGTCTCATGAGGTTAGCTGCGCATGCATCAACGCCGATGTATTCCTTATATGTATGCTTCTCGTGGATAGCCTTTGTAACGAGCTGGCCGTAAGGAGCGAGCATGAATCTTCCCATCTCTGTGTAGATGGCTACATCTCCCATACCTGCAGGAACGAGGATCTCCTCGTACTTCTTCTTAACGCCTTCGCCGATGATCTTGATATCATTCGGAGTCTGGTCAGGTCTGTATGCTACACCGACACCGCCGGAGAGATTAACGAAAGCGAACTTGATGCCGACTTCCTTCTGGATTCTTATTACGAGCTCGAACAGCTGACCTGCGAGCATAGGATAGTAATCGTTTGTAAGTGTGTTGCTGATAATGAAAGCATGGATACCGAACTTCTTAACGCCTCTGTCCTTGAGCATTCTGTAAGCTTCGAACAGCTGCTCCTCAGTCATGCCGTACTTGGCATCGCCCGGGTTATCCATGATGCCGTTGCTCATGGTAACTACACCGCCGGGATTAAAGCGGCAGGACATTACTTCAGGATACTTGTCACCGATGATACCGTCGAGGAACTCGATGTGTGTGATGTCATCAAGGTTGATGATCGCACCCATGTCGTATGCGAGCTTATACTCTTCTGCAGGTGTATCGTTCGATGAGAACATGATGTGATCGCCGTCTGCCTTAACAGCGCCGGACAGAACAAGCTCTGCCTCGCTTGAACAGTCGAAGCCGATATCGTAATCCTTAAGGATGTTCATGATATACGGGTTAGGTGTTGCCTTTACCGCGAAGTACTCACGGAAGCCCTTGTTCCATGCGAATGCTTCCTTTACGGCCTCGGCATTCTTCCTGATACCTGCCTCATCGTAGATGTGGAAAGGTGTCGGGTATGTCTTAACTATCTGTTCGATCTGTTCTTTGGTTACAAACGGTTTCTTTTCCATGTGTCATTACTTCCTATAAAACAATGTTAGGATAATAACACAAACCGTTTGCGTAATAAACTATTGATTGAATAGGTAATTATTTAACGACTACTCGGTTCTTTCCCGTTTCCTTCGCCTCATAGAGAGCATCGTCAACGCGCATACAGAAAACGTCCACATGTTCGCCCGAGACAGCCGTCGTCACACCTACAGATATCGTATGCGAACCGGATACTTCAAACTTCTCGTCCTCGAAGGCCTTGCGCAGTGTCTCAGCAAGTTTCTTCACATCATCGAAAGGAAGGTTTGGAACGAGGATCATGAACTCTTCTCCTCCCCATCTTCCGATGCTGATATCTGATGCCGCCTGCGCACATTTCTCTCGCATGATCTGCGCGATATGCTTTATTACTATGTCGCCTTCATGGTGTCCGAATGTATCGTTAACTTTCTTAAAGTTATCTATATCAAGCATGATAAGCGAAGGTGCAGTAATTCTGTCGGGCGATGCCGAGTACTTCTTGTTTGCCGCGGTTATTCGGTGCTGGATCTCAGTACGGTTAAAAAGCTTGGTAAGGCCATCTGTTATCGAGGACAGCTCAAGCTCCTCAGTCGCAGCCTGAACGAAGTTCGCGAGTCTGTTTACGAGCGAAGCCTGACCGTCGAGTGAATGATCCTTTATACTAAAGTTATGCATATTGCCTGTTACCGGACCTTCACGAAGACCTGTTACGAGCAAGGTTACATTATGCTGATTAAGATCCTTGCCGGTTCTCATGAACTCACCGGATGTATAGAATCCGGAAGTCGAAGCTATATCCTGGAAAGGCGAGGTCTCTCTGTTCGATCCGTTATCACCCCAGAATGCTCTTCTGGCGGCACATGAATACAGGAAGATAGCCTGTGGCTCGAACTCAGACAGTTTCTCTCCTACTGAATTAACCTGCTCAAGGATTGTCCACGGGTCGCCGTATGCCATATAAGTCTCGACGCCTTCTTCTATATCCGCTGTCATTACAAGTGTTCCGTCTTCGAGGCACGCTATCGGAGCTCTTAAGATATCTATACCGTTATGCTCATACATGAACGGGAACTCCAGAGTATGCTTAAAGAACAACTCATCATTCGCTATGTTCAGATACTTGTAGTAGGTATCATATGCAGGCTTATTATCAAGCTCATGAAGCATCGCATGATCGGCCTTGGTGATCTTAAGCTTACGGCCCAGAGGCTTCCAGCCTGTTACCCATTCAGAATAGACGCTGAGGTTATCGCCGCCCATCAACGTGAATACTACAGCATGATCAGAACAATCATTACCTGAAGAATAGACAAATGAAGCGACTTCATTCAGATCATCGGAGAATGAACCGCCGCCGTATAGCTTGATATTCTCATCGATCTTACTTAAGTCCTCGCAGAACTTGGTCATGGAAAGGCCGCGTATGGTAACGAGCATCTCTATTGCCTTGAGCCATGGTCTGTCTGCGACAATCTTCTCCATCTGCTGGGATACCATGGGCTCTGTCGCTTCAGTAAGAGGCATCTGAATGACCTCGATCTTAGTAGCAGGATCGTCGAATATAGTACATGTAATAGTTATATGGGACTTATTAAGTCTGCCGTCCATGACATTCCCGCTGGTGGTACAGCCGACATACAACGCATCGGGAAGCGCGAACTCTATGAGGCTTGTGACATGACGGATCTTCTCGGCTTCAAGATTATCCGAGAAGACATGAAACAAAATGGCGGTAACTCTGTGATTCTCCCGCCATCTGTCAATCCTGTTGAGCTCCTGCCTCAAGGTAGCATCTTCTATGTATTCGAACTGTATCTGCTTCATACTTGTGATTATAAGGGTCAAGTATGGACATAATATTGGCGAGAATGTAAATTTTTTATTAGAAAAAGGCTCCGGTCAAACCGGAGCCTTCTTAATTCAATCTTTCAGATCGTATTGATTACTCAATGATCTTGGAAACTGTACCAGCACCAACTGTGTGGCCACCCTCACGGATAGCGAACTTGAGGCCCTGCTCCATAGCGATAGGAGTGATGAGCTCAACAGTGATTGTTACGTGGTCACCAGGCATGCACATTTCTGTGCCTTCGGGAAGGTGAGCAACACCTGTAACGTCTGTTGTTCTGAAGTAGAACTGAGGACGATATCCATCGAAGAAGGGCTTATGACGTCCACCCTCATCCTTTGTAAGAACGTAAACCTGACCCTCGAACTTTGTGTGAGGTGTAACAGAACCGGGCTTAGAGATAACCTGGCCTCTCTCAACTTCCTTACGATCGATACCACGGAGGAGGCAGCCGATGTTATCACCAGCCTCAGCCTGATCCATCATCTTACGGAACATCTCAACACCTGTGATTGTTGTGGACTTGGGCTCATCCTCAAGACCAACGATCTCAGCAGCGTCACCAACCTTAACGATACCTCTCTCGAGACGGCCTGTAGCAACAGTACCACGACCTGTGATCGTGAATACGTCCTCAACAGGCATAAGGAAAGGCTTATCTGTAGGACGCTCAGGTGTAGCGATATACTCATCAACTGCCTTCATGAGCTCAACGATAGGAGCATACTCAGGAGCGGAAATATCTGTAGATGTGGACTCGAGAGCTGCAAGAGCGGAGCCTCTGATGATAGGTGTGTCATCACCGGGGAACTCATACTGGTTGAGAAGGTCTCTGATATCCATCTCAACGAGCTCGAGGAGCTCCTCGTCATCAACCTGATCGCACTTGTTCATGAATACTACGATATAAGGAACGCCAACCTGTCTAGCGAGAAGGATGTGCTCTCTTGTCTGGGGCATCGGGCCGTCAGAAGCGGAAACTACGAGGATAGCACCGTCCATCTGAGC
>OCTX012011440.1_pt1 | contig 39981 bp, 38 predicted proteins | sample 1539691 | NCBI WGS metagenome assembly OCTX01 (sample SAMN02144231, study PRJEB22623) | gut metagenome | biome: sheep rumen | host: Ovis aries | place: New Zealand
TTGATTATAGATACATGTATGTATAATTAAATGTACATGTATGTATAATTATAGATACATGTATGTATAACGAACGCCGCACGCGGAGATTCAAAACGCCGCACGCGGAAATGGGCAACGCCGCACGCGGAAATGGGCAACGCCGCACGCGGCGTTTATTTTCTCCCTGCAGGGCATTATCCATTTCGAAACGCTGTTTTGCCTCTTCTTTCATGTTGCAAGTTTGCATTTTGAAAGAAAAAAGCACCATCGCACGCAATTTCTCCACTTTTTCCATTGCACTTTGAAAAAAAATCCGTACTTTTGCTATCATTTTATTAACATATAACAATTATCATTATGATTAAAGTAGATGAATTAGACAAAAAGATTCTCGAGATGATTTCCTGCAATGCACGCATTCCTTTCAAGGAGGTGGCAGAAGTTTGTGGCGTGAGCCGTGCAGCCGTTCACCAGCGCGTGCAGCACCTCGTCGATGCTGGCGTCATCATTGGCAGCGGGTTCCATGTTGACCCGGCATGCCTCGGATACAACACTTGCACGTACATCGGCATCACACTCGAAAAGGGTTCGATGTACAAACGCGTCGTCGAAGAGTTCGAGAAGATACCCGAAATCGTGGAATGTCATTTTACGACCGGCCCATACACCATGCTTATCAAACTCTACGCAAAAGATAATGCGCACCTGATGACGCTGCTGAACGACCGTCTGCAACAGATCGACGGCGTGGTTTCGACAGAGACTCTCATCTCCCTCAAACAGAGCATCAAGAAGGAAGTGCCCATCGGAGCACAACACGCAGAGACGAAACCTACCTCCCTCGAAGAAGCATGATACACAAGAACCCGCTAATCGGCATTACGGGCAACTTAGGAGACAAAGGCTGCGAACTGGCTCAGGGCTACTACATCTCTGTCGTCAAAGCCGGAGGCACACCGGTTGTCATACCGCCCCACAAGGACAAAGAGTCCATCCTGTCACTTCTCGACACCCTCGACGGCCTTGTTCTCTCGGGCGGAGACGACATCAACCCGCTCCTCTTGGGCGAAGAGCCTTTGCCTCAACTCCATTCTGTTTGCCCCGAACGCGATGAGACAGAACTCTTCCTGGCTCGCGAAGCCTTCCACCGTCAAATTCCGACTTTGGGCATTTGTCGTGGCATACAAATGATGGCGGCAGTTCTCGGCGGCAAAGTTTATCAGGATATTTACGTCCAAGGCGAAGGCGCAAAGCTCAAGCATTCGCAGGACATGCCTCGATACACCGCTTCGCACACGGTCAACATCAAAGAAGGAAGCACCCTTCAAAGCATCGTCGGCAACAAACAAACGCTGGCTGTCAACTCGTTCCACCATCAGGCAGTAAGCGATCCGGGACAGCATCTGATGATTTCTGCCACGAGTCCCGACGGCATCATCGAAGCCGTGGAGAGCAACGAGGACAAGGCTTTGCTCGGAGTTCAATGGCATCCGGAGTGCTTCATCCTCAATAACGACCAAAGCATGATGTCGCTCTTCCGCTGGCTTATCAACGAAGCGCGGACCTTCGCGCAAGCAAAGCGCATCCACGACACATCGATTATCCTGGACAGTCACTGCGATACACCAATGTTCTTCACAGATAACAGCAGGGAGAACATCACGATGTTCGGCACGCGCTCGGACAAAGTGCTCGTCAACCTGCCTAAGATGACCGAGGGACGTCTCGATGCTTCTATTATGGTTGCCTACATTCCGCAAGGCGAAAGGACACAGGAAGCCTACGAATACGTCGCAACAAAGACAGACAGACTGCTCACCCAGATTGAAGAAATCGTACGTGCAAACGGCGATCGCGTCGGCCTTGCCGAGACAGAAGAAGACATCCTTATGCTCAAGGCACAAGGCAAGAAAGCCATCCTTCGCGGCATAGAGAACGGCTATGCAATCGGCAAAGACATCGGTTTGCTTGAATACTTCAAGAAGCGCGGTATTGTCTATATGACGTTATGCCACAACGGCGACAACGACATCTGCGACTCCGCCCGCGGTAACAACGAACATGGAGGGCTGAGTCCCTTCGGCAAAGAGGTCGTCGAGCAAATGAACAGGCTCGGTATCCTCGTGGACCTGAGCCACGCTTCGGAGAAGAGCTTCTACGACGCGCTTGAGGTCAGCAAAGTTCCCATCGTGTGCAGCCACAGCTCAGCACGCGCCCTTTGCGACCACCCACGCAACCTCACGGACGACCAGATGAAGGCTCTCGCCAAAGCAGACGGCGTTGCACAGACAACCGTCTATAATGGTTTCCTTCGCAAGGAAGGGCAAGCCACCATTATCGACGCTGTCGAACACCTTTGCCATGCAGCAAAGATAATGGGCGTAGAGCATGTTGGTCTCGGCACAGACTTCGATGGAGATGGCGGCGTGCCTGGCCTCGCCGATGCTTCCGAGATAATCAACTTCACCCGACACCTGCTTCGCCGACAGTTCTCGGAACAGGACATCCGCCTCATCATGGGAGGAAACTTCCTGCGTGCAATGGCGTCGGCAAAGTTTTGCGATTGACTTCGCAATCACGTTATAACGTCATAACGAAATAACGAAATGAAAAGAATCATCTTCTGGCTATCTGCAATTCTACTCCTACTCCTTGCTTCTTGCAACGGACAGAACAAAGGCAAACGTCCCATCGCAGATACTATAGCTTTGTCTGCTTGTCCGCGATTCAACGCAAGCAATGCCATGAGCTTCATCAAAGAACAATGCAAGTTCGGGCCACGCGTTACGGGCAGCGAGGCTTCGCGTCTTTGTGGCGATTACATTATGGAGCGCTTCAAGGCTTTTGGTGCTGTGGTGGAGGAGCAGACGGCAACCGTCACCATATGGGACGGCTCGAAACTGCCGGCTCGCAACATTATTGCTCACGTCAATCCCAGTAATCTGGACCGCATCCTCCTGTGTGCACATTGGGATAGCCGCCCTTGGGCAGACAACGATGAAGACGAAGCAAACTGGCACACACCTATCCTTGCTGCCAACGACGGCGCGAGCGGCGTGGCCGTTATGCTCGAGATTTGTCGTCTCTTGCAAGAGAAGCCTGTAAAAGTTGGCGTTGACATGATATGCTTTGACGCAGAAGACTTGGGCACGCCACTGTGGGAAGAAGACCGTCTCGGCTCGTCCGACACGTGGTGTCTCGGGTCGAAGTTCTGGGCAGAACGTGCCAGAATGGACAACTACAAAGCACGCTTCGGCATTCTTCTCGACATGGTGGGCGGCTACGGAGCAAGTTTCTCGAGGGAAGGCATCAGCAGACAATTGGCACAGCCTATCGTGAACCGTGTCTGGCAACTTGCAGGACAACTCGGCTTTCGTCAGTTCTTCCCGCTCAACGACAGTGGTTTTGTCACCGACGACCACATGAACGTGAACGATGCAGGCGTACCGTGCATTGACATTATACCTTATTACAAAGAAGGCTCAAGCAGCTTCGGCCCCACTTGGCACACAGTGAAAGACACACCCGACAACATTGATCCGAACGTTCTCGAGGCCGTCGGACAAACCATAACACAGCTAATCTACAATGAGCATTAACGAGATACAAGACGAAATCATCGCCGAATTCAGCGACTTCGACGATTGGATGGACCGATACCAACTGCTCATCGATATGGGCAGCGAGCAGGAACCGCTCGACGAGCAATACAAAACGGAACAAAACCTCATCGACGGTTGCCAGAGCCGCGTGTGGTTGCAAGCCGATTTTATCGATGGAATGGTGCATTTTCGTGCAGAAAGTGATGCGCTCATCGTGAAGGGAATCGTCGCCTTGCTGGTTCGAGTGCTCTCCGGACACACGCCTCAGGAGATACTTGATGCTGACCTATATTTCATCGACCGCATTGGCCTGCGCGAACACCTCTCGCCGACTCGCAGCAACGGACTCGGCGCGATGCTCAAACAGATGAAGATGTACGCCCTTGCCTTCAAGACAATTTCATGAAGATAGGCAATATTGACCTTGGAGAACACCCGGTATTGTTGGCGCCGATGGAGGACGTGACCGACATCGGGTTTCGTCTGCTTTGCCGACGACTTGGGGCTGCGATGGTCTGGTCTGAGTTTGTGTCGAGCGACGCATTGATTCGACTTGTCAACAAAAGCCTATTGAAGCTTGAGGTCTGCCCTGAGGAACGACCCGTTGCCATACAGATTTATGGTAAAGACGTCGAGGCGATGCGAGAGGCGGCACGTATCGTCGTGGACCAAGCCCATCCTAATGTGCTCGATATCAACTTCGGATGTCCGGTCAAAAAAGTAGCGAGGAAAGGTGCCGGAGCAGGTATGTTGCAGAACGTTCCTGGCATGATTGACATCACGAGGGCTGTCGTAGAAGCCGTTCCCTCCACTCCTGTCACCGTAAAGACAAGGTTAGCATGGGACGAGTCTCACCTCATTTTGCCCGACGGCACGCCTTTCATCGTCGATCTTGCCGAGCGACTTCAGGACTGTGGCATCAAGGCGTTGACCATCCACGGCAGGACAAGGGCACAGATGTACACAGGAGAAGCGAACTGGACATACATCGGGCAGGTGAAGGCTAACCCCCGCATGCATATCCCCATCATAGGAAATGGCGACATCACCTCAGCCGAAGAGGCCAGACAAGCCTTCGACCGCTATGGCGTTGATGCGGTAATGATAGGCAGAGCTACTTTCGGAAGACCTTGGATATTCCATGAAATCGCACATCCTGAACTGCCACTTTCGCTCGATGAAAAGGTGGACATTCTCAAGCAGCAAGTTCTCATCAGCATAGATCGTGCTTCACAGAACCCGATGAATGCTGTCCATGGCAAAGACCCTGAACTTTGCGGCATCCGCCACGTCCGCCGTCATCTTGCCGCAACACCGCTCTTCAAAGGCATCCCCAACTATCGCGACACCCGAATCGCCATGCTTCGCGCCGAGAAAACAGACGAAGTCTTCGGCCTCATCGAACGAACAAGAGAGATGCTGAAAGAGTCGCTGAAAATCACAGACTTGTGAATCCTTTAAAATTAGGTTAACCACGTTCGCAAACGCGGCACGCCATGTTTGCAAAGATGGCACGCCATGTTTGGCATCATGGCACGCGACGACTGGTGACGAGCAAGCCGATGAAGGTCAGAGCGGCATTAAGTAGCAAGAGTTCATAACTGAAATGATAGTTCCACCAGAGTGGTGCGAGGTAATCGAGGACTGCACAAACAATCGGAGAGATGATGGCGATGTATGGAACAGCGCTGTCGTTCACCTTTCTTCGGGTGAAGAGTCCGAAGCTGAAAAGCCCTAATAATGGGCCGTAGGTATAGCCTGCCAGACGATAAATGGTGTCGATAATCGTTCCGCTTCCTGCAAGGTGGAAGATGGCGATGCAGAGGGCGAAGGCAAGGGCTACCGCGACGTGGACGCGATGCCGGGTGCGAAGAGCGCTCTCCGCCTCCACTCCGTCCTCCTCAATCTTGAGGATGTCCACGCAGATGCTTGTGGTGAGCGAGGTCATGGCGCTGTCAGCACTGGAGAGCGCTGCCGCGGTGATACCGATGGTGAAAGGAAAGACGACGAAGGTTCCCAATGCTCCGCTGCCTATGAGCATCGGAAGCAATCGGTCACCTGTACTGGGTATGGCGAGTCCTTGCTGAGCAGAAAAGGTGTAAAGCAACACGCCAAGGACGAGGAAGAGCAAGTTGACGGGCAGAATGCAGAAGCCATAAAGGCACATGTTCTTCTGCGCAGAACGCAGAGAGCTGCAGGTCAGATTCTTCTGCATCATATCTTGGTCAAGGCCGTTCATCACGATGGTAATGAACATGCCGTTGATGAACTGCCGCAGGAAAAACTGTGTGCTCGTCGCGTCCCAGCAGAACATCCGTCCCATCGGACTTTGGGAAATGGTTTCCGCAATGCCTGAAGGCGAGAGATTCATCTTCATCGAGACGCCCCAGACGATGCAACCCGTGGCAAGAAGCATGCAGAATGTCTGCAAGGCATCTGTACGGACGATGTTCTCGATGCCGCCTTTCCTTGTATAAAGAAAGATGGCGAGCAGAACGGCACCTACTGTGAAAGCGAAGGGAAGACCGAGAGGTCGGATGGCCATCTCGTGAAGAACCGTACAAGTCAAGAACAGACGGGCTGCGGCTCCTGTCAGTTTGCTCAAGAGGAAGAAGCAGGCTCCCGTCAGATGGCTGCGACGTCCGAACCGTTCGGCAAGGTAGCCGTAGATGCTGGTTAGGCGAAGGCGGTAATATAGAGGGAGCAACACGTAGGCAATGGTAACAAAGCCTGCAAAGAAGCCCAGGCACATCTGGATGTAAGTCATGCCGTTCTGATGCACCCAGCCAGGCACGCTGACAAGACTCACGCCACTGATGCTCGCCCCTATCATTCCAAAGGCAACAAGCAACCACGGCGACTTCCTGCCTGCGCGAAAGAAGGCGTTGTTATCGCCTTTCGTTTTCACAAGCCTCGTAAAGAGAACAAGCAGCAGTATGTAAAGCCCTAAAGCAGAGAAGACAAGATAATTGGGCATCTTATAAATGATAATATTAAGGATTTCGTGCGTAAAGATACAATTTTTTTTGTATCTTTGCTGCAGAAATCATAAAAAGATATAGATGAAGACAAAAAGCATCATGGCTGCAGTGCTTCTGCTAGCAGCCTCGTACGTACAAGCAGCACTCACAGCTTACGACCTTCGCTGCGAACTTTTGCATCAGCCATGGGGCATCAACACGACCTCTCCTGCACTGAGTTGGAAGCTCACGCAAGACCACAATGGTGTGCGGCAATCGGCTTACCAGATACTTGCGGCCTCGAGACCCGATTTGCTTACAGAAAACAAGGCAGACCTCTGGAACAGTGGTAAGGTGGAAAGTGAGCAGCAGGTCTGGGTGACGTATGCAGGCAAGCCACTCGAGAGCCGTAGCGTCGTCTATTGGCAAGTGAAGGTATGGGACGAGAACGGCAAGGGAGGCGACTGGGCAAGAGGCGCGAGGTTCTCTGTCGGCATTGTTGATAAGGCGGTTTGGAAAGGCAAATATATTGGCATGCAACGCGAAGACCGCAAGGTGCAGCCGCTCGTCTATAAGTCGTTCGACTGTTCGGACACTAAGTCTCCTGCCTTCCTGCACATCAGCACCTTGGGCTATCATGAGGTATGGCTCAACGGAGAACGTATCTCGGACGACGTCCTGACACCTTCTGTCGTGGAGTACAGCAAACGGCATCAGGCGATGACTTACTGCCTCGACGGCAAACTTCGCAAAGGCCGCAACGACTTCGTCATCTGGCTTGGCGGGGGCTTCTACGACAACCCGAACATCGTAGGCGTTCAGAAAGGCGGCCCTTATGTCTTGGCACAGATTGACCAGCAACAGGGAACAGGTTGGCAGACACTTATCGCAACTGACGACACTTGGCAAGCAAGGGGCAGCGGCTATTATGACGACGGCATCGCAGGCGCTTGGACGTTCGGCGGCGAAGTGGTCAATGCGGCAGAGCTCCTGCCCGACTTTTCTTCCTCGACACTTGATGCGGTCTCCTGGCAAAACGTGACAACGATGGAACTTCCTGCACAGGAGATTACGCCGATGATGTGCGAGGCGAACCGCATCATGATGGAGGTGCAGGCACAACAAGTATCTCGCTTCGACGGCAACAAATGGATGGTGGACATGGGACGCAGCATTGTGGGATGGACGCGCATCCATCTCGGCAAGCTTCGCAAAGGACAGCGTATCACCATCAGTTACTGCGACTGGCTGGCACTCAGCGGCGACTTCGACGAAGGTGTCTTCACCGACCATTACATTGCAAGCGGCGATGGCGACGAGACGTTCCAGAACAAGTTCAATTACCACGCTTACCGATATATTAAAATAGAGGGTCTTGACCATCAGCCTGCCCTTTCGGATATCGCTGGCATGCTTGTCCACACGGGTTACGAGAAGGGCTCATCGTTTGTCTGCAACGATAAAGACCTCTGTGCCATTCACGACATGGTGCACTACACATTCCGCTGCCTGACGCTCGGCGGCTATATGGTGGACTGCCCGCATATCGAGCGGCAAGGTTACGGCGGCGACGGCAATGCCTCCATCTTGGCGGCGCAGCTGCAATACGACATGTATCCACTCTATCGCAACTGGCTGCAGGGCTACACAGATGCGCAAGGCGACGATGGCGAGGTGCCTCACGTCGGTCCAGCCTTCTGGCAATGCGGCGGCGGACCGTTCTGGTGTGCCTTCATCGCCAACGCGCCTTGGCAAACGTACCAGCAGTACGGCGACATTAGGCTTTTGGAATGGTACTACCCCAACATGCAGCGCTACCTCGCATACGCCGAGCAATACATGCCCGACGGACTCCTCACAGTAGAACACCGCTGGCCGAGCACACGCCGCAAGGACTGGTTCCTCGGCGACTGGGCACTGCCTAACGAGGAGCACCAGACGCATACCGAGAGCATCGACCTCGTGAACTCCTGTTCGATGAGCTGGGTCTATGGCATCATGGCAAACACGGCCGAACTGCTCGGCAAGACAGGCGACGCACAGCTCTACCGCCAGAAGCAGACGGACATCAACCAACGCATCCACGCCACATATTATAATAAGAAGAATGCGACCTACGCCAACGGCCTGCAGCTCGATCAAAGTTTCCCGCTCTTTGTGGGCGCTGTGCCCGACGACTTGAGGCAGAAGGTCAACAATGCCCTGAAGCGAGAGACCTACGAACGCTTCGACGGACATCTCTTCACGGGACTGGTGGGCATCCCAATCCTGACGCAATGGTGCACCCGCGCAGGCAACGTGCAGCTCATGGCGGACATGCTGAAGCAGCACAGCTTCCCGGGTTATCTTTATATGATAGACAACGGCGCAACGACAACTTGGGAGCATTGGAACGCACGCCGCAGTCGCATCCACAACTGCTACAACGGCATCGGCTCGTGGTTCTACCAGGCACTTGCCGGCATTCAGGGCGACACGTCGCAATCGGCCTACCGACATTTCTTCATACAGCCGCAGCTGCCGGACTGCTTGACGTTCGTCCGCGCCCTTAAGCCGACGCCCTATGGCGACATCATCGTCGATTGGAAACGCTCACAGAGCACCTTCGACCTGCGTCTCACCATTCCCGTCGGCACGACAGCCAGTGTGCTTTGTCCCAGGGAGTTAAATGCTGAATCGGTCGAGATGGCACCCAAGAACCTGAACCGAACCGGACTTGTCTTCAACGAGAAGCAAAGAGACCGCAAGCCCGATCCGGAACCCGAACGTTACAAACCGACGGAACCCATCGAGCTGAGCAGCGGAACATACCGCCTCATTTATCGTCTGAAAAAGTAAAAAATTACATTCCCCTACACGGAATCAAAAAACGCCGCGTGCGGCGTTGGCAATCCCCGCGTGCGGCGTTGGCAATCCCCGCGTGCGGCGTTGGCAATTTCCGCGTGCGGCGTTTGGCATCTCCGCAGGCGGCGTTTCACGTCTCAGCCAACGAAGACTGTACGTTCCTCATTCTCAGAGACTTCTATCCGAACGTTGACAACGTCTTCTGGAAGCAGTTCTTCGACCATTTCCGGCCACTCGATAAAGCAAGGATAACCACTGTAAAAATACTCCTCGCAACCAATGTCGTAGGCTTCCCTGAGGTTCTTGATGCGGTAGAAATCGAAGTGATAGACAGGCTGGCCTTCTGCGTCGGCATACTCGTTGACGATGGCGAACGTTGGCGATGCAACAACATCCTTCACACCCATTGCCTCGCAGATGGCTTTGATGAAGGTCGTCTTGCCTGCCCCCATCTTGCCATAGAAGGCAAAAACGCGATTTTCGCCCATTTCATCGACAAATTTACGTGCTGCCGAAGCAAGATGCTCTATGTTTTCTATCTTAATTTCCATCATCTTACCGTTTCTTTCCTCTCAGCGTTACAAGCGGAATGAGCATCTCTTCCATGCTGATGCCGCCGTGCTGGAACGTGTCCTTGTAGTAGCCGACATAGTAGTTATAGTTGTTCGGATAGGCGAAAAAGTCATCCTGCATAGCAAAGATGTAGGTCGTGCTGATGTTTGGGCTCGGCAGGCCTGCACGTAAGGGTTCCTTTATCTCGAAGACTTCCTTCGGATTGTACGAGAGGTGCTTGCCCAACTTGTAGCGGAGGTTGGTGTTCGTATTGCGGTCGCCGATGACCTTGATGGGGTTGTAGCAACGGATGCTGCCGTGGTCGGTGGTCAGCACCACGGTGCAATCCTGATTGGCCAGGCTGCGGAAGAGATCGCTCACAGCCGAGTGTCGCAACCAGCTCTGCGTAATGCTCCGATACGCTGCCTCGTTGCTAGCGAGCTCCCTCACCATGAGGCTTTCCGTGCGAGCATGGCTAAGCATGTCGATGAAGTTAATCACAACAACGTTCAAGTCATTCTTCTGCAACTGCGGTATCTGCGCAACGAACTTCTCGGCGGCGCCCGAATGGTTTATCTTGTGATACGAGAAGGTGTTCTTGCGGCGATAGCGCTCGAAGTGAGTCCTGACGAGCGGCTCCTCGTTAAGGTTTTTGCCCTCCTCGCTGTCTTCATCGACCCAGAGGTCAGGGAACATCTTGGCGATGTCGTTGGGCATGAGTCCGCTGAAGATGGCGTTGCGAGCGTACTGCGTCGCGGTCGGAAGGATGCTGCAATAAAGGTTCTCCTCGACGGTGAAGGCATCGCCGATTTCATTCAACAGGACGCGCCACTGGTCGTAGCGGAAGTTGTCGATGACGACGAGGAACACCTTCTCGCCCTTGTCAAGCAAAGGGAAGATGGTTCGCTTGAAGATGTCGGGGCTCATCACGGGACGGTCTTCGGGCTTTTCCATCCAGCGCATGTAGTTCTTGCGGATGAACTTGGCGAACTCGGCATTGGCTTCGTGCCGCTGCATTGCAAGCATCTCCTGCATGCCACTCTCTGCCTCGCTCAACTGCAACTCCCAATACGTCAGCTTCTTATAGACTTCTTTCCACTCATCGAGGCTCGAAGCGTCGTTGATTTGCATGCCCAGTCGAGCGAACTCCTGCTGGTAGCCCGTCTGCGTGTGCTCCGTCACAATCTCCTTTTGCTGGATATTCTTCTTGAGCGTCAGCAGGATTTGCGTGGGGTTGACGGGCTTGATAAGATAGTCGGCAATCTTCGCGCCGATGGCTTGCTCCATGATGTGCTCTTCCTCGCTCTTCGTCACCATTACCACAGGTGTAGCAGGCAGCAGTTCCTTCACGCGAGTCAGCGTTTCGAGACCGCTGAGGCCGGGCATGTTCTCGTCGAGCAAGATGAGGTCGAACGACTCTTCCGAACAGCGGTCGAGAGCATCATAGCCATTCGTAACGGTCTCCACCTCGTAACCCTTCTTCTCGAGGAACAGGATGTGAGCCTTCAGGAGCTCAATCTCATCGTCAACCCAAAGCAGTTTGTAGTTCATTGTCCTTATTTCTTATAGTAATTATTATAGGGACTATAGTACCTATAGTAAAGTTACCAGCCAAACGGGAAGTCGTCCTCTTCCTGGGTTTCTGCTTCCTGCTCCTTCTCCTCCTCTTCCCGCTTATCTAACTCGTCGGGATCGAGAATCTCAAGGTCGGCAGGGGTGTCTATCTTGAGGTCTTCTGGTATTTCAAGCGGAGCGAAGTGCTCATCGTAGAATGCCTTGTAGTCGTCGAAGCTGAACTCCTTGCCTATCATCTTCAGGTTGTCGTCGGAGATGAGCAACGTGCGGATGCCTTCCAACTTTGTTCGCATATGCTCGTCGGCATAGAGTTTTTGTGCGTAAGCGTGCACTTCGTCGTATGAGAGGAAGCCCTTGATGATCATCATGGTCAGCCCAGCGTCAGCTTGTATCTCGATGTCGAAGTTTCGCGCCATGAAGTTCGTGAAGTTGTAGTGCGCCATCTCGAAGACCAGCATGTTCTCGTCGAGGCTGCCCGTCGGGTAAGCGAGGACGAAGTTGAAGTCGCAATAGCGGTCGTCCTTGAGGACGGGCACAGTTGCCGTGCTGTCATCAGACTCGACACGTGTACGACGGCTCCAAATGCTGCTTGCATCATAGCGGTCGCTCATCAGCGGGCGTCCGTCGTCGATGCCTTTGACGATGGCTTGCGCAATCTCGCCCACCTCTTCCTTCGAGTACTTCTGCACAACGTCGCGAAGCGTCACCATAAACGTATCGCGCTCTCCGCCGTAAAGCGCACTCATGGCGCGGATGAACATCATGCGTGCTCTGTGCTTGCCCTCTGGGAAGTTATCGGTGCTGAACTTGTAGTTCTCCTCTACCTTATTATATTGTTCCATCTGATAAGCAGCGTAAGCCTCAGCATAAATGCTGTCCTCAACGTGCTTGCCATCGCGAGCTATCATCTCGTAGTTCGGGTTGCCCAAGAGGAAAGCAAGCTTGGCATCAGGATAGTCCTCGAGCAAATAGCCTTTGTATTCCTCGGCACCCTCAAGGTCGTTCTGTCGTCCATAGAGCAGGAAGAGGTGATAGAAAACGTTGTCCGTGCCGTCGTGTTCCGGAAAATCGTTGAGGAAGCGAATCATCGTTTTCTCTGCCAAAGGGAAGTTCTCGAGCTGTTCCTGCTCCTTGATGCCCGCATTGTAGAGGGCATCGCCAAGCAAACGGTTCGACGCTTCCATCTGTTCCTCCGTGAAAGGTATTTGCTTGAGATAGTACTCGCGTTCGTGGGGGTCGTTTCCCAAGGAGTCTTTCTTTGCCTTTTCTGCAGCTGCAATGCTATCTGCTTCGGCGGCACTTGTTGCTGCACCATAGAGGCTGTCGGCTGCTGCCTCATCAAACTCGGCATACTTCTTGGCTTCTTCCTCGCTCATGCTTGCAAGAAGTGTCTGCTTGTTACTGATGCGCCAGAAGTTCTCGTTGGGACGCATACCCCAACGCCTCTGGAACTCTTGTATGCCGTTGCGCACGGTCATCGGATTGTAGAAGTACCAGTCACCTTGCTGCTGGCCGCCCGTCATGCCCATCTGGTTCATCTGACTCGCAGCTGCATCCTTGCCCATGCCTGTGGCTGCGCCAGCCATTGCGCCATTGTTCATAGCGTTAGGATTGAACGTACCGTTCGCGGCAGCCTTCTTCGCCTCTTCTTTTTCCTTCTTGCGAAGAGCAGCAATGACGCGGTCGATGGCAGCGAGATAGACCTCTTCGGGACTTTGTGCAAGAACCTGCAGGCTGTCCTGAAGCTTGATGGTGCTCAGGTGCGGCTCCAGGTCGGAAAGTATCTTGCTACGACGCTCCGTCTCTTTGTACTCGTCGTGCTCCTTGTCGAGGGCGCCAACGCAAAGCTTGTAGGTGCGTGCGGCTTCAATATAGTTCTCCTGTTCCCAATAGAGCTGGCTGAGGTGTAATAGCAAGGTTGCCTTATCGGGACCGTTCTTCTTGCTTTCCTCCAAGCCCTTCTCCCAGGCATAAATACAATGTGTGGTGTCCTCGTTAGCAAGGTAGATGTTGCCCATCGCATAATAGACCTTGTCGAGGTAGTCCTTGTTCTTATCGCTCTTAGCCATTCGCTTGAGGCGTGCTATCATTTGGCGGAACTTGCCTTTGTGCATCACCTCTGTCTGCATGATGCGAGCGTTGAACGCCACTTCGTAAGGCGGATTGGCGCGAATGACTTTGGAGAGCGTCTTGTAGGCCATCGTGTCGCGACCTGTCTCGTGATAAAGCTGGGCCAGCAGGAAGTTAAGACGCGCTTTTGGCAGTTTGCCGCGTGTCGTGCTGATGGCGTTCTTCAGGTGAGGTATCGCTTCCTGATACTGACGCGTCAGCACATAATAGCCTGCCTTTGTGTTCTCAAGCTCCTTTTGTCCATTGCGTGTAATGGTGTCGCGCTGCATCTTGTTCAGCAAGTCTTCTGCGTCATATGGCCAGTTAAGCGCAACATAGCAACGCGCCAACTTTGCCTTTGCCACAGACGCGATGTCGGGCTGCGTGCTGTAAAGGCGGATAATATAATTGTATGTGGAAGCGGCTTCGAAGAACTCGCCCTTCTGGAACTGCGCGTCTGCCATCATGAACCACGCATGATACATGTACGGGTTGAACTCTTTGCGAGCGAGGAACGCCTTTTCTTTTTCTGTACGCTTACTGTTGCCTTTGATGATTGGACGTTTCTTGATGCTGTGCACCTTGATGGCCTTTTCGCTCTTGGTGATGGCTGTCTCGAAGTTGCTCTTGCCCATGTTTGCCGTCGTCTTGTTCATGCAGATGTACATGGGCAGCACTTCGTTGAAGTTGTCCTTGTGGCCTTTGCTCTGTGCCTCAAAGCCTTCCAGATAAGCCACTTGCCCGTTGTAGAGCGTGTTGTAGTGTGCGGTCAAAGCATGGTAAGCGCGTGTGGCAGACGTATTCTTCTTGGTCGTACAAGACACAAAGAGAGCCAGCAGCACGATGCACATCATGCCACAAAGCTTAACCTTTTGCCTGCCAGTTATTGCCATACTATTTCCCATACATTATTATATATAACGTGCGCGCGAGGCTTTTTATTGTGTTTGCTCTCCAACAATAAGCAAAACTTCGTCCTTCAACTCGTCGGGAAGCGGGACTCTGCGCAGCTCGAGGCTGTGCACCCAGCCGGCCACTTCATCGGTCCGCATCGTGTAGAGCACCTCGCGAAACTCCTCCACCTCCTCCTCGCTATAGCTAGTCTGGCCACGGAAGCGGTCGAGCTCTTCGTCCTCATAGTACTCGATGTCCTCCCCGACTCGCAGAAGGTCTTTCTCGCATACTTCGTGCTGTCCGCAACACGTGATGTCTAATTGTCGCATACCTTAAAACCTGCTTTCTTGAGGTCGTCCCAGAAGGCGGGGTACGATTTGCTGACGACCTCGGGGTTGTTTATCTGGATTTCGCCGCCTGTGCGAAGGCAGACGGGCGCCAATGCCATTGCCATGCGATGGTCTTCGTAGGTGTCGAACTCGAACGTCTCGTATGGCAAGAGGTCCATGTCGTCGATGTTGTAGAAGCCTTCCCAAAGCAATTCGCTGTCCTTTTCCTCCAGCCGCACAATCTTGCCGAGCTCGTTCATGAGGGCGGCGATGCGGTCGGTCTCCTTGATGCGAAGGCTCTGGAGTCCATAGAGATGGAAGGGAACGCCAAGCATTGAGCAGGTGACGGCGAACGTCTGCGCGAGGTCGGGCTGATGCGTGAAGTCCTGACTGAAGTGGCACGTGACGGCGCCGCTCTTCTTGAGTTTGATGACTTCTGTTCCGTCAGGTTCCACGAAATACCGTGTCTCGACGCCCAGTTCTCGGAACAGTTCCCAGACGCGACTGTCGCCCTGCAGACTGTCGTGGTGCAAGCCGACAAGCTCCACTTCTGCATTCGCGTCCGGAGAAAGTGCGACGATCTCGAACCAATAGCTTGCTGCACTCCAATCGCTTTCAATCGTGTAAGGGCGTTGCAGGTAAGCTCCGGGCTGAACTTCAAGCACGTCGTCGCCTTGCCAATCGACCTTCGCGCCGAAGTCGCGCATCATGCTGACGGTCATGTCCAAGTATGGACGGCTCGCGATGTTGCCCGTCAGGGTGAGACGCAGACCGTTCTTCAGGGTTGGAGCTATCATCAGGAGGGCAGAGATGTACTGCGAGCTGACATCGCCCGGCACACTCAGAGAGCCGCCCTCGAGTGTATCGCAACCAACGATGCGCAAAGGCGGGAAACCCTCTTCGCCTTCGTAAGTAATGGAAGCCCCAAGCGTGCGAAGCGCCTCGACGAGGATGCCGATGGGACGATGCTTCATGCGTTCGGTACCCGTGATAACGTGCTCGCCTGGCGTGACACTCAGGTAAGCCGTGAGGAACCGCATTGCAGTGCCCGCAGCTCCTATGTCGATGGTCTCCGGCATTGTCTGCAAAGCACGGAGCAACACTTCTGTGTCGTCGCTATCCGACAGATTATCAGGTGGCACAACGTTCTTGCTCAGTGCATTAAGCACTAAAGCACGGTTGCTGATGCTCTTGCTTGCAGGCAGCACTATACGGCCTTTGAGACGACTTCCTGAACGTATCTTTATCATTTACCTTGTATCATTTTTCGCTAATTACGGCACAAAGTTACGAAAAAGTTTGGAAGGAACAAAAAAAAGTCATACCTTTGCACCCACAAACGTAAGGAACGGGATGTAGCGCAGTTGGTAGCGCACACGTCTGGGGGGCGCGAGGTCGCAAGTTCGAGTCTTGTCATCCCGACCTTCGAAGGAGGTTGAAAGTCAAACACTTTTGACCTCTTTCCTTTTTTTACGCCTAAACAAAAGTAGGGCGGTTGACGTGCTGGTTGACTTCAAAAGTAAACCGTGAAGTAAACCAAGAATCATGGAAGTTTCTATTTCAGTTGTTTGCTACAGAAGCAAAGTTTTAAGTAATGGCGAATCTCCTTTAATGGTAAGAGTAGCTAAAAACGGTAAAAGGACAATGAAGAGTTTGGGGATTTCTGTTCATCCTCAATACTGGGATTTCAAAAAGGACAGCCCGAAGAAGAATTGTCCGAATCGTACGGAGATAATGCAGTTAATCTCAAAAACATTACTCCAATACCAAAGAAAGACAATAATTATGAAGGCTAATGGTGAGGACGTGACAGCCGATGCTATATTTGAAAGTCACCAGTTACCTAAAAGCAAGATTACTGTTGAGGACTTCTTGACTGAGCATATTCAGCGATTAAGAGATAATGGCAAGGTTGGCAATCGCTATGCCTATATGAACTTACATACCACTTTGAAGAATTTCTATGGAAAAAAATTATTGTTTCTGTTTAATGAGGTTGATGTTGCATTCTGTAGCAGGTTTGAAACATGGATGAGGAAGCAGAAATATGAAGATACCACCATGAGCTTTTATTTTCGAACGTTGCGCTCTACTTACAATAAGGCTGTTGAAGCTAACTATGCCAGTAGAGAAAAGAATCCGTTTCTTGAATATAAGTTGAACCGTTTTTGTACCAAGACCAAGAAAAGAGCTCTTTCTAAGGAGAACATGAAAAAGATTTTAGGGATGAACTGTTCTGGAATCACAAAGAAAGCAAAATTGGCGCATGACATCTTCTCTTTCTCCTATTACTGCGGTGGCATATCCTTTGTTGATGTTGCCAACCTTACACCTTATAATATTATAGATGGGCGCTTAATCTATGAACGACAGAAAACACACGGCACAATAAACCTTGTGTTGTTAGATGAAGCAAAAGCAATCATTGAACAATATGCACATCACCAGAGAAATGCTGGCTATCTATTCCCTGTTTTGGATTCTAAAAAGCACATAACAGAAATGCAGAAATACAACCGAGTGAGGAAGGTGTGTCGTCAAATTAATACGGAGTTGCACGAGATTGCCAAACGTTTAGAAATCGAAGAAGATGTGACAACCTATGTGGCACGACATTCTTTCGCGACTGTCCTAAAGAAATCTGGCGTTAACATCGGCATCATATCACAGGCATTAGGACACCAAGATATAAAGACAACACAGGTTTATTTGAGCAAATTCGATGATGAACAAGTCGATTCTGCGATGAAGAACCTTCTATAACGTAAAAAACTCCGCTTGATGTTGGTCAGGTAGAGTTTTTTTGTTACCTTTGTCCCTATGAAGAACATAGAACCATTACAGGAATTTGAGCGCACGGGATATATGGATTATCCCTACATTGATTATCCCTTATTTAGCTACGTAAATATGGTGGCAGACCACTTCTGGTGGGAACCAGTGCATGATTATGATGAAGAAGCAGGAGAAGAATGCTTCATTGGAAACCCATCTTACGTACCAAGTAGATTTGCCAGAAGATATATAGACGGGAAGATAGACACAAGTCGTCTGGAGAAGTACCTTAAAGCCGTTGAAAAGAAACCGATATTTAAACACCTCAAGTTCTCTGAGATTCAAAAGATAGATAATAAGGAATTGAAGAGAGAACAACAAGATAACTTGCCTGATTTGTCAATGACATTAAAAGCCTACCATTTGGATATATCACGATTTTGGTACCTGTGCATATGCATTAAGGATTGGGTAGAGGGTAAGACATGTGAAGGCGCAAGAATCAGCAAACCAACTCATCGAGAAGAGTTGAAGAATCTTACCAATGAGTTAAATCGACTTAATCCTAAGTTGTTTGGTCGTACAGTTCAGACAACAGGTAAAGCAAAACTTACCTTGAATGTTAAGGGTAAGAACACCGTCATTGACGATACTCAAACTCTAACCTTATTGAATGTCGCTCTCTTAAACTTTTTAGATTCAGACCTCTGTAAGACGACAATAAAAGTTGATGGGGAAGATGTTGTCTACAATCAACTCTTAGATTCGTCTGAATTAGGCACAGAAAGGCTACCAAAAGGAAAGGCCAAAACAATTAAACTATCACTCTTTTACCGTTATCTTAGTTGGTTTTTGAAGGGAAAAGAAGTTGACAGTGAAGTTATAGAGAACTACCCAAGGTCTATATCGACAAATAAAGATGTGCTCATCTCACGAATGGCATATTTTACAGGCATCACTGATGATGAAAGGTTCCTTAATGTTGATAGTGAGGACAAAGGATATATCCGTACAGCAATCAGTGGCTATGAAGACATAAAAGTTGCTACTGATAACAGATATTACGGCTTCGGAGGATAAATTTTTTACAATACGCGCTTTTGCTATCTTATTATATTTCTGCGTGTTGGGAATTTTTTGCAAGAAAATTTTCCTAACACATGGTATGTTTTTCCCCTTGTTTCTTTTTCGAATTATACACTATCTTTGCACCCAGAACGAAACAACAGCGGCCGAGTTGGAGTAGTTCTGAGGTAAAGAAGCCGCCTCGCACGAAGCAAAGGGCAAAATGATAAATAAAATGATATGAATAAATCATTAAATCTCGCCGCGCTGCAAGGCACGAAACAGCAGCAACAGTATGATAACCTCGGCGCACATGCTGAAGTCGAAACGATGATGAAAAGGGGAGATAAGCTCTCTGTTAAGTTCGGTACAACGAAGAACCAGCATCCTTACGCTTGGGTGGAATCCGAGAAGGTCGCAGGCTTCAAATACGAACTTGATGTCGAGAGGACGAACAACCTCATTAACTACATGATGACAGGCGATGTCAGCGAATACGCTGGCGACCCTATGAAATGTGACACCGTAGAGGCTGGTAAGGATTACCAGTTTGAGGTGATGAAGGAGTTCGTCGAGAATGGTCAAACCCTACAGTACGTTCCACTGTTCAGGGAGTACCCTGATAAGATTTCTGCAACTAAGACAATGTTCAAAGGAACTGTGTTTTTCCGCATTCCTCGTACGACTGAGAATCTTGATTACCTGCGAGAGCACAAGCAGAGTGTGTAACATTAACCGTAGAGGGGGACAATGCTCACCCCTCTACATTTTTTGCTATGAAAGAAAAAATAATTATAATTACTACTGATGAAGGCAAGGTGCAACACCTTAGCGGCATCTACCCTATAATCGAGACCAATACCATTCTCAACAAAACCATCACGGGAATAGGAGCTACCTACTCTGAAATCAAGGCACCCAGACATTCTATCATCATCGAGCCGACTAAGCCTGTGATTTACGGCAAGATTCATGACCCGAAACACAAAGGTGACAACTTGAAGGGAGTTTTCCAGGGTGTCTATCAAGACGAAATTGCAGATTACATCGAAAACAGCCTCAATCAGGGCAAATGGGTTAAGATTCTAACTACCCCTGAAAGTTTCAAGAAGGTACAGGATGCTTTTGAGAGTCTCGACATAGATATTCGCTTTGATGGTTACTTCTTACTGTTCGACGAAATACAAAAGTCTGTAAAGGACTGTGACTATAGACAGGACATAACTCTTCCTATGGACTTGTTTTTCGAATGCAGAGAAAAGGCTGTCGTTTCGGCAACTCCGCCAACACAATATGCGGACCCTCGCTTTGATGTTTTTCAACTTGTAAAACTCTGTCCTGATTATGACTACCAAATGGACTTGGAGCTATATACTACTAACAATGTGTTGCAGCGTACAAGAGAGCTCCTGAAGTCACTGGAATCGGATAAGAAGCCTATTTTCCTTTTTGTGAACTCTACGGATATGATACACTCGCTTATGAAGCAGCTAGAAGTTACGAAAGAGTCTGCGGTGTTCTGCTCTGAGAAAAGTGTCAACAAGTTGAAAGAATTGAAGTTCCGAAACGCTTACGATGTTTGGGAAGAATCAAAGATGACTCGATACAACTGGCTAACAAGCAGATTCTATAGTGCGCTCGATATTGAACTGTCTGAGACTCCGAACATTGTCATGCTGACAGACTGCTATATTGCAGAGTACACCATGATTGACCCCTACATGGATGCTGTCCAAATCGTAGGCAGGTTCCGTAATGGTGTGAATAAAATTTACCACATAACAAATTGTGACAAGCGGAACCCGATAAAGAGTAAAGAACAAATTGAGGAATCGTTCAAAGCAAAACAATGTGTCTATAACTATTTAGGCGCAATGGCAGATGCAGCATCTACAACGTCTCAACGGATAGCATTTAAAGAAGCGCAAGCAACAATACCCTTTACTCGGTTCCTTGATGAGGACAACAAAGTAGACCCTTATCAGGTAGACAATTACATCGACGAAGAAACTGTGAAGGTTACGTACAACAATTATGACAGCTTGCTGAAAGCCTATCAAGAGTGTGGCTATTTCAATGTTAACTATGTCCCTAAAGATTACAAGTTTGGAGATTTCGAGCGGCTAAAGATAGAGAGCAAAACAGCATCCATAAGGGAGAAACGCAAAGAAATAGTGGCTCAACTTGAACAACTCGGAGAATGTAAGACGGAAGCTGAATGTCAGTACAAACGTGACCTTGCTTTTGCTGACTCATTGATAGTCGAGGCTTACGACCTGTTGGGAAAAGAGGAAACCGAGCGTCTGAGATACTCAGTCACAAAAATGCGTGCAGCTATCATTCTTAAAAAGCATCAAGTAAAAGCTCGCACCACAGATGCCATCCAGCTTATTAACATATACTTCCATGCTCAGAAGTGGTACTCGGCTAAAACGATAAAGGAAAGAATCAAGGAAATTTTTGTGGCATTGGATATTCCCATAGTCAAGGCTGTCACTTCGCATACAATTAACGAATACTTCGAAGCGAGAGAACAGAGGAAACGGGCAGGAAGAGGATATTATTTGATAGCTCCTCGATTTACATAGGAAAGACATTTTTACAAAAAGAATGCTTTTATATACCGTTTGATGATTTTGTCACTGGACATTCAAACGGACAAATGTAGCGGATTCCTTCGGAGTCCGCTTTTTTGTTAGCTATATTTCTATCCAGAGCACCCTATTTCAAAATTTTTTCTTTGTTATGCTCACAGCACTTCACCATCCTTCAGCCCCCCTACCCATCTTCGAAGGTAAAATGAATAATTGAATACAAACCTCAGCAAATAATTAAAACGTAGTCAGTATGTAAGGCATCTGTATCTCTAAGAGGTAAACACGTACCTCATACAGTTCACTCTATCATTAACCACTTAAATCATTTTATTATGAACGATTTATTGTTGACGCCTTCTGCTGTGGCTACAAATAACAGCAACCGTTTTGAGTACACTGACTTCGAAGAAGTTGTGGAACAGCAACCTGTGACCAAGTCTCATGTGAGCTTCTTGGATGCCAACACCAACCAGATTAGCATGGACGAGTTGAAAACTCAGTGTGTCGTGCCTACTTGGGCAAACCAAGAGCTGACAATCTCACATCAGGACTTCATCGAGGCTGTCCATGATGCAGCTATGACTTTCTATCAGGGTGAATCCATCACTGCACCAGACATTAGAGTGTCGCACATCGTCAGGGGCAGGACTCCAAATGCATTAGGCAAACGAGCTTCTGAACTATTAGAGTGTGAGAAGACACAATTCTATCAGAGAATGGCATTTGCCTTCACTATCCCTACCATCTATGAGTCTATAGACGGGCAGAAGTTGGAACTGTGCATCGGAGGTGTCCGTAACTACAATGATTTGAACCTCTACAGAGCATCTAAGAGCTTAGAAAAATTCTCTGTCTTTGTAGGCTGGAGAGTCGTAGTCTGTAGCAATCAAGTGTTGACTGGGCAAGGGGTAAAACTCTCTATGGAGGTCATGGATTTGAAGCAGCTTTTTCAGCAAACGATGGAATTGCTCTACAACTTCAACCCTGCCAGAGACATTCACCTAATGCAGACTCTTTCCAATACCTACCTAACTGAGACTCAGTTCGCTCAAATTGTGGGAAGAATGAGACTCTATCAGGCATTGCCGCAAGGACTATCGAGGTACATTCCACGTCTGTTGATTACTGACTCACAGATTAACAATGTGTGCAGAGGCTACTTTAGCAACCCTGACTTTGCAGCAGGCAAGGATGGCTCACTCTCGATGTGGAACTTTCATAATCTGTTGACTGAGTCCAACAAGTCCAGTTACATTGACACTTATCTACAGAGAGCCATTAATGCCACAGATGTTGCCGTAGGGATTAACAATGCCCTGCACGGTGATTCAACATACCAATGGTTTCTTGGTTAGTTGATAGAGCGGAGGACATCACTTACTTTATATATAAAGTAGTGGTGTCCTCTTTTCTAATTTGCACAAAGAACAAGTGTGTTTAAATTAATTTTTAGAAGTTCCCAAAGGACAACATCTCAAAGGACAAAGCATGAGCACAATCTTTAATCAGTATGCATTTCATGCAATAAGGTCAGCATTTCGTACAAACATAGCAAAATATCTTCCATAATTTTTGCTTGTTCTAAAATAAATTTCTAATTTTGTTCCGTCTTTCCGTATGCTGAAAGCCCATGGGGTAATCACATAATGGTGGGACACATACATACTAAAGGCGTTTTCTGACGCTTTGGTTTTGACGATGTAAGAACTTCGCAAACTCTAACTGTCCGTCAAGAACAAAGCAACGGGAACGCCCCTTGGAGGTGTAGTATCTGCACATTATTTATAGTGTTGCTTTACATACATCGGCGTGGGGCTTTCAGCGTTGCTCGGTTTGGACGGACAGGGTAATGCGAAGACCTTTACATCGTGGAACCGGGCACAGAACTGGCTCCACGTTTTTTGTGTGTATGTAGTAATACAACAACTTAAAGACATCTGTTAAAGGGGCTAGTAACAGGAATAATTGACAACAATATTATGACTTTTACAACTGTTGAAATGACTGCTATTACAAAGTTGGCATTAACTATGGCTGCAGCAGACGGGAATGTAGAAAAAAGCGAATTAGCCTACATCGCTTTGGAAATGTCGCGCTTTGGCGTGAAAGATTCTGACCCAATTATTGACGGAGCAAATGCTTTAGATGCATCAGATGCATTGTCTATTGTTTCTCGAATGTCATCGGAAGAGAAGAAATATGTTACAGCATATTTGGGAACAGTGATGGCAGTAAATGGTGATATTGACGATAAAGAGTTGGCTTTGTGGAGATTAACCTCCTTGTTGTGTGGATTGCCTTCTATGACTATTTCTGAAGCAATAAATCACATAAAAAATTTATAAAGTTCACATTCTTAATGGTTGTGTGCTATGGCATGACCATTAAGAATGGTTTCATTTAGTCGCATCATGGATAACATAAAAATACTTCAACGAGCGATTCCCATAAAAACCAAGTTGCAAAAGGCTATTGTAGATTGTCTTACACAAGAAGAGCTTTATGATATTTGGAGTTCTAATCTCAATGACGATGTAATTGAAAAACTTATTCTATTGGCACGCCCTTACTATAACGAAGACCCTACGAACGAAACGCTTTATGTTCTCGCATTGTCAATAGGCACAATTATTAAAGAATATGAGTGGGGCACATATTATATAAGTAAAGATGGTATGCAAGAATTACAAGATAGAATTAAAAACGGGAATTCCACATCACACACAAAAAATATTAGCGACGATTTACTGAGTGGGGACAACTTTCCTACAGGAGAATCCTTAAAATTTGATTCTACAGACCATATCCGATATTCAAATGGAGTTGATGTTTCTGGCCACAATTATGGTTGTCATAGGCAAATAGAGATACAGAAGAACATAGAAGGAAGAGAAGGCTATACTATAACAATTTATAATCTTGATGGCATTCATCCACTATGGGGTAATAATGTTCAAATGGCTCCTAAACAGATGAAAATTATCAATGTTAATGGTAATATCGTTTCACTAAGAGGTTATGGTTGTGACAAACTGGGAAGTAGTTTCTCTGACTATGCTATTGACTTGTTTTTTGATGGGACTGACATAACAAAAGCTGTTTTAAAGATGCTAGACAGAAATATAGAATTGGAATACTTAAAGTAAATAGATATGGGATTTTTTAATGCAATGAGCAGTATCAGCAAAATAAACGAACTGCTCAAAGAGGTTGAATACCAACTAAAGATTGTTGGTGACATGAAGGGCAATTCTGTTTCAAGTTTCAGAGTTCAACAAGAAATAGATGGCCTGATTAGTCTTTATAACCAGATAGGAAGTGTCTTGGAAAATAGTAGTGGCGCACGAACAGCTGTCTACACTTTTCTGGGAAGGAAATGCCGCAGTTGGGAGATTCTATCTTTTCTTAATGAAACAATTAGAGAATTAAAGCAATAATATGGGACTATTTAGTAGCAAAGAACAGGACGCAATAGAACAGATTGAGAAGATTAATAGAAGAATTAAAACAATCCGTGAAATGATGCGTCAATCACCCAATGACCAGTTGACACATGCAAACATTAATGATGCTGCACTACTTTTGAATGAATGTGCTACATTCTGGAGGAAATACGAAAATTACGTCTCTCGTATGGACTTCATGCAAAAAACTTTATTTAAAGGACAGGTCGTTGACTGTTGGAATGGTGAGAGAGTTGGTGTGTTTACATGGGAAACATATTTCAAAAATATCTTTTCGGCTTTGACGGGAGAAGTACGCAGATTATCGTAACATCATCACTCTTTCTTACACCCAACCACCCATTTTGTACAATTCTCATAATAAATAATTGAGTTATCAAAAATAAAAAGAGTGATTTAACGATTCAATGGTCCCACACTCTTAAACAATAATCCGCTGACTTCTTGGGATTGGTTAGCACATAAAAAGCATAATATGAAAAGGCTATGTTTATCATTTGCTCTCTGTTTCTTACTATTTAATAATATAACAGCTCAGCCCCAAAGCATAGAATATTATAAAGAAAATGATTTTTTATTGAACGTTTTATGCAATCCTAATTTTTGTCTTGAAGACTTTAGAGATGTTGGTTTAACTAGTAAGAATACCGAATTAAGGTCAATGAGTGAATATCTTAACACCAAGAATAGTTATTTCCATTCGATTATGATTAAAGCAGTTGGAAAAGATAACTATGAAACAAGAAAAATGGTTTATAACAAAGTCGCAGCATCATGGAAAGTCTTTAAAGAAATTCAGTATTCTGGGGGTACTTGTCGTTCAGGAAGCCCATATAATGTTTTCGACACGAGATACAAAGAAACAGAACCAGAATTAAGACACAAGTTGAGCATAGTACCATTGAAACTTGTCAAATACTAAACTTGATAATATGAATAGGAAGAAGCCTGTAATGGCAATTGACAAAGTGCTAATAATAGTCATGTTACTTCAACCATCAAACTTGCTCGCAGCATCTAAAAACGGGAACTTTTTTGCAGGTATCCTTGGTATTATAGGCATTGTCATCTTTGCTATCTTTGGATATGTAGTAATGATTGGTTTTTTTGAGAACAGAAAACGCCCAAATGGTGAAAGTGGTTCTTTAGGTTGTATGATGTTACTTTGCATTATAAGCATAATAGTAATCTTATCTGCATTCATTAATAGATGTTCTTAATAAGAATAATTATGACAAAAGAAGAAAGAGAAATAAGAGGATGGGCAGAGCACGAATATTCTAAAAATAAACCAATATTTTACAGAACGCAATTCCCCATAATAGTAAAAAAATGAAGAAAATTGCTTTCATATTATTACTATCATTTAATACTATATGTTCCTATGCCTCACCAGATAGAATTGGTGATGAAGGAAACGGTTCGTCGTTTCTAGATACAGTAGGACTAATAGTTATGTGCATCATGGGACTTCCTATAGCATTTTATGTTACTAAGGAATGGTTTTCAGGGAATATGAAAGATGATAATTCTATGGGGTGCGCGGCTGTCGCAGTTATAGTTTCCTTTATCTTGTTTGTAGTAATTAAGTGTTCTTAGTTTGTCATTTCTTACACCCAATCACCCCTTTCGTACAATAATCGTTGTCTGTGTTATTTCATACATTATTAGCAGCATTTCGTACAAGACCGCAGTTTCTTTCACGCCCAAATCCACAATAACAATTAATTTTGCAGCACAGAATTATTAACTTTAAAATTAGAAACTATGGGATTTATTATTGGTTGTGTTGCTTACATTGTAGTTTGTGAAGGAATCTGCAAAATGTTGGAACTTGAAGACTTTGACAAGAAGGCATGGGTCTATGCTATTGTGGGAGTTGTTGGAGGTTTTATCATAAAATCTATAATTGCATCATAATGTGAGAAGGATTATCTTACATCATTGATTACATCGCCACATTAGGCAGATAGAATAAAACCAATAACCCCGTGAGCAGCAAGGCACTAATTATATCAAATGTAAATGAACTCGTAAGGGTAAAGCCAGAACGAGTAATCTATGTGGAGTCAGATGGGAACTACTCTACTATGGTGCTGCATGACAAGACAGAGCAGACTTTTACTATGAACCTGGCACATTTTCAGCAGTTGATAGAAAAACAGCTTGGAAAAGAAGCTATGACTTTTATTCGTCTTGGAAAGCAGTTAATTGTGAATCGTGCTTACATCTTTAAAATCAATGTGAATAAGCAACAACTTATGATGTCAAATTCAGACACCAATATAGCTTTCACGCTACAGGCTTCTAAAGAGGCTTTGAAACAGTTGAAAACTTTGGTTGAATCAGAAACAGGGAAGGAGGATAAGATATGAGAGATGACGAGCTTCAGGTGTTAGGTGAATCTGGCAAATTGAAAAAACGCAAAAGATGGAAGATTGCCATCATTCTGCTGACAATAGCTGTCGCATTAGGACTTGTGCTTTACTGGATTCTCTCTCCAAAACAGCCAGAGAAGATAAAGACTGGTAAGAAGATGGGGGAATCAACTATCGTTTTAGGACTGCAAGAAGCAGCAGATTCGCTATTGAATGAAAAACTAACTGAGATCAATGGCTTGCAGGGACAGGTCATCGTAATGGAAGTGCAGACTGGCGAAATTCTGGCAATGGCAGGGTTAGAACGCAATTTTGAAGGCAAATATCAACCTTGTAAGAACTTTGCATACCAACAGGATTTAGGCTCTTTTACTAAAACAGCCTCGCTCCTGGCTGCATTGGAAACAGGTAAAATCAAATTGAGTGATGAGGTGGATGTGGGAGATGGCTTATTGCCTATAGACGACAACTTGTTCATGAAAGACCACAACTGGAAGAGAGGTGGTTATGGTAGGATAACATATGAACAAGCCTTGGAACAAAGTTCTAACATTGGCATAGGCAAGGCTGTTGACAAGGCTTTTGGCAAAAACCAACAACATTTCTTTGACTCATTAGAAAGAATGAGCTTTGGGCAACCTGACAGCATAGAAGGGATTGATGGATTGAAAGCTACCAGTTATCGTTCCCCTAAAGATTCAGATTGGTTGAGCAGTGAAATATGGTGGAATGCTATCGGGTATGGTCGTAAGATAGCTCCCATCCAAATGTTGACGTTTTATAATGCTATTGCCAATGACGGCAGGATGGTAAAACCCACGCTGAAAACGGGTGAAACAGAAATCATAAATCCACAGATTGCTAGCAAAGCTGGTATTGATAGTATTCAATTGGCATTAGAACATGTGGTTAGTGAAGGGTTGGGGAAAAGAGCAGGGACTCCATACCTCAGTGTGGCAGGAAAGACTGCTACTTCTCAGGTTGACTGGTTTGAAGATGGAGAAAATACCGTGAGTGAATATCAAATTGGCTTCTGTGGATACTTCCCCGCAAACAAGCCCAAATACAGTATGATTGTAAGCATGAACAAGCTAGGATTACCTGCTAGTGGCGGAGGAATGGCAGGTTCGTTATTCCATGACATTGTGGAGTGGATGATTGCACACGACATGCCTTCGCCACTATGGTAGCCGTTGAATAAACCTACGACACAGTAAAATTACAACCGCATAAAGATCAAACTAACCATAGTGAGTGCTTGGGGTTCCCTTTTTTAATTACCAACGTGACATTAGTATGAAGACATACCTATTTGAAACCATAAACAGGTACAAACGTTATAGTGAGAATCTGGATGTTAGAACAACCCTATGCAATAAGAGTTGGTCGTTGTTCAATGACGATGGTGTAAAGTCATTATACATTTTTCAGGATAATGGTGACCTCTACATTACGACGAATGGTGTGGGGATCAAAGGAACTTGGCAATATATCGCTGCAAACAAAACTGTAATTATCAATAGTGAAAACTCTGTTATGATGTTTCACCCAACATTTATTGACAATAACATTCTTACTCTTACTCTAGATGGCACTAATAACTGTGCTTTCTTAATTGATGATAATAACAGAGCTAACTTTTCTCCATATAGCCTATCTGATTTGACAAATTATTTCCAAAGAAAAGAGCAAGAAGAGAGAAATGCTCAACTAGAAGCAGAAAGAAGAAAAAGAGAACATCAAAATCAAGAACGACAAAGGCTCATTGAAGAACAGGAATATAAAGATTCTCCTGAATATCAAAATAAATTGAGAGAAGAAAAGTATGCAAGAGAGGCACAAGAATTAAATGATAGTTTTTGTTCTCCTTTACGAAAATTTATGATTTATTTCCTATTTATTTGTGGCTTCATTGGCGCTTATCTATTTGTTTTAGTTTTTATTAAAGATATCTTTATTCATAATTTTACCGTTATTATCTTTTATTTCGCATCTGCTTTACCAACATGGTTATGTTGTGAGTGGGTTGCAAATAGAACAACTGAATCTATAATCAAGTCCAAGAGAGATAAGTGGAAAGAAGAGCATCCAAATGACCCTAGAAATAAATACCTCTAACGAGTGGTTGGGTGTTTTAATTTAAAATAGTAACTTTGGATTTGATATACTCCTACTAATCAAAGAATGTTTTATGAAAAAATTATGGATATTTATAATAGTTGCAATAGCGGTAATAATGTTTTATTTCTTTGCGCTATCAGCCTTTAGCTTAGAGAAAACCGCAGACAGGTCATATTCAGAGATTCCTATAAGTGATGAAACGAAAGAGGAAATCGCATATTGTCTTGAACATTTTTATGAATTAAGTCCGATAGAAATTAGCCTTTCTATAACAGGTTCTATGCTGGAGTTCTCAGAGAAAAATGACATTATGAATGGGAAGGCAAACTGCGTAGGCTATGCTCAACTATTTACAAGCATATGCAACTATACCTTAAAAGCTGGTGGATATGAAGGAAGAGCAAAGCCTGTAGTTGGTAATATAAAGTGGTGTGGAATAAACATCTGTGAAGTCCTGAAAGCCATAGTCCCGAAGAAATATGAGAATTTCGTCAAAGACCATGACTTCATTGAATTAGAATATGATGACAAATATGTTTACATAGACCCCACATTATTTGATTTCTGCGGTAGGACTGGTTGGACTGATTGCCCCCAAAACTAAATACTGGATTAAAGTATTATAAAAGAAAAAAACTTTTATGAAGACGAGAGTTATCTATGCTTTGTTAGCAGCACTCTTAATAAGATTCATCTTAGCTATGTTAGCCACACTCATCCTATGTTGTGGCTGCAAGCAAAAGAAGCAATTTGACAGATGGGAGATAGACCATACAATAGTACAAGGTGATAGCACTATTGCAGTTTATAAGAAAGATATTCTACATTCAGAATTTAAAAATATTGGAGAAGATAGTGTTCAAGTTACCGTATATAATGGATTTCATCATATAGTAAAACGAAAAACATATCATATAAAAGATTTACCATAATAGCGAATCTGTATGTAAGATGAATTATAACTAATGATGACGAAGATACTAAAGATAGCCCTCTACGGCATAGTGGCACTATTGGTAATCAATATGCTACTGCCAACTAAAATCCAGAATCCTGTTGAGGGTTGTGGCAGAGAGAGCTATAACCAAGAGTCTTTCTGGCATCCTTGGGGTGACCATAGACACGCAGGAATAGACATTTTTGCTAAGAAGGGAACCATAGTACATCCTGCAATCGGCGGAATAGTTCTTCTTACAGGACATAACCTAGGCAGAGGTGGCAACTGCATACTGATACTTAGTTCAGGTTGGAGGCTCCATTACTATGCTCATCTGAGTGAGATTGATACTCATATAGGTGCTCTTGTCACAAAGAACTCCGTGATTGGCAAGGTTGGCAACACAGGCAATGCGGCAGGCAAGCCTCATCACTTACACTACAGCATATCAAGCATCATACCACAAGGAGATTGGAAATGGGAACCTCAGCAAGTCCTCTTCTATATCAACCCGATTAAAGAGCTTGAAAGGTGACATTTCTAAAGGATTATTCGATTTATATACCCTTCCGAGAAAATGTCACGCTTTTAGCAAATCTGGCAAATTAACATTTTTTTAATTTTGAGATTGGACTAAACAATGATATATTAGTTTAGTTGCAATGATGGACAAGGGAACATCTAAAAATGGTGTTCCTTTGTCTTCTCTTTGTTGTAGAACAGATTCTTTCAGAGCTATCCTATAAAGATAAGAAAAATGTTCTGTCCCCAAATTAGTGCTTATTTCTGTGGGAGAGGGCATAGGCACAATCCACTTGAAATTGGACATGCTTTCTCTTTTAAAAAGTAGGAGAGAATCTGCACACATATAGTACACTACAGAGAAACACTTTAGACGACAACACACAGCATTTTCGAATTTCTGATGAAGCCAGAAAAATGACAGAGACCAGTGAATTGACAAAACAAAAAATGGCAAGAAAATCGCTGTGAGATATTTAGCAGTTAAAGTGTACTAAAAGGTAACATTCCCTTTTCTTTCGTCCATTTATCCCTTAACTTTCTGGTGGACGTCCCTTAACTTTCGTACCTAATAATACACTAATACAATAATACATATCGCCAACTTCGTTTGCAAAAGCAAAACTCGTTGGCAGGAATTAGTCTAACTATTAAGAATATGATTTTTTACAAACCCACGAACCAGTTATTTAGGAATCGACTTGAAGCAAAGTTAGCTTTGGGTCACTCCAGATACAACAAAATAGCAAAGAATAACCCAGATGATTTGATTTACTTGAACGATAATTCATTAGCAAGCGATGAGCAATTATATTCAAATACCAAATTCAATAACTCAATTAACGAAAAAATGTAAGCATGAAGAAGCACTTGTTTATGCCCTCATTAGAAGTCAGATAAAAGATAGTACGCTTAAAGCAAGCTATTCCGAGAAATTACTTTCAGAGTTTTTTAATACTACGGAGAGAACGATTAACAACTATGTTTCTGACCTTAAAAAGACAGGACTACTGAATGTCGCGGAATTGAAACTAGGAGAAGCAGACTACCCTTATAATGTCTATCAGTTTGACGAACTAAAGAAAGACTATTTTGAGATTCTACCACCTTTTATAAATGACATCAACCTCTCTCCCAAGTTAAAAGGACTACTACTCTTTATCAAAGCTAACTGTTGGAAAGGAACCAACTTCCTCCTTTTTAATGGAATAACTACAGATTTAGCAGAGAAGATAGGTGTTGGTAAGAACCAAATCAAAAACTACCTGACAGAACTGGAATCAAAAGGATATATCCGTTTTATCGGAAAGTCGTTGCACATTACCAACGAGGGCTTCCCACTCTATAGAAAAGAAGATATGTGGAACGTGACTTACGAAATCATCTATGACTACTGTCTGGAGCATGATAGAATACCACCAATTAAGAATGTGGATAATAAACGTAAGGATGAAAAGTTGAGCTATATAGTTGGAAAATACTCGAACGACTATGATAGGCTTCGTAATGCTCTTAAAGAAAAATGCAAGAATCTTCCACAAGACTTAACTCTGGAATACTTCTGCCAAGTCCTCGTCCACAAGAAACCAATCAAGAAAGAACAGGCTCATACCTCAATTATCTTATAACAATACTTTCGACATATAATAATGGAACGCAACCAACACGATAAAGCATGTGATGGTCGCGTTTTTTTGTGGAGAAATCTTTAGCGACGTACCAAGTCGATTTTCACATAGTTTCGGATTTTAAGAAATCACAATTATTAAGGAATCGATGATATATGATTATTTTATTCCCATTTTGCTTTTTTTATGCCATACATTTGCAGCTTTGAGTAATAATCACGACCTTTGCAAAAGATTCAAATAAAAACATAAAAATAAAGAGTTCATTCACTTAATGTTTAATCAAACGGTGGACAAAAGTAAACCATAACGTCAACCGAAAGATTAGAGAGTCATATAAACTGCTGATTTTCAACCATCAATAATACATGCTCCCTTAATTCTGGGGGGCGCGAGGTCGCAAGTTCGAGTCTTGTCATCCCGACCTTCGAAGGAGCCGAAAGCTTAATCACAAGCAGTCGGCTCCTTCTCTTTTATGTATCTGAAAAGCAGCAAACGCCTTCTCCGTTTGTCCTGTCCTAAGAGCAATTTGGGGTTCGCGAAGCAGAGTGTGAGCCAACAAAAAGCGGTGCATGAGGCGACACGACTGGGGGCAATACAAAACTCGGCGAGGGGAGTTCATTATAGATACATGTATGTATAATTAAATGTACATGTATGTATAATTATAGATACATGTATGTATAACGAACCTCGCGTGCGTACTTGAGAAACGCCAAAGGATGGAGTGAGTTTTGCGAAAGGTTAAAGCTGGTTTTGTCCCGTATGGGAAGGGCTTCTTTACAGCGCTTGGGCGGCGTCTTGGATGTCCGTCATCCAATCGGAACCAGAGGCGGCAATGCGGCCGTCGGGTGTGACAAGGATAATGTAAGGCAGTTCCCTGATGCCCCATTGCTGGACGAGCGGACTTGCGAAGGCGCGGTAGTCGCAGAAGCTTGCATAGTCGACTGTATCGCGCAGCTCTGCACCCAAAAGAGTTTGCTCGTTTGCATCGAGCGAATAGCTGATGAGCTCTATTTCCTTGCCCTTCGATTTCAGTTCCCGACGCAGGCGACGTGCTCGATAAAGTGCACTTCGGCTGCCACCTTTCCATGTTGCCCAGAACGCTATCAGCAGTCGCTTGCCCTTGTAATCTGCTTTCTTAATGGTCTTACCCTCAGGTCCGTTGTCACCATGATTGGGCGGCAAGACAAGGGAGAAATCAGGGAGAGGATTGCCGACACGCAGTTTGCCGAGCGAACGGACTCGCGTTGCGAGTTTGGAGAGCGCAAGGTCATCGGGACAAGCGCGGCTGAGGCTGTCGTACAACGCTGTGACTTCCTGCACGGATGCTGCTTCGTCGCAAAGGAAATAGCTCGTCAGGAGGTACTGGCTCATGAAGAGCGTGGGGTGAGCGAGAATGTAGTCGTGAGCGGCCTGCTTCGTTTCTTCAGTCGATTTGCCGTTGGTCTCAAGTCGGAACTCTGTATAGACTTCGTTGTCCTCGTCGCCCGAGACTTCCACTTCGCTGAGGTTCTGCGCATCGCCCTTTATGGTGAGGTCCGAACCAGGGTTAGCGAAAACGACAAGCTCCGACTGGTTGGGATAGAGAATGTGAAGGGTGGCTGGCTGAACAGTGGGCAGTTTATAAGAGAAGCGCCCATCGCGAATGCGCAATGTGTCGATGCGGTCAAGGGCCTCGTCGCTGCTATAAATAAGGAACTCACCCTGCTCCAAGTGCTCGAACTCCCCTTCGAAGCGAACCTCTTTGGGGTGGCCGGTACAGGATACAAAAAGAAAGAAGATAGAAGAAGACAGAAGAAGATATGCTGCTTTCAGCAGCGAAGATAGAGGACAACACATTCCCCTTCCCCTTTTATCTTCCTTTATCTTCATCTATCTTCCTCAGGCTTCTTCTATCTCCCTTTATTTAAGCAGGCTCTTCACAGCGGCAGCGTACTTCACGAACTCATAGTCGTTGGCTGCACGTTCTGCGAGAGAGGGATCGAGCTTAATGGCGTTTGCCAAAGCGCTGGTCACTGTAGCAGCATCACCAGTGCGGGCTGCAAGGATGGCCTGCAGGTAGCTTGTGACGCCGTCGGCTTTCGTGATGCTTGCCAGCGTGTTCTTTGCAGCCACATAGTCCTTTGCCAGAATCTGCGCGAGGGCTGCACTGTTGCTTGCCACACCTGCAAGATCGCTGGCAGCCTGCGTGTAGTTGCCCTTTGCGATGTTGAGGTTGCCCATCACTTCCTTGAAGGTATCCGATCCGCTACCCTTTGCGAGATAGCTCTCGGCGGAAGCGATGTCGCCGTCCTTAAGAGCGAGAAGCGCAAGGTTCGTATTGACCTCAGGCGCGTTCTTGTTGATGCTTGCAGCCTGCTTGAGGTAGGTCTGGGCGAGAGACGTCTGGCCGTTTGCAATGGCTTGCTGAGCCATATTGTTGAGCGGACGGTAGTCTGAGGGGAAGAGGCGTGCGATGGTCTGGTCCCACTGGTTGCGTGTCTCGTCGTCCTTCACAAGTTTGTTGGCGCCGTAGATGAGCTCTTCGACGGTGAGCTTGCTGGGGTCTTCCTCGTACTGCGCAAGGATTTGGTCGTCGCTGCGGCCAATCACCTCGTAGTTCACGATGAGTCGTGCGCGGCGCAGCTCAGGCAGGATGCTCTCCTTGATGTCTGTGAAGACCTCGCTCATGTTGCGGATCTGCTGCTCACGCTCCTCGGGGTCTTTGTACATCGAAAGCACGCGGAGGATAACGTCGCGGTCCTGAAGATTGCTCTTGCTGATGAGTTCCTGGAAGCCTTCCCAGTCCTCTGCCGTGAACTTCGTGTCCACGTCTGCCTTCATGTCAATTTTCTTCAGCTCGCCTTTCAAGTAGTTGGCGCTGACGTTCTGACGCTTTTCGGCCAGCTGCTCATTGAACTTGTACTTGCCGTCGGGGCTTGCGTAAGCGCTCACCTCGATGTTCTGCAGGGCGCGTGTCTCTTCGTTGTTGTTGATTTCGCGAAGGATCTTGCCCAAGTCCTTGATGCTAACGCTGTTGAGTTCGCTGGCACGCAGGCTTGCCTGGTTGATGAGGAACTTGATGTTAGCCTCTTGCTTCTGCTCGATGATGCGTTGGAAAGCGTCGGGAGCTGTTGAGGCCTTCATGCCGCAACGGCTGAGGAGCTGGCTTGTGGCGAGCACGCCGTAGCCAATCTTGACCTCGGGAATGCTGACGGTCTTCTTGCCGAGCTTAGCGTCGAAGCGTGCATAGAGCTCGCTGTTCTGCATCGGTTCCTGATAGGCAAAGCTGCTCTTCATAGTGTAGACGCCGCCCATCTTGTAGCTGATGGTAGTGCCGTTGCCCTCCACCTTCTCGCCTTGGAAAGTGGCGCTCTGTCCTACAGCTTCTCCGCCTTCGTATTTAAGGACAGGAGTTACCGTGACTTCGGCCTTCTTCTTCATGTACTTGACGGGGAAAGTGCCGTTGATTGTGGCAGGAACCTCGTTGCCGATGAGTTCGAGAGGTGTTGGTGTAACGGTGAAGTTCTCGTCCGTGAGCTTGCCGAGCTTGCTGCAAGACGACAGGACGAAGGCAGCCGAAGCCGCCATGATAAAGAGTTTTGTTGTACGTTTCATTGTATTGTATAGGTTATTTTCGCTTTTTTCGGGCACAAAGGTACAACTTTTAATTGAGAATTCAAAATTAATAATTTCAAAATTCAAAATTATACGAGAGCCAATACGTCTTGAGGTACCTCTGCAAACATTGTGGCGCCATGGGCGACGAGGAAGTCCCTGCTGCGGAAGCCCCACAGGACAGAGATGCAAGGCAAACCGGCATTTTGGGCCGTTTGCAAGTCCACATCGGAATCTCCCACATAGACTGCTTCCTCTTTCGAAATGCCGAGTTGCCTCAGAGCCTCTTCCACCATGTCCGGTTCGGGCTTCCGAGGGATGCTCGGCTGCTCGCCTATTGCAACGTCTATCACACCCTTGAGGAAGGTTCGCGCCAGTTCATCAACCCCCGTCTGCAACTTGTTGCTGACCACAGCCATACGGTAGCCTTTGGCATGAAGCGTCATAAGCAAGGTCGCAATGCCTGGGTAGAGACACGTATGGTCCTGGCAATGAATGATATAGTGCGCCCTGAATGCCTCAAAGCACTTCTCCAGGACGGTCGTTTCCGTACCTTCCGGAACGGCTCGCTCAACGAGTTTTCTAACGCCGTTGCCCACGAAACGACGCACCTCATCTAGCTGTCTTTCAGGCAGTCCGATGCTGCGAAGGGCATAATTGACGCTCAAGTAGAGATCCTCGAGCGTGTCCGTCAGCGTCCCGTCCAAATCAAATATGATTGCCTTGTACTTCAAGTCTGTATTTTTTTTGCGCTGCAAAGGTACGACAATTAATTGAAAAATGATAATAGAAAATGGATAATTCTTCTCTAGGAAACAAAAAAAGAATATGTTCCGTTTTGACAAATTGCAACCAAAACACACTTCTTTGCTTTCTATCTGCTATTCGACAAAAACGCTCGCTATGCCACGCAAGGTGTCGAGACGTAGGGGGGTACGTCTCGATGCTCAAAATGCCTCAAAACATAACACACTGATTATGAGAACGCTATTTTTCAAAAATTTCCTCAAAATGCAGAAAAAGTACGCTTTCGGGACACAAAAAGGAGTTTTGGGACACACTTTTTCTATAGAAACTCAGTGGCGAAACACCAAACTCGGCGTGCCGAGTTGACAAACTTCGCGTGCCGAGTTTGCAATTTCCGCGTGCTGCGTTGTAAATCGTCCCTTGCTGCGTTCATTTTCGAGGCGTTTCGAAAGACCAGATTTGGCACGTTTCGACCTCCCGCGAAATAGCAGAAAGTAAGCAATTTGGCCGTTTTTCCTGTCATATCGTCAATTTCGCACATACACACTCGCCAAACAAATTCATGTATTTTACGCAATATTTTTGCGTCGTTTTGCTTGTTATATCAAAATATTTTGCTAATTTTGCTCCACGTTATCACTTAAAGCCGTTTAAAACGAACCATAAAAAGTATGATTTCACGATATTTGACGATTATTCTCTTGGCGTTTGCCGGAAGCCTGCAAGCTGTGGCTGATTTGACATTCTCGCAGTCGGCAGGCGATTTCCCGATAGTCGGAACCGACGCAAACGCCGTGTTTATCGTGGATGCGAACGATGCCGAAGTGGTCACGACGGTTGCCCGTTGTGTTATCAACGACATAAAAACCATCACCGGCAAGCAGCTTGGGATGCGCAATACGCTGAACTCCGGTGACCTCCCCATCATTGCCGGAACCATCGGTCAGTCTGCCATCCTCGACAGCTTCATTGCCGACGGGAAGGTCGATACCACAGGACTGACAGGCGTTTGGGAAGCTTACGCACTTCAGCTCGTGCAGAATCCGACCGAAGGCATCAGCCAAGCTCTCGTCATCATGGGCGGCACACCTCGCGGAACGGCGTACGGACTCTTCGAAATCAGCCGTCGAATCGGCGTTTCGCCCTATGTTTGGTGGGCCGACGTGGAACCCGCCCCGATGTCGTGCATCTTTGTTCAGGGCGACAGAACAAACGTCGAAAAACCTTCCGTGCAATACCGCGGACTCTTTATCAACGACGAGGATTGGGCGATGCTGCCTTGGGCAAAACGAACCATCGACGCCACATATAATAATATAGGTCCGCGCACGTACGAGAAAGTCATGGAGCTTCTGCTCAGATTGCGTGCCAACTGCCTTTGGCCAGCCAAGCACGGCAGTTCGCGCGCCTTTTGGTCTTTGGAGGAGAACAAGCGTTTGGCAAAGGCCTGGGCGATTGTGATGAGCTCTGGCGACAGCATGCTTCGCGACAATCTCTGGGAGTGGCCACGTTTCAAGAGCGGGAACAACAGCTCGAACTTCACGTTTGCCACCAATCCGCAGGGTTGCTACGACTATTGGGCAAAACGGGCTGGCGAGGCTCGCGACTACGAAGGCATCTACGACATCGGCATGAGAGGACTGCAAGACGTTGCCCTGCTTGGTTACGAAGGTGAGGCGGCTCAGCTTCAGGGACTCACAGATATCATCGCCGCTCAACGCGAAATCATCACCGACTCCCTAGGTGGAGACCCCACAAAGGTGCCCCAGATCTACATCCCATACAAGGAAGCACTTACGCTCTACAATGCAGGGCTTCAGATACCCGACGATGTGACGATGTGTTGGGTGGACGACAACTACGCCTACATCCGCCAGCTTCCCACAGCGAAGGAGCGCAAGCGAAGCGGCGGACACGGCATCTACTACCACCTCAGCTATCTGGGCAACCCCTGCTCCTACATCTGGTTGAGCACCATTTCGCCCTCACTCATCAGTTTCGAGCTATCGAAAGCCTACGAGAACGGCATGACGCGATTCTGGATGGTGAACGTCGGTGACATCAAGCCTGCAGAGGTCGAGTTCGAGTTCTGCATGGAACTTGCTTGGGACGTGAATTCCTGGACGCCCAATCGCGCTCACGAGTTCAGCCGTTGGTGGGCTGCAAAGACGTTTGGCGAAGAATTTGCCGATGAAATGGGCGAAATTCGTCTCGAACACTATCGTTTGGCGGCACAAAGCAAGCCCGAGACCGTCTGGCATCTCAGCTTTACGATTCCAGAGATGGAACAGCGCATCAAGGACTATCAGGCACTCTCTGCTCGTGTTCAGGCACTGGAGGCAAGCATCCCGGAAAGGCTTCAGGACGCTTACTTCGAACTCTTCTCCTACCCTATCCTCGCAACGGCCGGGCAGAACATCAAGGCGTTCGGCGCGAAGCTAAGTTATTGGTACGCAGGCCTGGGCGACCATAAGCGCGCCATGCAATACGCCGCTCTGGCACGTTCGGGCTACAGCGACATCATTTATCTCACAGATATCTTCAACACACAGACAGCCGGCGGCAAGTGGAACGGCATGATGAACCGCACGCCCAACTCGAATACCTCCGGCTCGCAATTCGGTATGCCTTATACTGCGATGGCAAGCGAAGTCAACGATGCCAAAGGCGAGGTGTTCGACGAAGGCTACATTTATGTTCCCTCTACAAGCTTCACGAACAGCCGCGGCGCTTGGCAAACGCTCGAGAACCTCGGCGTGGGCAGCAACAGCATCACTGTCTGGCCTATCGATTACACAACCTACACAACGACAAACGCACGCAGCAAAGCGCCGTTCGTCGAATACACACTCCCCGTCGAAAAGGGTAAGTATCAGATTATCGTACGCTGTCTGCCCACATTCCCCATCACAACCGCCAACGACCTCTGCATCGGAATGGGCATCGGATCTAGCACCGTCACCTCGAAGAGCATCAAGTGCAGTGCCGAAACGAACGTCTGGAGCGACAACGTGATGCACGGCTATGCCGAAGCACGCTTTTCGTACAACGCCACGACGGCAAAGGACGTGAACTTCCGCTTCTATGCCTTGAACCCTGCCATCGTGATAAGTCAAATTGTTTACCGCAGGACAGATGCCGAAGACTTGACACTCACCAACGAGCTTCTCGTGAATCCCGACTTCGAACTCTATAAGACTCAGAGCGGTTCGGTGCTGACCAACCCGACTGGCGGCATACAGCGAGGCGTGCCCTATGGCTGGACGCTGGAGGGCACGATGTCCGGCAACTCCTACGGCA
>OCTX014516154.1_pt1 | contig 39975 bp, 22 predicted proteins | sample 1539691 | NCBI WGS metagenome assembly OCTX01 (sample SAMN02144231, study PRJEB22623) | gut metagenome | biome: sheep rumen | host: Ovis aries | place: New Zealand
GTAGCATGGTTTTTGGTGATGTTCCAAACAATTGTTCCGCAAACTTGGAAAGAGCATCGGACAACCGCCCCGTTTTCGGACAAACGGCTGAAGGCCCCCTTTTTTCTGTCCGAAAGGGGGCCAAGAAGGCGCGTTTTTGGGGGAGTGGAGGGTGTTTTTCGTGGGAAAGAGGGAGAAAAAACAAGGGATTCCACGAACTTCACGGATTTCGGCTCATGCTGAAAGTCAGAAAAGGCGAAAAAAACGTGATGTTCGTGGAATCCCTTGTATGGAAAAATCCGCTGAGATTATTTATGCAAGCTTACTTGTTCAGCTTCCAGGTGACACCGTCCTTGGTGTCCTTCACCTCGAAGCCAGCGGCAGCCAGGTCGTCGCGAATCTTGTCGCTGGTGGCCCAGTCCTTGGCAGCCTTGGCCTTGGCGCGCAGGTCGAGCACCATATCGACCACTTTTCCAAAAGCCTCCTCGCGGGCGTCGGAGCCATTGTGTTTAGAGTTTTGGGCATTGAACTTCGAGCTTAGGGTGTTGGCGGCTGACAGTCCCAGAATGTCCTCGGCGAAGAGGTGCATCACTTCGCTCAGCTCCTTCAGGCAGTCGGCGCAGATGGTGGCCTTGTGGTCGATGAGGCGGTTCACCACGGTGCAAGCCTCGAACAGATGGCTGATGAGCAGGGGCGTGGCCAGGTCGTCGTTCATGGCGTCGTAGCATTTCTGGCGCAGGGCCTTGACGATGCGCTCCGTTTCCGGGTCGCACTGGCTGGCGGGCTGTATGCGTTGCAGGTCGGCGATGGCGTTGGTCAGCTTCTCGAGTCCCTTCTCGCTGGCCTGCAGGGCTTCGTCGCTGAAATCGACGGTGCCGCGGTAGTGGGCCGAAAGGATGAAGAAGCGGATGGTCATGGGCGAGTAGGGTTTTGAGAGCAACGGGTGCTGGCCTGTGAAGAACTGCTCCAGTGTGATGAAGTTGCCCAGCGACTTGCCCATCTTCTGTCCGTTGATGGTGATCATGTTGTTGTGCATCCAGTAGCGCACCATGTCGCTGCCCTGCGAGGCCACGCTCTGTGCAATTTCGCACTCGTGGTGGGGGAACACCAAATCCATGCCTCCGCCGTGGATGTCGAAATGGTCGCCCAGGTATTTGCGTCCCATGGCCGTACACTCGCAGTGCCAGCCCGGGAAACCGTCGCTCCAGGGCGAGGGCCAGCGCATGATGTGCTCGGGCTGTGCTTTCTTCCACAGGGCGAAGTCGGCCTGGTGGTGCTTTTCGCCCACGCCGTCCAGCTCGCGGCTGGCATCCTTGATGTTCTCCAGCGAGCGGCCCGACAGGCGGCCGTACTTATATTTCTTGTTATAGGCCTCGATGTCGAAATACACCGAGCCGTTCGACTCGTAGGCAAAACCGTTGTCGAGAATCTGCTGCACCAGCTGCTGCTGCTCGATGATGTGGCCCGTGGCATGCGGCTCGATGGATGGGGGCAGCACGTTGAGCGCCTCCATGGCCTGATGGTAGCGGTTGGTGTAGTATTGGGCAATCTCCATGGGCTCGAGCTGCTCGAGGCGCGCCTTCTTGGCAATCTTGTCCTCGCCCTCGTCGGCGTCGTGCTCCAGATGGCCCACGTCGGTGATGTTACGCACGTACCTTACTTTATATCCCAAGTGGCGCAGATAGCGGAACAGCACGTCGAAGGTGATGGCCGGGCGGGCATGGCCCAGATGGGGGTCGCCATAGACGGTGGGGCCACATACGTACATTCCCACGTTGGGGGCGTGGAGGGGCTCGAAGCGCTCTTTCCGGCGCGAGAGCGTATTGTAGATGAGAAGTTTCTGTTGCATGGTTGACAAATGCTTTTTACTGTGTGGGTTATAGTTTTTGCCTGCAAAATTACAAATTTATTTGTATTTTCTCGCGCTAAGTCAGATTTTTATTGTAATTTTGCACCCGTCATTCTAGAATTTCAAATCAAACACACTCTAATACAATTGTAAAAATCATGACCGTTCTTATTGGATTATTGGCATTCGTGGTGCTGGCTTTGGTGGGCTGGGCCATTGCCGAAGGCAAAGACAAGGTGTTCAGCTATCATAACAACGACGAAGAGCTGGAAGCCCTGCAGCGTACGCGCGACGCACAGAAGCAGGCCGACTATGGCGAGATGAACATCAAGGACGTGATTCGCACCATCAGCACCAAGGGCTTCTCGGCCTGAGCAGTGCGGCTATAAGGCCACAGGCAGAATGGGCAGCGTGAAGACGCAACGAATCGTTGAAGCACTTGAGCACCACGGCGTGAAGCCTACGGCCAACCGCATCGTGGTTTATGAGGCACTGGCAGCCTCCTACCGTCCCATGTCGCTGGCTGAGCTGGAACAGAAGATCATGACCATTGACAAGTCGGGCATCTTCCGCTCGCTCTGCACGTTTCGTGAGAGCCACCTGCTGCACGTCATCGAGGACGGCGGCGAGGGGGTGCGCTACGAACTGTGCCACAGCCACGACCACCATCAGCATGACGACATGCACGTCCACTTCCACTGCGAGCGGTGTGGACGCACTTTCTGCATAGACAACACTCCCATCCCCATTGTCGAACTGCCCGAAGGCTACCAGATGACCTCGGCCAACTACGTGGTGAAAGGCATTTGCCCCGAATGCGTGGGGAAATAGAAATACAAAAAACCAATTACATTTTTTTAAATACACATGGCATATACACGTATGACCGCTGCCGAAGCTGCAGCACTGATTAAACACAACGAGAATCTGGCACTCAGCGGCTTCACTCCCGCTGGTGTGGCCAAGGCAGTAACCAAAGAGCTGGCCAAAATTGCAGTCAAAGAGCACGAGGCCGGACGCGAGTTCAAGGTGGGCATCTTCACCGGTGCCTCCACCGGACAGAGCACCGACGGCGACCTGGCCGCAGCCCGGGCCATCAAGTACCGTGCTCCCTACACCACCAACCCCGACTTCCGCAAGCACGTCAACATGGGCGAGATACCCTACAACGACCTGCACCTGAGCCACATGGCACAGGAACTGCGCTACGGATTCTACGGCGACGTTGACTGGGCCATTCTTGAGGTGTGCGACATTGAGGAAACTCCCACCGAATACCGCGCCTACCTCACCGCTGCCGGCGGCATCAGCCCCACCGCAGCCAAACTGGCCAAGCACGTGATTCTGGAGCTCAACTCATTCCACAATCCCAATGCCAAATTCATCCACGATGTCTATGAGCCGCTCGACCCGCCCTATCGCAAGGCCATTCCCATTGAGCACGTCGGCGACCGCATCGGCGTTCCCTACGTGAGCATCCCCAAGGACAAGCTCGTGGGCGTTGTGGAGTGCAACATCCCCGACGAGGCACGTGCCTTCAAGGACAGCGACCCCGTGACCGACCGCATCGGCTATCTCACTGCCGAATTTCTGGTCGATGAGCTCCACGCAGGACGCATCCCCAAGGAGTTCCTGCCCCTGCAGAGCGGCGTAGGTTCTACGGCCAATGCCATTCTCGGCGCCCTGGGTGCCGACAAGCATGTGCCCGACTTCAACATCTACACCGAGGTGATTCAGAACTCGGTCATCGACATGATGCTCAACGGCCGCGTCAAGGACGCTTCGGCCTGCTCGCTCACTGTCTCGAACGAGTGCCTCATGCAGGTGTATGACAACATGGACTACTTCAAGAACCACCTCACCCTGCGCCAGAGCGAAATCTCCAACTCGCCCGAAATCATCCGCCGACTGGGTGTCATCGCCATCAACACCGCCATCGAGTGCGACATCTATGGCAATGCCAACTCAACCCACATCAGCGGCGTGAAGATGATGAACGGCATCGGTGGCTCGGGCGACTTCGAGCGCAATGCCTACCTGAGCATCTTCACCTGCCCCTCGACGGCCAAGGGTGGTCTCATCAGCTCCATCGTTCCCTTCGTCAGCCATCAGGACCACTCGGAGCACGACGTCAACATCATCGTCACCGAGCAGGGAGTGGCCGACCTGCGCGGAAAGAGCCCCGCACAGCGCGCGCAGCACATCATCGAGCAGTGCGTACATCCCGACTACAAGCAGCTGCTCTGGGACTATCTGAAGATTGCCCGCGGTGGCCACACCCGCCACAACCTGCCCGCAGCCTTCGCCCTGCACGACACGCTGGCCCGCAAGGGTGACATGCGACTCACCGACTTCGCCGAGTATGTGAAATAAACAAACTTCAAGCCTCACACGCAGACAGCTTTCTTTCCGCGCAGAGGCTAAGACAAAAGTCTCACACAGAGAAACGGAGCAGAGAGAGGTTTTCCTACTTCTTTCGCCCTCCACCTCTGTGTGAGGCTTTTTTTATTTTAAAAAAAAGTTATTTTCCTGTTACAAAATGTTTTTTCGACTTATAATGTGCTAAGTATCAGAAAAAATGCTTACCTTTGCGCCGATTTTCGAAAATAGTACACATTATATTTTATTTGTAACACAAAAAATACAGAATGGATAAACTTAGTTATGCCCTGGGATTGGGCATCGGTCAGCAGTTGGCACAAATGGGTGTGGGCGAACGCATCAGTGTGGCCGACTTCTCTGCAGCCATCACAGATGTCATTTCGGGTAACGAACTGAAAGTGAGCCACCGCGAGGCACAAACCATCGTGCAGGACTTCTTCCAGCAGCAAGAAGCAAAGATGCAGGCCGAGCGCAACGAGAAAGGCAAGACCGCCAAAGTGGAGGGAGAGAAATATTTGGCAGAGAACGCCAAGAAAGAGGGGGTTGTCACCCTGCCCAGCGGACTGCAGTATCAGGTGCTCCGCGAGGGCAACGGCCGCAAGCCGAAAGCTACCGACAGCGTGAAGTGCCACTACGAGGGTTTCCTCATCGACGGCACCGTGTTCGACAGCAGTGTGCAGCGCGGCGAGCCAGCCACATTCGGTCTGCAGCAGGTCATCGCCGGTTGGACCGAGGGCTTGCAGCTCATGCAGGAAGGTGCCAAGTATCGTTTCTTCATCCCCTACATGCTGGGTTACGGCGAAGGCGGTGCAGGCCAGATGATTCCTCCGTTTGCCACCCTCATCTTCGATGTGGAGCTGATTGAGGTGAAGTAAGGGCCAGCCCATTAGCCCTATAGGTCCTATAAGTCCTATGGGCCTTATGAGTCTTATGAGTCCTATAAGAAAAAACAAGAGAAAACAAGAATAAACAACAAAAACGACAACAACAATGAAAAAGTTAACATTCGTAGCCGCAATGGCTATTGCAGCTGCCACTATCAGCAGCTGCGGCAACTCTACTCCCAAGGCCAGCCTCAACAGCGACCTCGACACACTGAGCTACGCCGTGGGTATGGCCCAGAGCCAAGGATTGAAAGAGTATCTCTCTGAGCGCATGGGCGTTGACACTGCCTATATGGACGAGTTTATCAAGGGCGTGAACGAAGGAGCCAATGCCGGTGACGACAAGAAGCAGGCTGCCCGTTTTGCCGGTATCCAGATCGGTCAGCAAATCAGCAACCAGATGGTGAAGGGCATCAACCACGAAATCTTTGGCAACGACTCCACCAAGACCATCTCGCTGAAGAACCTGCTCGCTGGTTTCATCAGCGGTACAGCCGGCAAGAGCGGTCTGATGACCGTCGAGCAGGCCAGTGTGATGGCTCAAAAGAAGATGGAAGCCATCAAGTCTCAGAGTCTCATGGCCCAGTACGGCAAGAACAAGGAAGCCGGTGAGAAATTCCTGATTGCCAACGCCAAGAAAGAAGGCGTGAAGACCCTGAAGGGTGGCGTACAGTACAAAGTCATCAAGGAAGGTGCCGGCGACATCCCCAAGGACACCTCCAGCGTGAAAGTGAACTACGAAGGCAAGACCATCGACGGCAAAGTGTTCGACAGCTCTTACAAGCGCGGCGAGCCCATCACCCTGCGTGCCAACCAGGTGATTCCCGGATGGACCGAGGCCCTCACCCACATGCCCGTTGGTTCGGTTTGGGAAGTATATATTCCCCAGGACAAGGCTTACGGCACACGCCAGCAGCCCGGCATCGACCCCTTCTCTGTGCTGATTTTCAAGATCGAACTGCTCGGTATCGAGAAATAAACGGTTGATTCACGAATCATGAAGAAACTTCTGACCATAGCACTCGCCCTCGTGGCGGGTGCTTCTTTGCATACAGCCCAGGCCTTTGCTTCGGCTGACGACAACGGCGGCACTCCGCTGCGCACCGTGCCCGACTCGGTGAGCTATGCTGCCGGCATGAGCATGACCAACGGCCTCATTCCCTTCATCCGCCAGAACATGGACGTTGACACAGCCTACATGGCCGACTTCATCCGCGGATTCGAAGAGACCGTCAACAAGAAAGACATCGAGGCCCTGAAGGCCTACGCCGCCGGCATCCAGATTGCCAACATGGTGAACTCGCGCATGCTGCCAGGCATCAAGGGCGATTTCGAGGGCACCCAACTCACCATCAACGACCAGCTGTTCAAGCAGGGATTCCTGGCGTCGCTCAAGAAAGACCACAGCCTGCTCACCGACGCTGCCGCCGACGAGTTTTACAAGCGCCGTCTCGACGAGGCCAAGGCCGCCAAGGACGAGAAGCTCTACGGAGCCAACCGCCGTGCCGGCGAGCAGTTTCTGGCCGACAACGCCAAGAAGCCGGGTGTGAAGGTGCTGCCCAGCGGACTGCAGTACAAGGAGCTGGTGAAGGGCACTGGCGACGTGGCCACCGTCAACGATGAGGTGACCGTGAAGTACGAAGGCAAGCTCATCGACGGCACCGTCTTCGACAGCAGCTACGAGCGCAAGGAACAAACCAACAAGTTCCGTCCCAGCCAGGTCATTGCGGGCTGGACCGAGGCGCTCACCCTGATGCCCGCCGGCAGCAAGTGGCAACTGTTCATTCCCTACCAGCTGGCCTACGGCTCGCGCGAGGCGGGCAAGATAAAGCCCTACAGCGCGCTCGTCTTCACCGTCGAGCTGGTCAGCGTCAACAAGGCGGCAAAATAGAATAGTGGCAGCATAACCGTGCTGGAAAAAGCCTAAGGATGAGAAAATCGGTGCAAAATGCACAGATTTTCTCATTTTTTCTGTCATTTTGTTGCACATTTCATTTTTATTGACTACTTTTGCTTTCACAACATAATACTGAAAAGCAAAATGGACAAAATCGACAACCTAGACAAAAAGATTTTAGGAATCTTGTCTAAGAACGCCCGCATTCCTTTCAAGGATGTTGCTGCTGAGTGCAATGTCTCTCGTGCGGCCATACACCAGCGGGTGCAGCATTTGACCGAGAACGGCGTTATTACTGGCAGCGGATTCAATGTCAATCCCAAGAGCCTCGGCTATTCTACTTGTACTTACGTGGGCATCAATCTGGAGCGGGGAAGCATGTATAAAGCGGTCGTCGAGCGGCTGCTCCATATTCCCGAGATTGTGGAATGTCATTTCACCACCGGCCCCTACACCATGCTGGTGAAGCTCTTTGCCCGTGATAACGAGCAGCTCATGGACCTGCTCAACAACCAGATGCAAAGCATTCCGGGGGTTGTGGCCACCGAGACGCTCATCTCACTGGAGCAGAGCATCAAGCGGGAAATACCCGTCGAAGCGGAATAAACTCTAAGTTTGATTCATGAACAATTTTGACCTTCAGTCGCATTTAGACACCATTTATGCGACATACCCCGAAGCCGGTCGTCAACCGATCATCGGCATCACCGCCAATTATGCTGGCGAAGACGCCACGCTGCGCAGCAAATACTACGAGAAGATAGTGGCTGCAGGAGGCACACCCGTCATACTGCCGCCCGTGAGCGACACCAGCGTCATCATCAACACCCTCGACCATATCGACGGACTGCTGCTCAGCGGCGGCGGAGACTACAACCCCTTGTGGGCGGGCGAGGAGCCCCAGCCGGGGCTGCAGGGCATCAATGCGCGCCGCGACCTGCCCGAGCTGCTCATCACGCGCCTGGCCTACAACCGGCAAATCCCCATCCTGGGCATCTGCCGAGGCATACAGACGCTGGCCATGGCGCTGGGCGGCAAGGTGCGCCAGCACATCAGCAGCCAAACCACCACCGACAGCATTCAGCGCGCCAAGGCCGTCAAGCACTCGCAGGACGCCGACCGCAGCGAGCCCACCCACAGCGTGAACGTGCAGAAAGGCTCGGTGCTCCACAGCCTGTACAACCAGGACCGACTCTTCGTCAACTCGTTCCACCATCAAGCCGTCAGCGACGGCGGCAAGCGGTTCAACGTGACGGCCAAGGCCCCCGACGGCATCATCGAAGCCATTGAGAGCAACGAGCACAAGCCCGTCATCGGTGTGCAGTGGCATGCCGAGTGGCTCGACGAAGGGCTTCCCCTGTTCCGCTGGCTCGTCCGCGAGGCCAGCAACTTCCAGGTGGCCAAGCGGCTGCACGACCGTGTGCTCACGCTCGACACCCACTGCGACACGCCCATGTTCTTCCCCCAGGGCATCCACTTCGAACAGCGCGACCCGCGCATCCTGGTCGATTTGCACAAGATGAGCGAAGGCCGCCAGGACGCCGTCATCATGGCCGCCTATCTGCCGCAGCCCAAGCTCGGCGAGAAATTCTCGTCGAAGGTGGATCTCTCGTGGGCCGCCAATGGCGACAGCCAAAGTCCAGCCCTCATCACCCCCATGGGCTATGCCGACCTCATCTTCGACCGCATCGAGGACATCGTGCGCCGCAACAGCCAGTACCTGAGCTTGGCGCGTACGCCCGCCGACCTCTACGAAGACAAGCGCAAGGGCCGCAAGTCGGTCATGCTGGCCATCGAGAACGGGCTGGCCCTGGACCACGATGCGGCCAACGTAAAGCATTTCGCCCAGCGAGGCGTGGTCTATATCACCCTATGTCACAACGGCGACAACGACATCTGCGACAGCGCCAAGGGATGCAACACCCACAACGGCGTGAGTGCCTTCGGCGAGCGCGTCATCGAGGAGATGAACCTCAACGGCATCATGGTCGATCTGAGCCATGCCGGCGAGAAGAGCTTCTACGACGCCCTCCAAATCAGCGCCACACCCATCGTGTGCAGCCACAGCAACTGCCGCGCCCTGTGCGACCATCCGCGCAACCTCACCGACGACCAGCTGCGCGCCCTGGCGCGTCGCGGCGGCGTGGCCCACATCACGCTCTATGCCGGATTCCTCTGCCGTCAGGGCGAGGCCAGCATCCTCGACGCCGTGGCCCATCTGGAGCACGCCATCTCGGTGATGGGCATCGACCATGTGGGCATCGGCACCGACTTCGACGGCGACGGCGGCGTGGTCGGCATGGCCGACAGCAGCGAGATGATCAACTTCACCCAGCAGCTGCTGCGCCGCAAATACAGCGAGCGCGACATCGAAAAGATTTGGGGCGGCAACTGGCTGCGCGTCATGAGCGAGGTGCAGCAGTTCCCCGAACGACAATAGACTCTAAAAGAAATCATGAAGAATAAAAAACTGGCTATCATGCTCATTGCTATCCTGGCACTGGCAGCAGCAGCCTATTTCCTGCCCGTGCTGAAGGGGAACACCCCCGATGCCGACCCCGAGACCGAAGAGGTGGCCGCCCGCAGGCAGCCCGTCGGCCCGGCATTCAATGCCGACAGCGCCTTTGCCTTCTGTCAGGCGCAGTGCGACTTCGGCCCGCGCACCATGAACAGCGACGCCCACGAGCGTTGCGCACAGTGGATTGCCCAGAAGTTCAGACAGTACGGCATGGAGGTGACCCTCCAGAAAGCCGACCTGCAAGGATACGACGGCACCACGCTCCGCGCCACCAACATCATTGCCAGCTACCGCCCCGAGGCCAGCGACCGCCTGCTCGTCTGCGCCCATTGGGACAGCCGTCCGTGGGCCGACAACGACCCCGACTCGGCCAACTGGCACAAACCCGTCATGGCCGCCAACGACGGAGCCAGCGGCGTGGGCGTCATGCTCGAACTGGCCCGTCTGCTTGCCGCCCAGCCCCCGTCGGCCACCGATCAGGCGGGTGGAAAAGCCGCCCCGCTCGGCATCGACTTCATCTGTTTCGATGCCGAAGACTGGGGAACACCCCAGTGGAGCACCCAACCCGACAACGGCAACAGCTGGGCCCTCGGAGCCCAACACTGGGCCGCCAATCCCCACCGCGAGGGCTACACCGCCCGTTTCGGCATTCTGCTCGACATGGTGGGAGGCCAGGGCGCGCGGTTCTACCAGGAGGGCGTATCGAAGCAGTATGCCCCCAAGGTGGTGAAGAAAGTGTGGCGCGCAGCCGACACCGTTGGCTTCGGCAGCCTGTTCCCCAGCAAGGACGGCGGCTACATCACCGACGACCACGTGCCCGTGAACGAGAAGGCTGGCATTCCCTGCATCGACATCATCGCCTACTATCCCGACTGCCAGCAGAGCACCTTCGGCCCCACATGGCACACCGTCAGCGACGACATGGACCATCTGGACCGCAACGTGCTGCAAGCCGTCGGCCAAACCATGGTGCAGGTGATTTATAGTGAAGAATGATAGTTTCAAGGAGTTGCAAGGAGTTCAAGGAGTTCAAGGAGTTCAAGGAGTTCAAGGAGTTTCAAGGAGTTCAAGGAGTTTCAAGGAGTTTCAAGGAGTTCAAGGAGTTCAAGGAGTTCAAGGAGTTCAAGGAGTTCAAGGAGTTTCAAGGAGTTTCAAGGAGTTTCAAGGAGTTTCAAGGAGTTCAAGGAGTTTCAAGGAGTTTCAAGGAGTTTCAAGGAGTTTCAAGGAGTTTCAAGGAGTTTCAAGGAGTTCAAGGAGTTTCAAGGAGTTCAAGGAGTTCAAGGAGTTCAAGGAGTTTCAAGGAGTTCAAGGAGTTTCAAGGAGTTTCAAGGAGTTCAAGGAGTTTCAAGGAGTTCAAGGAGTTCAAGGAGTTTCAAGGAGTTCAAGGAGTTCAAGGAGTTCAAGGAGTTCAAGACAATGGCTTCATGCCGTGTTTCCCCTAAACAGAAGGACTCAGAGCAAAGACTGATGTCTTGCAACTCCTTGAACTCCTTGCAACTCCTTATAATTGCCCCGCCTCCACCAGCCGCACCACGCGCTCGGTGAGTCGGTCGGTGCCTTCGCCGTCATATTTCTTCATCAGGCTGGCGCCGAACGTCCAGGCGAAGGCTTGGTAGATGCCCGCCTTCACCGGCCCCAGAAAAGCCTGGATGAGCTGGTAGGACGACGAGTTGCACTCGCGATAGACCAGCTTGATGAGCAGCTTGCCCTGCGCATAGGTCAACTTCTTCATGCGCGGCGTATATTCCTTCTTGATGTCCTTCTCCACGCGCTTCATGTGCTCGTCCTTGGCCTGCTTGTTGGGCAGCGTCTGCAAGTATTCGTAGGTCTCCTGAATGATCAGGTTGATTTCCTTGGCAATGGGCAGCACCTTCTTCACGTTGAAGACCAGTCGGTTGTAGGCCTCCCGCTGCTTGGCGTTCTTGAATGTCGGTTCAGGATACACATACACCTTGTTGAACTCCAGGTACTGCACCGAGTCGCCGTCCAAGAGCACCTTGCCCGTCTTGAGCATGGGCACGAACGTGGGCGAATCCATGTCAACCCGCCGGTCCTCGGGGTTGACTCGTCCTGGCCGGTTGTCCTGTGCGCTGGCGCCGATGGCCGTCGAGCAGCAGAGCAGCAGAATGATGAGAATCCTAGCGTATGCCATCTTTCGTTTCACTTTGTCTGAGCATCGTCGCCCCCACGGCTGTGTGGGGCGCTTGATGCAATTCGTGTGCAAAAATAGCACTATTTTTGTGCTTTTCGCCTATACCTTTATTATATTTAGCAAAAATTCATATTTGGGACATCCTCTTCTCGCGTAAACCGTTCGCAATTCTCGGTTCTGAGCGTTGCCTTTCAGAGGCCGCAGATGGTATTGCTTTTTGTGTTTCAAAAATTTCTAGAGAATTTGAATTTATCTCCCGACAATAAAAAATTATCTCCCGACAATAATTTCGTATTGTCGGGAGATATTTTTCTGTGGTCTCGAGTTTGTTTTTCTGTTGTCGTGCTTTACGCGGGAATCTTTGGGAATGATAGCGCTTTGCGTCTCATTGCTTTTCCCTTCGGCCGCCGATTTTCAATTCAAAAACCAAAAAAAACAAAGAAAAACCAAAAAACCAAGGGGGCTTTACAAATAAAAAAACCTATTTTTCCTTGTCCGTATTGGTTTTTATTGGTTTTTGAACGACGCGAAGCGTATGCTTTTCAGTTTCGTTGGTTCCACCGTACATCCGCAGCAACGGCCTTTTTCTCAGCCCAGTCGCGTTTGAGCGTCTTTTCGGGCAGTTGTAACGATTTTTTTCCTTGGTGTAACATTTTTTTTGCGAAATACCGTAGTAAAATTCGTGTTACATGTCGCAAATACACTTATTATTATTTCTCCTTATCTTTGCAGCCGAAAATAATGCCATTTGAGGACCGAACGGACTTGAAACCTATTGCAAAACCTTTTTACGTGAAGTCCGCATAGTAAGCATGTCAATCGCAAAACCAATAATAGTTAATATAAAACCAAAATTATCAAAAATCTATTTATTAATATTATCAAAATTAAAAGTAAAATGAAAAAATTATTTACATTGTTCTTTTTAGTCACTGCGTTTATAGGGAACGTAATGGCACAATGGAATCAGGATCCTACTATCAAGGAGACCCACTGGTTCGGACAGTATGAGTACGTTGACATCCAGCCGGGTTTTGTTCAAAGGAAAATCAACTGGAGCGATAATTACATTGAATCCACTGAAATCTGGAGAGGTTCCACAGGAGGTGGACAGCTTGCACACCAACCTAAGACCTCGTATTATTCGTGGTTGGAACATGAACTGCGCTTCAGCGTTGAAAACACGAGTGCATGGAAAATACGTGGTACAACCAACACAGCCTATAATCCCAAAGGTTTTCCTGATCAAGATACTGATGGTGAGACTAATAACGTGGGGGGGATGAAAGGTGGCGGCCAAGGCCTCAAGAACACTTCCGGCAGCAACCAAAATTTCTACATTCACAACCTGAAAGCAGGTGACAGTTATGATGTTAGATACTATTTAGATGGCGGAAACTCAGAATCTCATATTACGGGTTCTGCTACTGGAACAGCAACAGTCAGTATCCCTGCTAATGCTGTCATCCGTAACGTGGTCATCACGCTGGCTGAATACCAAGCAAGTGATTTTAAAGTAGAAGAAGTAAGTGACGTGTCAGACATAACGAGTTCTTATGCTAATCATACGGATTTGCCATCAAGCAATTTTGGAACCTTAGGTTATCGTTACTCCTTTAAACACGCTGGTGTATTGGAGGATAAGCACGGTGCTGTGCCTTATATGACTATGAGTTTTGGTAACGACAACGATATGACATTCGTAAGAAAAGTATCGAGCGAATCAACAACTCTCGTTCAAACTGGTACTCAAACGATTACTCATCAGCCCGGGCAGCCGGACATTAAAGTTTATGCCAAAAACCGTGACCAACAAGACCCCACCCAGCTAAATCAGGCAACAGGAGATGTGTCTGGTAATTATTTTTATACAGTAACGAATACTTCTAACCCAAACAATAATGGTAACGCATGGGATTGCCAGTTCTTTATTAACTGCCCGGCGCTGAAAGACCTACCAGTCGGCGCAGAGGTTGAAATTAAATTCAGATGTTTTGCAAATCATTCAATAACTGGTGTTGCTGCTCAGGCACATGGCGCTCCCGGCAGTTACATTAATACTCCGGATCTTTTCCTCGCAAATATGAATCGAAATTGGGATGAGCATACTTTTACCTTCACCGTGACTGATGCGATGGTGGCAGGTAATTTCCAGACCATAGCCTTCAATCTGAATACAGACAATCAAGATAACACATTACAATTCGCAGGAATCATACTTACATTGCCTAAATATACAGAGGCGCATTCGGAAGATGTACTCGCAGCTGCCTCGATTATCAACGAGCACAATGACCTGAAACCAACGGATAAGCATCTTCAGTATCCGTGGACATATAAGAATAATAATAATTATCAAGATCCTTTCAGTGAGGAGGAAATAAAAGATCGTTTTGTAGGAAAAGAGTGGTCAACCTTCACGGCAGAGCAAGATCCTACCCATACTGTTTGGCCAGGAAATGGCTCTCAAAGGGTTAATGGTGAGGAATATGTCTATGGAGACAAATTCAACTCCATTTGGCCGTTGTGCGGTAACTTCTTCTACTTCTTCCCCGAGGTGGACGGCTTGTTGGAAGTTGAGTATTATTGCGAAGGCAGTAATGAAGTAGTTGCATTCTGGTATAAGCAAAAAGAAAACGGTGACTACGTTGATGGCAGCGGGCAGCCTAAGACTCAATTTATTAACACATACTCATCGGGTGATTCGAACACCAACGGCAGCAACAATTACAAACTGAGGGTAAATGTTGAAAAAGGTGGTGTCTATTATCTCTGTTCACTGCCGACAAACTTGCATGCGCAACCTATCATCCGACTGAAGTCATACACATTCATTCCACGTTTCCGCGTAGCTCCGCTTTATAAAGTGGTAAGTAACACGGAAGTGGCAAACGGAAATGCTGCCATACAAAAAGTGGCAGAAATCACGGGTGGCCCATACACAGATTTGGATGGAACAGATCATGGCTATGGAAATAATGCTTATGATCTCGCTAACAATACTTTTACGCGCAACGCTGAACAAGAGCCAAGAATTAAGTGCCTTGGTAACGTGGTGAGTGCTAAGGCCAAGGTGGAATATGATGGAACTAAGCAGTGGCTGAGCTTCTCTGACATCAAATTCAGGGAAGGCACAAATCCAGAAACAGGCGAAGCATACAATCCTGGAGGCGCCGTTGTGGCTCATGTCAACAATGGCATGGGACAGGCCAGCTTCGTTCTTACTATCGCTTACGATGCGGCAGATGCCAAATGGAACGACGATAAGACGCAGCGTGTAGCAGCTACATCAGGAGGAAAAGAAGTGAAACACTGGGACTTCTACTCTGGTAAGGGTGATTATATTACCAAAAGAGATGGAGCTATAAGTTATAATGGTGGAGAAACATATACAACAGAAGTGAATAGCGGCTGGGACCTTGGCAAATATGGCGAGGATGACGGAACGAGATACGCTACAGCTCAAACTGCCTGGGAAAGCAAATCCAAACTCTTCAAGGAGACTCACAAGGCCGACGGTCTGACTACAGACTGGGAGCATGACTATGTGGACGTTCCCAATAAGAAAGAACCTATCTTCAAGAGCATCTATGATATGGAGGCTGATAACGCCGACATGATTCATGAAACCGCTGGTCTGGTCTTCTTTACAGAGCCTAACGAGTTGGGCGTCTACAACGAGAACGAAGCTCCCACATCTTCATTCAAGGACCGCTTCATCGGCCTGATGGGCGGTGGTAAGCTCATTATTCCGAGACTGAAGGCCAACGACCGTGTGGTTATCAAGATGGGATGCTTCGGCAACGCTGATGGTGGCGGCAACGATGTTTTTGAGCAGAAAGCCGTACTGTGGCTCACTAATGCCAAGGATGCCAAGGGAACACCCATTCCCGAAAATACTGATTATATCATCGGTGGTTCCAAGCCATACACTGATGAGGCTTCACCTGCCAACACGCTGCCTCACGGCGAGTATCACTTCATCGTCAATAAAACGAGTACGAGCGACGATACCGACTTCGCCATCGATGTGCAGGAGGCCGGTCTGCTGAAAATATACTCCATTGACATCTATCGCAATGCGGCTAACGATAATGCAGACATCCTGACCGAGAACAGTGTAACAATGAAGGATGGACCTGAGGTTGTCTACACCGAGGATGATACCTTCCCGAAGGATATGGAATTCTTCATGCGCTATAGCGGATACAAGGAAAAGAAGACATTAGAAAGTGGCAACGTTGACCAATTGCGCGGTAATCTCTTCGCTAGCTTACTTGGCGAGGATGGAATCATTCCGGAAAGTAACTTCAAATCTGTCGGATCTGATGATTTTCCATATAATTCAGTGAAGATTGAAGGTGCTGTAAAGAAGGGCGATTTTGGTTCATTCCGTGCTGACATGACGGTAAAGACAAAGGATGATGACAATACCTACGTCACCGACTATACACCAGGCAACCTCGCCGTGGGTTACCTTGAGACGATGCCTTATCCTTACACTTGGGACTTCATGGATCTGTTAGAGATACAAGATGCAACCATGGACGATCAATTGTATATAGAACATGCTATTCAAAATGAAATGAATGCATTGAATCTCGTTGAAGACTATAAAGGCTGGGTAGAAGACGAAGGTGTTCATAGTCTGCGTAATGCTCCAATGAATGAGCCAGGCATCCTATTTGCCAATGGTGGACAACTTTATGGTGCAAATAAGATGTTTGCAGAAATTGCCGGTATCGGTTTCAAGCGCTCTGTTGACACTCCAGAAGAAGCTAAGTTGATGAACAGAAGTGTGGCTATAAACACTGGAAGTCTTGAACTGAATGCTGATGAAGGTTTGTTCCATAAGTTAGTACTCCCTAAGGTTCCTGCTAACGGTGTTGTATATGTGAGAGCAACACCCATCAAGAATGCATCTCTCGTAACCAAATGCTCTGTTGATGGAGTTACTGAAAAACCCTTTGACATGACCATTGAGATTCCGATGGGTGATAATAAGAAAGATTATGTTTACATTATGAAAAATAATGCTGAAAAAGATGTGGAACTTTGGCTGAACGGTTTGTCTGTTCAAAAGATAGCAGTATCTACTGACTTTAAGAAGATTGGCTTAACAGGATATGCTACCGAAAGTCGCGACCATATCATTGACCATAGGCTGACAGAGTTCTTCACAGGCCAGCCAATCAAGGCTTACTATGGTAAGTTGTCCGATGACAAGAAGAGCATCTCGCTCGAGAAAGTGGAATTCCTGAAGGCCGCAACGGCTGAAGGCGATGCTACAGGTTGCATACTCCATAATGAGACTACAGGCAGCGATAAGAGTGTGAATGTGATTGACAAAGGTTTCCACCTCTTTGTTCCCGACATGCACGATAAGGGTACAAGTAATATCGACGGCAATGTGCTGCTGGCTCACTTGTCAGGTGGAAAAGTGATGAATGGCGAAGGTATTACCCGCTATGTGCTGACAAACAAATGGTATAGTACGGGCGATGATGGGAAGCAGAATGTTAATACTGATCCGATGAAAGTACGTTTCGTAAAGGTTGATCATAGCACGGGCGCAACATTGTCTGCCAACTCTGCTTATATGGAGCTTAGTAAAGATGCAGGTGCCAAGATTGCTAACATTGTGTTGTTCTACGATGAGAAAGAAGAGCCCAGTGGTGAGACTACAGGTATTGTGACTCTTGAATCGGATAACAATGAAAATGCTGTCTGGTACACACTCAGCGGCATGCGCATCGAGGCGCCCGCGAAAGCCGGTATGTATATCCGTAACGGAAAGAAAGTAGTAGTCAGAATGAAGTAAACAAAAATGGAGATTAAGACAATGAAGAAAGACTATATGCAACCCTTAACGGAAACAGTACAAGTAAGACTGATAGGTTCTGTACTACAAAAAATTGATGTTGAACAAGGAAGTTTTGAGACAGGCAGTGGTTTCGGAAAAGAGAATAACTTTGAGTGGGACGAGGAGGCAACTCCCAGCCTCCCCCACAACATCAATCTGTGGGATGAATGATGCCCCTTATGGGGGCGGCATGATTCCCTACTGTTGGAAGAAATGTAAAGTTAAAAATAATAGTAAGACACCAGTGCCCGACGAGAGTCGGGCCTGGTGAACGCTTTTAGATTTTTATTTGGTAAATAGTATTTTTCATTTTATTGAGTTAGTTATGGGCAGGGCTCGCCGTGATGGCGAGCCCTGTCTGTATTCTCGGAGCAAAAGGCCTCTGTGCGAGGAAGAAGTGCGCCCGAGAAGGTTTCTGCGCGTGCGGGGTTATAGCACATAAAATATTTGTTACATCAAGGGCGAGGCATTGTGGAGAAGATATTGTATTTTTGCAGTGTCCAAGTAGGTGGTGATGTGTCTCACGTCACAAATTCACGTAGGAGGTGGCGTGTCCCACGTCACAAATTCACGTAGGAGGTGACGTGTCTCACGTCACATTATTCACGGATAGCGACGTGGGACACGCTACCACCTGCTGCAAAAAAAGACGAATAACTTTTAGTTTTTATAGAAGAGAGAAAACACAGAAGAAATGAGAAATATAGTTCTAGCCTTGTTTTTGGTGGGAGGCGGCCTCTGCGCTGAAGCCTCGGAAAAGGCGGTGAGCAGCCCCGACGGACGGCTCACCGTGGTGGTGAATGACGACGGCGGGCAGGCCGCCTACCGTGTGCTGCTGGACGGCAGCGAGGTGATAGGGCGTTCGCCGCTGGGTGTGGTGACCAACGTGGCCGACCTGACCAAGGACGTGTCGATGGAGGCGTTCGAGAGTCGGCGGGTGAGCGACAGCTACGAGCTGCGCACCATCAAGCAGCGCAGGGTGGACTATGAGGCCACCGAGGCTGTCTGCGGTTTCGTGCAGGGCGGCAAGCGGATGATGGACCTCATTGTGCGGGTGAGCAACCGCGACGTGGCACTGCGTTACCGGCTGCTGCCAGTGGGCGAGACCCGTGTATGTGTGGTTGAGCGCGAGGCCACCAGTTTCTGTCTGCCTGCCGCGACCACTGCGTTCATGGCTCCCCAGTCGAAACCGATGGGCGGCTTTGCCCGCACGTCGCCCAGCTACGAGACCCCCTACGGCACCGATGAGGCTGTGGGCAGGAACGGATGGGGCGAAGGATACACGTTCCCGTGCCTCTTCAAGGTTCCCGAAGCCTCCGCCTTGTCCCCCCTGAGCGGGGCGATCCGCGCAGCCAACCATTCCCCCCAGGGTGAAAAGAAGGGGGCTTGGGATGCTCACTTCTGGCTGCTTGTCAGCGAGACGGGAGTGGATGGCGGCTATGTGGGCAGCCGATTGCTGAACGAAGGTGGCGGAACGTACCGCATAGGATTTCCGCAGAGTGGCGAGATGAACGGAGCCGGCTCGGTTTGCCCGGCCGTGGCGTTGCCCGGCCTGACCCCGTGGCGCACCATCACCGTGGGCACCACGCTCAAGAACGTGGTGGAAACGACGGTGCCCTATGACCTGGTGGCCCCCAAATATGAGGCCAAGCGCGACTACACCTACGGCAAGGGGTCGTGGAGCTGGATCATCGGCATGGACCCCAGCTGCAACTTCGACGAGCAGAAACGCTACATCGACTTCTCGGCCACGATGGGCTTTCAGAGTGTGCTGATAGACGCCTTCTGGGACCGCCAGATTGGTTACGAGCGCATTGAGGAACTGGCCCGCTACGGGCGCGAGAAGGGTGTTGGACTGTTTCTGTGGTACAACAGCAACGGTGCCTGGAACGACGCCCCACAGACGCCCATCGGCAAGATGAACAACGCCATAGAGCGGCGCAAGGAGATGGCTTGGATGGAGCGCACGGGCATTCGTGGCATCAAGGTCGATTTCTTCGGCGGCGACAAACAGCCCATGATGCAGCTCTACGAGGACATACTGGCCGATGCCAACGAGCATGGGCTGATGGTGATTTTCCACGGATGTACGCTGCCGCGCGGCTGGGAGCGCATGTATCCCAACTATGTGGCGTCCGAGGCGGTGCTCGCCTCGGAGAACCTGCATTTCTCGCAGGACTTCTGCAATGTGGAGGCGCGCAATGCCACCATCCATCCTTTTGTGCGCAACGCAGTGGGGGCGATGGACTTTGGCGGATCGGCGCTGAACAAGCACTACGGTGCCGACAACCAGCACGGCACACGGCGCATGACCAGCGACGTGTTTGCGTTGGCCACGGCGGTGCTCTTCCAGAGCAGTGTGCAGCACTTCGCCCTGGCTCCCAACAACCTGACGGATGCTCCTGCGTGGGCCATCGACTTCATGAAGGAGGTGCCCACGACGTGGGACGAGGTGCGCTACATCGATGGCTATCCGGGACGTTACGTCGTTTTGGCGCGGCGGTGTGGCGAGCGCTGGTATGTGGCGGGCGTGAATGCCGAACAGAAGGCGCTGAAGCTGACGCTCTCGCTGCCCATGTTCGAAGCGGGTGTGCCGCTCACGGTATATAGCGACGATGCGCGGCTGAAGGGGAGCGTGAAGAACGTGAGGCTGAACAAGAAGCGCCAACTGACGGTGACGATTCCCTGCAATGGAGGCGTGGTGATTGGCGGTTGACAGTTTGCTGTTGACAGATGTGAATAAGATACAGACCCCACCCCCATCCCCTCCCCTTGAGGGGCGGGGAGAGCCGCGCAGGGTGGGGGAGAAGTTTCCGCGCAGGTGACGGGGTGTTGATAGGGTTGCGGGGAGATGGTAGTGCGACGGGGAGTTACAGACCCCACCCCCATCCCCATTCCCGAGCAAAGCTCGCCTACCCGTAGCCTTTCCCCTTGAGGGGCGGGGAGAACCGCGCAGGGTGGGAGAGACAACCGTAAACTGTGAACCGTAAACTGTAAACTAAACCATAATCTGTAAACTGTAAACCGTAAACAGTAAACTAGACCATAAACTGTAAACTGTAAACCATAAACCGTAAACTAAACCATAAACTGTAAACTGTAAATTAAAAAAAATATGATGATGATTGGAAAAAGAATTGTAGGCTTGTTGTTGGCGGCATGGACAATGACGGCCGTGGCACAGAACCCATTTGTGCAAACGTGGTGTACGAGCGACCCGGCACCACTGGTACACAACGGAACCATGTATGTCTATACCGGCCACGACGAGGACGGAGCCGACTTTTTCTGGATGCAGGAGTGGCGCGTCTATTCCACCGAGGACATGGTGAACTGGACTGACCATGGTTCGCCATTGGCGCTGGAGAGCTTCTCGTGGGCCGACGACCGCGCTTGGGCATCCCAGTGTGTGGAGCGCGACGGCAAGTTCTTCTGGTATGTGTGTGCCCACTCCAAGCTTTCGGGCGGCATGGCCATCGGTGTGGCCGTGGGCGATTCGCCCACCGGTCCTTTCCACGATGCGCTGGGCAAGCCGCTCTTCGAGAACGGTTCGTGGGACCACATCGACCCCACGGTGCTGATCGACGACGACGGGCAGGCATGGCTCATGTGGGGCAATCCGCAGTGCTACTACCTGAAGCTGAACCGCGACATGATCAGCTACGAGGGCGAAGTGGGGCGTCTGCCCATGACAGAGCAGGCTTTCGGCGGCCCCATGATGAGCGAACGCAAGGAGGGTGTGAAATATAAGGATTCGTACGTGGAGGGGCCGTGGCTGATGAAAGCCCCCGTCTCATCCCCCGCGAAGGGGAAAGCCAAACGCTCAGGAAACCTCGCCCGCGGAGAGAAAAAAGCAGGCGGGCTTTACTACCTGCTCTATGCAGCGGGGGGCGTACCCGAGCACATCAGCTACAGCACGGCACCGTCGCCACTCGGGCCGTGGAGTTACGCAGGCGAGGTGATGCCCCTGTGCGAGACCAACTCGTTTACCAACCACTGTGGTGTGGCCGACTACAAGGGACACTCCTATTTCTTCTATCATACGGGCAAACTGCCCAAGGGCGGCGGATTCGGACGCAGCGTGGCCGTAGAGGAGTTCAAGTACAATGCCGACGGTTCGTTCCCCACCATCATGCCCACGGACGAAGGCGTGAAGCCTGTGGGGACGTTCAACCCCTACCGTCGTGTGGAGGCCGAGACCATGGCCTTCTCCAGCGGGGTGAAAACCGAGCAGAACGACGAGGTGGGCGTTTATGTGACCGACATTCACAACGGCGACTACATCAAGCTGCAGAACGTCGATTTGGGCAACAAGGTGCCCCGCACGTTCACGGCGCGTGTGGCCAGCGGCCTGCGCGGCGGACAGATTGAAGTGCGACTCGACAGCCTGGGCGGACAGTTGCTCGGACGGCTCGAGGTAAACGCCACCGGCGGCTGGGAACGGTGGCAGACGCTGACGGCCGACCTGGCCCCCCTGCATGAGAGCGCCCTCGGCCATCGCGACTTGTTCTTGGTGTTCACCGGTCGCAAGGGGCCGAAGCTCTTCAATTTCGACTGGTGGGAGCTGCGCGGCCTGGAGCAGGTGAACATGCCGCTGTTCCAGACAAAATATACGGCCGACCCGTCGCCGATGGTGGTGGGCGACACCCTGTTCCTCTATACGTCGCACGATGCGTCGCCCGAGGACATTGCCGACGAGAACGAGAAGAGTTCGGCAGGCTTCTTCATGTACGACTGGCTGCTGTGGAGCACCACCGACATGGTGAACTGGACCGAGCATGGGGCCGTAGCGTCGCTCAAGGATTTTCCCTGGCGCTCGCGCGAGAACGGCGCATGGGCCATCCAAACCGTCGAACGCAACGGCAAGTATTATCTCTACGCACCGTTGCACGGCCACGGCATCGGCGTACTGGTGAGCGACTCGCCCTACGGCCCCTTCCGTGACCCGCTGGGCAAACCGCTCGTTTGGCAGCAGGAGCACTGGGACGACATCGACCCCACTGTGTTCATCGACGACGACGGCCAGGCCTACATGTACTGGGGCAACCCCAACACTTATTACGCCCTGCTCAACGAGGACATGATTTCGCTGAAGAGCGAAATACACAAGCTGGACTACCACATCGACCACTATCAGGAAGGCCCGTGGCTCTATAAACGGGGCGGCCACTACTATCTTGCCTATGCGTCCACATGTTGCCCCGAGGCGCTGGGCTACGCCATGAGCGACTCGCCCACAGGCCCCTGGCAGTCGAAGGGCTACATCATGCGCCCCACCGAGCGCGACCGCGGCAACCATCCCGGCATCTGCGAGTACAAAGGGCGGTGGTACGCCTTTGGCCAGGACTACGACCTGATGCATCTGGACACCTATGTGCATCATGAGCGCCGTTCGGTTTCGGCCACGGAAATCAGTTACAATGCCGACGGCACCATCAACGAAGTGCCCTACTGGATGGACCAGTCGCCCCTCCAGCAGGTGCAGTGGCTGAATCCCTACAATCGGGTGGAGGCTGAGACCATGGCTTGGGGCTACGGGCTGAAGTCGGCCAAGATGGGTGTTGAGAATACGGGCGTCGTGGCCAAGATGCCTGAATCGACGGGACGAAGAAACATGTATATCTACGACCTGGACGACGGCGAGTACATCCGTCTGCGCGGTGTGGACTTCGGCAGCAAGGGAGCCAAGCGCTTTGCCCTGACGGCTGCAGCCACGAGCCGCGCCACCGTCTGTGTGCGGCTGGACAGCAAGGACGGCCCCGTGGTGGCCACGCTGAACATCACTTCCACTGGGTCGGTTGACCTTTATCGCGACTTTGCCGCCAAGGTGAAGGGTGCCACTGGCGTTCACGACCTCTACATCTGCTTCGCGCAGACCGATGGCGACGTGCGGTTGGACTGGTGGAAGTTTGAGTAATAGTATAGTTTACAGTTTACGGTTTACAGTTTACGGTTTACGGTTTACAGTTTACAGTTTACAGTTTACGGTTTACAGTTTACAGATTATAGTTTAAGGTTTGCATTTTGAAAAAACTTCATTCTTCATTTTTCGTCCTTCATTCTTTGGTGTCCTTGTTTGCGGTGGCCTCCACATGCGGGGCACAGCCCATGAGCTCGCCTGACGGACGGTTGACACTCCGTACCGAAGGTGAAGGGTTGACGCTGTACTATGACCAACAGCAAGTGCTCCAAATACCGAAAGTGGGGATGGAAATCCCCCTCTCATCCTCGCAGAAGGGAGCCCCCCTCTCATCCCCGCAGAAGGGAGCCCCCCTCTCATCCCCCCTGGGGGGGAAGGCCGGCGCACAGAAAGCCTCCCCTACGGCGGGAACCTTGCTTCTTTCCGACTACACGATGCTGTCGGGTAAGCGGCGGCACTGTGTGAACGAAGCCAACGAATATGTGGTGCCGCTCAGCGAGCAGGTGCGGATGGTGGTGCGGCTCTACCACGACGGACTGGCTTTTCGCTACGAGCTGTCGGACTTGGAGAATGTGCGGCCCCCTCGCGAGTTGACCACCTATCGCATTGCCGAAGGCACACGCCGATGGATGCAGCAGTGGACCGACTCTTACGAAGGGTTCTTCCCGCAGGACAGTACGGCCAAGGTGAAGCCCGTTCCTTCGTACAGCGCGCTGTCGGTTTCGGCCGATGGCTACAACTGCCGATGGGGCTACCCTGCACTCGTAGAGGCTGCCGACAGTTTGTTTGTTCTCATCACGGAGTCCAACATCGAGCGGCGGCAGAGTGCGGCCTGTCTCTATAACGACGAGGCCTTGGAGTTGTTTCGCGTGGTGCCCGACCAGAATGATGTAGCGCTCAATGGCCAGTGGCACACCCCTTGGCGAGTACACATTGTGGGGACGCTGGCCACGGTGGTCGAATCGACGCTTGTCACCGACGTGGCCGAGCCTTGCCGGCTGGCGGACACCAGCTGGATAGAGCCGGGCGTGGTGTCGTGGATCTACTGGGCCAACAACCACGGCTCCAACGACATCGACATCATCCGGCGGTATGTGGATATGGCCGAACGCTTGAAGTTGCCTTACGTGCTGATTGACGCCGAGTGGGACCAGATGAAGGATGGGCACACCATAGAGGAAGCCATTGCCTACGCCCGTGAGCGGGGTGTGAAACCCATGATATGGTACAACTCGTCGGTGGGATGGGTCGATGGCGCCCCCACACCCAAATACCGGCTCAACAAAGCCGAAGACCGCGAGCGCGAGTTTGCCTGGTGCGAACGATTGGGGGTTGCCGGTGTGAAGATAGACTTTTTCTCCGGCGACTCGCAAATGAACATGGACTATTGTCTCGACCTGTTGGAGTGTGCCGCCCGCCACCATCTGCTGGTCAATTTCCATGGGGCCACCATTCCGCGCGGATGGCAGCGAACATGGCCCCACCTGTTGAGCACAGAGGGAGTGTATGGCGCCGAATGGTATAACAATGTGCCCACGTTCACGCAGCGGGCCGCTGCACATAATGCAACATTGCCTTTCACCCGCAACGTGGTGGGGCCTATGGACTACACCCCCTGCGCCTTCAGCGACTCGCAGCACCCCCACATCACCACTTTGGCCCACGAACTGGCGCTTACGGTGCTCTTCGAGAGTGGATTGCAGCATTTGGCCGACCGTCCCGAGAGCTACTATGCCCAGCCGACGGCGGTGCAGGAGTTTCTCTCCTCGTTGCCTGCTTCGTGGGACGACACGCGTCTGCTCGCTGGCTACCCCGGAAAATATGTGGTCATTGCGCGGCGCAAGGGAGACACATGGTATGTGGCTGGCATCAACGGCACCGACGAAGTGCTCGCATTGCCCCCTCTCTTGTCCAGGCTAAAGGGGGGAGCCCCCCTCTCATCCCCCCTGGGGGGGAAGGCCAGCGCACAGAAAGCCTCCCCATCGGGAGGAGACTTGGTGGGGGCTTCTTCTACGGAGGGAGATTTGGAGGGGACTCTGCTTTTTGCCGACAAAGACGGTCGGTGGTCAGTGGAGAACGCCAGCCCCGTCAGCTGCGAACCGCGCGGAGGATTCGTGTGGGTTTTGCGTGGAGCCGGAAAGTGAGTTCTTTTAAATCAACATGGTATGACAAGTTACAGACCCCACCCCCATCCCCTCCCCTTGAGGGGCGGGGAGATTCCGCACAGGGCAAAGGTGAGAGCAGACTCCACACAGGGCATTGGTGAGATGAAGACTCTGCGAGGTCTCCCCGCCCCTCAAGGGGAGGGGATGGGGGTGGGGTCTGTAACTATCTCCATTTGAACATAGTATTAAACTATCTCCATTTGAACATAGTATTAAACTATCTCCATTTGAACATAGTATTTAGCTATCTCCATTTGAACATCATTAATTTAAAACAATAAAAAAAGTTATGTAGTGAGAGGCCAAAAAAACATGGTTTTCAAAAAAAAGCTATATCTTTGCATGCGATACCTTTTCACTCAACACCCCCCAAAAGACATGAAAAACAAATTTGGACTTTCTGTATTGATGTTGGCCCTGGCGACGAGCATGCTGGCCAAAGACAAAGTGGAAATAGAGTTCTTCACTCCCAGCATTGTGCATGTGGTGAAGACTCCCGATTCCCAAACCATGGCTGACGTTGCTTCGCGCGTGGTGACAGCCAAGCCCGAGCAGGTCAGTCTGACGCGGAAAGGCTCGTCGTGGTCAAGCGGCGAACTGACGGTAAGGTTGGACGACAAGACCGGATGCCTGACGTTTCTCACATCCAAGGGAAAAGTGCTGCTGCGCGAGAAATCGCACAGTTTTGAACAGCGCACCGACGGAGCCGATGCCGGCAAGTATGTGGTGACCCAGCGTTTTGTGCTCGACAAGGACGAGACCATCTACGGTTTGGGCACCCTGCAAAACGGAAAGATGAACCGCCGCAACACCCATGTGAGGATGGAGCAGTCCAATTTGGAGGACTTTCAGAATGTGTTGCAGAGCATCAAGGGTTGGGGGCTGTTTTGGGACAACTATTCGCCCACGCAGTTCGACGACGACCCCCGGCAGGGCATGTCGTTTGCCTCGGAGGTGGGTCGGCGCATAGACTACTACTTCATGTACGGAGGCTCCGCCGACGGTGTGATAGCCCAGATGCGCCATTTGTCGGGCGACGTGCCCATGTTCCCGCTGTGGACTTACGGCTACTGGCAATCGAAGGAGCGCTATAAGAGCAGTGGAGAGCTGCTCGGTGTGGTTGACCGCTACCGCCAGTTGCAAGTGCCGCTGGACGGCATCATCCAGGATTGGCAATACTGGGGCAACAACTATCTGTGGAATGCCATGGACTTTCTGGCCGAAGACTTTGCCGACGGCCGGCAGATGGTGGAAAAAGTCCATCAGCAAAACGCCCACCTGATGATTTCCATCTGGGCGAGTTTCGGCCCCATGACCAAAGCCTACCGGCAGTTGGCCGAGAAGAATCTGCTGTTCGACTTCGAGACGTGGCCGCAGAGCGGACTGACCACCTGGCCGCCACGGCTGGACTACCCCTCGGGGGTGCGTGTCTATGACGCTTTCAGCCCCGAAGGGCGCAGCATCTATTGGCGGAATCTCAAGACCCTTTTCGACTACGACATCGACGCGTGGTGGATGGACTCTACCGACCCTGACTTCTTCGACCCGCAACCGGCCAACTACGACCACAAGGCAGGCAACGGCGACGGCACATGGCGGTCATTGCGCAACGCCTTCCCCTTGGAGACGGTGCGCGGAGTGTACGAAAGCCAGCGGGCGGCACAAGACTCGGCGGCCAGGGCGCAGAACCCGAAGCCCGCGAAGCGCGTGTTCATCATGACGCGCTCGGCCTTTGCCGGACAGCAGCACTACGGGTCGAACATGTGGAGTGGCGACGTGGCCTCGTCGTGGGACATGCTGCGCAAGCAAGTGCCTGCAGGACTGAGTTTCTCGCTGACGGGAAATCCCAACTTCAACACCGACATCGGCGGTTTCTTCTGCGGGGCGTACAACACGCAAGGCCCTGGGTCGGCTCCCAGAAATCCGCAGTTTCAGGAGCTTTATGTGCGCTGGATGCAGTATGGACTGTTCTGTCCGGTATTCCGCAGCCATGGAGCCGATGCTCCGCGCGAAATATGGCAGTTCGGGAAGAATGGAGAACCCGTTTATGACGCCATCGAGCGTACCATCCGTCTGCGCTATCGGTTGATACCCTATCTCTACAGCACAGCCTGGCAGGTGACCAGTGCCGACGAGAGCTATCTGCGTCCGCTGTTCAGCGACTTTGCAGCCGACAAGCGCGTCCACGAAATGGCCGACGAGTTTATGTTCGGGCGCAGCATCTTGGCGGCCCCCGTTCTCGAGGCACAATACACAAAAGAGGCCATCGTCAAGGAAGACGCCATGACGGGATGGGACGTGAAGACCCCCACGGCCTCTGGCGGCACTGATGCAGAAGGCGCCGTTGATTGGGCAGCCCTCCGCACAGCAACCAAATACCTTCCCAAGGGTACACTCTGGTATGATTTCTGGAGCGGACAGAGCTACCGTGGCGGGCAGAGCATATCTGTTCAGACCTCTCTCGACCGTGTGCCGATGTTTGTGCGCGCAGGCAGCATCATTCCGCTGGCTCCCGAGATGCAGTACGTAGGACAGCAGGACTGGAGCCGTCTGGAGCTGCGCGTCTATCCCGGTGCCGACGGAACCTTCACTCTGTACGAAGACGAGGGCGACAACTACAACTACGAACGTGGACAATACTCACAAATAACCATGCGTTGGAACGACGGCACACAAACACTGACAATCGGAACACGCCAAGGCAGTTACCCCGGAATGATAAAACAATACACCTTCAACGTGGTGTTGCCCGACGGTCAGAGTCGTACCATCGATTATGACGGACAACAAAAAGACATTCAACTATGATGCAGAAAAAACTATCATTACTCCTGTTGCTTTTGGCTCCCCTCTTCTCCTCATTGAGTGGAGCCCCCCTCTCATCGCCCAAAACAGGAGCCCCCCTCTCATCCCCCCTGGGGGGGAAGGCCAGCGCACAGAAAGCCTCTAATGTTGGGGGGAAGGCCAGCGCACAGAAAGCCTCTAATGTGGGGGGAAGCCCCAGCGCACAGAAAGCCTCCCCAACGGGGGGAGGTTTAGTGGGGGCCCTCGGTTTGGAAGGGACCCTGACCGTAAGGACCGTAGCCCACAATGCTGTCAGAATACGCTACGCATCGTCTGACACGCCAAACACACTCCCAGCGTTGCCCGACTGGCTTTATGAGCATCGCGACGCAGAGGAGGTGGAGACCGACGAAATCGGCGTGGAGATAGACAAAGAGAGAGGCGAGGTTCGTGTGAAGAACAAAGCCGGAGAGACCGTTTTCGTCGCCACACGCCACGAACTGGAAAACGGCGTCGCCACATTGGCAATAAAGTCGCCTCAAGACGAGCACCTTTTCGGATTGGGGCAGTTTCAGGACGGATACAGCGACCTGCGTGGCCTGTCGCGCCGGCTGACACAGGTGAACACGCAAATATCCATTCCCATGATGCTCTCCAGCAAAGGCTATGGGCTGCTGTGGAACAACTACGGGCTGACCGATTTCAATCCGCTGCCCCTGCATGTGGAGCTGGCCCGACAACAGCAGGACGGTGACAGCGAGGTGGTACACGTCACATCGACCGAAGGCGATCGGCAGGAGGTGCGCCAGCGCAACCTTTTCAGCGCCACCTTGCATGTGGCTGAGAGTGGCGACTATGCGCTGCTGCTCGATGTGGGGCAGAAGATGGCCCGTCGCCATCATCTTGCCATCGACGGCACGACGGTCATCGACATGCAAAACGTGTGGCTGCCTCCCACGGCTTCCACCATCGTCCATCTGGATAGGGGCGAGCACCGGCTGAGTGCCGAATTGGCAGATGGCGACCAGCCTGTGCTGTACTATGGGCCCACAACGGATGAAACCGTCTTCCGTTCGCCCGTGGCCGATGCCGTGGACTACACCGTCTTCGTGGGAACAGCCGACGAGATTGTTTCTTCCTATCGGCGGCTGACGGGCGAGGCTCCGCTCATGCCCCGCTGGGCTTTGGGCTATATTCATTGCCGGGAGCGGTTCCATTCGCAGGACGAGATACTCCAAACCGCCAACCGGTTCCAGAGCGAGCGGCTGCCCGTAAGCGTTCTTGTGCAGGACTGGCAATACTGGGGGAAACATGGGTGGAACAGCATGCAGTTTGACGAAGACCATTATCCCAATCCGCGTTTGCTCACCGACAGTTTGCACAGCATGGGCATGAGGCTCATGGTGAGCGTGTGGTCGAAGATTGACAGACACTCGCAAGTGGGGCAACAGATGGAGCGTGACTGCCACTACATTCCCGGAACGGACTGGATAGACTTCTTCAGCCCGACGGCGGCCGCCGCTTATTGGAAAAACTTCAGCCAGCGGCTGGTTCCGCTGGGCATTGACGCTTGGTGGCAAGACGCCACCGAGCCCGAAAACGACGACCTTGTGGGCCGACGGGTCAACAACGGGCAGTGGGACGGCGCGTGGGTGCGCAATGTCTATCCGCTGTTGGTCAACAAAACGGTCTATGAGGGCCTGCTGGGCTTGGACGGCGCTCGGCGTCCCATGATTCTCACGCGCTGCGGCTTTCCTGGCATCCAGCGCTACGGTTCGGCCCTGTGGAGTGGCGATGTTGGCAACGACTGGGAAACCCTCCGTCGGCAACTGACAGCAGGCTTGGGCATGCAGGCGGCAGGTGTCCCGTGGTGGACCTACGATGCAGGAGGTTTCTTCCGTCCTGCCGACCAATACACCAACCGTGACTACATCCAGCGTATGTTGAGATGGATAGAGACCAGTGTCTATCTGCCACTCATGCGGGTGCATGGCTACATGAGCAACACCGAGCCGTGGAATTATGGAGCTGAAGCCCAGTCGGTCATTGCTGACTGTCTGAAAGAGCGCTACAGGCTCTTGCCCTACATCTACAGCCAGGCTGCTGCCGTCAGTTTCGAAGGGGGTACGCTGATGCGCCCGCTCGTCTTCGATTTTGCTGCCGACAACGAGGCGTTGAGGCAGAAGTACACCTATATGTTTGGCCCGTCGCTGCTGGTGAGCCCCGTCACCCAACCCGATGTAAAGACCTGGAAGACCTATTTGCCTGAGAATGCGGGCGGGTGGTATGATTGTCGTCATGGCAACCGGCATTATGACGGAGGACAATACGTTGAAACGCTGACCGACGAGCGTTGCATTCCGCTTTTTGCCCGTGCTGGTTCGTTGCTTCTGTTGAGTGAGGACGCTCAACCTGAATCCCCAAAGGCGAAGGGACAATCGGCAGACAGGATGGTGGTGCGCGTGTTTCCCGGTGCAGACGCCCGTTTCACCCTCTACGAGGACGATGGAACCAGCCGCAGCTACGAGCAGGGAGAGTGTGTGCGCATTCCCTTTGCGTGGAATGACCGTCGGCGCACCCTTACCATTGGGAAGCGACAAGGAGCCTGTCCTAGCATGTCGGAAAAGCGCACCTTCAGAGTGGAATGGCCCGACGGCTCGTTCCGGGAGATTGAATACAAGGGAAAAGAAGTGAGAATACAACTGTAGTAAGGTAGGGAGTAAAAAACGGGAGCTATCAGGAGTTGGCTGTAGCTAACGAGCCTATTGCTCGTGGAGTTAACGGGCGATACCCTTCTGACGGGAAACCAATGTACGCAAACTCCCAATAACTCCCGCTAACTTCCAATAACTCCCGCTAACTTCCAATAACTCCCGCTAACTTCCCTCGAAACTAAAAAAAGCATAAAAACCAACCCACACGATGAAAAGATTTCTATTGATTTGCGTTTGCAGCCTGATGTTTGGGACCCTCTTTCCGTCCCCTCACCAGCGTCTTTGGTACGAACACCCCGCTTCACATTGGCTGGAGGCGTTGCCTGTGGGCAACAGCCATTTGGGAGCCATGGTTTATGGCAGGACTGACACCGAGGAGATTCAGCTGAACGAGGAGACATTCTGGAGCGGTGCCCCCTACGACAATGACAGCCCAGAGGCCAAAGCCTTCCTGCCCGAGGTGCGCAGCCTGATATTTGCCGGCAGGGAAAAAGAAGCCGAAAGGCTGCTGGACAAACACTTCTTCAAGGGGCCTCACGGCATGCGCTTCTTGCCGTTGGGCAGTCTGAAACTCAGTTTCAACCATCAGAATGTCAGCGGCTACCACAGAGAACTGGATTTGGCGACGGCCCAGAACGTAACCCGCTACCGGGCCGATGGCGTGGCGTACGAACGCACGGTGTTCGCATCGCTGGCCGACAATGCCATCATCGTAAGGCTTACGGCCGACAAGTCGAACCGTTTGGCTTTCACGGCCCGTCTGGGCAGCCTTCTTCCGGGCAAGGTGGTCGCTACCGAGGCGGGAGCCCCGGGCCATGCGTGCTGCATGCTTGCCCTGGCGGTTGACGGAGTGGAGCAGGAAGGCGTAGAGGCTGGGCTGAAAGCCGACTGCAGAGTGATGGTTCGCGCTGACGGACGCATAAAGGCCAGTGGCGACACGGTGTGCGTGGCCGATGCCACCGAAGCCACGCTCTACATTGTGGCTGCCACCAACTTCGTGAATTACCACGACGTCAGTGGAAACGCGTCGGAGAAGAACCTGCAGACGCTGGCAACCCTGGAAGACAGGACGTACGGACAGTTGCTGTCCGACCACTTGAGAAAATACCAAGAGCAGTATGGACGCGTTTCGCTGCGTCTGCCCACGTCTGCCACGTCCGCATTGCCCACAGACCAACGCCTGAAAGCCTTCGACGGCACCGACCTTGACTTGGTGACCCTGATGATGCAATACGGGCGCTATCTGCTCATCTGCTCGTCGCAACCGGGAGGCCAGCCTGCCAACCTGCAAGGCGTGTGGAATGACAAGCTGAACGCCCCTTGGGACTCGAAATACACCATCAACATCAATGCCGAGATGAACTATTGGCCGGCGCTGGTGGGCAATTTGGCTGAAACCCAGCAACCGCTGTTCGACTTGATAGCCGACTTGAGCGTGACAGGGGCCAAAACGGCCAGCGAGATGTACGGATGCCGTGGATGGGTGGCCCATCACAATACCGACCTGTGGCGCATTGCAGGCCCCGTGGACGGTACGCCGTGGGGGATGTTCCCTACGGGCGGGGCGTGGCTGACCACGCACCTCTGGCAGCACTATCTCTTCACGGGCGACAAGGCGTTTCTCCGAAAATGCTATCCGGTGATGAAGGGGGCTGCCGACTTCCTGCTCGACTTCATGCAGTTGTACCCCGCCGACGGCGAGGTGAGGCAGGCTGCAGGCTGGCTTGTCACCGTGCCCACGGTGTCGCCCGAGCACGGCCCGAGCGGCAAGGGAACGAATGTCACTGCCGGTTCGACCATGGACACCCAGATAGCCTTCGACGTGCTGTCACAAACACTCGACGCCGCCATCCTCTTGGGCGAAAAACGGTCGGAGACAGAGAAGCTCAAATCGGCCATCGCGCGCCTGGCTCCCATGCAGGTGGGCCGCTACGGGCAGTTGCAGGAGTGGCTCATTGACGCTGACGACCCTACCGACGAGCATCGGCACGTGTCCCACCTTTACGGTCTGTATCCCTCCAATCAGATTTCGCCCTACCATCATCCCGAACTGTTCCAGGCAGCCGCCACGACGCTGCGGCAGCGTGGCGACATGGCCACCGGCTGGAGCCTTGGGTGGAAAATCAATTTCTGGGCCAGGTTGCTGGATGGCAACCATGCCTACCGCATCATCAGGAACATGCTCCATCTGCTTCCCGACGACAGCCAGGTGAGGAATTATCCCGAGGGGCGCACCTATCCCAACCTGCTGGATGCCCACCCGCCATTCCAGATTGACGGCAATTTTGGCTTTGCTGCCGGTGTTTGCGAGATGCTGCTTCAGAGCCATGATGGTGCTGTCCATCTGTTGCCTGCCCTGCCCGATGCTTGGAGCGAAGGCGAGGTGGGCGGGCTGCTCGCCCGTGGCGGTTTCGTGGTCAGCATGAAGTGGGCCGACGGAGTGCTGGGCGAGGCTGCCATCCGCTCAACCCTTGGGGGAACGTTGCGCTTGCGTTCGTACGTACCGCTCAAAGGCGAGGGGCTGCGGCCTGCGCGGGGCAAGTGTGGCAATCCGCTGCTCCAGTCGGCCAATATCCGACAGCCCCTGGTTTCGCCCTCGGCCGCCTCCGCCACCGTCGGTGGGGTGGGGCAAAAAGAAACCTCCCAAGGGGGAGGCTCTAAAGAGGCTATGCCAATAAGGAGAGTTTACGAATACGATGTCGATACCCAACCTGGCAAGACTTATCTGATTCTCAGGAGGTAGCGGAAGTTAACGAGCCTTCGGCTCGTGGAGTTAACGGACGATACTTTTCTAATGGAGAACTAATGTCCGTTAACTCCCGATAACTCCCGATAACTCCCAATAACTCCCGATAACTCCCAATAACTCCCGATTAAAAAAAACATACGCAATGAGCAAGCATCTTTTTCTTTCAGTACTCATGGCTGCCACATTCAGCGCGCCATGCAGCGGTCAGCCAGGGGCTGCCCAGCAGCCTCTCCAGCAACCGTCTTCCCAGCCAGTGGCGGCTGCCACCATGGCGAACCCGATGATCTGGGCGGACGTGCCCGATCCCGACATCATTCGTGTGGGCGACGATTATTATCTCATGTCCACCACCATGCACCTCATGCCCGGTGCCCCCATCATGCATTCGCGCGATTTGGCCCATTGGACGACCATCGGCTATGTGTTTCCGCGTCTGACCGACTCGCCCAAATACGATTTCAAGGAGGGCACCGTCTATGGGCGCGGCCAGTGGGCTACATCGCTCAAGTATCATAAAGGGCGCTTCTATGCTCTTTTTGCCCCCAACGAGTCGGGCAGCATGGGCGACACCTACATCTATTCTGCCGCCGATCCTGCGGGCGAGTGGTCGTTGGTTTCGCGTTTGCCCCATTTCCACGATGCGTCGTTGTTCTTCGACGATGACGACCGGGTGTATGTGGTTTACGGAACGGGCGAAATATGCGAGCTCACGCCCGATTTGAAGAGCGTCGTGCAGGGCTCAGCGCGCCATGTTTTCACGCGCGAGGCCGATGAGACGGGCTTGTTGGAAGGGTCGCGCATGGTGAAGCATGGGGGGCGCTACTATCTGTTGATGATTTCGCATGTGTGGGCACCTGGGCGGCATCGGCGTGAGGTGTGCTACCGTGCCGACAACATCATGGGCCCCTACGAGAAACGCACCATCCTGGAATCCGACTTCGGAGGGTTTGGCTACGTAGGTCAAGGCACCATTGTGGATAGCCGTGACGGCGATTGGTATGGAGTGATTTTCCAGGACCGCGGTGGAGTGGGGCGTGTGCCCCTGCTCATGCCGTGCAGGTGGATTGACGGCTGGCCCATGCTGGGCGACGAACAAGGGCGTGTGCCCGAGCGGATGAGGCCGCTCTGCGCTGACAATTCGCCATTGTCCGGCGGCATTGTGGGGAGCGACAACTTCGATGGCGCACAGATGAGCAAACTGTGGCAGTGGAACCACAACCCCGACGACAGCGGTTGGTCGCTCACAGCCCTTCCGGGCAAACTGAAGCTGAAGCCCGTCCGCGTGGTGAACAACCTCTACGAAGCCCCCAACACACTCACCCAGCGCATGGCGGGGCCTACATGTGCAGCCACGGTGAAGATCGACGTGAGCCACATGGCCGACGGCGACTGTGCCGGGCTGGCAGCCTTCAACGGCCATTCCGGTGTGCTCACCATCAAGAAAGAAAAAGGGAAACTGGAGCTGTCCATGTCGGAGCAGGAGGTGTGGCTCACCGAGAAGGAAAAAGCCATTGAGCGTGTTGATGTGAAACCTGTTGAGACCGTTGCCCTGGGAGCGAAGCAGAAAGTTGTATGGCTGCGCATTGACGGCAATTTCCGTTCGGGGCGCGACATCGCCACCTTCTACTACAGCACCGACGGGCGCTCGGCCGACGACGGGCTGAAACAGTGGGAGCGCATTGGCAGCGACTATCAGATGCGGTTCGACTTTCGCCGTCTGTTCATGGGCACAAAGTATGCTCTTTTCTGCTACGCCACCCGCCGAACCGGCGGCTATGCGGTGTTCGACGATTTTACCTATGCCGATGCCATCGCCTCTCCGCTTCCGCTGGTCTATGACCAGGAAAACACGGGCAAACACTTTGCTCCACCTGCCATGCCCGACTACGACCATCTGAAGGAACAACGCTCGTTGCCCGACATCTTCGAGTGGTCGGAGCGGAGCGGCCTGGCCAAAAAGAACGGGCGGGTGAAGAACTTCTCGGAGTGGGAACGGCGCCGCAACGAGATAGCCGCTGAGATTCAGCACTACGGCATCGGCGAGAAGCCGGCTGTGGACAGCGAGAGCGTCAAGGCCCGCATGTCGGGCGATACGCTCATTGTTGACGTCACCGTTGGCGGCCAGACATTGACGCTCCGTTCAGAAATCCAGTATCCCAAGTCCCATGGTCAAGGCTCAAACGCTGATGGCCCCTACGCCTTGATGATTGGCACGAGTGGCATTTCGCTGCCCCGACAGTTGTTTGCCGACAGGCCCATCGCCACCATGACCTTCCACGAACGGCAGGTGAACGACTACGGGCAGTGGGGCAAGCACCATGAGCGGGGCGAGCATGCGTTCGACCGCCTTTATCCCCATCTCACCGAGAATGGCGCCTACAGCATGTGGGCATGGGGTGTGAGCCGTCTGATTGACGGTTTGCAGCAGTTGGGTGCGGAGAAGACGCGCATTGACACGCGGAGGATTGGCGTTACGGGCTGTTCGTACGCTGGCAAGATGGCGCTCTACAGCGGAGCTTTCGACGAGCGCATCGCGCTGACCATTGCCCAGGAGCCTGGTGGCGGCGGCGCTGCTTCGTGGCGCGTTTCCCACCAGCTGGAGGGAGTCGAGGATCTCGACCACACCGACTACCACTGGTTCAAGGAGAGCATGCGCACCACGTTTGCGGGCGACAGCGTCTATCGGATGCCCTACGACCAGCACGAGCTCTGCGCCATGGTTTGTCCGCGCGCCCTGCTCGTTTTGGGCAATCCCGACTACAAGTGGCTGGCCGACAAGTCGGCACTCCAGTCTGTCAAGGCTGCTCGCCAAGTGTGGCGGCGTTTTGGCATTGACGACCGCATGGGATGGTCCATCGTGGGCGGTCACCCCCACTGCCAGTTGCCCGAAGAGCAGTTTCCCGAAGTGCAGGCTTTCATTGACAGGTTCCTGCTGGGGCGCGATGCCGATACGCAGGGCGTCATGATTTACAGAGAGTAGCACACTCTCACTTCGCTGATGCGTGGAGTCTGTTGTCCTTCAGCTGCACTGATGTGCAGTGTGAAGGACTTTTCTTTTAGGTCTTTGGGCAGAGCGATGGTGGCTGTGCCGTCGGAACCGAGGCGATGAGTGCCGAGCGACTGTCCACCCACGGTGACGACGAACGGTTCGCGGTCGGCGAATCCCTTCAGTCGGAGCGTCTTGGCGCCAGTGGCTTTCAGCTGGTAGCTGAACTCGCCGCGCGTACGCCTCCAGTGGATGCCCTCGTCACTGCCATTCCACGAATGCTTGGAGGCGAAGAAATGGTCGCTCTCCGACTGCTGCTCGCCGCAAAACACCTTGTCGATGGTCTGTGCCTCCAGTGCCATGCTGGCCTGTTCGGCTTCTGCCAGCCGTTTTTGCTCGCTCTCCCACTCGGCTTTTGAGTAGAGGGGGAAGTAAATCTGGTAGCGGCATTCGTAGAGCTGGTAGAATGGCACAAGCTCCATGCCTTCGTAGGCGGGAGTGGTGAGGCCGCTGAGTCTGAACGTGGGCATGGGGCTTTGGTCGTTGGGCACGGCTTGCAGATGCGAGAGGGCGTCGCCTCCCAGCAGGGCAGGCATGAGGTGCAGGGGTGTCTTGGGGCCGTTGGCGATGTGGCCGCCACGGCTGTCGTCGGCAAACAGTCCGTCCTGTCGGTCGGTGCCCGTCTTGGCGGCGAGCACGATGGGGCCGTAGAGAAACGAGTATTGCTCTTTCTTGTCGGGGGTCTGCATGGCCGTGAGGTGCATGGGCGTTTCCACTTGGATGTTGTCGCCGTCCTGCCACTTGCGGCTGATGACCAGATAGCCGTTCTCGGCCTTTGCCTCCACGGGCTTCCCGTTGACGCTTGCCGTCATGTTTTCCGTCCACCACGGTTGGCGTATCTTCACGCTGAACTTGGTGGGCTTTTTCATGCCCAGGGCGATGTTGGTGCCGGGCTGCCGGGGGAACTGGTTGGACTGCACCACGGTGAGGTCGCCCCAGGTGAGCGTAGAGGGAATGAAGAGGTTGACGATGAGTGCCTGCACCGGGTTTTCTCCCTTCGCCTCGGACGAGCGGGGGGCCTGGGCCTCGTAGGCATAGATCATTTCGCCATAGCGGGCGGGGTTTTCCAGTCCTGTGCCCACGCAGCACCACATGCTGGTCTGCGGCTGCGAATAGACGCGGTAGTGGCCCGAGCGCATGGGGGTGAAATAGACGAATCCTCCCTGCACGGGGTTCAGTATCGAGAGGATGTGGTTGTAGAGCGCGCGCTCGTAGTAGTCGATGTAGTTCTTGTCGGCACTGGTCTGGTAGAGCATCTTGGTCAGCCGCAGCATGTTGTAGGTGTTGCAGCTCTCGGGACCCTGCTCGCTGGCCAGCAGCTCGCTGAAGTCGTTGGTGGGGTTGAAGTGCTCGCGCATGCTGTTGCCGCCTATGCTGACGCTGCGCTGCCCGATGACCACGTCCCAGAAGAACCGTGCGGCCTGGTCCCAGTCGGCGAGCCCCTCGAGGTCGGCAATGCGCTTGTATCCAATCACTTTCGGAATCTGCGTGTTGGCGTGTTTGCCCGTCAGGTTGTCCTCGCCGTGCAGCAGCGGCTCGAGCATGCGGCGGTCGCTGAACTGGTGGGCCAGCCGCAGATATTTCTTGTCGCCCGTGATGGCGGCCACGTCGGCAAACGTCTCGTTCAGCCCTCCGTGCTCGCTGGCGAGCATCTGCTGAATCTGCTCGTCGCTCAGCTGGCTCACCTCGCCAATCATCCAGTCCGTCAGCCCCACGAGCATCCTACGGGCGTCCTCGCGCTGGCACATCAGCCAGGCGTCGCGCAGTCCGGCGTAGATTTTGTGGATGTTGTAGAGCGGCACCCACCGTCCGTTCAGCCCGAACGACTCGGCGCGTATGTTGCCCACGGCCAGCTCTTGCCATATCTGTCGGCCGTTTGGCACACCGCTCATGTATCCGTCGTCGGCCTGACAGCGCGCCAGCTCGCTGAGGAAGTAGTCCAGGCGGCTGCCTATCTCCTTGTTGCCCGTTGCGGCGTACATGTAGCTCAGGGCCGACAGGTAGTGGCCGCCGATGTGGCCGTCCAGGCCCGTGTTCTCCCAGTTGGTGTAGTTGTCGGCCTTGGGTTTCAGCCCCGCCTCTTTCAGGTAGGGGGCCAGCAGCCTGTCGGCGTCGAGCGCCAGCAGGTAGTGGATGTCGGCCTGCTGGTTGCGCAGAAACTGGCTGTCGCCCAGCCGGACGCTGCTGATGGGGAACGTCTCCACCCGTGTGGGCAGTTGTGCGGTGGCTGTGGTGGCTGACAGAATCAGCGCGAGGGCAAGTAATATTTTGTTCATAAAAAATGATGTGTTTTAGGGTTTGTGGTTGATGTTTGTGCTTGTTCGCAACTTGCTACAAAGGTACAAAAAATAATCCTATTTCTATCGCAAAATGCCAACAAAATAGCATGAAAAACTGTTAACGGGCAGAGGGGGCGAATGCACCTGCCATGCGTGTACGTCCGGGGGTACTCACTGCCCTCGGTGAGGGCCGATGGGTAACACGACCCTGACGGGGTCGCCGCAGCAGTTTTCCTTATTTCCTTATTTCCTTATTTCCTTATTTCCTTATTTCCTTATTTCCTTATTTCCTTATTTCCTTATTTCCTTATTTTGGCTTTTTCAAATTCTCTTGTTGATGACTATTCCGGTAAAAATATTTTATATTATATTTAATTATATATATAATATATATTAAAATATATATTATATATATAATTATTTTTTTTCTTAAACCCTAAAATGCAAAAATAAGGAAATAAGGAAATAAGGAAATAAGGAAAACTGGAAAACAGAATTATGCCAAGTCTTGACGAATGGCTTATCCATCAGGCATTTACGCTTCTTTTTCTGAACCGAAAGATTCCACGTGGAGACGCTTTCGTACCACCAAATACGTTGTTTTAGGGGAAATATACTCATAAGAGACAGCAGGTTGAACGCTCCGCGTCTTTTTCAAAAACCAATAAAAACAAAGAAAAACCAACAAAAACAAGGAGTCTTACAAAACAAATAAAAACCTGTTTTTCCTTGTCCGTGTTGGTTTTTATTGGTTTTTGAATTGAAAATCGGCGGCCGAAGGGAAAGCCAAAGGC
>OCTX012290144.1_pt1 | contig 39941 bp, 25 predicted proteins | sample 1539691 | NCBI WGS metagenome assembly OCTX01 (sample SAMN02144231, study PRJEB22623) | gut metagenome | biome: sheep rumen | host: Ovis aries | place: New Zealand
GCGGAGAGAACAGGATTCGAACCTGCGAAACCCTTTGGGGGTTTACACGCTTTCCAGGCGTGCCTCTTCAACCACTCGAGCACCTCTCCTTGTTTGCGGTTGCAAAATTACGAAATTATATTTGAATACCAAAAACTTTTGCCACATTTTCGTTGGTATGACGGCAAATCTCCTCTTCAGTGACTCCATAGGCACCTGCCAACCGGGTGATGACATGACGGATGAAGGCGGGTTCGTTGCGCTGACCTCGCAAGGGAACGGGTGCCATATAGGGGGCATCGGTTTCCAGCACGATACGGTCTAAGGGAACGCAGGCAGGGAGCACTTCGGGCAGATGACTCTTCTTGAAAGTAGAGACGCCACCGATACCCAACACGAAACGGGGGAACTCCAGGAGTTGGCGCGCTTCCTGCTCGTTGCCCGTAAAACAATGGAACACGCCACCAGGTAAGTCATTCGCATACCTTTTTAATATAGCGACCAGTTCGTTCTGTGCCTTACGGCAATGAATCATCAGGGGTAACTGCAGTTCGACCGACCAACGCACCTGTTCTTCAAAAGCCAACAGCTGCTCCTGCTCGAACTCACGACTCCAATAGAAATCAAGTCCTACTTCGCCAATGGCGATGCAGTTGACAGTTGACAGTTGACAGTTGATAGTTTTTAAGACATCACGCCAGTCGGCTCTCACCTCTTCGGGATGAAGACCTAACATGGGGTAACAGTAATGGGGATAGCGACGGCAGACGTCTATGACCGTCTGACAGGACGGCAAATCGATGGCAGGGAGAAAGATGGCCTTGCATCCTGCTTCACGGGCGCGCGCTACAACCTGTTCGAGGTCGTCGCGAAATTCCTCTCCGTCCAAATGACAATGTGTGTCGATGTAGTTCAAACCTGAAACCTGAAACTTGAAACCTGAGACTTGAAACCTGACACTTATTTATTACGGTGCAGCAGTTCGTGCATATACTGGCGCAGCGCCTGTTTGCGCTCCTCGGGAACGCTGACCTTAGCCAGATACTGGGCTGCCTGTTCGAAATAGTAGTTGATTTTCTCCTCGCAGAGCTGGCGGATACCTATCTCGTCGTACAGACGGGTGACAGCAGCCACCTTGACTTCGCGATTGAACGTTTCGGCAGTTATCCAACGATTGAGTTCGGCACGCTGTTTGTCGTCAGCACGGTTATAGGCATTGATAAGCATATAGGTCTTCTTGTTGGAAGCGATATCGCCACCGATGGCTTTACCGAACACCTTGGGGTCGCCATAGACATCGAGCAGGTCGTCCTGCAACTGGAAGGCAAGTCCCAACTTCTCGCCAAACTTATAGAGATTGTCGATATCCGACTGAGGAGCATCAGCGAGAATGGCGCCTATCTTCGTGGCACATGCCAGCAGAACGGAAGTCTTCAGACGAATCATCTCAATATATTCCTCTTCGCGCACGTCGTTACGCGTTTCGAACGACATGTCGTACTCCTGTCCCTCACCGATTTCCAAGGCTGTCTCCGTGAAACAGGCAAGTACGCTCGCCAACTTATCGGCAGGCACCTGCGCCATACGCTCGTAAGCCAACACCAACATGGAGTCGCCTGAGAGTACAGCCGTATTGACATTCCAACGCTTGTGCACCGTCTCATGACCACGACGCAGGTCGGCATTGTCCATCAAGTCATCGTGCAGAAGGGTGTAGTTGTGGTAGGTTTCCAAGCCACAGGCAGCCATCAAAATACGTTCCGGATCATTGTGATAGAGGTTGTATGCCATCAGCATCAGCACAGGACGAATGCGCTTGCCACCGATGGACAGCACGTAACGAATAGGGTCATAGAGCGAGGCAGGTTTGCGCTCATAAGGCAGTTGGTCTAAGAAGTCGTTGACAGACTTCAGAATCTCGTTGGATGTCTTTATCATAATTACTATAATTTAAATACAATGGGAATACTCACCTTGGTGCGACAGGGGCGTCCGTTCTGCACACCCGGTTGCCAATTGGGCATCATACCCAGAATGCGAAGCACCTCTTTGTCGCACTCACGCGAAAGGGACTGCACTATTTTCAAACCTGTGATACTGCCGTCCTTCTCGACATAGAAATTGGCTATCACCTTGCCTTCCGTCTTCCTCACCTGTGCCAACTTAGGATAGCGCAGATTCTTGGTGAGCCACTTCATCAGTTCGACAGCGCCGCCAGGGTATTGCGGAAGGTCTTCCACCAGACGGAACTTCAGCGGATTGTTGTCAGGGTCGATACCCATCGGCGCCAATACTTTGGCATCCTCTTCCTCACCCTGCAATTCCTTGAGCAGTGTCTCGTCCTCATCCTCGCCTTCGCCTTCAGCCTCAGCCACCTGTTCCTCGGGGGGAGCCAGTTCCACGTTGTCGTCAACGATACGCAACTGTTCTGCCTCCTTAGGTTCCGACTTATCAGGTTCCAACTGGGCATACTTTTCCTCGATGGACATAGGAATCATCTCGTCTTCATGCACCAAATCAGAGAGGTCGAGCGTCGATTCATCCGCAACGGTTTCGATGCTGTTCCACTCCAAAGCTACAAAGAGTAAAGCCAACACCAGAACAAGCCCCAGGAGAAAACCCGTGGTGCGCTGTTGGTCAAGATTGGCCTGTGGACTCTTCTTTTCTTCCATCTTATCGGCAATAAAAACGGCTATAGTGCGTTATTAATTTGCAAAGTTACGAAAAATGAATTATCTTTGCGACGAATTTAGGAAATATTAGATGAAAAAAGTCGTTTTTACAATTATCGCCACCATTTTCGCCCTCCAAGCCGCGGCTCAGGAGAGTCAGGAAGTGTTTAGCTTCCTGCGACTGCCGGTAAGCGCACACGTAGCAGCACTGGGTGGTGATAATATCACTATTGACGATGACGACCCTACCGTGATATTCCATAATCCTGCACTGATAGCCAATGTGGCAGACAAGAGCATCAACCTGAACTTCATGACCTATATGGAGGGAGCCAAGACTGCTTCGGCATCGTTCATCAAGGCATGGGGCGAACGGGCTACATGGGGCGTAGGAGCCCAGTATATGGACTATGGCAGCATGAAGGAAACGACGGTTGACAATATCGAGCAAGGCACTTTCTCTGCGAAGGACATCGCCATAGCTGGAACGTTTACCTATCTGTTGAGCGACCGCTGGAGCGGTGGTGTGACCCTGCGTTTCATCTCGTCGTCGATAGGCAGCTACAATTCCATTGGCCTTGCCTCGGACTTAGGTCTGAACTATTTTGACGAAGAACGGGGATGGTCGTTATCGGCAGTAGCCAAGAACCTGGGCGGTCAGGTGAAGGCGTATCAGGACGATTACGAGAGGATACCCATCGACCTGCTGGTGGGAGTGTCGAAACGACTGGAGGCTGCCCCCTTGAGATTCTCACTCACCTTCTCGCGACTGAACCGATGGGACACCAGTTTCATACAGCATGTGGCCATCGGTGCCGATGTATTCCTGGGCGAGAACATCTACATTGCAGGCGGCTATAACTTCCGTCGCCGCGACGAGATGAAAATCAGCGAGAGCAGTGGCAGCAGCAGTCATGGCGCAGGACTCTCCGTAGGCGCAGGACTGACCCTGAAGCGATTCAAGTTGAATGTGGCATACGCCAAATACCACGTATCGGCTTCGTCGATACTGATAAACGCAACCTATAGCTTATGAAAAAGATTACAATAGCAATTGACGGCCACTCATCATGTGGCAAGAGCACGATGGCCAAGGACTTGGCCCGTGAAGTGGGATATGTATATGTCGATACGGGTGCCATGTATCGCAGTGTGACCCTGTTTGCGCTCCGCAACGGGCTGTTTACAGCCGACGGCATCAACGAAGAGGAACTGCGCAAACGGATGCCGGAGATACACATCGCTTTCAAGTTCAATGCCGAAGCCGGACGGCCTGACACCTATCTGAACGGCGAATTGGTGGAGAAGGAAATCCGCTCGATGGAAGTGAGCAACCACGTAAGTCCCATTGCCACCCTCGGTTTCGTGCGCGAGGCTATGGTGGCACAACAGCAACAGATGGGTAAGGACAAGGGGGTGGTTATGGATGGCCGCGACATCGGCACCACGGTATTTCCGAATGCCGAGCTGAAAGTCTTTGTGACCGCCTCAGCAGAGGTGCGCGCCCAGCGCCGTTACGACGAGCTGAAGGCAAAAGGCATGGAGGCTGACTATGAGGAGATACTGAAGAATGTGCAGGAGCGCGACTATATTGACTCGCACCGTGAGGTATCGCCATTGCGCAAAGCCGACGACGCCATCGAACTGGACAATTCGAACATGACGATTCCAGAACAGAAACAATGGTTGCTGGACAGGTTTAACGAAGCCGTCAGGGAATCGTAAACACTACATCTGCAGAATAGCATCGCGACACTGTTCCATCAGCCACTTCGGTGTGCTGGTGGCACCGCAGATGCCTATAGTCTTCACATTCCGAAGCCAGGAGGCGTCAATCTCGGCAGGACCCTCAATCAGATGGGTATTGCCGTTCACCCGTAAGCACTCATTATAAAGTACGCGCCCGTTACTACTCTTCCGCCCACAGACGAAGAGCACTAAGTCGTGGCGCTTGGCAAACTGCGTGATATTGGGCATGCGGTTAGCCACATTACGGCAGATGGTGTCAAAACTCTTGAAAGTGGCTTCGGGCGACATGTGTTGGCGGATGTACTCAATGATGCGCTGGAACTCGTCAAGCGACTTCGTGGTTTGGGAATAGAGATAGATATCACGTGAGAAATCGAGCTTCCTGACGTCCTCAAAGCTCTCAATGACGATAGCCGTGGATTGCGTCTGTCCCACCAATCCCAACACCTCTGCATGACCATTCTTACCAAAGATGACTATCTGGCTGTTGGCAGTCGGCTGTTGGCTATTGGTCTCAAACTGGCGCTTGATTTTCTTCTGCAGTTGCAGCACCACCGGACACGTGGCATCGATAATCTCAATGTGGTTCTGGCGTGCCAGTTCATAGGTGGCAGGGGGCTCACCATGAGCACGAAGCAGCACTTTGACGTCGCGCAGCTGGCGCATTTCATCGTGGTTGATGGTGATCAGTCCCATTTGGCGCAGACGGTCACACTCCATCCCGTTATGCACAATATCACCCAGACAATAGAGGGTGTTGCCTTTTGCCAATTCCTCCTCCGCCTTCTGGATAGCGGTAGTCACACCGAAACAGAAGCCGCTGCCGCTATCAATCTCTATCTGAAACATGCTTCAACTGATTAAAATATTCATCCAACAGATGGTGAGCAGCCATGAAACTGGTTTGTTCGCCTGCCAGCACGGAACGCTCAGCCGTTTGCAACTGCTGTTCGATGAACGGATTATTATAGAAACTGAGACGCAATTGCTCGTTGATGGTCTCATACATCCAATACTTGGCCTGCTCATTGCGGCGATAGTCGAAATAGCCGTTCTGCTTGACGAAATCAATGTATTGGTAAATCATATCCCACACCTCCTTGATGCCGATGCCATAGAAGCCGCTATAGCACAACACCTTGGGCAGCCAACCACTCTCAGGCATGGGGAAGAAATGGAGCGCATTGCGGAAATTGGTAGCTGCCATCTGACACTTATCCACATTCTCGCCATCGCACTTATTAATGACAATACCGTCGCTAATCTCCATAATGCCGCGCTTGATGCCCTGCAACTCGTCGCCGGTACCTGCCAATTGGATGAGCAGGAAGAAATCGACCATCGAATGGCACGCCGTTTCGCTCTGTCCTACACCGACAGTCTCCACGAATATCTTGTCGAAACCAGCAGCCTCGCATAGCACGATGGTCTCACGCGTCTTACGAGCCACACCACCCAGCGAACCCGCCGTAGGACTGGGACGGATGAAGGAATCGGGATGAACGGAGAGTTTCTCCATGCGCGTCTTATCACCCAGAATACTGCCCTTCGAACGCTCGGAACTGGGGTCAATAGCCAGTACTGCCAGTTTGCCGCCTTTCTCCTTCAACACATGCACGCCAAACTCGTCGATACTGGTCGATTTGCCTGCACCAGGCACACCACTGATACCCACACGGATACTGTTGCCGCTATAGGGCAGACACTTGTTGATGACTTCCTGTGCCTTTGCCTGATGATCGGGGTTTACACTCTCCACCAGTGTGACTGCCTGCGAAAGGATGGTGACATCGCCTTTGACGATGCCTTCGACCATTTCTGCCACAGAGAGTTCACGACGCTTGACGCGACGCCGATTCAGATAGGGGTTCACGATGGAGGGCTGCTCTACCCCACTATTCACTTGCAGTCCTGCGTATTCTGAGCTGTTTTCTGGATGTTCCATGGTTTATTTTGCATTGATGGTGATAACGACCTTCGATTTATCGGGGTCGTTGGTAATCATGAGGATACGGGGTTTGGTGCGCGCTTTCAGCAACTGATTGCGCTGGGCAGTAATCTTCAATTTGGTAGATTCTCCTGCCTGGAGCGTACTCTTGCCCAAGGATATCTTCAATCCGTCCGTAAACATCTGGAGGGAAGTAATCTTCAGCGGTGTGCTTCCTGTATTGGAAATCTGAATCTCTGCCTTGCGCTTCGACTTGCCATCGAAGACGATATCCACCTGTTCGCTGGAGAGATACATCTTAGGAGCGTACATCTTCTGCGTCGCCGACATCTTGGCAAACGAAGGCAGCAATACGGTAGAAACGCCTATCAGATTATCTTTGGTAGCTTTATCGCCAGGGTTAGCCGCCAGGTAGATAGATGCCTGCGTCAACCCATAGTCGGAAACGAGATTGGAGTTGAGGGTAACGGTCATCGTACCTGAACGACCAGGCGCAATCACCTCAGGAGCCATCGTTGCCGAGAGGTAGGAAGGCAGATGCATCAAATTAGGACGAGCCACACTGGTTCCGTCATTATAAATATGTATCTGCTGGACAGGCTTCTCGCCTTTATTGACATCGTCGAACTCCAATTCGTTGGCATCCACCCGAAGGGTACCTATCTCCAACGGATAAGAACCTGAGAAATCCTGCACTTCTTCCAATACGACACCCTTCATACGGATATAGATGGGGTTGGTGGTGCCATTGGAGATGACGGCTGCCTGTTTGTCGAAATGCCCCAACTGCTTGGCATCGTAGGTCATCTTGATTTGGAACTTCTCGCCCTTACTGATGACCGTCTTAGGATATTCCACCACCGTACAGTAGCAGTCAGGAGCCACCTGCTCGATTTTCAGGCGGCTGACTCCCTTGTTGCGAAATTCAAACACGGCAGTGACGGGTTGTTGAAAACCCGTCTTGCCTACATCGATTGTTGTTTTTTCTGCTATCAGTTTCTGAGCCGATACTGGCAGTACTGCCAACATCAGCAGTGCTAAGATACTATTTTTTGTTTTCATCATTCTGTAATTATCAATTTCGCCGACTTCGTAGTGGCACGATACTCTGGAGAGTAAGCGCACTGCACGGTGCAAGTACCCGTTTCGTAAGTGCCGGCACGGTCGATGTAATAATCTGTCTCAACCACATGCTTACCCTTAGCCAATCCGTAGAAATAGTAATTGGTAGAGAAGTCCTTGGGCGAGCAGTAGGCTCCATTGCGATAGCCCGACAACTGGTGAACGGGTTCCATGCAGGCAGCACGACGGTCTAATACCTGAACGAAATCCAAGTCGCGCGACACCTCAATGAGGATGCGCACCTTAATGCGGTCGCCTACCTTCAATGGAGCAGTTAGCGGCTGACCATTAGCCGTCCGTATTTCACGCTTCACGATGATGCCACTCTCCGACTGTTCAATATCAGACGTCTGCTGGAAGTACTGTGCATAGACAGCACCCCAAGAGGTTCCTGTGGAGGTCTTGGTGGCAGTCAGCTCCTTACCCTTAGGCTCGTGGATGGCGGTCTTCACATAACCGATACCGGCTGTTGCCTGAGGCAATTCGAGTGGTGTGCCGTCGATAGCCAAAACGGTAGGCTCCTGGGCGGCTAACAGATTCGACCGGTCGAAGAGGAACGCATAGATAGCATTGACACTGCTGATAGGCGTATCCCACATCTGTGTCTTCTTCTCCTGCAACAGCCAACGGCGCATTTCGTCAACGGTTTGGGAATCTTCGGGAGTAGCATATTTGATAGCCTCGATGGCAGCCACCTCTGTCGGTATCTTATAGCTGTACCAAGAGTAACCGGCACGGCGGGTGTCATAGTAGCGTCCCATCTCTTCGGTGAAGACGGTGTATTCCTTCAGGCTCTGAACGTACTCACGAGCTGTCTGCACGTCGCCATACTGATGGAGGATAATGGTGGTCAGTGCTTTCTCATAAATGCTCTGATTCTTGATATCCTTCTTCAACAGCGGCATCAGATAATCTCTCGCCTCAGCTGCTTTCTTATTTAATTTGCGCTTGGAAATAGCATTGACATACAACCACCGCAAGGCAACGAAGGTGGGGAAGGACGGCTTGTAGCCTTTTTTCTCCCATGCTTTCATATCATCCACCAACTTGATGATTTCAAGATCCAAGAACGTCATGGCACGCTCCTGCAACAAGGAGGCATCTACCGATGTCTTCGTCATCACTTGCAGACGAGCCATCATTTCTGCCACACCCATGGTGATGGATTGGCTGGACGGCATACCAGGATACCACGAGAAGCCTCCATCGCCTTGTTGCAGGTTCTCCAGCTTACCCAAAGCAGTAAAGAGACGGTTGCTGATCATATTCTCGTCGAAGAAATCAGCCAAACGCTGTTTCTGTTCAGATTCCCTGTCGGCAGCATTCACCCAAGGTGTTTCTGCCAATATGATGTCCTTCAGCTCCTGATTCTTCTGCAAATTGCTATGCAACGAGGTTTCTGTCCCCGTTTCACGTCGCCATTGTTCAAATACATTCTTAGCCTTGGGTGTCTGGTCGAGAATGGTCTTTGCCAACATATTGGAATAATAAGAAGCCGCCTGGTCAATGGCACTGATTTCTGAGGGCTGTCCGAGGGTTGCCAACGACTGCACCATCAGCCAAGCAGGATTATTGGTGTATTCTACGGTCAGCTTCTGCTGGGTAGTTCCTGCAGGAATCAAACTGGTCAGGTCGATGGTCTTCACACCGGGTTCATGCTGGGTGAAAGGCACGGTCTTAGTGACGCGCTCCTTATCAGGCAGAATGGGCACATAATGCTGTTCGCCATCCGAGAAGGTCTCACCCTTGGCAGACATACGGCATATCAGCAGCGAGTACTGGTCGGAGGGCTGATAGTCGAAGGTAACATGTCCCGTCTTTCCTGCTTCTACAGCAAAGGATTGCTGAGCAGAATAAACTACCTTTTCCGTCTCGGGGTCTATCATTTCCAACACAGCGGTACCACTCTGTGGCTGTTCGCTGATATTAAAGATACGGGCAGACAACTGGGCCTGGTCGCCCATACGGATGAAGCGAGGCATATTGGGTTGCAACATCACATCTTTCTGAGCCACCGTCTCACCACTCAGTGTTCCCGCATGGATATCGGTGGTATGTGCTACACTCATAAAGCGCCAGGTGGTAAGACTCTCAGGCAGGGTGAACTTCAAGATAACCTCTCCGTTCTTATCCGCCTGCAGTGCGGGGTAGAAGAAGGCTGTCTCCTGCATATTTTCACGCAACTGCACTGACTCCTCTTCCTGAGGCTCCTTCTCTTTAAGAGGAGCGGCTTCATCGGCAACTTCCTCTTTGGCTTCAGCAGATTCCTCCATGGCCATTGATTTTTCCATAGGAACAGCCATTGCCATGCTTTCCACCGCGCCATCTTCAACGGCATTGCCCCGCATCAACACCCGTCCTCTGCCTGCATAGCCATAACCTATAATATAAAGGCGCTCCGGATAACTGCTATGATCGAAATGACTGAACCTGAACTGAGGAACAGAGAGTGTCTTGACCTTCTGGGAACCATTGGTTGACGTACCACCGAATCCCATTGTTGTCCAAGAGGTATAAGGATAGGAAACAGACATATTCGGATAGAGTCCCCAATAGTGACTTTCCAACTGGTCGAGACTCTTATCATAGAGGACGGCCATCAACTGGGCATCGGCAGGTTTTCCGTTCTTATCCCTGATGCTCAGTCGCCATTCCTCCTGCTGACCTGGTTTCAGCCGGTCGCGGAAGGTCTCCCACTTCAGCTTCAGCGACTTGTCAGGCAATGGGCGGCGGATAGTCTCTGTATGATGGTAACAAACACCGTTCTTCACCCAGGCAAAGGTAATCAGCAGACCATTTGTATATGATTCTTTATAAGTAAACTTCCGGTTATACAGCGACTGGCTCTCACGGATGAATCCTTCCTCCAGTACGGTCTTACCGGAGATAATCTCGTAAGCTATATACAAATCAGGGTCGGAAGAACCTACTTGTACGGTGACCGGTTTGCCGTCAGCAGGGAAACTACTATCGCTGATATAGAACCAGTCTTTGGTCTCCATGGCAGGTTTCTTATCCTCCAAACTGAACACCACAAACTTCATATCGATAGAATCGCCTTCGCAAGCGGCCTCTAAGCGGTGTCTGCCACTGGTTAAATCCTTACTCAGGACATCGATTGGGGTATTGGCGGCACACTCCTTCCAAACGCCTTCGTCAATACGATAACGAACAGTACCCTCAATCTCGTTACCAGCCGCATTACGGCGATAGAAAGTAACGGGTTTGATTTCGTCTATACGGATACGCTGGGGAACATTGCAGGAGAGTGATGTCGGCTTGGTACCTAAGGACATACTCTGCGAACCGCTATGGGTTTCGCCTGCCTGATCGGTCACATTAGCCACCACCTGGAATGTATAGAACATCGGACGGTCGCCAACTCCTTCCGGCAGAATCATCGGCATCTTCACGTCAAACGAACCATCGTCTTTCGTCACCGTCTCGCCCGAGAAAATATCATCCGAATCATTGTGAGTGCCCAGATAGCCACTGCCCCAGTACCATGAATAGCTCAACCACCAGTAGGCTATCTTACGACGCACCGTGTATTGCACTTTGGCTTCCTGCACGGGCACCCCTGCATAGCTCATGGCTTTACCCTGAATCGTCAGCGTGTCGCCGGCTTTATAAAGTTCTTTATATTCAGAGAATGAAAGTTCGAAGGTAGGACGCTTGTATTCCTCGACACGGAAACTTTCCGAAGCACCATTCAAACGCAATGTGAAATTACCGTTTCTCACGCCTGTAGGCAATGTAAACGAGGCTGAACACTTTCCGAAGCGGTCGGTGGTGAGCCGTTGCTCGGCTATGACCTTATAATTGGCATCGCGCAACTGAGCTGTCACTTCTTTACCTTCCACGGTGCTTAGTTCCGTATAATTCTCCCTGGCATAGATAATGGCTGCCATGTGGACGGTCTGTCCTGGACGGTAGATAGCCCTGTCTGTGTAAATGCGGGTGTACTCCTTGCGACTCTTGTCGTCGTTAAAGGAGTAGCCGGCACTGCCACTGGTACTCGGACAGGCTATGTCATCGTTCGTTGATACAAAGATATTATGCCAGCTGTTATTTTCAAAATGGTGACTGACTTCGCCTTTGGCATTCGTTGTCAGGTTCAGTTGATTCTTTTTATCATCAGATCTGGACGTGTATATTTTCACATTGGCTCCACTTACAGGCTGACCCGTTTCTGAATTGACTACGATGTAACGGACGGTACCACTGGAAGGACCAACAGCCATGAGTCTCAAATCAGTCACATTATAGAACACCCGATGAACGCCCGTGCCAGGGTCGGTGGAGAACTCCAGCACATAGACACCGTACGGAAGACCTATCAGCGGAATAGAATCGGAGAAATGGGTATATTCCTCGTAGAAAGGGAAGTCGCGCTTTTGGAATGCCTCTTTCACCTCAACGGCACCTGCCATTATTTTATCCAAGTCCTTCTGATAATTCAGACTATAGTCATGGTTACCTTTCAACTTGGTGCGATAGACCTTCATACTGAGTGAAGACAGATGGCGCAAGCCTGTCAGCTCTATCATCTGAGACTTCTGTGAAGGTTGTACTCGCGAAGGTATCTCGGCAATGAACTTGGAGGAAATCAGCAGACTCCTGCTATTCTTCAGTTGGGCTATTCTTTTCCAGTTACCCCACTTCTGTATAGCTTCATCCAAGTATGCCATCTTCTCTGCCGGTGTCGCTTTGGTATGACTGTCCATATAACTATAGCGTTCCAAAGCTATTTCGCCTGCCTCGTCAACATCACGATATTCCTGAATCAGCGAATCCAGGCGTGCTATATATTTGCTTCCCGCCAGTTTCTCTACACCTGACTTCGGTTCCTGCTTGAGTATTTCCAAAGCCGTCAGACAGGCAGCACGCCTGTTTCCTGCTTTCCGATAGTAGTCGTGCATCAACTGCCAGGCATCAAACTCCATACCGATGATATGCAGGATGTCATGTCCATAGATTTCACTGTCGTCGGCTGTTTCTACAAAAGGCACATACTGATCCGTCTTGGCTTTAGCCAAAGCCTTGGGCGACGCAAGCGCCGTTTGGCGATACTGAGCCAGCAGTTCTTCCCTGTTTTCTGAAAGCTGCGGATTATCGGCATAGACACGATAAAGGATAGTGGCATAAACCGCCTTCAGCACCACATCCTTAGCCTGCTGTTCTTGCTGCGCCAAGCGCTCCACGGCAGGAGCCAGCGAATCGGGGGCTATCTCTGCCTGCATCTTAGAACGATAGAGAGTTGCTTTCAACAACATTCCATAGTCCTTCCCCTTAGCGGCTTTCTGCTCAATAGCCGTCAGATGGGTAATCATGGTCTTAGGAAGATCTTTCTTTTCAGCTTCCTTTACTTTGTCCCACAACTCGTTGTAACTCTGTCCAAACATCCACATAGGCATGAATATTAACACTGCAATAATGGTTAGAACTTTCTGTCTCATATCGCATTCATTTTAAAGTTTACCAATATGCAAAGGTAAAAGAAATATACTTAACAACCAAGTCCTTTAACAGGATTTAGGGATTTATAGAAAGAGTTCGATGATACAGATAGGTCTGAGCGCCCCCACGGGCAGCCAAAAACAATATCATCGAGAGCCATAGCCCATGATTGCCCATCCAGCCCATCAGCCCCGTCACGCCTGCGAAGAAAATGCATGTTGCGATCATGGAAGACACCAGCATTCCGCGTGTTGCCGTAATGCCGATAAACACACCGTCCCATATGAATGCTGCCACACCGGCTAAGGGAATCAGATAAGCCCACCACACATACTCACGAGAGGCTTCCACCACGTGAGGCTCGTCTGTCAACAGGCGCAGGAAAGGCATCCCTCCCACCACATACGTCACAGTAAAGAGGACAACCATAGCTGCTCCCCACACAAACAGCCGACGGATAACTTCATGATAGGCAGTCATATTGCGGGCTCCCCAATACCGGCCTCCCAGTGCTTCACCGGCATTGGCAAAACCATCCAAAAAATAAGAAAAGAACAGGTAAAGCTGCATCAACATGGTATTGACCGCCAGAATGACGGCTCCCTGACGGGCTCCTGCTGAGGTAAAATAAAGATTGACTGATACCAGAAAGACCGTTCGGAGAAAGATGTCGCGATTGACGCGAAAGAAAGCAAGCCAATCGGCTAATTTTTCTTTGAGCAAGGATACTCTCCAACACAGCAGACGGCGATAATACCGATACCACAGGAGCATAGCCATCAGAAGTCCTGCATACTGCGCAATGACGGTACCCAGTGCCACCCCCTCAACCTTCATTCCCAACCCATAAACCAGCCAGAGTGAAGCGATGATATTCACTACATTCTGCATGATGGAAACAAACATGGGGATACGCGAATTCTGCATACCTACTAACCACCCGCTGAGGGAATAAACGCCTAATACTGCCGGAGCTCCCCATACCACTATATTAAAATAGGTGACTGCCAAACTGCGCACATCACTGGTAGGACCGATGAGCCAAAGCATCATTTCGCGCAACGGATATTGCAAGACGATAACGGAAAGGGAAATAACCGACGAGACTACCAACGAGCGCGACAATAAACTGACGACTCCCGCCATATCGCGCCTGCCACGGGCCTGCGCCGTCATCCCACTGGTTCCCATCCGAAGAAAACCAAACATCCAATACACCAAACTGAATATCATAGAACCTACGGCTACAGCTCCAATGTATGCAGCATCGCCCATGTGTCCGACTATCGCCGTATCTATCAGTCCCAAAAGGGGTACAGTGATGTTGGAAACGATAGATGGAAGGGCTATTTTAAGTATTTGTCGGTCTCTTTGATTCATTTTCTCTGCAAAAGTAATGCTTTTTTGAGAAATTTTACTATCTTTGCGACAAAATATAAACAATCGGACTTATGGAACTGAAAAACAAGAAGTCGGCATGGGCAGCACTTGCTACCATCGGAGTTACTGCCATTGCAGCAGGAACAACTGCTTTCGTCAAAATGCGCAAAAAGAGAGAAGAACTCAGAAAACTGGCTGAACAGCAGAGAGAACGGGAGAAAGAAACTTCATCATTAAAGCTTACTCCTGAACAGATGATGGTCTATAACGAGGGCATCAGGAAGTTTATCACGCTGAATAATCGCATCTTCGATTTGCGCCATTACCAGAAGGAGATGCAACCATTAATTCAGATGCTGGCTACGGGTAAAGCCACGGACGAAGACTTACTGACTGGTATTGAGGAGGTTGATTTGCTGGCTCATGATATCCGCCAGTTTGTCAACAAACAGTTGCCTTTCGTCAACACCTGCGTTGGCATTATCAGTCAGGGCGACACCTATCAGGATTTTGTACAAGGCCCTATCAATGGAAAGTTCGACAAGGAATTAGACAGAGAAGAGGACGGACACGACGTAGCCGACGGCACGCCCATCAAGCACGTACTGAAACTGGGCTACTTCTTCCCAGAGTCCACCATTGCTTCCTATCCTGTTAAATCCATTGTTACCGTATGATCAACAGAGAGTTATTAGCCCCCAAATCCATTGCAGTTATCGGGGGTTCCAACAATATCCACAAGCCAGGTGGAGCCATCGTACGCAACCTGTTGCAGGGTGGCTATGAAGGCACACTTCGCATTGTCAATCCTAAAGAAAACGAGGTACAGGGCATCAAGGTGTTCCATGATGCTCGTGAGTTACCTCCCACCGAACTGGCTGTGCTGGTCATTCCTGCCAAATTATGCCCTGACACGGTGGAACTGCTTGCACGTGACAAAGAAACCCGTGCCTTTATCATCATCTCTGCCGGCTTTGGCGAAGAGACCAAGGCGGGGGCTGAAATGGAACAGCGCATTCTCGACACATGCGAGCAATATGGGGCTGCACTGATAGGTCCTAACTGCATCGGATTGCTCAATCGCAACCATCATAGCGTCTTCACGCAACCTATTCCCAAGCTGCATCCGCAGGGTGTCGATTTTGTCAGCGGCTCCGGCGCCACTGCTGTCTTCATTCTGGAGAGTGCCGTCATCAAGGGACTCCAGTTTAACAGCGTTTGGTCCATCGGTAACGGGAAACAGATTGGCATCGAGGATGTATTGCAATATATGGACGAGCACTTCAATCCAGAAACCGACTCGTCCGTCAAACTACTTTATATTGAGAACATCTCCAATCCCGACAAACTGCTCTATCACGCATCGAGCCTCATCCGAAAGGGTTGTCGCATAGCCGCTATCAAAGCTGGTTCGAGCGAGAGTGGCAGCCGGGCGGCATCGAGCCATACGGGAGCCATCGCCTCCAGCGACTCTGCCGTAGAAGCCTTGTTCCGTAAAGCAGGCATCGTGCGTTGTCACAGCCGCGAGGAACTGACTACGGTGGGTTGTATCTTTACGCTTCCGCCTCTGACGGGTAAGCGGTTTGCCATCGTGACCCATGCGGGCGGACCAGGAGTAATGCTCACCGATGCGCTGTCGAAAGGCGGATTGGAAGTGCCCAAACTGGAAGGGGAAATCGCAGAGGAACTGAAGTCGAAGCTCTTCCCCGGCTCCAGTGTGGCTAATCCTATCGACATTCTGGCTACTGGTACTCCTGAACAACTGGGACTCACTATTGACTATTGTGAACAGAAGTTTGACAATATTGATGCCATTGCCGTTATCTATGGCACACCGGGACTCACCACGCTTTATCAGGCTTACGAGGTGCTGCACCAGAAGATACAGGAGTGCCGCAAACCTATCTTCCCCATCCTGCCCAGTCTGCATACGGCAGGCCCCGAGGTGGCTGAATTCCTGGCAAAGGGTCACGTCAATTTCTCCGACGAGGTGACGCTGGCTACGGCGCTGTCGCAGATTATGCGCACGCCCCAGCCCGCTCCCCCTGAGGTTCAACTCTATGGCATTGACATTCCCCGTCTGCACAAAACCATTATGAGCATCGACCAAAACGGCTATGTGCCTCCTCAGACGGTTCGCGAAATACTCACCTGTGCGGGCATCCCACTCGTTCCTGAGTTGGTGTCTGCCTCTAAAGACGAACTAATGGCTTTTGCCCAGAAGGTAGGTTATCCTGTAGTGGCTAAGGTGGTAGGCCCTGTGCATAAGAGCGATGTGGGTGGCGTGACACTGAACATACGCACCCCAGAGCACTTGGCACTGGAATTCGACAGAATGATGCAGATTGACGGAGCTACGAGCGTGATGGTGCAGAAGATGCTGAAGGGTACCGAACTCTTCATCGGAGCCAAATACGAGGAACGTTTCGGTCATGTGGTGCTCTGTGGCTTGGGCGGCATCTTTGTCGAGGTACTGAAGGACGTGCAGTCCGGTCTTGCTCCACTCAGCTATGGCGAGGCCTTCTCGATGATTCACTCCCTGCGCGGCTATAAAATCCTGCAAGGAACGCGAGGCCAGCAAGGCATCAACGAACAGAAATATGCCGAAATCATCGTGCGGCTCTCTACCCTCCTCCGCTTCGCCACCGAAATCAAGGAGATGGACATCAATCCCCTCCTGGCTGATGGCGACAACATCGTCGCCGTCGATGCCCGCATATTGATAGAGAAATAAAGAGGTAGCACGCGCCTGGTTTTTCCACTGCACTCCAGTAAAAATTGGAGTGCAGTGGATTTTTTTCGAGTGCGCTCCAATAATCATTACTACGGGAAACGGTGCTAATTAAGAAAAAATCTAAATAAATTTGGAAGTTTGCTTTCTTATTCGTACCTTTGCACGCCGAAAACCAACACAGGATAGTTTTTTAATAAAGGAAAAGAAAGAGAAATAAGGTATGAGATTATTGATGACAATGCTGACTGCCCTGCTGACGATAGCAGCCTACGGCCAGGATGCTCACGTGATGGGACACGTAAAAGACGAGAAAGGCGAAAACATGCGCTTCGTAACGGTGATGCTGAAAGGTACTGCCCTCGGCGGTATGACCGACGAGACAGGACACTACTTCCTGAAAGACCTGCCCAGAGGCGAACAGACGCTGGTATTCTCGAGTGTGGGCTACAATACGGAGGAGCGCAAGGTGGATCTGAAGCGCGACCAGATGCTGGAACTGAACGTGACCCTGACGGAGGAAACCTTCATGATGGACAACGTGGTGGTGACAGCCAATAAATATAAGACGAAACGCAAGGAAACAGCCAATATCGTGAACGTGATATCGCCCATGCTCTTTGAAGCGACGACGGCTCACTGCATGGCTGACGTGCTGAACTATCAGACGGGACTGCGCGTGGAGCAGACGTGTTCGAACTGCGGTGTGCCCTCGTTGCGCATCAACGGACTGGAGGGGCAGTATTCGCAGATTCTGATGGACTCGCGCCCTATCTTCTCGTCGCTGGCTTCGGTCTATGGACTGGAACAGGTGCCGGCAGGAATGGTGGACCGTGTGGAGATTATCCGCGGAGGCGGTTCGGCACTCTATGGGGCCAATGCCATAGCCGGTGTGGTGAATATCATCACGAAAGAGCCTACTCGCAACTTCGTGAATGTGAACCACAGCTCGTCGTATATGGAGAAAGGAGCCTACGACTTCAACACAGCCATCAATGCCTCCGTGGTGGCTGACAACAGGAAACTGGGGCTCTTCGTGTTTGCCGTACAGCGCAACCGCAAGCAGTACGACAGGGACGACGACGGTTTTTCAGAGATTCCGCTGTTGAACAGTACGACGGCAGGTTTCCGCAGTTTCTTCAAGACCTCAGACTATGGCAGACTGACGGCAGAATATCACCATGTCAAGGAATATCGCCGAGGCGGATGTGACATTGACCTGCCCCCTCACGAGACGGACTTGGCAGAGCAGTTGCGCCACAACATCGATGCCGGTTCGCTGCGATGGGACTGGTACAGCAATGAGCAGAAACACTTTGTGTCGCTCTATAGCAGTATTCAGAACACAGCGCGCGAGAGTTATTTCGGCACCAATAAGAATCCCAATGCCTACGGACGCACCAACGACGTAACCGTGGTGGCGGGCGGACAGTATCGCTATTCGTACCCCTTCACCTGAGGACTGGGCGGCGACATCAGCGTGGGTGCCGAATATACCTATAACCGTCTGCACGACAAGATGCTGGGTTATGGACGCGACATGCTGCAACAGGTGCGCATCGGTGGCGGTTACCTGCAGAACGAATGGAAGAACGAGCAATGGAGTATTCTGTTAGGAGCTCGATTGGAGAAACACAACCTGCTGAAGAATATGGTTTTCTCGCCACGTGCCAGTCTGCGCTACACGCCCATTCCCAACGTGATTTGCCGACTGTCGTATGCCAGCGGCTATCGCGCACCCCAAGCCTACGACGAAGACCTGCACGTGGGTGCTGTGGGCGGTGAGGTGTCGCTCATCACACTGGCTCCCGACCTGAAACCTGAATACAGTCACAGCCTTAGCGGAAGTGTGGACCTGTATAAGCGTTTTGGCGATTGGGATACCAATCTGACGCTGGAGGGGTTCTATACCCGTCTGAACGACGTGTTTGCACTGAAGGAGAACGGACACGACGAGAAGGGCAACCTGTTGCTGACGCGCGTGAACTCAAACGGTGCATACGTGGGCGGTGTGAATCTGGAAGCCAAGATAGGCTATCGCCGCATGCTGATGCTGCAGGGAGGCTATACTATTCAGCGCAGTCGCTATACAGAGGATTTTGCATGGAGCGAAGACGAGAGTATCAAGCCTCAGCGCCGCATGTTCCGCACCCCCGACCAGTATGGTTATTTCCTCGTGACCTACAACCCCACCCACCATCTGACCATCACCCTCGACGGCAAGGCAACGGGCAGTATGCTGGTGCAGCACTATGCAGGCTATGTGGAGAAGGACGAAGAGGTGAATACCGACCGATTCTTCGAAATGGGTATGAAACTGGCTTACGAATTCCATCTTTACAAGCACTACAGGCTGGAGTTGAGCTGTGGCGTGAAGAACATGTTCAACCAGTTTCAGCGCGACATAGACAAAGGCATGGATCGTGATGCCAGCTACATCTATGGTCCGGCTGTGCCCAGAACATGGTTTGCAGGCGTGAATCTGAAAATATAACAAAAAAACTGGGTTTTCTTTTTGTACTTTACTCATTTATTCGTATCTTTGCCCCAAATATAACTATTAATACTCGACAAAGATATGGACAACAAACGCTATGGTCACTTTGATGACCAACATCGTGAGTATGTGATTACCGACCCTAAGACCCCATGGCCCTGGATTAACTATCTGGGCAATGAGGACTTCTTCTCACTCATCTCCAATACGGCAGGTGGCTATTCGTTCTACAAAGATGCCAAGTTCCGCCGCATCACGCGCTATCGCTACAATAATGTGCCGATGGATAACGGCGGACGCTACTTCTACATCAACGACAATGGCTGCGTGTGGAATCCCGGATGGAAGCCCTGCAAGACGCCACTCGATTTCTACGAGTGCCGCCACGGTATGAGCTACACCCGCATCACAGGCTGCAAGAACGGTGTGGAAGCCAGTGTTCTCTTCTTCGTACCCCTGAAAACATTGGCAGAAGTACAGAAACTGACATTGAAGAACACAACCGGCGAAGTAAAGAAGCTGAAACTCTTCTCGTTTGAAGAGTGGTGCCTGTGGAACGCCGCTACGGATATGGAGAACTTCCAGCGTAACTTCTCGACTGGTGAGGTGGAGATTGAGGGTTCGACGATTTATCATAAGACAGAGTATCGCGAGCGTCGCAACCACTATGCCTTCTATCATGTGAACACGGAGATTCAGGGTTATGACACCGATCGCGAGACTTTCATCGGTCTGTATAATGAGTTTGCCAATCCCGATGCAGTCATGGAAGGCAAGCCACGCAACTCGCATGCCCACGGATGGAGCCCCATTGCCTCGCACTATATCGAGGTAGAGCTGAAACCAGGTGAGGAGAAGGACTTCATCTTCCTGTTGGGTTATGTAGAGAACGAGCAGGACAAGAAGTTTGTGGCACCTAAGGTCATCAACAAAGAGAAGGCTTACGCCATCATCGAGAAGCTGAATACTACCGAGAAGGTGGACAAGGCTTTTGCCGAATTGTGCCAGTACTGGGATGCCCTCCTTAATATATATAATGTACGCACGGGTAACGATAAGCTGGACCGCATGGTGAACATCTGGAACCAGTATCAGTGCATGGTGACATTCAATTTCTCACGCTCTGCCTCTTTCTTCGAGAGTGGTATCGGACGCGGCATGGGCTTCCGCGACTCCAACCAGGACTTGGTAGGTTTCGTGCATCAGATTCCAAGTCGCGCACGCCAGCGTATCATTGATATTGCTTCCACCCAATTCCCTGACGGAGGATGCTACCACCAGTATCAGCCGCTGACCAAACGCGGTAACAACGATATCGGTGGCGGTTTCAATGACGACCCCTGTTGGCTCATCTTCGGAACAGTGGCTTATATTAAAGAGACGGGCGATTTCTCCATTCTTGACGAGATGGTGCCTTTCGACAATCAGCCGGGTTCCGAGGTAACCCTGTTTGAACACCTGAAGGTGTCGATGAACCACGTCATCGAGAACCTGGGTCCACACAAGTTGCCACTCATCGGACGTGCCGACTGGAACGACTGTCTGAACCTGAACTGCTTCTCATGGGATCCTAACGAGAGTTTCCAGACAACAGAAAACAAGAGCGAGGGCTCGAAGGCCGAATCGCTGATGATTGCAGGTCTCTTCGTGGTAACTGCGAAACAGTATGTAGAACTTTGCAATAGAATTGCCAAGCACGATGAGGCTGAACGCATGCAAAAGGCTATCGACGCAATGATTGCAGCAGTAAAGAAAGACGGATGGGACGGCGAATGGTATCTGCGTGCCTACGACTTCTTCGGCAATAAGATTGGTTCGCATGAGTGCGAAGAGGCCAAGATTTTCATTGAGAGTCAAGGCTGGTGCACAATGGCAGAAATTGGTGCCGATGAGGGTATGGTAGGCAAGAGTCTCGACTCGTGCAAGAAATACTTGGAATGCGAACACGGTATGGTGCTCAACAATCCCGCCTTCACCAAGTACATCTACGAATATGGTGAGATTTCCAGCTATCCAGAGGGCTACAAGGAAAATGCAGGTATCTTCTGCCACAACAATCCTTGGGTCATCATTGGCGAGGCTATAGCTGGACGCGGTAACGACGCTTGGGCACACTATGCCAAGATTCTGCCTAGCTATGTGGAAGAGAAATACCAGACACTGCACAAGGTGGAGCCATACGTCAACTGTCAGATGGTGGCTGGTAAGGATGCAGCCCGTCCTGGCGAGGGTAAGAATTCATGGCTCACGGGTACTGCTGCATGGATGTGGCTCACCGTTTCGCAATACATTCTGGGTGTTAAACCTCAGTATGACGGTTTGCAGATAGACCCCTGTCTGCCCACGACAGCCAAGGAATACACTATTCAGCGTAAGTTCCGCGATGCAGAATACACCATCACCATCAAGAACCCAGAGGGCAAGGAGCATGGCGTAAGCCAAATCGTGCTCGATGGTTCAGCCATCGAAGGTAACACCATCCCCTACTCCGCTGGTAAACACACGGTTGAGGTGATTATGTAAGGAATCCCTGATGCTTTAGAGTCTTAAGAAGGACAGCGGACATCGCTTCGTTGTCCTTCTTGGTATAACGGATATCCGTGAAAATCTGTGCTAATGTCTCCTTCTGATTGATTTCACAGAAATGGCGATTCTCCTCCAGTTCCTCTTTATATTTATAATAGGTATCAATCATCTGAGGCGAATAGTCCTGATACGTCTCGTTATGGACGAAACTTTCCAAGGGCAGACGGTCGGAAAGTGCAGGCTCTTCAGCAGGCCACCCTACCGTCAGTGTAGCCACAGGCATCACCAACTGAGGCAGTTGGAGCGTATCAATAATCATCTGGGGCATATAGACGGTCGTACCTAAATAACAATAGCCCAGGCCCTCTTCGTCCATCAAGTTGCAAAGCGTCTGGGTGTAGAGCAATGCGTCGATACTGGCATTGATAAAAGACAGGAAATTATTATATCCTGGTTCTGCCTTTCTGTTACGTGCCCATACCGATGTGCGATTGAAGTCGGCACAAATAGTCAACACCACAGGAGCCTGCGTCACCATCGGTTGATTAAAATGAGCAGGAGCCAACTCCTTCTTCTTCTCTTCTGAGCGTGTGACCACTACACTGTAAAGTTGCAAATTACCCATCGTCTGAGTACGACTTGCCTCAGTCATAAGGCGATTCAAGAGCTCTTGGCTCACTTCCCGATTGCTATATTTGCGAATTGTTCGCCGAGTTGTCAGATTTTTCATGGTGCGAAGATACTAAGAATTTCCCAAAACAGAAAACTATTTGAGTTTTTTTATAATAAAAGTGTTCCCAAATATCAAACTTATTTGTATCTTTGCAAACAAAACGCGAAAATATGGAAAGTAACAACAAGAAAGAATCAACACAAAACCAACGCCCTGAAGTGGTGGAGGTACGCCCACAGGTATTGGAGTGCGACGTAGTACGTTTCCAGAACAACAAGGAGAAATGGGTTGCCTTTATCGGATTACTGGATGGTTATCCCTACGAAATCTTTACAGGTTTGCAGGATGATGAAGAGGGTATCGTATTGCCCAAAACAGTAACGAAGGGAAAGATTATCAAACAGGTGAACGAAGACGGAACAAAGCGCTACGACTTCCAGTTTGAGAACAAGCGTGGCTATAAAACGACGGTGGAAGGCCTTTCCGAGAAGTTTAATCCTGAATACTGGAACTATGCCAAGCTGATTTCCGGCGTTCTGCGCTATCGCATGCCTTTGGAACATGTGATTCGTCTGGTTGGCTCCCTGTCGCTCAAAGACGAAAGCATCAATACCTGGAAGGTGGGTGTAGAGCGTGCACTGAAGAAGTACGTTCCTGGAAACACAGATGATGAAGAGGAAGTGAATAATGAGAGTTGAGAGTTGAAAGTTGAGAATTGAGAGTTGAAAGTTGAAAGTTGAGAGTTCATATATTGTACTGAAAGAGGTGCGGTTCCATGCTTTTCATGGGGTCATGCCGCAAGAAAGGAAGGTGGGGGCCGACTTCCTGCTTTCGCTCCGCTTAGGTTACGACATTTCCAAAGCGATGCAAACCGACGATGTTGCCGATACCCTCAACTATGCCGAAGTCTATCAACTCGCCAAACAGGAAATGGAGCAACCCTCTGCCCTGTTGGAACACGTGGCAGGCCGCATCGCACAAACGCTAATGCAGCATTTCCCTGCCGTTAAGAGTATTGACCTCACGCTGACAAAACAGAATCCCCCTATGGGAGCCGACTGTCAGGGAGCTGGTGTGGAATTACATTTAATAAATGATAAAACTGACAGATAAGTAGCTGTTTTTGCAGGAAATTAGTTAATTTTGCACCCTTGAAAACAAGAAATATGAAGAATAGAATCATTCTACTGTTATGGATAACCATTGGATTTGCAGCTATTGCTTCTGCTGCAAACAAGAAATTCACGCTGGTTATCGATGCCGGACATGGTGGACATGATGCAGGAGCCAAGGGTGCTTTTTCGATGGAAAAGAATATCAATCTGAATGTAGCACTTGCCTTTGGCCGTTATGTAGAGAGCAACTGTCCCGATGTAAAAGTCATCTATACACGCAAGAAGGACGTATTCATCCCTCTGCACACCCGTGCCGATATTGCCAATCGCAACAAAGCCGACCTGTTTATCTCCATCCACACCAATGCGGTGCCGCGAGCCAAGACTGTAAGAGGCTTGGAGACCTACACCTTAGGTATGCACCGTGCCGGCACCAATCTGGAAGTGGCAAAACGCGAGAACTCCGTTATTCTCATCGAGAAAGACTATAAACAACGGTATGAAGGCTTCGACCCCAATTCCAGCGAGAGCTATATTATGTTCGAGTTCATGCAGGACAAGAATATGGCACAGAGCGTAGAACTGGCTCGTTTCGTACAGAAGCGTGCCTGTGCCTCGGCTAACCGCCAGAACAAGGGTGTGAAGCAGGCTGGTTTCCTGGTACTGCGCGAAACCTCAATGCCCAGTTGTCTGATAGAGTTAGGATTTATCACTACACGCGACGAGGAGGAATACCTGAACAGTTCCAATGGTATTGACCGCTTGGGATATGGCATCTATCAGGCATTTCTTGACTATAAGCGCAAGTATGACGGTAATATCACCGTGCCCTATCAGGCAGAACAAAAACAGGAAGTCAACATTCCTACGATAGTGCCTCAGGAAGAGAAAAAGAAAAAGGAAGATAAAAAGGAAGAAGAGAAGAAGGAAGACAAGATTGACATTCCTGTCCAGACACAACCTGAGCCTGCTATCCCTGAGGCTGTAGCCGAAACAGAAGTAGTCAAGGAAGCGAAAGACTCAACCCTCATCTTCAAGGTACAGATTGTAGCCAGCTCGTCAAAAAAGAAATTCAGCAAGAAGCAACTGAACGGACAACCAGCAGCCAAGTATTACGAAGAAGGCGGATTCTATAAATATACGGTAGGCGAAAGTGCCGACTACGATGAAATCGTGAAGGTGCGCGAAGCTTTGGTAGGCAATTTCCCTGAAGCCTTTATCATTGCCTTCCGCGGCAACCAGAAAGTTGACATACGAACAGCCATCCGCGAATTCAGAGCTAACAAAAACAAACAATAGATTACAGATATGAAGTTCTTTACGAAAGAAGTACAGATAGCTTGTGTGGCCATCGTGGCGCTGGTAGTGCTCTACTTTGGTCTTAACTTCCTCAAGGGCTTGAACCTTTTCTCCAATTCCAATGCCTATTACCTGCAATTTGAAGATGCCAGCGGTCTCTCCGTGTCATCGCCTGTATATGCCAACGGCTATAAGGTGGGTGTAGTGGAAGAGGTGAAATACGACTATATGCAACCCAAGAAGATTGTTGCCAGAGTAGCCCTCGACAAGCAGATGCGCATCCCCATCGGTTCGCAGGCAGAAATTTCCAGCGATCTGCTGGGTAATCTGAAAATCAATCTGGTGCTGACGGATAACCCTTTGCAGTTTATTGCTGCAGGCGACACCATTCTGGGACACGCCGAAAAGGGTATGATGGGCAAGGTGGCAGAAATGGTGCCTGCCATAGAAGCGATGATGCCTAAACTCGACTCCATCCTGACCAGTCTGAATACACTGTTGGCCGACCCTGCTCTTGCCAACACCCTGCACAACGTAGAAGGAATGACAGCCAATCTCAACCAAACCAGTGCCGACCTGCGCCTTCTGTCAGCCAGTTTGGGGCGCAACGTGCCATCAATGATGGTGAAAGCCGACAGCGTATTGGGCAACACCCAGCAGCTCACGACCAATCTGGCAGCTATCGACGTAGCCGCTATGACTGCCAAAGTCAATCAGACACTGGCTAACGTCGAGGAGATGACCAAAAAGCTCAATAGCAATGAGGGCACCCTGGGACTCCTGATGCGCGATGCCACCCTCTATAACAATCTGAGCAATACCGCAGCGGATGCCGACTCCCTTCTGAAGGATCTCAAAAAGCATCCAAAACGCTATGTTCACTTCTCAGTTTTCGGCAAAAAGGATAAATAAAAATTATCCCCAATTTTTATTTTGTCTAAATAAAGAGGGTTTGTACAATTAACTTCCACTCGAAGGGTTGAAAGTCTTTAAAATTAGTGCCTTCCGCTATTTTACGACACACATAACCGCACACTCTATATAGGGTGTGCGGTTATGCATAAACAACTGAAAAACAGAAACTTGTAAATATAAAAGAGGAAACTTTCCTTCCTCGTGTAAAGAATTTCCTAAACGCCCATAAATAAACGAGTTACGCACTATTGATTAAAAATTGTGAATTAGGGGGGATTTGCATATATCAAAAAAAAGTGCGAACTTTGCACTTGAAAACGAAAACTATATTCTTTAACAAGATTAGTTGAAATAGTAACAAATAAAGTAAACGCCGCATGGAAAAAACTCCAAAGGCGCTTTGGGGCGACTGCCTTCACCTGATTAGGGAGAACGTCACAGAGCAGCAATATAAAACCTGGTTCGCGCCCATCGTATTCGAAACATACGATGAGGAAAGCCGAACACTCCTCATACAAGTACCAAGCCGGTATGTGTATGAGTATCTGGAGCAATACTATGTGGCTCTGCTGGGCAAGGTGCTGACGCGTTGCTTTGGCAAGAACATCCAACTGAAATATCGTATTGTAGTCGATAAGACGCACAAACTGACGGTCGAGGAAGAAGGCAGTGAGCCCGTGAACATCGAACAGCGTCAGGCTACCACCCGTGGTAACAAGGCTCCGACGCAGTTGGACGCTGCCCTGCCCCAGGATTTAAATCCCCAGTTGGATATCCACAAGACTTTCCAGACCTTCATCGAGGGCGACAGCAACAAGCTGCCTCGCACAGTAGGTCTCTCGATAGCAGAACATCCAGGACGTTCTACGTTCAATCCGTTCTTTGTGTTTGGTCCTTCTGGCTGTGGTAAAACGCACCTGATCAATGCCATCGGTGTGAAGTGTAAAGAGATGTACCCGCACAAGCGCGTACTATATGTATCAGCACGCCTGTTCCAAGTACAGTACACGGATGCCGTTCGCCAGAATACGGTCAATGACTTCATCCAGTTCTACCAAACCATCGATGTACTGATTGTTGATGATGTGCAGGAGTGGGCTAATGCCACCAAGACACTGGACACCTTCTTCCACATCTTCGACCATCTGTTCCGCTTGGGCAAGCAGATCATACTGGCTTCCGACCGCCCACCAGTTGACCTCATGGGTGTGAAGGACCGCTTGCTGACGCGTTTCTCCTGTGGACTGATTGCCGAGTTGGAGAAGCCCAATGTGCAACTGTGCATCGACATTCTGCACGCTAAGTGCAAGCGCGACGGTTTGCAGATTCCTGAGGATGTCATCCAGTTCATTGCCGAGTCAGCCAATGGTTCGGTTCGCGACTTGGAAGGTGTGGTCAATTCGCTGATGGCATACTCGATTGTTTACAACAGCGGCATTGACATGCATTTGGCTGAGCGCATCATCAAGCGCGCCGTGAAGGTAGATAACAAGCCGCTGACCATCGACGATATTCTGGAGAAGGTTTGCAACCACTACAACGTAACGCCTCAGAATGTGTTCAGCAAGTCACGTAAGCGCGACTACGTCATCGTTCGTCAGGTTTCCATGTATCTGGCTCAGAAGTACACCAAGATGCCTGCATCGCGCATCGGACAGCTCATTGGCGGGCGCGACCACTCAACGGTGATTCACAGTTGTTCTACCGTCGAGCAGCGTCTGAAGGTCGATAAAGCCTTCAATGCCGAACTGAGCAGTATAGAGAATTCTTTCAAATTAAAACAATAGTGAATAGTAATTGGTGAAAAAAGGACAGCGTGATGCTGTCCTTTTCTTCTTTTTTATCGGATGATGATGCCGCCGTTGGGCTGTATCACCACTTTCGCTTCGCCTTTCGTATTGACTTTCAGTTGCTGCTCGATGGCATATCCCTCAGCATTATCAGTATAGTAACTGACGGTCTGCCCTGCAAACATCGGCAACTGGAGGGTGAGTTTCTTGGCATCCTTCTCGGCATTCAAGCCCGCAATATACCATTTGTCAGCATGACGACGCGCCAATACCACATATTTGCCTGGATAGCCGTCGATATAGCGTGTCTCGTCCCAAGTGGTGGGCAGCGACTTCAGCAGTTCCAGCTCCACCTGAGGCAGCTCCGCGAGGTTGTTGGGCTGAACAGCCATACACTGTACGGAGGTCTGAACGGTGATAGCACTGGCTATCTCAAACATATCCGTCGTCATACGCGGATGCCGGCTCTTATTGTCCTTGCTCATAAAGCGGTTCATCATCGTACCGCCCCAATCCATCGAGGCTACTGCATTACGACAGAAAGGATGCAGCGTCAGATCGAAAGCCTCACGCCTGGCTGCTCCTGGGTCGAAGAATACATTTTCGGATGCCAACACGGCTTCGCTGGCTACATAGTTGGGGAACAGGCGCTCCCATCCGCGAGGCAGCGTACATCCGTGGAAGATACATTGCAATCCATAGCGGTTGGCATCGCTGAGAATATCCTCATAGAGCGCCAGCGTATGCTGTTTGTCACCTCCGAAGAAGTCCACCTTGATACCCTTCACGCCAATGCTCTTCATCCAAGCCATCTCCCGATTACGCGCCAAACTGGAGTTCATACAGTTGAACGGACCCTGAGGGGCATCGTTGGCATAACCGTTCGAATTATACCACAACAGCAGGCTCACACCCTTTGACTGGGCATATTTGGAAAGTTCGGCAATGCGCTCGCGACCGATATTGGTATCCCACCAGGCATCCACCAGACAATACTCATAGCCCATCTTGGCAGCCAAGTCGATGAAGGTTACTTGGTCGTTGTAATTACAACTCTCGTCCTGCCAAATCAGCCAACTCCAAGTGTAGCGTCCTGGTTTGTAGCTCTGCGAAGCCTCGTAAAGCGGCTCCAAAGGGTCGAACGGGATAGTCGTTTCAACGATAGGTTTCAGGTCGCGACCGATAGTGATCGTGCGCCAAGGAGTGCTGCCTGGCAAGGCGATAGCCGGTTTGGTCGTGCCGAAGCCATTACTTTCACCTTCCATGGGGTAATCTATCTCGTAGCCGTCCTCATCGTCATAATCGCTCAGGCGCGAGCCTACATATTTTGAAGTCACCCCCGTTTCGCTAATCAGCACCCAACCTTTGTTGCCCACATGGAAAAGGGCTGGGAAGGTGTAGCCGTGACCGTATTGCGACTTGCGATTCATCGGTGCATCATTTGAGAATACCTCTTCGTAACTGGGTTTCGTACGAGCAAAACCAATCATCGGGTCGCTCTGAGGCGTGATGAAGGTTGTGGTTTCGTCAGGCAGACGGAAAGCCGTTTCCTCCTCTTTTATAATAATACTTTGTGGCGCGTCAGCCTTCTCCCTGAGAATCGTGTAGTTGAAGGCCACGTCATGATTAGCCACTAGAAACGTTACCACCATCTGGTTGTTCCGTTCATTCGCCAAAGTCACGTCGAGCCGATGAGCCTTGAAATCCACATGCGACGTTTTGGTACGCGAAATATCGTAGTGTTTCTCCACCACGCTCTCTTCGCTTTTCACCACACTCAGATGTTTGGTGTAATCGCCAATACTCGTCTCCACGCCGAGTCGCGACGCCTTCACCATCTCCACCCCGTCATACTCGACGCCATAGGTCGCCTTACCGTTCTCCACCTTCACCGTCACCACCATTTTGCCGTCGGGCGAAGTCACTTGTTTCGTCTGTGCCATCATACCCAGAGCGCACAGCACCATTAGTAATAATAATTTAGTTCTCATTTGTAATCCATTTAGTTGATTCATTCTTTCTGTCTGCAAATATAATGAAAAACTTCCAATTTTCCTACCGTTTCCATGAGATAGTTTAGATTTTTAAAATAGCCCTACTAAATCAGTTAGCAGGGCTATGTATTGTTTAAAAGGCCAAAAGACCTGAGGATTTACAACAGGTTATCTTTCTCGATATCCTTGAAATATTTGTAGGTGGCTACCTTCAGTTCATCGGTGGCAGGCTCATCGGCAACAATGATGCCATGCTGGTGCATCTGAAGGGCAGAGATGGTCCACTCGTGGGTAACGGCTCCCTCAACGGCTGCTTTCAGCGCACGAGCCTTATGGTGGCCATTTACCAGAATCATAACCTCGCGAGCATCCATCACTGTGCCTACTCCAACGGTCAGAGCGAGCTTGGGCACCTTGTTGACATCGTTGTCAAAGAAACGCGAGTTGGCAATGATGGTATCGGTGGTGAGCGTCTTTACACGGGTGCGAGAGGTAAGGCTGGAATAAGGCTCGTTGAAAGCGATATGACCGTCAGGACCGATACCTCCGATGAAGAGGTCGATGCCTCCTGCCTCCTGAATCATCTCCTCATAATGGGCACACTCGGCTGCCAAGTCTTTGGCATTACCGTTCAGGATATGAATATTCTCTTTAGGACAGTCGATATGGTCGAACAGATTGCGAGCCATGAAAGAGTGGTAGCTCTCAGGGTGGTCTTCAGGAAGATTGACATATTCATCCATATTGAATGTCAGTACATTCTTGAACGATACGCGACCTTCCTTGTTGGCCTTTACAAGACAGGCGTACATTCCTTCAGGCGACGAACCTGTAGGCAAACCCAATACAAACGGTTTCTCTTTGGTTGGCTGGAAAGCATTGATGCGTTCAATCACGTGTTCTGCAGCCCATTGCGACATCTTCTGATAGTCGGTTTCGATTATTACTCTCATAAGTTTAAAATGTTAAGTTGTGTCTGTTTCGGCTGCAAAGATAACAATTTATTTAGAAAATTGTTCGGATTAACTAAAAAAATTGTATCTTTGCACCTAATATTAATTAGGTATGAAAGAATTTGTGATTTCCGAGGTCAAAGCCGAGACCGCCGTACTGGTGGGATTGATTACCCAACAGCAGGATGAGGCTAAGACAATGGAGTATCTTGATGAGTTGGAGTTTTTGGCCGACACGGCTGGTGCTGTAACGGTGAAGCGATTCACGCAGAAAGTGCAGGGACCGAGTCAGGTGACGTATGTCGGCAAGGGTAAACTCGAAGAGATTAAAAGATATATCATGGAGCAGGAGGATCTGGATGAGCCTGTGGGTATGGTGATTTTCGATGACGAACTCACAGCCAAACAGATTCGCAATATCGAGGCAGAACTGAAGGTGAAGATTCTGGATCGCACCTCGCTCATCCTCGACATCTTTGCCATGCGCGCCCAGACTGCTGAAGCCAAGACACAGGTGGAACTGGCCCAGTATCGCTATATGTTGCCCCGTCTGCAACGTTTGTGGACCCACTTGGAACGTCAGGGCGGCGGTTCAGGAAGTGGTGGCGGAAAGGGCTCCGTAGGACTTCGCGGACCTGGTGAAACTCAGTTGGAGATGGACCGTCGTATCATACTGCATCGCATCACCCTGCTGAAAGAACGCTTGGTGGAAATCGACAAGCAGAAGACGACCCAGAGGAAGAATCGCGGCAGACTGATTCGTGTGGCCTTGGTGGGCTATACCAATGTAGGAAAATCAACGATGATGAATCTGCTGAGCAAGAGTGATGTGTTTGCTGAAAACAAGCTCTTTGCCACACTGGACACGACTGTGCGCAAAATGGTAATTGACAATCTGCCGTTCCTGCTGGCTGATACGGTTGGTTTCATCCGCAAACTGCCTACCGACTTGGTGGATTCATTCAAATCGACACTGGATGAGGTGCGTGAGGCCGACCTGCTGGTGCATGTGGTGGATATTTCGCACCCTGACTTCGAAGAACAGATTAACGTGGTAGAGAAGACGCTGGCAGACTTGGGTTGTGCCGACAAGCCTTCGATGCTGGTATTCAACAAGATAGATGCCTACACATGGACGCCACAGGACGAGGACGACCTGACACCGCCAACGAAGGAGAATATTTCGCTGGAGGACTTGAAGCGTACGTGGATGGCAAAAGTAAATGAGAAATTAGAAATTAGAAATGAGAAATGGACGCCAATCGCTCCACTCTTCATCTCTGCCAAGAAGAAGGAGAATATTGACGAACTGCGCGAAGTGCTCTACAAGAAAGTACGCGAACTGCATGTTCAGAAATATCCCTACAACGATTTCCTTTACGACGTAGTTGAAGAATAACTTACTTACACGAAATACTTATGAGAGATTACAGACAACTGACACAAGATGAAATTGAGGTGCTCGAGCGTAATAGCTGTTGGGCAGAAGACTGGAGCAGGGTGCTGGTAGCCGAGAACTTCCGTCCCTATGGATTCCACCGTGTATTGTTCTATGGCGATATACGTTTGGGCTCATTCGACAAGCAGGTTGAAGTGACGAAAGGCTTTACCAAACACGCAGGCATCAACGATGCGACCTTGCGCAATGTCACGGTGGGCAACGACTGTCTGATTGAGAAAGTCGGCAATTTCATTAACAACTATAACATCGGCGACGACTGTTACATCTCTAACATATCGACAATGGAGACAACGGAGGGTGCCACCTATGGCGAAGGGCACTTGGTGAGCGTGCTCAACGAAATGGGCGATGGCAATGTCATTCTGTTCCACGATCTGAACTCGCAGTTGGCAGCCTTCATGGTGAAACACTTCAAGGACAAAGCCCTGCGCGATAATATCACCCGACTGGTGAATGAAGAGATACGCTTCACACAGCCGGAACGCGGCACGATAGGCAATAGTGTGAAGATTATCAACACCAAGGAGATTACCAATACCGTCGTTAAGGACGATTGCGAAATCAACGGTGCTGCCCGTCTGAGCGACTGCACCATCCTGTCGTCGAAAGATGCATCAGTATATATCGGCACAGGTGTCATCTGCGAAAACTCTATCATTTCCAATGGCTGTTCCATCACCAACTCGGTGAAGATGCAGGAGTGCTTTGTGGGTGAGGCCTGCCAGATTACCAATGGTTTCACGGCTGAAGCCAGTGTCTTCTTTGCCAATTCGTATATGGCAAACGGCGAAGCCTGTGCAGCCTTCTGCGGTCCCTTCTCGGCATCGCACCACAAGTCGAGTTTGCTGATTGGTGGCGAGTTTTCGTTCTACAATGCAGGTTCGAACACCAACTTCTCGAACCATGCCTATAAGATGGGACCTATGCACTATGGAACTTTGGAGCGTGGCTCAAAGACGGCTTCAGGTGCCTACGTGCTGATGCCTGCCAAGATAGGTGCATTCTCCGTCTGCTTCGGCAAACTGATGAACCACCCCGACATGCGTTGTCTGCCCTTTGCATACTTGTTGGCATACGGCGAAACGATGTATATCGTACCAGGCCGAAACATCACCACCGTCGGACTCTATCGAGACATCAAGAAATGGCCTAAGCGCGACCGTCGTGCCCCATCCAGCCGTAAGAGCATCATCAACTTCGACTGGCTCTCGCCATTCACCGTAGGCGAAATCGTACAGGGCAAGAAGATTCTGGAGAACCTGCGCTTGGCTGGTGGTAAGAATGTGTCGAGCTATAATTTCCAGGAATACATCATCAACGCTTCATCGTTGAAGAAAGGTATTAAATACTATGACATAGCCCTGCGCATCTACATGGGTGCCGTCCTGAAGCGTGCCATCAAGGGCGGCTTCTTAGGCAAGCCGACCTCAACCATCGGCGAGGGCGACTGGTTAGACCTCAGTGGCTTACTATTGCCTGCCACAGAGGAACAGCGCCTGATTGACGATATCAAGAACGGCAACATTGAGAGTGTGAAGGATATTCTGAATCGCTTTAAGGATATTGACTCGCATTATCGCGAATACCAATGGACATGGACCTACCGCATGATTCTTGACTACTACGGATTGGAGGAGTTGACCGAACAGGCCATGCAGCGCATCCGCGAGGACTATGTGCGTGCACGTCGTGCCTGGATTGCCGAAATCCGCAAGGATGCCGAGAAGGAATTTGCGATGGGTGATGTGGAGCAGGAAGTATTCGATGACTTTATATCGAAATTAGATCACGAAATAGATTATGAAGATTAAATTTTTAATGACTGCCTGCCTGTTGGCATTGGGAATGTCAATGCAGGCTAAAGACTACCAGTACAAAACGGTAGAGGGCGACCTGACGAAGGCTCGCATCTACACACTAGACAATGGATTGAAGGTGTATCTGAGTGTAAACAAAGAGAAACCACGTATTCAGACTTTCATAGCCGTTCGCACAGGTTCGAAGAACGATCCTGCCGAGACAACAGGTTTGGCTCACTATCTGGAGCACCTGATGTTCAAGGGCACCAAACAGTTTGGTACAAGTAACCCTGAGGCTGAGGCTCCCTATCTGGAAGAGATTACTCAGCGTTATGAGGCTTACCGCAAACTGACCGACCCAGAGGCTCGTAAGAAGGCTTATCACGAGATTGACAGTATTTCGCAACTGGCAGCCCAGTACAACATCCCCAATGAGTACGACAAGCTGATGGCGACTATCGGTGCTCAGGGCACCAACGCCTACACGTCGAACGATGTGACTTGCTATACAGAGGACATTCCCTCGAACGAGATTGAGAACTGGGCAAAGATACAATCCGACCGTTTCCAGAATATGGTAATTCGCGGTTTCCACACCGAGCTGGAGGCTGTGTATGAGGAATATAATATCGGTCTTTCTTCCGATTCGCGCAAGCTTTTCGCTACTAGCAACAAGATGCTATGGCCCAATCATCCTTACGGCACACAGACCACCATCGGAACACAGGAACACCTGAAGAACCCTTCGATTGTGAATATCAAGAACTACTTCAACAAGTGGTACGTTCCTAATAATGTGGCTATCTGTATGGCTGGCGATCTTGATTTCGACAAGACGATAGCTATCATCGACCAATATTTTGCCGACTGGAAGCCAGGTAAGGATGTTGCTCAGCCTACTTTTGCGCCCCTGCCTCCACTCACATCTCCAAAGGATACGACCATCGTCGGACAGGAAGCAGAACAGATTTGGATGGGTTGGCGTGCTAAGCAGGCTAATACCCTGCAGGCCGATACGCTGGAACTGATGGAGGATGTGCTGAGTAACGGACGCGCCGGACTCTTCGACCTCGACTTGAATCAGCAGATGAAGGTGCAGCGTGCTTCTGCAGGTTCTGACCTGATGCACGATCATGGCGGTTTCCTGTTGATGGGTACTCCCAAGCAGGGACAGAGCCTTGACGAGGTGAAAGCCTTGATGTTGGGCGAGATTGACAAACTGAAAAAGGGCGACTTCCCTGACAACCTGCTGCCCAGCATTATCAATAACAAGAAGCGCAGTTTCTACATGCAGTTGGAGAATAACCGCAGTCGCGCCGATATGTTTGTGGATGCATTCATCAACGAGATTGACTGGAAGCAGCAGGTAGGCAAGATTGACCGTATCTCGAAGATTACCAAAAAGGAGATTGTTGACTTTGCCAACCGTTTCTTTACCGATGGTTATATCGTGGTGTATAAAAAACAAGGTATCGACTCCTTGCAGAAGAAGATTGACAAGCCTGCCATCACACCTATCCCTGCCAATCGCGATAAGGTGAGCCAGTTCGTCAAAGACATCCAGAACAGCAAGGTGGAGCCTATCCAGCCTAAGTTCGTGGACTTCAAAAAAGACCTGACCTTCGCCGAGACGAAGAGCAAACTGCCCCTACTCTATGTGCAGAACAAGGAAAACGGACTTTTTGAACTTGAATTCCACTATGAGTTCGGACGCGAGGCAGACAACCGTTATGGTGTGGCAAAAGACTATATGAACTATCTGGGAACTGAACTGATGACCAATGCAGAACTCAAGCAGAAGTTCTATGAACTGGCTTGCGACTACTATCTTTCTGAGGGTAACGACAATATCAGCGTCATGCTATTTGGTCTCAGCGAGAATATGGTACCTGCCATTAAGTTGTTCGAAGACTTGGCACAAAACGCCAAAGTCGATAAGGCTGCCTACGAGCAGATGGTGGCCAAAACACTGAAACAGCGTGCCGATGCCAAGAAAGACCAGCGTCGCTATTTCAACACGCTGTACCGTTATGGCGTGTACGGAAAGCGTAATGCTTTAACAGACATCATGAGTGAGCAGCAACTGAAGGAAACCGACCCACAGGTACTGGTTGACCTGTTGAAGAATCTGCAGACCTACAAGCACGACATTAACTACTATGGTCCGATGTCGGTTGATGAGGTTTCTGACATCATCAGCAAGTATCACAAGACACCGAAAAAGTTGAAGGATGTACCTGAGAACAAACCCTACGTACGCGAATTGGCAACCAAGAACGAAGTGTGGATAGCGCCCTACGATGCCAAGAATATCTACATGCGTATGTATCATAATGAGGGACGCGACTGGAATCCTGACGAGACGGCTACCATATCAGTCTTCAACGAATACTTCGGCGGTGGTATGAACGGTGTCGTATTCCAGGAGTTACGTGAAGCCCGCGGTTTGGCTTACAATGCTAAAGCATGGTACAACCGTCCAGACGTGAAGGGTGAGAAGGAGAGCTACTATACCCACATCATCACTCAGAACGACAAGATGATAGACTGTGTGAAGGAGTTCCACAACATTCTGAACCAGTTCCCTGCCAGCGAGAATGCCTTCAATATTGCCAAGGAAGGCCTCATCAAGCAGCTCGCCTCTCAGCGCACTACCAAGATGAGTATCATCAACCATTGGTATAGCATGCAGAAATTAGGGCTCGACTATAGTCTGAACGAGAAAATCTATCGTGACCTGCAGAAGGTGACGCTCCAAGATATTGTGAATTTCGAGAAGGCGAATATGGCCAACAAGCCTTACCGCTATATTATCTTAGGCGATGAGAAAGAGCTCGACATGGAGTCGTTGGAGAAGATTGGTCCTATCCGCCGACTGACTACGGAAGAAGTATTTGGATATTAATAACACTATAAAAATTTAAGACTATGGCAACAACACCAGATTTTAAGTATGCCCCCATGTTTCAGTTGGGCGAAGACAAAACCGAATACAGACTGCTTTCGAAAGAGGGCGTCAGTGTAGGTGAATTTGAAGGAAAAGAAATTGTAAAGGTATCAAAAGAGGCACTGACCCTGTTGGCTCAGCAGGCTTTCCACGATGTGGAGTTCATGCTGCGCCGTGAGCACAACCTGCAGGTGGCTGAGATTCTGAAAGACCCTGAGACTTCAGAGAACGACAAGTATGTAGCCCTGCAGTTCCTACGCAATGCAGAGGTAGCAGCAAAGGGTATTCTGCCTTTCTGCCAAGATACAGGTACGGCTATCATTCATGGTGAGAAGGGTCAGCAGGTATGGACTGGCTTCGAGGATGAAGAGGCACTCTCACGTGGTGTCTATAACACCTTCACGCAGGACAATCTGCGCTATTCGCAGAATGCGCCTCTGAACATGTACGACGAGGTAAACACACGTTGCAACCTGCCTGCCCAGATTGACATCGAGGCGACGGAGGGTGCAGAATATCGCTTCGTCATGGTGGCTAAGGGTGGCGGTTCTGCTAACAAGACCTACTTCTACCCCATGACCAAGGCTACCATCCAGAACGAGGGAACCCTCCTGCCCTTCCTGGTGGAGAAGATGAAGTCGCTGGGCACAGCTGCCTGTCCTCCTTATCATATCGCCTTCGTGATTGGTGGTACATCAGCTGAGAAGAACCTGCTGACCGTCAAATTGGCTTCTATTAAATATTACGACTCGCTGCCCACAACAGGCGACGAGACAGGGCGTGCCTTCCGTGATATCGACCTGGAGAACAAACTGTTGGATGAAGCCCATAAGATTGGACTCGGAGCACAGTTTGGTGGTAAGGCATTGGCTCACGACATCCGCGTAATTCGTCTGCCTCGTCATGGTGCCAGCTGTCCTATCGGTATGGGTGTGAGCTGTTCAGCCGACCGTAACATCAAGGCTAAGATTAACAAGGACGGTATCTGGTTGGAGAAGATGGATTCGAATCCTGCCGAACTGATTCCTGCAGAGTATGCCAAGGCTGGCGAGGGTAAGAATACTATCACTATCGACTTGAACGAAGGCATTGACGCCGTCCGCAAGGAACTCTCCAAGTATCCTGTTTCCACCCGCGTCAATCTGAAGGGAACCATCATCGTGGCACGTGACATTGCCCATGCCAAACTGAAGGCACGTATCGATGCCGGCGAACCCATGCCTGAATACTTCAAGAAGTATCCTGTGCTCTATGCTGGTCCCGCCAAGACTCCAGAGGGATATCCTTGCGGCTCCATGGGCCCAACCACAGCCAACCGTATGGACCCATACGTGGATGAGTTCCAGTCGCTGGGGGCATCACTGGTAATGATAGCCAAGGGCAACCGTTCGCAGGTGGTTACTGATGCCTGTAAGAAGTATGGCGGCTTCTATTTGGGCAGCATCGGCGGTGTAGCTGCCGTTCTCTCACAGAGCAGCATCAAGAGCATCGAGTGCGTGGAATATCCTGAACTCGGTATGGAGGCTATCTGGAAGATTGAGGTTGAAGACTTCCCTGCCTTCATCCTCGTTGACGACAAGGGTAACGACTTCTTCAAGCAGTTGAAGCCCTGGTGCCCTAACGCTAAGTAAATAAATAATGACCAAAAAGGTATTGTGGCTATTATTCATGACACTCCTACCCTTGCACCTGATGGCGCAGGGGCAGGATGTCTTTTTCAGAAAAGGCAACTGCATACCTACCATTACTGACGCTGTAGGCCATCGTGCCGCACATCGTGCCCTGCTGCCTACGCCAAACACAAAATGGGATGCCTCGAAAACCTACAAACAGATGATTATCCTCTTCTCTTTCGCTGACAATGATTTCACGATGGATAATCCCAAGGATTATTATGAGAAGCTGTTCAATGAGCCGACCTATCAAACAGGATTTGGAAAAGGTTGTATAGCCGATTATTTCAAGGAACAATCGGGAGGACTTTTCAATCTGGAGTTCGATGTCTATGGACCGGTGAAGGTAAGCCAAAAAGCTCAACCCTACGACAATCCTTCTGAAAAAACTGTCAACTACGGAACTATGTCTATTAAGGAAGCTACCACACTTGTACTGGAGGAGAATTCTGGTGTAGATTACTCGCAGTATGACTGGGATGGCAACGGAAAGATAGAACAGGTCATCTATATTTATGCTGGAACTCCTGGGAATTCGTCCAGTGAGGAAGCACTCGGACATATTTGGCCCAACACCGACAACATCACTCCCATCACGACACCTGACGGCACAAAGATTTCGCTATATTCATGCAGTGGAGAATTTTGGTTATACGACAGTCAAAAGAAGCCCGTTTATTGCGGCTTAGGCACTATCTGCCATGAGTTCTCCCATTGTTTGGGACTTCCGGACATTTACCCTGTTGGTAAAGAGTACCCATATAGTTCCGTCGATGAATGGGACCTGATGGACGGTGGCAATTTCACGGGATGGGGCTGGTGCCCACCCAACTATTCAGCTTTAGAGAAAATGCTGTTGGGCTGGCTGACACCTACCGAACTGACCGAGCCAACCTCCGTCACCGACATGAAAGCCGTGTCAGAGGGTGGAACGGTGTATCAAATCAAACACACAGACACAGAATACCTGTTGCTGGAGAATCGGCAACAGACGAACTGGGACGAAGGACTACCTGGTAAGGGACTGGTTATTTTCTATGTCAACTACGACAAGTCGAGATGGCAAAACAATACGGTGAACAGTTTTGCATCGGAAGATCTGTTCTGCTATCGGATGTTCCATGCTGACAATTGGACTTATGATGATTGGGAGGACTTTATTGATAAAGAGATAGAAGAGAAAGGGAAAGAAAACGTATCTAAATATAAAAACAGCTTTCGCATGAACCGCTTCTATCTCAGTACATCCGCCTACCC
>OCTX012000958.1_pt1 | contig 39929 bp, 41 predicted proteins | sample 1539691 | NCBI WGS metagenome assembly OCTX01 (sample SAMN02144231, study PRJEB22623) | gut metagenome | biome: sheep rumen | host: Ovis aries | place: New Zealand
GTTCTCTCAAACAAAGCAATCTTATCCAAGATTGTCATCAGAAAGAATGATTTTAGGGAATTTCGATATTTTAGGATACTTTCGGAATAAGAAAAGATTCATTCAATCCGCGTTCGAAAATATAGATTCAAGACTCATTGGTGCAGAAATGATGAATATTAATACCATCAAATAGTACTATGACAGAAGTAAAAATAATACAGACTGAATTGGCTCGTAAAGGTCGTACGGCTTATAATAGGGCCAAAAGTGATAACAATGCATATGTTGTCAGAGGTAATGCAATATACAGAGTTTACTCTGATGGTAGGAAAGAATTGGTACAAACAATCCCTTCAATTAGGGCAAAAGCACTTGTGAAGAAAATTATACTTGACTAAATCTTTTGGAAATGCATAAGAGACTAAGAATCTTTGCAGGTCCCAATGGCTCAGGGAAATCTACAATCAAGAAGATTGTTGAAGAGAAGGTGCATTTGGGTACGTATATTAATGCAGATGAGATCAAAGTTACACTTTCAAGAGACCGAAACTTAGAATTCTCTTTGTATGGTTTGACGTTGCACAAAAATCATTTTATCAATATTTTTAGAAAATCAACCTGGTCAGAACGCATAAATGATGTTGAACATACAATCTCTCAACTATATTTCGAAGGTAATTGCATCAAGATTTCGGATTCATATGTGCTAGAAGATTACTTTGTGTCATTTATAGCTTCATATATATGGGATGAGTTGCTAGAATCCTCGAACAAGTTTACTGTAGAGACAGTAATGTCACATCCTTCAAAGTTAGATTTTATAAAACGTGCACAAGATAAGGGATTTAAGGTATATTTATATTTTGTGTCATTAGTAGACCCTGCCTTGAATAAGCACAGAGTGAAGACACGTGTACAAGAAGGAGGGCATGATGTCGACGAAGATAAAATAGAGAAAAGATATTATAGGACGATGAATGACTATTTGTTGCCAGCCCTAAAACTGTCAAACGAAGCATATCTATTCGACAATAGCCATGGTGAGGCCAATATGTTTGCAATAAAAAAGGGAAATGCCTTGGAAATCCAAGGCGAATACATCCCCACATGGTTCATCACATATGTAATAGAGAAGCTAAATAAACAAAAATAAAATCAGATTAAAGAACCGCCCCCTGCCATCATACATCAGATTTCAGTCCTCCTTTGGTGTTCCTTTAGTCCTCCTTGGGTGTTCCTTTGGACTCCTTCTGCAAGGATGACCAATAATCACACCAGTCGGACCACCGCTCCAGGCACAGGCTTCCTACGGTCGCCAGAGCCTTCCGCTAAGGAAATCGGTACAGCCCGTGGCTCCGTGAACTCTGCCACCGGCTGGATTATCTAAGCGGCGAAGGTCATCAAATGACAAGAGAAGACAATTTTGTTGGTTTAAAATAGTAAATTTGTAAAATTGAGTATTGTATAGATTTATGAGTCGTATCATATATTTGCCAGAATTGCAGCGTATACACATTAAGAATTATACGCTATATCCCAATGGATTGGACTACACGTTTGATTTCATCAAGGGTGTGAATCTTGTGCTTGGTGGTAATGGTATGGGCAAAACGACCTTTGTAAATCTTATTAAGTATGCAATCATTGGAAATTATAAGAACCGCTTTGATTTTCGGAGAACATATCTTGATAGGATGATTCTGCGAAGACAGGAGAACTCAGCATCATACTTTAGTAATAGGATGGATGCAAGTGTGATTACCGACGGTGATAAACCTTTTGTTGAATTGTCTTTCAGAATCCACGATGCAGAGTTCCTTGTAAGAAGAGACCTTCAGGAAATCAGACTTATTTCTTGTTTAGTTAATGGTGAGACAATATCGGGTGAACAAATATCGCAAGCGAAATACGAAAAGTTATCAGAGGAAGAAAAGAAACCTTATCTTTTGTACAAATACGAAAAGGAGGTTGAAAAGTATTTGAACATTACTTTTGATGACCTTATTGTTTTTGTGAATGAGGTGTTGTTTTTTGGTGAGGATCATAAAACTATCATGTGGAATAACTCGTCATCAGGTTCAATTGATGTTCAGAACGAATTGTTTAACAAGTATTTCAATGATCCCAAGTTGGACGAAGGTAGACAGGAGGCTTTGCGTCAGGCCAAGTATTTCGATAGTTTGTCGCGCCATCGCTCAGAAGATATGCGTGCCATTAAGAAAGTCCTTGACAAAATAGATGAAGCCAAAAAGCAGAAGCATTCCAATGATATACCCCTTCGAATTATAGAACTAAAAGAAAAAATATCCGAAGCATCTGCAATGCTAAAGCTATTGCAAAAAGAGCAGAAAGAAAGGGTATCTCGCATAGAAACTTTGGAGAACGAAATCAATCTTGCCAGTTCTCGAGTTGTTGAAACAGAGAGAAAGAAAGCTAAATTGGAGAGCCAACGCAATTCTCAGATATGGGAAACAGTTCATCCTTCATATTATAAATTCGAGAGGAATATAAGATTAAATCATATATGTCCCCTATGTAATAAACCAAGTGAGTCACTTGCATCTAAAGTTGACAGCAAACCTGATAATTGCTTCTTATGTGATTCTCCTTTAGAAAAACATGCAGCTGACAATTTAACGCAAATATATAAGGATGTTCAAGCCACATTGAATTCAACATATAATTATATCAATGAAAAGAAGCGCGAAATAAATCGTTTAGAAAATGAGGTAAAAGAAGGAGATTCAAGATTCGAAGCACAGAGTGTTTACGTTCGCAATTTAAATAGTGCTTTGCGTGAGTTGCAGTTCGCAAATTCACAAGAAATCCCCAATGGTGGAGAGATACAACCATTTCTTGACGAGATGGAACGCCTACAAAGAGAAAAGGAGGAAAATCAACAGAAGAGTATGGCAGAGTCGAATAGAGCAACTGAAATTTCAAACAGAATGGTTGCTGAGGTGACGGAAAACGTTCTCCATTTCTCAAATATCTTTTCTTCTTATGCTGAACAGTTCTTGGGTGTAGAATGTAAACTTACGTATACTAAGTTAGGCGATGATGTCACTGAAAGGTTTTATCCTGTGATTGCTGGAATAACACGGCAGAATGAAGAAGAGCTTTCAGAATCTCAGAGATTTTTCATAGATCATTCTTTTAGAATGACAATATTAACTTTTTTCTATCAGAGACCTACATTCTATATTGTTGAAACCCCTGATAGTAGTTTGGATATTTCATACGAACATAATGCAGCCAAAGTATTCCTTCAATTTTTGGAAAAGCCTAATACTATCATCATCACTTCAAACCTGAATAATAGTACATTCCTACGTTATTTGATTGAAAATAGTGAGGGCTACGTTGATGTAGTTGGTTTGTTGGATATTGCCAAGCAGTCGATGATTCAAAACTCTAGCGAGCAATTGAAGGGATTGTATAACGAAATAAAAGAAATGTCAAGAAAATGAGAAACAGCGAATTATACCAGGCCAATGAAGATATTATGGCCATATCCTATTACGGGAAAGAAATAGGATGGGAAAGTATAGCTGGTCTATCTTTTCACAGAATCTTGTATCTTGCTAAGGTACTTTATGTGTTTCGTCACGGCTCCTCCGAGACATTGTTTAACAATTATCATTTTACGGCAATTATAAATGGTCCATATTCAGAACAAGTAAACAATGCTTTGGCATTTCTTTCTAGTTCTGAAAAGTTGTTGGAAAAAGAAGAGATGTTCACCTTTAATAGTGACAAATCGCTTCTTGAAAACTTTCCGGAACAAAAGCGATTATGGTTACGTTTTGTTTTACTCCTCTTGGGAAAGTATGGTGAAGACAAAATTTTCGGGTTCATTATTAATGATCCGGCTTATGACAATGCTGTAAAGACAAATCGTAATGTTGAATTAGATATCTCTTCTGAAAGTCTCACTATTAAGGTTCTAAATAAGTTCAAGTCTAGCTTTGAGGATACATTGGATAAGAATGTTACCCTTTCCGATGAGCAGTATATCGATTTGTACTTTGAGTATCTTTTTGGTAAAATCATTAAAGGCAGCTGATAAAATATGATAGACTTTGACAATGCATCATTCAGGAGCGAAATACTGAGTGTAAAGGAGCGCGTTGAGCAGTTTGCATCTGAACCTATTTTGGATACGCTTACTTTTAAGTTGCTTCGCTCCCTTATTATGAGTGAAATGGCCAAAAGCCCAGATGTTGAACTGAAGAGTGTCTCCATAAGTACGGAAGATTTTAAAATGCTGCCTGATGATATGGACAGGCAAGTGAAACAGTTGTTTTCCAGCGATGACTTTATTAAGAACAGGCATATTGTGATTAATAGCAAATTTAGCATTGTTGCTGTAAATAACGAGGAATTTGCCAAAGATAGTAGTCAGGCTATTCAGATGTACAGCGAAGCCTCTCGCAATGGTACAATCATATTCCTTCTAGCGCGTGACAATGAGTTGAGTTACTTTATCAATGGGCATAACTATGGTGCCCTTTTCGCCACAGCTGCCGATTTAGCTCTTTATAAAAGGAAAAAGACGGTAGATGAACTCGATCAAGTATTTGAGGATTATAGGAACGTCCATATAACAGACAGTAACAATTATCAGAAGTTTTTTGTTTCGCTGACTGAACTTAAATCTTTACATAAAGACTTGCAATCGAACTTATCTGTGGGTGATTTCATTGAGGCGAACAAACATTTGGTGAAAAATAAGCCAGAGAGTTATTTTAGAGACGATCTCTTAGGCTATCTACAGGATGTAATGCGTGCGAGAGTGTCAAAAGAATTTACACTTAACGATGATGACCGTATAGATATATTGGTTCAAGATGAAGCTGGTTTAGGCATTTACTTTATTGAGGTTAAATGGGTTGGCACCAGTATTCATCATCTTGGTAAGAAGATAGGTTCCACGTTCTCTCCGAACCCCAAAGTTGTTCCAGACGGGTATAAACAAACGGTCAGATATATCAAGGAATTGGCGGACTTGTCATATAATGTAAAATTGGGTTATCTCGTCGTTTTCGATGCTCGTAAGGAAAATATGACTGGAGACACAGGTGATGGACGTTCCTCAGATATGCTCGATGAAACGTATAAGGGTTATGAGCGACAATTCAGGAAAATTGCCGATTTTAGAGTGATCAATAAGAAACCTCGCTAAAAAGATATTTTGAATGAAAGAGTATCCATTTATAGATTGCACTGAAAAATACGACTCCATCATGGTGTTTGGCAAGAACAAGGATGTTCTTGTACACCGTTGGTATCCTTTTGTGGAAGGGTATTCTAAGGAGTTCATAGAGGACATTCTCCAGGAATTGCCCTTTACTCCTAAGTGCGCAATGGAGCCTTTCTGTGGGAGTGGAACTACACCGGTAGAGTTGCAGAACCATAACATTCGGTGCTATAGTTTTGAGGTGAGTCCATTCATGCATCTGTTGGCCAAGGTCAAGCTAGAACGCAGATATGATGAGGTAATGCTTGCAAGTTACAGAAACAAAGTGGCCTCTTTCTTGGATAAACCATTGGACGATATCCGTTCACTGGAGCCTGTGCCGTTTGGTGATACCGTTGTATGGAAAGAGGGTATGAAGAAATGGAATTTTCATGATACATCACTTGACGGTATTCTTGACATACGCCATGCTATTAGAAAGGCTGTTGATGATGAGCGATATAAGAATCTATTTACCATAGCCTTGGCTTCTGTCATACTACAAGCAAGCAATATGTTCCGTAATGGGAAATGCCTGTCTTACAAAAAAAGATGGGGTGATAGGGTTATTGCTAGAAATGATGTTCATAATCTCTTTTTAGGGAAAATTGATACGGTAATTGCTGATGATGTACGGATACTAACAAAACAGAACACGAACATACATAACTCTGAAATATGCTATTTGGGTGATGTCCGAAAAAATATAGATAAAGTTCCTGACAATTCACTGGATCTAATCATAACTTCTCCTCCATATTTGAATTCCCGTGATTACACGGATATTTATATGTTGGAACTTAAGGTTTTGCAATTAGTGAATAGCCATGAGGAATTACAGGCTTTACGGAAGAGCACAATTCGCTCTCACGTTCAGGTGAAGTACTTTGATATTAAGCCAATTGATAATCTCCGTTTGAAACAATGCCTGGCAGATATGAAGAATTCAGATACCAAAAGTTGGAATTCTGATATACTGAATATGATATGTGGCTATTTCGAGGATATGCAATTGTTGTTTACAGCATTTGCAAAGAAGATGCGCTCTGGTGGTGTTATTTATTTTAATGTCGCTAATTCAGCTTATTTTGGAGTCGAGGTTCCTGTTGATTATATCATTTGTGATATTGCAGAGGATTGTGGATTTACAGTACGTGAGATAAGGAAAGCTCGTGATTTGAAAACAAGTCCACAGCAGAGTGGCCATGTTGGAAAACTACGTGAGAGTGTACTAGTGATAGATAAAAGATAAGACATAGTTATACCATCTGTAGAGCTCATTCATAAAGCGATTTCCCAAGAGACATCTTTAAGAGAGACTAAGTGATTGATTCAACGAAAGTAGAATGTCAAAGAGTCTTTCAGACACATTGATTTGTAGAAATATAATTCAACAAAATAGATAACAAAAATAGAGCAATGATGGGATTCTTTGGGAAGAAAGAAAAACATATAGAGGAGGCAAAACCAATGCCGAAGGTGGAGATAGACCACCTTCCTGATGTTGACCAGATGGTGCTTGATTACGTCAAGGCACCATCCACCGACTATGCCATCATGCTCAAAGGCGAATGGGGTGCCGGTAAGACATACTATTGGAATAATGCTCTTACACACGATATTGAACAGATAGACTCTCCAGTCAAGATAAAAGAAAAGGTGGTCAAGTATAAGGCAGTTCATGTTTCACTTTTTGGAATTGAGAACCTGAATGGTCTTATCATGCGGACAACCCGAGCTAAGTATTTAGGAACAAACAATAAATGGGTAGATCGTATTGTAACAGTTGCAGAAGCTGGTGCTAAGAAGTTGGCAAAGTCATACGAGATAGAGGGCGAAGACTTGGAGCAGTTGGTAAGCCTGTTCAAGGATATAGACCAGAAACGTTTTGTTTTCTGTTTTGATGACTTGGAACGTCTGAAGAAAGAACTGCTTTTAGACGTTTTGGGCTATATCAACTCTATGGTTGAGAACGAAGGTGTTAAAGTGGTTATTCTTTGCAATGAGAATGAACTGCTTAAAAAAGATGATGACGGTCAGTATTCTTCCTATAAGGAAAAGCTTGTTCGCTTTACCTTCCAAATGTCAGCAGACATAAAAAAGGTGTTACCATTTCTCCTAAAAAAAGGAGAACCATCATTTGTTGATTTTATCAATGCCAACGAGGGCTTTATTGTTGATTTTTACCAAAAAGGCAGTTGTGACAATATTCGTACTCTGAAATTCAATATTGAAGTATTCCAAAAACTATATGGATTGCTGAAGAGTACAGACCTGAAAGGGTATGATGAACAAGTGTTGCATCATTTCCTCATGCTGTCCATGCTTTATGCTATTGAGTACAAGAATGGTGTCGGTAATGAGAAACTTTCAGAACTGCTCGATTTGACTAGTGAGAACGCCTTTGCTTTTGATTTCGACTTTCATGCATTCAATCGCTTAGCCGGAATAGAAGAAAAAGAAGAAGAGAAGAAAGAACCAAGCTACATAGAAAAGGTAAAAGAGAAGTATTTTAATATGGCTCCTGCCAAAATAGGCTCTTCTTCTGCTTTTCTGGAATATATGCAAAGTGGCAGTTTTGACAAGAAACAACTATCTCAAGACATTAACAACACTATTGGTATTCTACAAGACAAAGAACTGACAGAGGAACAACAACTCCTTGCTACACTTAACAATGTGTGGTTGTTAGATGACGAGCAGTTGAAAGCAACCGTCAATCAAGTGCAAGAGAAATGCCGTAAAGGAGAACTGTCATTAGACTTGTATCCCGCAGCCTTTGCTCGCGTAAATAGTCTTATCTCAAATGGCTTCCTTAGTGGACCAGATACAGCGGAGTTAACTCGAATATTTAATTTGGGAATCAAACGGGCAAAAAAACGTACAGTTTATAGTGAGAAGTTCGAGTCAGAGTATTACACAATGATTCTGAACATGGATCAGCCCACACAGGCTATAGCCAAAGCAGTTCTTGATATTTATAGGAATCTTGGAGCAGACGAAACTGTAAAAGCTTTCCAGACCAGCCTTGACCAATTATGGAGTCAGCAGGTTGATATGAAAGATTATTCATCCTCTCGCATAGCATTGCTAGCTACATTAAAGCCCAACAACGTGTACAATTCATTGCTTCATGCTGATGGGGCAGGCAGGCAACGTTTTGTCACATTCCTCCAAGCACGTGTAGAGTATGCTTACACAGCAGTGCCTGATGAAGCTATTTTTCTCACTCCTTTCAAGAATCTGTGCGATAACTACTTGCAAAACAATAGCAAGCCCTCTATCATGAGAAGATATATGAGCTATATGTTTGAGTTGCTAAAGAAATACAGATATTAATTATAGTAATAATCATATTATGGCAAAGAGAGCCCTTTCACCAATAGATCAGTTGTATGAGGAAATAATGGGTGATGTGCCAGCTAAGGCCGGTACAGCTTATGAGAGACTTGCTACAGCAGCTTATGTCCTTGTTCATGGGGTAGATGCCAAATTCAATCAGTATCTTACTGGCTTGACAGGAAGCAGGTATCAGTTGGACGGGCTTGCTTCTTCTGACACAATGATAGAAGCTAAAGACTATACCATAAGAGGAGAAAAAGTCGGGCGTGAAGATCTTCAAAAACAGGAAGGAGCCTTGGTAGATCTTCCTTCAATAAAAAAGGGTGTATTTGCCTCTGCTACAGACTATACCAGCGAGTCTGATAAATATGCTGAAGGTAGTGGAATCAATCCGATGATGAAAGAAATTACAATCTACGAAATCCGTCCATCTACTGAAGAAGATAAGAAAGGGCGAGTCTGGACGATAGAGGTCAGATTCAATGCTGCCTGGCTCGATATTACACCAGAAAATGTAAGACCTGTTTATGTTAAGGGAGAGATAGAACGGCTCAACTCAAACCTGCTGTCAAAGGGCTACAAAGAAGGTGAGCCGATAAAATTAACATCTACAGAATTGTACGATGCCTCTGGAAACGTGTTAACTACCATACTTGACTTTACTCGCAACCATCAGCCGCATATTAGCGATATAGTTGATAAAGTGACAGAGATGATACCATTCCCTTCATATTTAAAGATAGAAGGAGATATGTATGCTATAAAGGGATTAAAGTATTGTGATGTCCCTATAGAGAGGATAAGCGAAGTATTTACAATAGAGAAGCATGGCAATGCAAAACTATTGGTAAAATCTGAGAAAGATGGGGTCAACAAGTTGGTGACTGATATTGAATTAAGAGATACTATAAATGCAATAATATAAAGTATGAAAGGAATCGTACTTGCTATCGGCAAGCAAAAAGAAATATACAAAGAGTATGCAGGGAAATGTGATAGGAAAGAATCATCTCCCGCCTCTCGACTCCATACTCTTGACCCTTGACCCTCGACTCCCGCCTCTTGACTCCCGCCCCTTGACTCTTGACCCTCGCCCCTTGACAAATTAAAGGAACATGGAACGAAATTTTGAAAGCTTACGCATATGGCAGGAAGCTAGAGTCTTTGTCAATGATGTATATGGCATGATGCAGGATTGTAAGGACTATGGGTTTCGTGATCAGATTCAACGCGCTGCCGTGAGCATAATGAACAATATTGCTGAGGGCAATGAATCAGGGTCAGATGCTAAGTATATTAATTTTCTTTATATAGCAAAAGGAAGTTGTTCAGAAGTACGCTCTATGTTATATCTTTGTGAGGACTTTGGCTTTTGTATGCCAGATAAACATAAAGAATTACATGATAAGGCTCAATCCATATCAAGTGGTTTGAAAAAACTTATCACATATATAGAAAATAATAAGCGTTCTCGACTCTAACCCCTTGACTCCAGACTCTTGACCCTCGACTCTTGACATTTTAGAACAAACTATTAACAAGTTAACAACTAACATATTCCAGGACATTCCCCCCATCGGGGTACTCTCATATAAGTCGGTTCAATAACCTGATAATCTTGCCCCTATTTATGCATTTTAATAAATTGTTTGATATATGAAGAAAGTAATGTTAGTGTTTGGAACACGCCCAGAGGCCATTAAGATGTGTCCTCTAGTTAAGGAGTTCCAGAAGCACCCTACAGAGTTTGAGACTATAGTATGTGTTACTGGTCAGCACCGTGAGATGCTGGACCAGGTGCTCACCATCTTTGATGTGAAGCCCGATTACGACCTGAACATCATGAAACAGGGGCAGGACCTCTACGATGTCACAGCACGTGTGCTCACGGGTATGCGCGATGTGTTCAACGAGTGCAAACCCGATGTAGTGCTTGTCCATGGCGATACCACCACCAGCACAGCTGCAGCCTTGGCAGCCTTCTACCAGCAGATTCCTGTTGGTCACGTGGAAGCAGGCCTGCGTACACACAACATCTATAGTCCTTGGCCTGAGGAGATGAACCGCCAGATTACTGGTCGTATTGCTACTTACGACTTTGCTCCAACACCCCTCAGCGAGAAAAACCTGCAAGAGGAGAAAGCCCAAGGCCAGATCTTCGTAACGGGAAATACCGTTATCGATGCCCTTCATATGGTGGTTGATAAATTGAAGACCGATAAGGCTCTGGCTGATGAACAGATTAATGTGTTGAAAAACGCAGGTTACGACCTAACCCGTCTCGATGGTGGCAAGAAGCTAGTCCTGATAACAGGCCATCGCAGAGAGAACTTTGGTGATGGATTTATTTCTATGGTGACAGCTATGAAGGATCTTAGCGAGAAGTATCCGGAGGTAGATTTCGTTTACCCTATGCACCTCAATCCCAATGTGCGTAAGCCCATTCACGAGGTGTTTGGTGAGGACTTGACACGCCCCAATTTCTTCTTCATTGAACCTCTCCAGTACTTGGAGTTCGTTTATTTGATGGAGAAGAGCACAGTTGTGCTTACTGACTCAGGTGGCATTCAGGAAGAGGCCCCTGGACTTGGCAAGCCCGTGCTTGTGATGCGCGACACCACAGAGCGCCCCGAGGCGCTGAAGAGCGGCACTGTGCACCTTGTTGGTACCAATCACGACCTGATTGTAAGTGAGGTCAGCACCCTGCTTGATGACCCTGTAGCATACGAGAAGATGAGCAAAGCCGTGAACCCTTACGGCGATGGCAAGGCTTGCTCCCGCATCGTGAGAGCGCTCAACGGTGAAACCGTAGATAGATATGTGATAGACTAATTTTCAATTTTCAACTGTCAATTTTCAATTTAATAAATATGATTAACGTAATTGGACTGGGCTATATTGGACTGCCCACAGCATTGATGATGGCTTCTCACGGTGTGGAGGTCATAGGTACAGACTACAACAAGGAGCTTGTTGCTACTCTTAATGCAGGTAAGACCACCTTCAAAGAGGATGGTCTTGATGAACTCTTCCAGGCTGCTGTAAAGGCTGGCATCAAGTTCACCACCGAGTATCAAAAGACTGATATGTATATTGTCTCTGTTCCTACTCCTTACGACAAGTTCAGTAAGAAGGTGGACGCTTGCTTCGTAGTAGCTGCTGTAAAGGAAGTGATGAAGGTATGCCCCAAGGGCGCTACCGTTGTCGTTGAATCCACTGTTAGCCCTGGCACCATCGATAAGTTCGTGCGTCCTGTTATTGAGGAGAACGGCTTCAAGATTGGCGTTGACATCAACCTTGTTCATGCTCCGGAACGCATCATTCCTGGCAATATGGTTTATGAGTTACTTCATAACAACCGCACCATTGGTGCCGACTCTAAGGAGATTGGCGAGAAGGTGAAGCAGTATTATGCCAGCTTCTGCCAGGGTGAGATTGTCGTTACCGACATCCGTACCGCTGAGATGACAAAGGTCGTTGAGAACACCTATCGTGCCGTAAATATCGCTTTCGCTAACGAGCTGAGCCGCATCTGCCGTCACGACAATATGGATGTGTACGAAATCATCAAGATTTGTAACATGCATCCCCGTGTCAACATCTTGCAGCCTGGACCTGGCGTTGGTGGTCACTGTATCTCTGTCGACCCTTGGTTCCTCGTGGGCGACTATCCTCAACTGGCTAAGGTGATTGACGAGAGTATGAAGACCAACGACTACCAGCCTGTGTTCGTGTTGGAGCGCATCCATGAGATTATGGAAGAGCACGGAATTACTGACAACCGCAAGGTGGGTCTTTATGGTCTGACCTATAAGGAGAATGTGGATGACATTCGTGAGAGCCCTACACTCCAGATGCTCGACATTCAGGAGCGCCACTTGGCCCGTCCTCTGAAGACCTTCGACCCCTTCTTCACTCAGAAGGAGATTGTGAAGAACCAGATTCTGGACTTCGACCAGTTCCTGGACGAGGTGGATATGGTAGTTATCATGGTCAAGCACGACCATATCAAGCAGAATTGGGATAAGCTGAAGGGCAAGGTGGTACTCGACTGTCACAATATCTGTCCGCTGGAGGGCGTTTATCACATCTAAGAATATTATAGGAACCAAAGGAAGTGCATATGCACCCCCTTTGGTTTCCCAAAATAGGTGTCGCTCACATCTGACGAAGATAGCGGATTATTTATCGGCTGGCGCATAGAAAGTAATAGATGAACAAGATATCAAAAATATGTTTGTTGGCATTATTGCTTTTTAGCGTTTGTATGCTACTATTCCGATGGGGCATAATCCATCCAATTTTTGGTTATGTACCTAATGCTGATGCCAGAAATGAGGTGATGCTTAATTTGTCTTATAGCTATCTTGCGGGTGCTATCTTCTATTTCTTCGTTACTTGGCTCCCATATAAACTACGTTCTCGAAAGATGAGGCCATTCATAAATGAGAAGAAAAAGATAATAAAAGGTAAAATGTTCGATTGCGCTATAAACGCAATGCCAACAGCACTTATCTTGCAACACCGCCCTTCAAATGAAGAAATTATAAGCCATTTCGAGAATACGAGTTTGTTGAATGCTCCAACATTTATGTCTTTATTGATGCCTGGGGTTGATATACATACTCATTGGAGACTTCAGCGCGACGAGATAAAAGCTGTAATAAAAGACGTATTAGAGTTTAAAGAGTATCTTTCAAACAACGAGCTACAAGTTTTAGGTCAAATACAGGATTGCCAGTTTTTCTATGAGATTAACGGAGTCTTTCCTCTTACTGACCAACCTATTTACCGTAAGAGATTTGCTATAGAACTTGTGAATGCAATAGCATTGACAAAACAATTGTAATCTGTGGAAATATGGATGAATCAAAAGATAGATCATGGTTTACCATTGATGAGCTGCTGAGTGTTCACCAAGCACGTTTGAATATGTGTTCGGAAGAGTTGAAAAGTGAACTTACGGAAGATGACCGCCAAACATTTGAGAATTATAAGGCAGAAGAAGAGCATGAAATCTATTTGCTGAACAGCAAAAAGGAGAAGTTGCTGAATAACCCTACCTTTCTTCTGCTGATAGCAAATGATATCGATAATAAGGTTTTTATAACTATCCCTACCTACATTGAGCATGCTGATGAGGCAAAGTATTTTTCTAGGGCAACAATAGGAAAGTTATTGATAAGCAATAATGTTCAACTTGATAATGGTGGTTATGTTGGGATTATTGTCCGAAAGGCATTCTACGACAAAATGAGTGAAACGGATAAGGTAGAGGTACAAAGTATCTTTGCTGATAACGATGTGTATGTCACAAGTAGGGAAATACTAGTGTCAAACGAAGATACAACAATTTTCTGACAGAACAGTACCGGACAAACAAATCGAATCCGTAGCAATTAACAAGTTAACAATTAACATTGTAGAGTCATTCATGCTTGACTTGGAACTTAAATCCTGAACGCCGAAGGGGGTCGCGAGCGAAACGCGAGAACGAAGTGGCAAACATGAAACTATAAGGGCGGAGGACCCGCTGGTCTCTCATAAATAAAGGTTCAATAACAGCGGGCCTGCCCGTTTTAAAGAAACAAATAACAAACAAATATGAACTATCGTGCCAATGAGTGCAGAGCAAAGCTTGCTTTAGCTATGCCGAATGCAGCCGATAGTGCATGATAAAACAACGTTTTAGCATGAAAGGAATAGTTTTAGCAGGCGGTTCTGGAACCCGCCTTTATCCCATCACAAAAGGAGTTTCAAAGCAACTCCTCCCAATATATGACAAACCGATGGTGTACTATCCCATTAGTGCGCTGATGCTGGCTGGCATCAGGGACATACTTATTATCTCTACACCATACGATTTGCCAGGCTTCAAGCGCCTGTTAGGCGATGGCAGTGATTATGGTGTTCACTTTGATTATGCAGAGCAACCCTCTCCAGATGGCTTAGCCCAGGCGTTTATCATTGGAGAGAAGTTCATTGGAAATGACTCTGCCTGCTTGGTTCTTGGTGATAATATCTTCTATGGTGCAGGATTTACTGCTTTGCTTCGTAAGGCAGTTGAAGACGCAGAAGTCAATGGTAAGGCATCGGTATTTGGCTATTGGGTGAGTGATCCGGAACGCTATGGCGTTGCAGAGTTTGATAAACAAGGCAACTGCCTGAGCATAGAGGAGAAACCAAAAGAGCCAAAGAGCAACTATGCTGTGGTAGGTTTGTACTTCTACCCTAATAAGGTAGTGGATGTGGCAAAGCATATTAAGCCCTCTGCACGAGGAGAGTTGGAAATCACAACTGTCAATCAGGAATTCCTCAACGCTGGCGAACTGAAAGTACAAGTCTTCGGCCGTGGCTTCGCATGGTTGGATACCGGTACGCATGATTCACTGGCGGAAGCATCTACCTTCGTAGAGGTCATTGAGAAGCGCCAGGGCTTAAAGGTTGCCTGCTTGGAAGGCATTGCCTATCGCAATGGCTGGATTAGCGAGGAACGCATGCGCGAAATCGCCAAGCCCATGCTCAAAAACCAATATGGCCAGTACCTGTTGAAGGTCATTGACGAAATGAAAGAGGAGATAAACTCAAACACCTTGCAACATGTTTGAGTTGGGTTATCGGTTATAGATTATCGGTTATCGCAGTGGAGAATCACGACTTTTCTTTTGAAGGCTTGCGAGTTTACAAGGCAACACGTCAGTTAGTGAAAGACGTTTATGTTCTTGTGAACAAGCTACCAGTAATTGAGAATTTTGCTTTAAGCAGTCAGATAAGACGGGCCGTTGTTTCTGTAAAAGCAAATATCGCAGAGGGTAGTGGTAGAAACCATTCAAAGGATAAGGCACATTTCATAGATATGGCTTATGGCTCATTGATGGAAACATATAGTGAACTTGAAACAGCAGCTGATTTAGGATATATAACCGAAGAAGAAGTAATAAATATAAAACCTCAGATTATCGATATTGGAAAGATGTTATCCGGTTTACGTACTTCAATCTTGAATGCTAAACCCGATAACCAATAACCGATAAACGCATAACGATATAAGTATGAACATAATAAAGACAGATATAGAAGGAGTCCTGATTATTGAACCAAAGGTATTTGGTGATGCTCGTGGCTACTTCTTCGAGTCTTTCTCGCAGAGAGAGTTTGATGAGAAAGTCGCTCCTATACTTGGGCATACCATAAACTTTGTCCAGGACAACGAGAGTATGTCCTCTTACGGAGTGATGCGTGGACTTCATTTCCAGAGACCTCCTTATACCCAAAGCAAACTTGTTCGTTGCGTCAGGGGTGCAGTCCTGGACGTGGCCGTAGACATCCGTAAAGGCTCACCAACATACGGGCAGCACGTAGCGGTAGAACTGACCGAGGACAATCACCGCCAGTTCTTTGTGCCTCGTGGCTTTGCTCACGGCTTTGCCGTGCTCAGTGAAACCGCTGTGTTCCAATATAAATGTGACGAGTTCTACCACCCAGAGGCAGATGGCGGTATCAGCATCCTTGATGACAGTCTGGGAATAGATTGGCGAATCCCAACAGAAAAGACCAATCTTAGCGATAAGGATACTAAGCATGCTTTACTGAAGGACTTTGATACTCCATTCAGTATTGATGTTAACTTGTACGCTAACCGCTAACCCATAACCGATAAACGTTATAGTATGACTATTCTTGTAACAGGAGCCAATGGCCAATTGGGCAATGAGATGCGCATAGTCTCTAAAGGCTCACAAGATAAATATATCTTCACCGATGTCTGTGACGAGCATCCCGAATCTATCGAGATGCTTCATAAGTTAGCTGGTGATGATGTTGATATAACCACCACTAAACTTGATATCACCAATCTTGATGCCATTAGAGCAATGGTAAAAGAGAATGATGTCAAAGCCATTGTGAACTGTGCTGCATGGACCAATGTTGATGCAGCGGAAACTGCTGGTGAAATTGTAGAAACGCTGAATGCTACAGCTCCTGAGAATTTGGCTAAAGCCATGAGGGAAGTTGATGGACTTCTTGTTCATGTGTCTACAGATTACGTTTTTGGAGGAAATCCCTATAATACCCCTTGCAAAGAAGACCAGAAGGGAACACCTACAGGGGTTTATGGCTTGACAAAACTTCATGGGGAGCAAAAGATACAGGCAACGGGATGTAATTATGTTATCCTGCGTACTGCATGGCTATATTCTGAGTTTGGAAAGAACTTCGTAAAGACCATGCTCAATCTGACGGCTACAAAGCCCCAGTTAAAGGTGGTCTTCGACCAAGTTGGCACTCCTACTTATGCTCTTGATTTGGCCAATGCAATCATGGCGATAATCGAAGATTACAAAAAGGAGTGGAACCTGAAATCTGGAACTTGGAACTATTCGAAAAACGGAATCTACCATTTTTCGAATGAAGGCGTTTGTTCTTGGTATGATTTCACTAAGATGATTCAGCAGATAGCAGTAGAGCATGAAACTCCTGAAACTGCTGAAACTTTTGGTAGTCACGGAGCTTGCGAGGTGCTACCATGTCATAGTGAAGAATTTCCCTCACCAGTAAAGCGTCCAGCCTTTTCTGTTCTTGATAAAACAAAGGTGAAGGAAACTTTTGACATCATAGTTCCATACTGGATTTCATCTCTAAAAATTTGTATTTCAAATATAATTTTGATATCATAATTATTTATAACGCATGAAAAATTGGGAATCTTTGCATGCTTTCTTTCAATGCATTAATAATAAAGCAGATTATATTGTGCTAAGAAACTATGAGGAGTTTATAGTCGGCGACTTTAATAATGAACACCCTGATATAGATATTTTGTGTTCGGATAGAAGTTCCTTTTTAACCATAATACAATCCGAGTCAAGAAGCAAGGTTAAAGAAAATGTTATACATAGGGTGATTCTAGTTAAAGGAAAAGAAGTGGCCTTGGATATAAGGCAAATAGGTGATGGGTATTATGATGAAAAATGGGAAATAGAAATGCTTAACAAAAGAAAATTGTTAAATGATTTTTGTTATGTTATGGATGATACGAACTATTACTATTCTTTGATTTATCATGCCCTTGTACAGAAGAATACTTTGAGTAAGGATTATGAAAGGCGCTTGATCGATATGGCTATGAATTTAAATTTACCTCTTTCAATACCTCTTACAACAAAAGAACTTGAAGCATATATGAAAACGAAAGGATACGTATATACATATCCTCAGGATTTGGGCGTAATAACAAATTTTTCAAATATTGATAAAAGTCTTTTAAAGAAGGATTTCATTGGGATTACCCATAGGATGATAAGAGATATAAAGAAAAGGTGTATAAAATTGTTTAAATATTTTAGTTGATTTATTATGGGAGAAAAAATTAGAGATATACATCCAATTACAATTGGTAAAACTTCATTAATGATAGAGCTTAACGAAGGTTATACTAAAGATGAGGGAAAACTTATTCATATCCAGAATAATAAATTTAGGTATTTGCTTAGATTATCAGATTTCTATAATTTATCTACAACAGTTTTAAGAGGATGGAGTGAGTTTGTATATAATAAACAAAAACCAGTTTCTACAAGACCTGAATCGGAATTTGGAGTGAGGCAAGAAGTTACAAGCAAAGCATTAAGTATTTATCAGAAATATGCTAGTAGTCTGTCCTCTAGTAAAATAGAATATAGAGTTTTAGATGTTCAAGATAAGCTTCTGACTATCGTAGTTTCCGAAGAAAATATAGAAAGTTTTGATTTGCTAATGAAAGAAATAAATGCAAAAGAATTATCACATCCATTTGGGGTGGATTCTGGCTATATTTTTTTGTATCAGATGAAAGCGTTTCGACTTTTTCAGGTAGAAGGGTATTATATTGAAGTTTATAGCCAATTGCCTTGTGCAAGTATTACACCAAACTCTTGGATACCTGTTGACAAAATAATCCAAAAAAGGGTATGGTATAAATTCGAAGAAAAAAATGGTTTAAAATGGTGTGATGGGGTTTGTTGCTATATTTATCATTTGTGTTGGGCAATATTCCATAACAAAGGCTTTTCGTCTTATGAAAAAACAGTTCTTCAATCTAATATCTCTCTACTTGACGATAAAGAGACTATAGATTGTTTTAAGGTTATATTTTTTAATTTCACGGAAGAATTAGTGCAATTGTTGAAGAAAGGGGACTTTGGTTCAATAATCCCACGATACTTCTCATTTATTGATTATTGATTTTTTTTCTATGAGTAATCCTGCTGTAATTAAATTGTCCGAAAAGAAATTGCGTAAATCTCGGGTGTATTTAGATGATAATTATGGAGAGTCTATCCATATACACATAGATGATTATAGAGTGGATCTTACTGTTAGTGAGTTCGAACAGATGTACAATGACATTTGTATATCTCTTAACAGTCTTGTTTCTGTAGAAAATTTTAACGCCTTCGATATAGATCCTGTATTTATGTCATACATGCTATGGAAAAATCTCGAACATTTGGTTGAAGTAAAATTTGACAATGTTAATCTTGAGGACATGATTTGTCCATATCAAACAAAGATGTATAAAATGAAGGATTCTGTTGGTGTTAGTGTTTTAAAAGGCAAACGAAAAGAAACTGCGGCCTTTAGGAAATGCAATCATGTAGGACAGTCTGATGAAGAACGATACCAATCATTGTGTGAAAGTATAAAGAAAAACGGATATCCATATAATAATAATTATATTGTTATGTATGGTGATGATAATATAATCAGGGATGGTCAGCATAGGGCGGCATGTCTATATTGTTTATATGGGAATAAAAAAGTGCCTGTAATCCGTTTCTATTTTGATAACTATGAATCGCCGAAGATAAATAGTTTCTATAATTCGAGAATTGGCATAACTTACAGAGTATTTAAGCACGCTTCATGTAAATATATTAAAATAGCTCGGAGCCTTTTAAAGCGACTTTGTAGAAAGTTTACATACGGACTTAAAGATAATGGAAGGAATAAGTCTTTATTTGGCTCAAATGAATTGAATGCGCTTTTTTCCTCTAAATAACCATTTAATATTTATAATAAATGACAAAAGAATACTCTAGAACAAAAAATTCATTGCTTAATGTTCTTACGGGTATTGTAGGGCAAGCTCTAACAGTCCTACTTAGTTTTTGTGTTCGTACTGTATTCATAAGGACACTAGGTCCTTCGTATTTAGGTATAGACGGTTTGTTCTCTAATATTCTTTCATTGCTGTCATTGGCGGAACTGGGATTTGATGCTGCAATAAGTTATCGATTATACAAACCAATATCAGAAGGTGACGATGGTAAAGTTCGTTGTTATTTAAAATTCTTCCGCAATGTTTATTTCGTAGTTGGTGCAATAGTATTACTCTTAGGTTTATTTCTTATTCCATTCTTAAGTTTTTTCATTAAGGACTATAACAAATTAGGTGAATTAGGGATTAATGCCTCTTTTATTTTTATTTTATACTTAATAAATAGCGTATCAAGTTACCTTTTCTTTGCATATAGAAGTATTATATTACGTGCAAAACAGAAACAGTATGTACTGGAAATAATAGGATTGTTTACAATAATTATTTCTAGTATTGCAAAAATAGTATTTCTTTTGAATTATAGTAATTTCATTGGATATGTTATAATTGCAATAGTTTTTTGTGTTTTGCAGAATCTAGTTAATGCAATAGTCGCAAAAAGATATTATCCTCAATATTTTATGAGAGAGGACAATAATCTTTCGAAATATGAGGTAAGGGATATATTTAAAGACTGCAGTGCTCTTTTAGTATATAAGGTAAATAATGCGGTTATGCAAGCTACAGATAATTTAGTATTGAGTTCCTTTATTGGATTAGTAACTGTAGGCCTTTATTCTAATTATTTACTTGTCTTTATGGCAATCAGACAGTTTTTGCGTAAAACATTTGATGCATTTAAAGCAAGTATGGGTGATTTGTTCGTTTCAGACGATATAGATAAAAAATATTTTTTCTTTGAAATTACCAACTATATAACTGCGCTCTTATATGGGATTGCATCTATAACCTTTGCAATTGAAATCAATGAGTTTATAGTATGCTGGATAGGAGAAAAATATATACTACCTCAACCACTGCCTATATTAATGGGGTTAGAATTACTACTTACAGGTCTAAAATTGAATCTGGCACAGATAAGAGAAGTAAGTGGAGTATTTAGACAAATGTGGATACGACCAATTTGGGGCTCCTTCCTTAATGTTTTGTTTTCAATTCTCTTAGTAAATAGCTTGAATGTATCTGGAGTCGTAATAGGCACTATTATAGCGGCCATATTTGCAAATCTTTCAATAGATCCATATATTATACATAAGCATAGCTTTAAGGGCTTGAAAAGTGTAGGCCGTTACTATAAGAGTCAAATAACATATACCATAGTTTTGTTGCTTATTGGCTCTGTTGCTTTTTATTTGTGTTCTAATATATATACAGGAAGAGGATATATGTCTATGATTATTCATACATTTATATGTATATTTATAACGGTTGTTTTAATGCTATTACTGTTTTGGAAAAGTAGAGAGTGTGAATATGTACGTATGAAAACTATCATACTTTTTACTAAAAAGAAAAACGGAGCAAACTCTATTAAATAATAATGTGAAGAGTATTAAGCTGTACTTAAATTTAGGATTAAATATATTAGAATGATGGTTGAAAGGGAAAAAGAAAAAAAGTGCCATATTTCAATTATTATACCTGCATATAACGTTGAGAAATATATAGGTAAAACCTTAAATAGTGCTTTGAACCAATCCTTTAATGACTATGAGATTGTTGTTGTGGACGATGGTTCAAAAGATGCAACTGGGGCTATCTGTGACGATTATGCGTTCAAATATGATCGAATATGCGTTATTCATCAAGAAAATAGTGGTGTTATGGCGGCAAGACTCAAAGGAGTTGAATCTTGTAAAGGCGAGTGGGTTACTTTTCTTGATGGTGATGACTGCCTAACACCAACAGCCCTTGCCGACTTTATGAGTCATATTACAGATGAAATAGACGTGGTTTGGGGACGCAAAGAACATGTTGATGTTAACGGTAAAGTTTTAATGACAGAGACTCTTGTTCGAGAAGTAATTATTAACAAAGAAGTGTATCAAGATCTTATTTGTAAAAGATTTAAATCTTTGCACGCTCTTCTTTTTAGAAAACAATTATTTGATGCAAACATTAGAATAGATAGAGAGGTGACGAATAATGAGGATATTATTTTTAATTTGTTTTTATCAACTTATGTAAGAAAGGTAGCAATTATAAATAATGTTGTTCATTCCTATCTTGAGAGAGGAGATAGTGTGTCTAAAAAGAGATTTAATGAAAGCTATTGGTATTTTCTTTTTTCTTACATTGAGGATAATTTTAAAAAGTGGAAATTGGACGAAGGTGTTTATAATAATTTTTGCTTAAATCGCCTATGTAATTTAATAAGATCACCTCGTGCTTATCATTTTGATTATGATAACAAATGTTTTGATAATATGAAAAAACTGACATATTCTCAAAAATATGGTATTAATGGAAATTTGGCTTTGTTTATATTGAAACATCCTTCAGAGTTTTTTATTGATATAGTCAATTTCCATCCACGAGCATTACTTTCGAAAATTAAGTCATAGATTTTTAATAGAGAAATAAAATGGCAACTTTTATTCTAAAATTCATATATAGAGTAATTATTTTTTATGGCTTCATTGTGACGTATACTTTGAATTATGGGATAACGTCACGATATTTGAGCCTCGCTGCAGCTTTCTTTATTATTTTCTTAAAAAGAAAAAAATTACATAAAGTTCTTTCGTGCATAAAATGGAGGCGGATAAAGGTTGGTTTTGGGCTTATTATGGCATGTACATTCATCTTGTTGATGAGTCAGGCATTATTGCCAGCTAGTTTTAGTGCAAACAATGCAGTCATAAGTTGGTGGCATTTCCCTTATCAGTTTTTATATATTTTTGCGTTTTCGATTTTTTGTGTAGTAGAGTTTGATTCGTTTGCGGAATTTGCAAAGACATGGATTTTATTTATTATAATAGAATCAATACTAATTTATATGGCTGTTATAAATGATTCCGTTAGATTATTCTTTTATGCAGTTTCATATGTAGGCGATGGTCGTTTTGATGCAACTATTGAATATGGTAGTAGAATCATTGGTCTGGGAATATATGCTTCAGACGGTTCATTAACGATGAGTACAGGAATAATTGCGCTAATCGTATTAAAACTTCAAGACAGAATAAATAATATGCTGTTCTTGGCATTCTCTATAATAATTGTAACAGCAACAATGTTTATTGGAAGAACAGGCGTTTTAGCTGAAATACTTTTTCTATGCTATTATTTTGCGGCTTCTCGTAAAATCGGTTTTTCTGTTTTCGGTGGAGTCTTGGGGATATTGGCAGTTTCATTTTTCATCTCTTTTTTTATGCAACAATTAAGATCAGATGTTGCAGATAGACTACAAGGATGGATGATGGAAGCGTTTAATGAAGAGTCAAGGACAGGTACGCTAAATGTAGCAACAGGAACGGGCTTCCAGGATAATAATCATACATTGTTTGGTAATGCAGGCCTTTTAAGAGGGTCATTTGAAGGAAAGAGATTTCAGTCAGATTCGGGGTATATTAAGATGTTTACGGCAATTGGAATAGTTGGGTCTTTTTGTTATTATTTAGGGATGCTTAATATTTTTATATCTGTCAAAAGAAATAAGAAAAAAGCACTGAATATATTTTTTGTGTTTTTAATAGTATTTGTTTTCGTAATAGAATACAAGGAACCCTATTTGACAAAATTAAGAATACCATGGTTTGTTTTTACTACTTTATTAATTAATGCGTTTGATGAAAGATATAATATTAAAGTAGAAAGTCATGATAAGATCAATAAAAGTTCTATTCTTTTGCGTTCTTAAGGGTTAATGAGAAAATAAAACTCAGGAATGTTTTGTATCGGGAGAGCCATCGGTGGTTATAAAAAAAGATAAAATAGTTGGATAATGAGAAAAAATGTATGTATATATACTGTACTTGTAGGCTCTTATGACAATGTGATAGACCCCGTTGTTGTAAGGGAGGAATTTGATTATATTTGTTTTGTAGGAAAAGGTGAGAAAGAAAGGCATCGCTCCGATATTTGGAATTTTGTTGAAATAGATATAATAATTGAAGACGGAGGCCGTCTTTCGCGTTATCCCAAAATTAAGCCTCACAAAACAATTTTATCAGATTATCTATACAGTCTTTATATTGATGCAAATATATTAATAAAAGACAAGTACATATATGATAGAATCGACGAATTGATAAATTCAAATAATAATATAGCATTGTTGAAACACCCATTCCGAGATTGCGTTTATCAAGAGGCTTACGTGTGTATCGCATCATTAAAAGGTGGATGGTTTGATATATTAAGACAGATTTTATTTTTAAAACGAAAGGGATATCCGAAACATAACGGTCTGTATGAAGCCAATGTTATTTTTAGGAAACAAAATGCACCAGAAATAGTTGCTCTCGATGAACACTGGTGGGACAACTTTATGAAATATTCAAAACGAGATCAATTGAGCCTAGTATATGCTTTAAAAGAAAATCCGGTTGATGTCGCATATTTCCTTCCCCCAGGGCAGACAACTAGAAATCATTATGCGTTTGAGAAAATTAGCCATCTTGCAAAAAAAGAAACGGCTACTACCAAAATGAAAAAGCATCTAATTAGAATGATATCCGGTATTTCAAGAAAATTATTAAAGGAGTAAGATGTATAAAATATCAGTAGCAATGGCTGTCTATAACGGAGAAAAATATCTTCGGGAACAGATAGATTCCATTTTGTGTCAATTGAAGGATAATGATGAATTAGTTGTTTCTTATGATGAATCAACTGATTCGTCAAAGGCAATTCTTGATGAATATATTAAGGACGATAAGAGGGTTAAAGTATTTAAGAATCCCTATCGGCCAGGTGTGGTGAAAAATTTCCAAAATGCGTTAGAGCATACAAGTGGTGATATCATTTTCTTCTCTGATCAAGATGATGTATGGCTACCAGGTAAGGTAGAATTGGTGATAAAAGAATTTTCTGACCCCAAAGTTGCAGTTGTTTTTCATGATTCCTATCCTACAGATGCGGATTTAAATATTTTAGCCGATTCGACAATTAAGGGAAGGGGTGGTATACGTGAAACAACACTTGGCAATTTGTTCAGGCTTTGTTATATAGGTTGTTGCATGGCCTTTCGTGCTGAGTATAAGCCTGTCATCATACCAATTCCAACTATCCACCGCTCACATGACTGGTGGACAGGGTGCTTGTTAGGATGTGGGAAAACAAAAATGAAGGCAATCAATAAGTCTTTAATATATCATAGAAGTCACGCTAACAACGCAACGCCAGAAAAAAGGCCACCGTTATCATATCAGATACAGGTACGTTGGATTATAATTAAGAATATAATTTTGCGCTATAGAAGAAAATGCGCAATTGATAAACAAAGATTAGGATAAAATGGGAATAATAGGTTCGATATATAACCGAGTTGCCTTACTCTCACCTAGGGTTGAAGTACGATTACGACAACTATATTGGAAGAATAGAGGAAAGCTGGGTAAGTATAATCCAAATATTGCAAATGTAGAAGATGCAGACGAAGCGGAAAAAGTTAATTTCGCTGATATTTTAAACCAATTGAGAGAGTGGGGTGTAGGCGAAGGCTCGCTTTTGATAGTTCATTCATCTTATGATAATTTGAAATGTACAGGTTTAAAGCCAACTGAAATAATTGACGAACTACTCAGACTAGTTGGGAAAACGGGTACTTTGGCCATGCCTGCAATAAGAGCATATAAGGAGTGTCCGACACATGAGGAAAGGTTGTTTGATGGGGCTATTCCACCAATTTGTAAGTATAATCTTAAGCGAACACCTGTCTCTACAGGACTTCTTCCTGCGATGATGCTACGTTATCCCAATGCTGTCGTTAGCAAACACCCGCTCAATCCTCTTTGCGCAATCGGCCCTTTAGCAGAACAAATGATGGCACATAACTTGGAAGGTGATAAGCCATCTCCTCATGGTGCTAATTCATCATGGAAATTCTGCTTGGATCATGGAGCATTAGTTTGTGGTATAGGAACAGATTTGCGTCATCATAATACTATGGGACATGTAGCTGAAGAAGCTTTTGGAGATTGGCATTGGAAAGACGATGAGTGGTATGAAGATAGGAAGTTTGTTATTGAAACGCCAAAGGAGGAATCAATTGAGATTGAGGTAAAGGAGCGTAAACCCGTGTGGGGTATGCTCCATCAAGCAGAACTTAATCGTTATCATGATTTCCTGAAGAATGGTATTTTGAAGTCTATAACATTTGGCAATGTGTTGTTGGAATTCGAGGAGTCGCAAAAACTTATTTGTTTTTTGCGATCAAAAAATAAAAACGGTTATCCATATTTTGAATAAGAAAACAAATTAAATAGTACAGATATGACAAATATTGAGAAATACAATCAGGTCTTTATTGAGACATTGGAAGTAAGTGAGTCTGAGTTAAAGGGATTGAAGTATAAGTCAGTTCCCCTTTGGGACTCCGTCGGTCAGATGAGTTTAATTGCTGCATTCGAGGATGAGTTTGGTATCGCCATAGATGGTGACGACATTATGGAATTCAACTCATACGAAAACGGCCAGGTTATTCTGACAAAGAAATATAACGTAGTATTCTGATGTTCGATTTACTGAAATTTAAAGATAACGTTGCCGTAGAGACTGAATCGGGTGAGATATATACTTACCAGGATCTGAATAATGCTGCTGAAACTATTACAGCAGCTATGGATAGAACTCGGCTAACGTTCTGTTTGTGTGAGAATACTATAGGTTCTCTGATGGGTTATGTTGGATTTATGACTCATCATGTTCCAACTGTACTTTTGGATGGCAGCAAGGATATAGAAGTTATCCTTAGTCTTGCAAAGCACTATATGCCTCAGTATATTTGGATTCCAACAAAAAGAGTAGATGAATTAGGCCATGGTGAACCTGTATTAACTCATAAGAATTATACGCTGATACAATGGGCAGACACTCATTATGAAATTAATCCCGAGATTTTACTATGCCTGACAACTTCTGGTACTACGGGTAGTCCCAAGTTGGTTAAAATAACTGAGACGAACCTTCATAGTAATGCGGAATCAATAGCAGAATATTTGAAAATTACTTCAGCTGAGAGAGCAATAACATCTTTGCCGATGCATTACTCTTTCGGCATGTCTGTAATTAATAGCCATTTCGTTAAAGGGGCCACAATCTTACTGACAGATAAAGCCGTGATTCAGAAAGAATTCATGGATTTTCTGAAGAATGGCCATGCTACGAGTATTGCAGGTGTACCCTATACTTATGAGATGCTGAGAAGGCTACGATTTCTGAAAAAGGATTTGCCAGATCTGAAGACAATGATTCAGGCTGGAGGTAAACTTAATGCAAACATTGTGAAGGAATATGTGGAGGCTGCACAGGCATCAGGTAAGGAGTTTATTGTGATGTATGGCCAGACTGAAGCTTCACCACGAATGAGCTACTTGCCTTTCGAACATGCTTTAGAGAAATACGCGAGCATTGGTATAGCTATTCCTGGAGGAAAACTGTCCGTTCGCGATGTGAATGATCAGGAAATAACAACCCCAGATACAGATGGTGAACTTATATATGAAGGCCCCAATGTATGCATGGGCTATGCTGAGTGCATAGAGGACTTGGCCTCGGGCGATGAAAACAATGGCGTGCTGCATACAGGCGATGTGGCAAGATTTGATAACGATGGTTATTTCTATATTACTGGTCGTATGAAGCGATTCGTAAAGGTATGGGGAAATCGTTGTAACTTGGATGCTACAGAGCAGCTGGTGAAAGCCATTACTACCAGTTGTGCTTGCGTTGGCGTAGATGATAAGATAACCATTTTCGTTACTGAGGATGGACTAGAAGATAAAATTAAGAATTATCTGTCAGAAAAGACAGGGCTTAATCCTAGGGCTTTCGATATAAGAGTGATTGAGTCAATTCCGACTTTGGCGTCAGGGAAATTGGATTATCAATATTTACAGTCAATAATCTGATGGTCAAAAGAGTCTCAAAAAAGATGTCACCTCTTTATATTATGAGTGATAGCAGACTGCTATGCTATAAAAATGGTAGTCTCTTTATTCTAGTGAACGGAGAGGTCATAAGAAAAATACCCATTTTCGGTAATATCAAGGAAAGAATACTATCAAAGGTGGGACTTGCGTATAGATTCCTTCGTCTTGGTATAAGAGCAGTGGCTGCAATAGATGCTAATCATATTGTAATTTCAAAAGGTAACCTCCTTTATGAAGTCGACCTTGAATCAGGGGAAATGTCACCTGGTTTTTTCTGTGGGAAAGGAAGGAGACCGTTAATTTTTACATCAATTAGAAACATTAATGGATTCGAGAATGGTATTTATTATGGCGATTATTTGGGCGTTTTTGATAAATCTACTATAAATATAAAGCAAAGAGTTGGCATAGATAGATGGAATATTGTTTATTCGTTTCCTCCTGGAACAATTGATCATATTCATAATATTGTACCAGATCCATTTCGCCAGTGTGTGTGGATATTTACTGGTGATATGGGTGAAGCTGCAGCTATTTGGAAAGCGACTGACAATTTCAAAAAGGTTGAATGTGTAGCATGTAATAACCAGAAGTATAGAGGGTGTGTCGCATTTGCCGATAAAGAAGGACTCGTATATGCAACAGATGCCCCCTTCGCAGATAATTATATTTATTTATTTAATACTCAGACTTTTCAGACAAGTCCTCTTCGTCCAATTCATGGTTCTTGTATTTATGGGTGCCAATGGAATGAGAAACAGGTTTTTTCTTCAACGGTAGAAGGAGATATGTTTAAGACTAAAAAAGAGTTTTTGTTTAGTAAAAAAAGAGGCGTAGGAATAAAAGATGATTATGTACACATGTACATAGGGACATCAGCTGGGGGGTATGAGGAAGTATATAAAGAAAAAAAAGACTCGTATCCGCTATATGCCTTTCAGTTTGGTGTTTTTAAGTTCCCATATGGAGTAAATAAGACTGATACGTTATATTTTCAACCTATAGCAACAAAAAAGAATGATTTGAGTCTAATGGAATTGAAATAATTAATTAATATTTATTGATATGAAATTTCCTAATAAGTATCTTCGTAATTTGAAGCCCTACAAGTTGGCTTCTCACAAGATTTGGTCTGTAAAACCAGAAGAGCGTCCCGAAATATTGAAGTTAGACTGGAATGAGTCAACCATTCCGCCTTCACCAAAGGTGGCAGAGTATTTAAATAAGATTTTGAGTGAACCTTCATTCTTCAATCTCTATCCTACGACTTACAACGAGCAATTCCTTGAATTGTTGTCGAATTACACAGGAATGCCTCAGGAGAATCTTCAATACTTTGCCAGTTCAGATGCGCTTCATGAGTACATCTGTAAGGTTTTTATTAGTGTCGGAGACCCTGTGATGATTCTTGGCCCATCATACGATAATTTTCGTCTGACATGTCAGGCTAATGGCGCAGAGGTTTATTTCTCAAATTATAATGATGACTTCTCTTTTGATGCACAGAAATTTGAGAATGATATTTATGCCAAAGAACCTGCTGTTGTTTACATTTGTAATCCCAACAACCCAACAGGTAATCTTCACCCTGTTTCATATATTCGCCACTTGCTGGATGAGTTCCCTGATACGTTGTTCTTGCTTGATGAGGCATATATTGAGTTCTCAGATAAGTCTGCCAAGGAGTTAGTACTTGAATATGATAACTTGCTAATTTCAAGAACATTCTCCAAGGCGTTTGGTATAGCAAATTTCCGTGTTGGCTATCTGATTGCATCAAAGGACAATGTGCAGTTTATTAATAAGGTTCGTAATCCGAAGAATGTATCAACCTTTGCCCAAACTGCAGCAATGGCTGTACTTTCTGACGTGCAGTATATGAAGAACTATGTGGCAGAGGTCAATAAAGCAAAAGCCTTCTTCGTAGATGCCCTGAAGAAATATGAAGAGATCTATGTACCAGCAGAAAGTGCAGGAAACTTTGTTCTCGTTAAGTTTAAGGATTATGAGTCGAAAATGGCACTCCTCGAATTCTTAGCAGGAAAGAATATCTTTGTGAGAAATAGAACAGAAGCTCCTTCTGTTTACAATTGTTTCCGAATTACAGTAGGAACAACTGAGCAGATGAAGGTCGTATTGAAAGCAATTGATGAATTTTACGCAAAATGAAGTTATTTGAAACAATATCAGATTATTGGTTGACGCTTGCTGGCATATTAGAGTATCAATTTCATTTAAAGAAATCATGCTTTAGGCCAAAGGAAGTGGTTCAGCGAGAGCAATATCAGAAGCTGAAGAAACTGCTGCTGATTTGCCAGACAGAAATTCCATACTATCAAAAACTTTTCAAGGGTATTGGTTTTGACGTAGAAAGGGATTTCAAAACGCTTGATGACTTGAAGAAAGTACCTATTACTGAGAAATCTGTAGTAAAGGAGCACCCAGAGTGGTTTATTAATCAAAAACGTATAAAGGGTGCCCTTACCTTCCATACGTCAGGATCGACAGGTAAGCCATTGACAGAGTATGTATCAAGAAACCACTGGAAAATTGAACAAGGTGTTGTATGGCGACATTGGAGTTGGGGTGGCTACAAATTCAGAGATAAGATAGCTGTAGTGCGTTCTTATACTCCGAAAAACGGCCAACTCATCAAACAGGATAGTATTAGGAATTTCAGATTCTATAGTCCGTTTCATCTATCGGATGAGAATATCAAGATGTACCTTGAAGACATGATAGAACAGGATGTGAAGTTCATCAGAGGCTATCCTTCTTCGGTGAAAGCATTGGCTGTATATGTTCTTCAGCATCAGTGCGAGATTCCAAAACTAAAAGGAATCCTTACGGCATCTGAGGTTCTGAGAGATAGTGATAGGGAAATTATAGAGAAGGCTTTCAGATGTAAGATTTCCAATCACTACGGGCTTGCAGAGTGTGTTGTCATGATGGGTGATTGTGAGAAACATGAGGGCTTGCATAACTACGATGAATATGGATATCTGGAATTGTTAGATACCGATGATTCTAAGGTTAAGCGTATTGTTGGAACAAATCTGAACAACTATGCTATGCCGTTGCTCCGTTATGATACTAATGATTTCGCAGAGGTCGCAGAGATGCAATGTAGTTGTGGGCGTTCATCCATGGTGGTTCATAACATCAAAGGACGCACCAGTGAAGTGATGAAACTCAAAGATAGGGATGTTCCCATGGTGAATTTCTTTACAATGCTGGAATACTATACGACACTGAAACAGTGGCAGATTGTACAGACTGGTATTGATAGCGTAGAGTTAAGACTCCAAGGTTATCTGACGGATGCTGAGTTAGCCAAGATTGAAAAGGATTTTGCTGCCAGACTCCCAGAGTATGTGAAGTATGAGATTTCCACAGTAAAGGAACCAATCCAGAAATATGAAGGCAAGATTCCACCATTTATTGCATTAAGCTGATGTTCTCAATAGAAACGCATTGTCACTCGCACCATTCTTTTGACTGTAATACTGCTATTGAGTCAATTATTGAAACTTGCGAGAAACGCGATATTAAAGGTATTGTGATTTGCGACCATGATACCTGTGGAATTACGCCAGAAGAAGAGGCTCTTTTTATAGCAAAAAAAATTACACTATTCAAAGCAATTGAATTCACTACCAAAACCGATGCACATGTAATAGGTGTGTGCCCGAGAATTAAGGAGTTGGAACAGCCTCGCTACCATTATGAACTTGCTGATTTAATAGATAAGCTCCAGGCTGTGGGTGCAACCATCATTATACCACACCCAAACCATGGAACAGGTATTGTGGGAAATGGGAAAATAGATGAAGTATCCATTCGCAAGGCATTTATGGCTGCTCATTTTGTTGAGAAGGAGAATTTTAGATACGGAAAAACCAAAATTGATTTCAAAAAGCAATACCCACACATCGCATGGATAATAGGCAGCGATGCCCATTCATCGAAAAATGTAGGGGCGTTTGTTAATCAGGTAGATGGAATGAAAGTTGATTTCTTGTCAACAATGAAATCAAGTGGTATTTCATATCTGAAAAACGATGAACATGGGAAGGGGTATTGGATTATGAAGGATATTAAACGATCAGCACCATATCAGTTATTACTTAAACTATTTCCAGCAGATTTGAGAAGAAATATAAAAAATACGATTTTTAATAGATAAAATAATGAAGCAGATAGTACAAGACTTAAAGTCAGGCGCTACCGTATTGGAGGAAGTTCCAGTACCTCAAGTTAAAGGTGGTTATGTGCTCATCCAAACAACACGTACACTCGTGTCTTTGGGCACAGAGCGTATGCTTGTTGAGTTCGGTAAAGCAAACCTTATTGATAAAGCACGTCAACAGCCAGATAAGGTAAAGCAGGTATTAGACAAGATAAAGACTGATGGCTTGCAGCCCACTTTGAAGGCCGTATTCAACAAGTTAGGTCAGCCACTGCCACTTGGCTATTGCAATGTAGGTAAGGTGGTTGCTGTTGGCCGTGGAGTTACCGAGTTCCAAGTAGGGGATAGAGTAGCCTCTAATGGTAATCACGCAGAGTATGTATGTGTACCTCAGAACCTTGTTGCCAAGATACCTGATAATGTGAGTGACGATGAAGCTGCATTTACTGTGATAGGTTCTATCGGTTTGGAGGGTATTCGCCTTCTGAAGCCTGAGTTGGGAGAGACCATCGTTGTGGTGGGTCTTGGATTGATAGGATTGATAGTGGCTCAACTGCTTCGTGCCAATGGTTGTCGTGTTGTAGGCGTAGAGTTTGATCAGGCGAAACTCGACCTTGCAGCTCAGTGGGGCGTTATTCCTGTGAATCCCGCCAAGGGCGATGACCAAGTAAAGGTAGTTGAGGAGTTGACTAACGGTATTGGTGCGGATGGCGTAATCATCACTGCTTCCGCCCATGATGACAGTATCATCCATAATGCTTGTCTGATGAGCCGTAAACGTGGTCGTATCATCCTTGTGGGCGTGATAGGGCTCAATATGCGACGTGATGACTTCTACAAGAAGGAACTTTCGTTCCAGGTTTCTTGTTCCTATGGTGCTGGCCGTTACGATGAGGAATATGAGAATAAAGGACATGACTATCCTTTTGCATACGTCCGTTGGACTGAGAAGAGAAACTTCCAAGCCATACTGGGTGCGATAGCAGACGGTGGGCTGAATGTGAAGCAACTGATCACAGAGAACGTTGAATTAGAGAATTACAACGAGATATATGGTGATATGCGAAAGAAGGACAGCATAGCTTCTATCATACGCTATCCCGAAGAGGTGGCTCAGAATCGTGTAGTCGCCATTGAAGATGTACATGCAGCTGCAGGTGGTGGTAAGATGGGTATCATTGGTGCTGGTAACTATACTGGTGCTACGGTAGTTCCATGTCTTAACAAGTGTGGTGCGAAAGTGAAGTATATCGCCAGTGCCGGAGGCCTGAGTGCAAAGACAATGGCCAAGAAAGCAGGTGCAGAATATGCTACTTCTGACTATACCGAGATTCTGAAAGATCCAGAGGTGAACATGGTGCTGATTACCACTCGCCATAATCTCCATGCCAAGATGGTGAAAGAAACATTGGAGGCAGGAAAGAGTGTGTTTGTAGAGAAACCACTTTGCTTGCATCCTGAGGAACTGGAAGAGATTTCTGAGGCATACAAGAAAGCAGGTAAAGGTGTAACGTTGACGGTAGGTTATAACCGTCGCTTCTCACCATTTGCAGTAAAACTGAAGCAGATGATTGGTGATGGCCCAAAGAATATCATTGCCACTATGAATGCAGGTTTCATCCCACCTGAAGTATGGGTGCATGACCTTGAAGTAGGTGGCGGTCGTATCATTGGTGAGGCTTGTCACTTTATTGATCTGTGTTCTTATCTGGCAGGTAGCAAGGTTACTGCTGTATGTATGAATGCCATGGGCGAGAACCCGCAGGAGAATACTGATAATGCAACTATTCTGTTGAAGTATGAGAATGGAACCAATGCTGTGATTAACTACTTCGCCAATGGTTCTAAGGCTTATCAGAAGGAACGTGTAGAGGTGTTCTCACAGGAGCGTGTATTCATCCTTGATAACTGGCGCAAACTGGAAGGTTTTGGTGCCAAGGGCTTCTCCAAGATGAAAGGAGGCATGGATAAAGGCCAGAAGGACGAGTTCCGTATGCTGAATGAGCGTATGCTGAACGGTGGTGAGAGCCTGATACCTTTTGACAGCATCGTGAATACGACCAAGGCCAGCTTTGCTTGCATTGAATCATTGAAGCAGAAAGCTTGGGTGGAGATAAAGTAAGATGAATTACGGGTTATTATTTAGAACGATAAAGAATCTTAAACCTACGCAGGTTTATTACCAGATTAGGTATAGGCTGGTAAAGGCGCAATATGTGCCTTTATCAGCACCATCGGTTGATGTACCCACGTTGAAAACTACACCCATACCTAAGTTCAAGTGCTCTAAAGGCGATAAGTTTACCTTCTTAAACATGGAGCACGAGTTTGCAGGTTGGAACTTCATGGAGAATGGGATGCTCTGGGCATATAACCAGAACTACTTTGACTGGATAAACCAAGAAAACTATCCCAAAGAGGATGGTTGTAAATGGATAGATAAGTTCATCAAGGAGCTGCCTGATAATAAAGTTGGTTTAGATCCATATCCTATCGCTTTAAGAAGCATCAATTGGGTGAAGTTCTTCTGTAGGTATCCTGATGCAGCTACAAAACCTCGATTGGACTCCCTTTATTCCCAGATAAAGCTACTCGAAAAGAAGCTAGAGTATCATCTATTAGGTAACCACCTTTTAGAGGATGCGTATGCGCTATATATTGGAGCTTCGTTCTTTAATGAACAACCATTACTACAGAAAGCAAAGAAGTTGCTGTTGTCTCAATTGGATGAGCAGGTACTGAAGGATGGTGCCCATTATGAACAGAGTCCGATGTACCACTGTATTTTGCTTGACAGGCTGCTCGATTGCATAAATTTCAAGAGTGACAACAAACTTGCTGATTATGCACAAAGAATGATGGGGCATTTGGAGAGCGTAAAGTGGGGTGTTGGGAGTCTTCCGCTGTTGAATGATAGTGCGAATGGAATTGCACCGACTACAAGCCAGCTTTTTTACTATGCAAAAGGGCTTGGGCTGAAGTGGAGAAAGACTCCCATGAAAGAATGTGGCTATCGAAAAATGCTGGCAGGCAATATGGAGGCGATAGTGGATGTGGGTAACATCACAGCCACCTACCAGCCAGGGCATACTCATGCAGATACCTTCAATTATGAATTGCATATAGATGGGAAGCCATTTGTGGTTGATACCGGTATTTCTACCTATAATAAAACCGAACGTCGGCAACTTGAAAGATCGACCATTGCACATAACTGTGTATCACCATACGAGAAGAATTCATCGGAAGTCTGGGGTGGTTTCCGAGTAGGGAAAAGATGTCACACAGATATCACAGAAGACACAGAAAACGTGATAGAGGCAGTTCATGATGGATATGGAAAAGAATGCTGTCGTAAGTTTGGGATAAAGGTTGGCTTTTTCATCGTTGAGGATTGGTTTGATGGTGAAGCTATCAGCTATATTCATTTGGCAAAGGATGTAGATGAAAAACGAGTGAAGGTCGAAAGTGCTTTGAACGTTGAAACTAAGCCTTGGAAATACTCAATTGAGTATAATCGATTCATTGAAGGAAAAGTAATTGAGATAAGATTTAAAGGGCATTGTAGATATACAATCCAGTAAAGAAAATGAAGATACTTTATTTGACTTATTATTTTAGACCTGACCTTTGTGCTGGGTCGTTTAGAAATTCCTCTTTGTTTGAGGCTGTTCTGGATCAAATAGGAGAGGATGATTTTGTACATGTGATAACCACTGTACCAAATCGCTATGGTAGTTATAGTGTAGAGGGATTGAAAGAAGAGACGGGCAAGAACTATCGAATAGACCGTCTGACAGTTCCCATGCATGCAAGCGGTATGGCAGAACAGGCCAAGGCTTTCACTTCCTACTATAAGGGTGTGATGAACCTTATCAAGAATGAGAAGTACGACATGGTGTTTGCTTCTTCTTCCCGTTTGTTTACAGCCTTTTTGGGTAAACGTTGTGCAGTAAAGAACCATTGCCCGCTGTATCTGGATATTCGTGACATCTTTGTAGATACCATGAAGGACATCTTCAAGGAGAAGAAGGTGGTTCGTGCAACTGCTGGTTGGGTGTTAGGGCTTATAGAGAAATATACCTTTAACAATGCCAATCATATCAATCTGATTTCTGGTGGTTTCCGTCCTTATTTTGAGAAATACAAGAAACCATCCTATACGGAGTATTCTAATGGCATCGATGATGTGTTTATTGAGGCAGGCCAGGAACCTTCTACAAATACAAGTAAACCATATATAATTACTTACGCTGGTAATATGGGTAGTGGTCAAGGTTTGGAGAAGATTATTCCTGAAGCCGCTAAGAAACTTGGGGCTGACTATAGGTTCAGGCTTATTGGCGATGGTGGAACCAGAAAGAAGTTGGAAGAAAAATTGAAGGAACTGAATGTAGAGAATGTTGATTTGTTGAATCCTGTGGCCCGCAAAGAGCTGATACAATACTATAAGGAATCAACTTTCCTGTTCTTCCATCTGAACGACTTGGAAGCATTTAAGAAAGTGATGCCATCCAAGATGTTTGAATATGGTGCTTTTGATAAACCCATCATTGCTGGTGTTGGAGGTTATGCGGCTCTGTTTGTAGAAAAGAATATTCCGAATCATATCTTGTTCAAACCAACGGATGTTGATGACTTTGTAAGTCAGATGAAGAGCTATCAGTTGAAGTTTGAGCGAAGGGATGAGTTTATCAAGAACTTCTCGCGTAAGTCGATTGATAAGAAGCTGGCGGCAAGTATTGTTGGACTATTGAAGAAATAAAATAAAGATGAAAATACTTATAACTGGTGTTCACGGATTTGTGGGCAGCAACTTGGTGAAATATTTAGCAGGCAAGAACGAGTTATATGGACTTGATATTATTGACCCCCAAAAAGAGGGCGTAATCAAGACATATTCTTGGTCTGATTTAGAAACAGGTAATATTATAGAGGTAGATGCCATCATACATTTAGCAGGTAAAGCACATGACACTAAGAACCAAGCTGCTGCTGATGTGTATTTCAAAGTGAATACAGATCTAACCAAGAAGGTTTTCGATTATTTCTTGACGCATAAGAGCATAAAAAAGTTTGTGTTTTTTAGTACAGCAAAGGCTGCTGCTGATAAAGTGGAAGGAGTGCTTACTGAAGAAGTCGTGCCAACGCCTGTAGGTCCTTACGGTGAAAGTAAGATTGCAGCAGAACGTTATTTGTTAAGTAAGATGGAAGATGCAAGAAGTAAGAGTAAGGACGTTTACATATTTAGACCTTGCATGATACATGGACCTGGTAATAAGGGCAATCTAAATCTGCTGTATGGAGTCGTAAAGAAGGGTATACCCTGGCCTCTTGGTGCCTTTGAGAATCGTAGAACTTTCACTTCCATTGAAAATATATGTTTTGCTGTTAATGGTGTACTCACTAAAGATGTGGAGTCTGGTATTTACAATATGGGTGATGATGAAGCTTTGAGTACAAATGAACTGATTGAGGAAATTTGCAAGTCGTTAGGTAAGAAGGCTCATATCTGGAAATTACCAAAGGGGTTGATGAATGGTGTTGCTAAGATTGGTGGTGCTTTGCATCTGCCATTGGATTCTGAAAGATTACGCAAGTTGACAGAGGATTATATATCATCGAATTCCAAGATCAAAAAGGCATTGGGTGTAGAGAAGATGCCTGTAGATGCTCGCGAAGGATTAAAGGTTACATTAGAAAGCTTTAAGTAGTGAATTCTCAGACGCAATGTGATTTTCTTACATTGGTAAGATTAGGAATTGGTGCATCAAAAGAGCCAATAATCTCTAATGACAATGTTGACTGGCCTGCCATAAAGGGCCTTTCAGAGCAACAGGGGTTGTCTGCGGTAGTCTTAGACGGTGTGAACTTCATTGTGTCAAAAAGACCACCCCAGGAATTATTGCTGGAATGGATTGGAGAGGTATTGCAGGCTGAGAATCAGTATTTTGTTCAACAAAAGGCTTCTGAGGATATTGCTTTGTTATATCATGACAATCAAATGCGTACGTATGTTCTGAAGGGGAGTGTCGTATCAGAGTGCTACCCTAAGCCTGAGCATAGAGTAAGTTCGGATTTAGATTGCATGTTGTTATCAGAGGGAAAAGCCTTTGATGCTTGGACTCTTGGTAATGATTTGATTATTGAAAAGGAAGGTAATGTAGTATTTGATTATTACAAGAATAGTACTTTTTATCTTCAAGATATAATGGTTGAAAACCATCGCTATTTTACTCCGTTCCGAGGCAATAACAGATTGATGACTTTGGAGAAAAAACTACAATCTATGATAAGGATGGACAATGGTGAAGATCGCTTTGATAATACATGGCTATACAGGCCGCCTGTGATGGTAAGTGCCTTGTTTCTGATAGAACACGCTTATTCTCACTTCTTGCATGAAGGGCTTTCCTGGAGGCATATTCTAGATTGGATGATGTTTAGTCAGAAATATGTGAAGAAAATTGACTGGATTTCATTTGATGCGATGATAGATGAATATGGATTTAGAAAGTTTTACGATTCTTATTATCGCTTAGGCTTGTATTTGATGGGAGAACTTTCCGAAGAAGACCTGACTAGTCAAGACAAAATGATGATGGCAGATGTTTGGGCTGATTTGGATTTACATGAAACTGTCAAAGGGGTGCGAGGAAAACTTGCCTTGGTCGGAAATACGTGTAGGGCAAATTGGAAATATAAATATTTCTCAGAGGATTCGATGCTGAAAGCTCTGTGGATCCAGGTGAAAGGATTCTTGTTTGAAAAGAACCCATCGTTAGATTAAGAACAGATAATACTATAGTTATGATTTGGACATAGAGAAACACGGGGACAGGAAACTTATGGTGAAGGGTTCAGGGTTGAAAGTCGGTTAAAGGTTCATGATTAACAATAAAAAACACCTCAGTCCGTGGCGGACTGAGGTGAGAAAAGAATAAAGGAAGGGGGTAGATAATATACAACTGCTAGTTTGACTGGAGGGTGGCGTACTCCTTGGAGGCGTCGAAGCAGGGACAGACCTTGGCTACACTCGGTAAGTCTCGATGACCCAATATCTTGGCATCGGGGTAGTCGCGGAGAAGGTTTTTGAGGAGCTCGTAGAGGGAGCGCTTTTGAGCCTCAGTGCGGGTGTCGGCTGGATTACCTTGTGGATCTAAGCCTCCTTCATAGACGATGCCAAGGGAACAGTGGTTGTAGTGTCTGGCATGGACGCCCTGGACGGACTCAGGCAACAGTGGGATGATGTCGCCATTGTAACGGACGTAGTAGTGGTAGCTACACTGACCGAATTTGGCTTTACCACAGGCGATGAGGTCCTCGACACTGAAGGGGCGGTCGCATCTATTTGCCACGCAGTGGATAATGATTAGTTTGACAGCTTTTAATGGTTTCATTTCGAGAGGTGAATTAGAACCAATTGGGGGCACAGGACTGGACGGCGATGGTACCAGCTATGCTGGTGAGGATAGTGATGATGATTTTGAGAATTTGTTTGATTGTTGACCACTTCATAATGTAATTTTTTAGTGTTTAAAAATTAATAATGTCTCGCGGAACCCGCGCAGTTGGCGACATTATAACAGCATCGAAGTTGCCCCTGCGGGGAGATGCAAGTTATAAGGAGAATACAAGAGGCTCGACGTAGTCAACCCGCAGATATACTATTTAAGGAACACGAATATCACGAATGACACGAATGTTTTTCTGTGTGAGATTTTAAATTCTCTAATTCTCTAATTCTTGACAAAAACCACAAAAACCCTTTTTGAAAGTTTAGCACTCCGTGCCCTAGTCCTGCTGTCGCCAAGAATCTGATTGTAAGCAAGCTTCCATCATCTTCCTGCCAACACCAGAACACATCCTTGCAGATGTCAAAACTTTCAAAAAAGACAACCCACGCAGTAGACGACATTATAACTGCATCGAAGTAGCCCCTGCGGGGAGATGTAAGTTATAAGGAGAATACAAGAGGCT
>OCTX012230443.1_pt1 | contig 39924 bp, 42 predicted proteins | sample 1539691 | NCBI WGS metagenome assembly OCTX01 (sample SAMN02144231, study PRJEB22623) | gut metagenome | biome: sheep rumen | host: Ovis aries | place: New Zealand
GGGCGATGGAGAGGGCTTGGTAGACGAGGCGGTCGGGCAGACGTTTCACGTCACTCTTTTCTATGGTGAAGCAGAAGTAGTACTTGCCGTTTTTGCCCAGCGTCAGCGTGCTGTTGTCCTCGCGGAAAAGGGGAGAGTTGCGCTCGCGGCGCGGGCGCTCGGTGATGTAGACGTTGCCGTCGCGCATGCCCTGCACCTTGCAGTTGGCCAGGAAAGGTTCCATCTCTACGCACTCGGTGCACATGAAGTCGAGGATGTGGAGTCCGTTGTCGGTAGCGCCGAAGGTCATCATGCCGTCGACCATTGTCGTCATTTGGGTTTTGGTCTTGTTTGTTTTCATTTTAAAGAGGTGTTGTGAGGAGGGAGCTTAAAAGAACTGGTACCATATTTCACTTGCAAGGCTCTCGTGGCTCACGACACTCGGGTTAATACTTTTTGTTTTCTCAATCAGAACTATCAGAATTTCTTTCTGTTTGCTCAGCAAGCTCGCGGGGCTCACCACTTTTCGTTCTGATTAGGATTCTGTCTTGAAATCGATTTCGCCGGCAAAGGTAAGACCTTTCCCCCACTCCGCAATGGACTTGGATGGACTTGAGTCCACCTCGTCAGGCGGCGAAAAGACAAAAGGGTGACCCACAACGGGAACACCCTTTCGGCAGACAAAAAAACAAGTCCACCCAGATGGACTTGGATGGACTTGGATGGACTTTTGGATGGACAGTCGGGCCTATCTCCGCATAGCAGCGCGGATAATCTGTGCAATTTTGCCCGTAGACTCGTCGCACATCTCCTTGTTTTTCGATATGTTTGTGTCGCACAGCTTCTTAAGTTCTTTGCCGCCGGCCAGACAGAACACGTGCTCGGCCAGCTCGTAGTCGCCGTCAAGATACTGTGCCACAAACGACTTGCACACATATTTAGCCTCCCAAGCGATCTTTTTTCTCTTCAGCTCGCTGTCGTCCCTCGGGCCCCGCAATGCCGCCAGCCATTCCTCTTCCGTCACCTCGTCGGCGAACACGCCGGTGCGGCGGCTGTTCCTGTTGCGCCATTCCACCTCCTTCAATCCCTTGAGTATGGCCAGCAGCTCGTCGTCGCAGCGCTGCACGCGGAAGTGCGGCAGCAGCTCTATGTCGTTCTCCCGCCGTTGCCGTTCCATGAGCAGAGCCTCCTGCTGTTTTCTAATCAAAGCCTCGCGCTTCGCTATGTTCACCTCCTTTTCGAAATTATGGTAGGTTATCCCTTTCAACTTCAGCTTGTCGCGCAGGCAGCACACCTCGTACCAGAGAGCCAGGGAGAGGAAGAAGACCTCATCGCCTTTCAGCCCTGTGCTTGCCTCGTAGTCGAAGCCACCCTCGTGCATTTTCACAAACACCTTGAACTTCAGGGTCACCGTCTTGCCGTAGTTTGGGGCCTCGGGGTCCAGCACCTTCACCCTGGGGAACTTCATCACGTTGTCCAGATTGAGCGCGATGCTCTCGGGGTATTCCCCAGCTATCTTCACCTGCAGACGGCACAGTTCGTCGTGCCGCTCCAGCATATCGTTCTCTCCCATCGCATAGTCAGCCAATTGCATATAGTATTTCGCGTGATCCTGCACAGCCAGTTCCTCGGGCGTGAATTCTTTGTATTCGTTTTTCATATTCTTCAGTTATTTTAGACGACAAAAAATGACACAAGGCATTGATAATCCTTGTGCAAAGCATTAGTTTCAAGTTTAAAAATATGGTCGCAAAGGTACGGAGAAACTGCCGTCCGGAAAAGTTATTTTTATCAACCCGGGCAGTTGCGGGGGCGAAGGTGGGGGTCCAACATGCGGTGGATCAAAGGGTATGGTTGTTGATAAAATAGTGAACAGTGGATAGTGATTGGTTCAAAGTTTAAAGTTCAAAGTTCAAAGTTTAAAGTTCAAGGTTTGCTCATCAAGCTCGCAGGCCGTGACCATAGGTCAGGCAGCAAGGTTGTCGGCAGAGCCGACGGCATACCACCAAGTTCCAGGTTTAAGGTTTAACGGCGAATTATACGGGAAGTGATCAGTGGTCAGTGGCCAGTGGTCAGTGGGGCGGGATCCGGTTGATTTTGGGCGAATTACTCGAATTATGGGGCGGGCGTTAGCAAACAAAAAAGCGCCGCGGGGTTGGCCCGCGGCGCTTTTTTACATATCTAATAACAATCAGTCGTACCGTATCATGTCGGCAAGCTGCAGTAAGTAGTCGTTGCTCTCGGCCTGCGTGGTATGCCTGCGAACCGAAGGTCGCGAGCCAGAGGCCATGAGCACATTGGCGTTAAATTGAACTACAGCGAATAACACCTAAAAAATAATAGGAGTGAGTCAGCACCTTTGAATTTAGTTTAATGCAGTAAGTCACTTTATGGAGCAATGGTTAAGGTTATCGTTCTGCCTGGCTCCGCAGGAGACACGGCCTGCGACCATCGAGGAGCAAAGGTTATCGTTATCGTTGAATTTCTCCAGTTCCTTAAGGCGATAGTCCTTGAGTTTGGGGTCATAGTAGTTGTTGAGGTTGTCAATTCCTACTATGGTTCCGCAGTTCATATCATCAAACAAGCGCTTTAAGAGGTTGCTGCCAATAAACCCAGCATGGCCAGTAACTAAAATAGTTTTGTTATTAAGGTTAATCTTTTCTATAATGTATATCTATAGTTTTTTTGAATTAATTATTGTGACACGCTACTGTGGTGATGGCAGCACCTGTCTTTGTGCCATAGCCAACTGGATTCCAGGTCTCGCCACCGTTGTTACCACAGTCATTTTCGTTTCATCGTTGTCCTTAACTACCGATGTTACAATATCGTGTCGTTCTCCATTGAATTGGAAGAAATTCGAATAAACAAATATCTCTATCAACACTTCCTTCATAAAGGTTGCCAGTTCGGCTTCATTAATGGCATCGAATGCACTTTCAGCTACAGGACGTTTGATGGCTCCACCTTTCTTCTTTTTCTTCAATTTTGTCAGAGTAACTTCAAAATCATCATGTCCCTCGCTAACCTTTAGTTCAAACTTATACCTTGACGATATTTCCAGTTGCTCGCTGTTCTCACCTTCTTTATCCAGCATTTTAGTTATCACTTGTTTAAACGTCAGTGCCTGTTGGTCTAAAGAGCTTATTTTGTCGTCTTCTCCAACCATTTCCCTCCAACAAGTGAACTCCAGCAGGCTCATTATAGGAAGATGTTTCAGTAAGTTAAACTGGTTCACATACTGTCTCATCCTCTCCCCATAGGGCGAAAGGCAATTATACCGCAATAGTAGTAATTCTCCTTCGCTCAACTGACCACGAATACTTTTGGCATAAGTAACGCGATAGTTCTCATACATCTTCTCCTCTGCAGTCAATCTACTCAACAAGTAAAGCATTCTGAAATGAACTGCCAAATCCCGCCTGTTTTTGGCATAAAGCGTCATATATTCTGAAACTGCCGCAATCGACCGTCTCTTGTACTCGGTCAAATTTCTGAAACCTGACTCTTTAAAATCCAGTGCGATTTGCTCAAAGCATTCTCTCCCTTTCAAGTCGTTCACATCATCAATATACGACTCCACGGCATCGTTATATAACCTTAGCAACGTATTGAATCTACTATCAAAAATCTGGAGTTGCGACTGTCTTACCAGTTTCTTGTTTGTTTCAATAACGCTCTTGTTTGCGGTTATCACACTCTCATTTGTTGTGACTACGCTGGCATTTGTCTTTATCTGGTTCTGGAATGTCCGTACCAGCATATAGACAGAATAGAAGGCAATGATTGTCCCCAATATGCCTCCTATAAAGTCACCCAATGTACCAAACAGGTTATAATCTATGGGATAGGAGAAACCTAGTGTTTTCCACTGCTGCCAGAAAAACACAATACAAGCACCAGCTGAGAAGGCAACACACAACCAGAATGCCTTCCAGAAGTTTATGCCTACCGACTTCGCTGTTTTTTCGGCGTTTTTCTTTTCGGCATCAGGGTCTAACCTTGGCTGTTCTTGGGGATTATCCATGATTGTTCTTTTTCAATGTTTTTATTACCTTCAGAACTCAATGCTGTCTTAAACGTAGGCGTACTATCCCCTTTAGCTTCATTATTCCTCCAATGGAGCGGAAATAAATTGCGAAGGTCATCACCGCCGCCATGAGAACGAGGCACCATGTGGTCTATCTCCCATCCTAAAGCAGATTGTATACCATACTGATCCTTTTGAATCCAGGCACCAGCAAAATCCTGTCTCCATTTCGTAGAGTCATATCCAGGAACAGGTTTTGCCTTCTCCCATATAAGATCTATATATACATCCGAGAAATATGCCATAAATACTCTTTATATTTTATGCTCAAAATTCCAAATTTCATCTTCCTCCAACGGTTGGTATGGTCCATCCTTTGCCTCCAGCAGCACCGTTCCACTCTCCAGGCACTTCAAGCTGTGCCACCGACTCTTCTCTATATTCAGAACAACTCCGCCCGGCACCATATCTATGGTATCAGTGAGAATGCCATTCTCATCATAGAAGTATTCCTCAAAATGCCCACGAATGCAAATACACGTCTCAGAAGTAGTCTTATGCCTGTGTATTGGCATCACGGTGCCGGGTTCTAGGGCATTCAGCATCCTCTGCTAACCATCTTCTGGACTGTTCCTCAAATCAAGACTCTGACGCAAACGTGGATTAGCTTTCGCCTTTGCCGTTAACTCGTCTAATACCTCTTTTGTAATAACCATTGCGATAATCTTAAAAAGAAGCAGGTTTCAAAATCTTTGCCCATATACCTGTCCAGAAAGAGCTCCAATGACTTTCATTGTAGCACAACTCCCGCTTCCAGGCATTCCCTTGCCATCGTTTATACTTATATATCATGCGCGGCACAAAGCCACCTGGCTCTGCACTCGAAAACTGTGGATTCAATATATCCTCCAACACACGTTTCTTTAACAGATTAAAATTCGTGTCATTTGAAAGATTCGTGTTCACCAAATAGTTATTGTCAGCGTTATCGTTACGGTTGAATTCAAACCCCAGATCTTCAACACAGATGGCATTTATACAATTAAAGAATTCTTTCATATGGTACTTAACCAGCAACCCTACCAGCCATTCCCAATCCACTTCTTTGTCATGTTTCTCGACAAAAAAGCCCCAGTCCAGCACTTGACGAAGATTTAACTCGGCAGCCGAAAAATGACTCACCATATGCTTCATCAAGAACAATGCATGAAGATTTGCCGACGGCAGATACACCTTGGTTGCTGAGTCTGTCGAAGTACCATTCAAATCAATACAAGTAATCCGATTCCCAATATTGTTAAGGTTAACGTTAGGGTTAAGGTTTTTCTCCCTCCCCAGCTCTTTGAACACCTTTTCTAACTCTGCACTCGAGTGGTGTGCATGCACGTTCACAAAGTCATAGTGGTTCTCCACAGTAAAACCCATCCAGTTGAACACCGTATGGTGATGATGCGAGTTTTCCACATTGATACCCATTTCTGAGGCGAGAATCCAGTCAGCTTCCTTCTGTCTTCCAAACAGCCAGATGTCAATATCCCCACAGGGACGATGCTCAGGCTTAGGCCAGTTGATACTACAGGCATAGCCTTTCAGCACCATCATCTTATACCCATGGGCATTATAACATCCCGCCAGTTCTGCTATTGCCCTCCGGTATAATCCATAGTGGCCTTCATAGTTATGAAGGGCCTCACCTATCCACCGCAGGAGCAACTCTTTGGACGGACGAATCTCTTCTGGCAATTGTTCTATGCCATCTACGATAATAGCAGCAAGCCCCTGCTTGTCAGCAAGGGCTTTTACGGCCTGCCAGTCGACAACATCAGGGAAGGCAACTCCATTTCCTATCCCCTGTCTGACTAGCGAAAGAAAAGTCTGTTTTAATTCAGGCGCCACGTATCCTAGTTCGTCAGAACTTCCTCCAAACCATCTTGTTCACAACACCTACGTAGCTCTGGATGATGCGCACCACCTTCGTGCTGACATTCTCATCCACGTAGTCGGGTACAGGGATGCCCTGATGGCCATCCTTAATCAGACTTACAGCCACATCAACACTCTGTAACAAACCAATCGTATCAATACCACTCAAAACAAAGCAGCCCTTGTCCAAAGCTTCTGGGCGCTCTGTTGAGGTACGGATGCAGACGGCGGGGAACGGATGTCCTACCGAGGTGAAGAAACTGCTCTCCTCGGGCAGCGTACCGCTGTCGCTCACCACAGCAAAGGCATTCATCTGAAGACAATTGTAGTCGTGGAAACCTAGGGGCTCGTGCTGGATAACCCGCTTGTCAAGCTGGAAACCACTAGCCTCAAGGCGCTTGCGTGAACGCGGATGGCAGGAATACAAGATTGGCATATCGTACTTCTCAGCCATCTTGTTGATGGCGGTGAAGAGGCTCATGAAGTTCTTCTCGGTGTCGATGTTCTCCTCGCGGTGGGCAGAGAGCAGGATATAATTCTGCGGTTTAAGGTTTAAGGTGTTTAAGATGTTTGAGGCCTTGATTGCATCAAGGTTTTTGTGCAGCACCTCTGCCATAGGTGAGCCGGTAACGTAGGTGCGCTCCTTGGGCAGACCGGTGTCGGCCAGATAGCGACGAGCATGCTCGCTGTAGGCCATATTCACGTCGGAGATGATATCCACGATGCGGCGGTTGGTTTCCTCGGGCAAGCACTCGTCCTTGCAGCGGTTGCCGGCCTCCATGTGAAAGATAGGTATATGCAGGCGCTTGGCGCCGATAACGCTGAGGCAGCTGTTGGTGTCACCCAAAACAAGAACCGCATCAGGCTTCACCTCCACCATCAGCTGGTAACTCTTGGCGATGATGTTGCCCATCGTCTCGCCCAGGTCATTGCCCACGGCCTCCATATAGATGTCGGGGTCGGCCAATTTGAGGTCCTTGAAGAAGACGCCGTTCAGGTTGTAGTCGTAGTTCTGGCCGGTATGTGCCAGCAAGGTGTCAAAATATTTGCGGCACTCGTTGATGACCGCAGCCAGGCGGATAATCTCCGGGCGTGTGCCGACTATTATCAATAATTTTAATTTTCCATTGTTCGTAAAATGTTTCATTTTTCTAAAATTAAAATTGTGTGTTAGTTGTTGTTAGTTATTAGTTTCGGTCCCTTTCATGGCTATGGATGCCTTAAACGAGTTTAACAACTTACCAACGGTAAAGAATGAACGCTTTATACTTTTATATTCTTCTTCTGTTATATAATTCTCATCTAACGCCAATTGCAATTGGCAATATGATTCCATCAGTGAACCGAAAGAGATGTCTAGAAAGTGAAGTTTCTCTTTTACTGACACACGGCTAATGCCTTCAGCAATATTTGATGGTACGGAAACAATTGCTCTTCTCAACTGGTCACATAAAGCATAACGTTCGTACTCAGGAAACTTCCTCACCAAAGCGTATGTTGCTTTAACCAATGCTCGTGATTCCTGATAAACCGTCAGCTTCTCAAAAAAGAACTCTTCTTCCATCATCTAATAACAAATAACTCACACCTTCGACAGAAGGTCTCTATTAACTAATAACTCACACCTTCTCAAAGAAGGTATCAGGACGCGAAGCGTCAAACACTTCGTTACAGTACATAACCGTAACAAGGTCCTCTGTATCGCTCAGATTGATGATGTTGTGCGTGTAGCCAGGCAGCATGTGGACGGCTTGGATGTGGTCGCCGGTCACCTCCCACTCCAGCACCTTGCCTTCGGGGTCGTTGAGGTTGCGTTGCTGGATGAGCCCATGCCCTTTCACCACGATGAATTGCTCGAACTTGGTATTGTGCCAATGCTGACCTTTGGTGATGCCGGGCTTGGAAATATTAATCGAAACTTGGCCGCAATTAAGAGTGTGAACCAACTCGGTAAACGATCCTCGGTCATCGACATTCATCTTCAACGGGAATGCCACCTTCTCTTTCGGGAGATATGAGAGATACGTAGAGTAGAGTTTCTTGGCGAAACTGCCATTCGGAATCTCCGGTATAGTAAGAGTCTTGGGCTGTTCCACAAAGCTTTTAAGCAGGTCGACAATACCTCCAAGAGTAATCTTGTGCGTTATCGGACAATAGCAGTAGCGCCCATCTTCCTTCGGAAGCACCTCGAGTCCATCGAACTCACAATGATGTTCTTTGCCTTCCATGCAGGCAATCATCTCATCGACCAAGTCATCTATGTAGAGCAGTTCCAGCTCTACGCTGGGGTCATTCACAGTATATGGCAGATCGTTGGCGAAGGCGTTGCAGAAGGTGGCAACTGCCGAGTTGTAGTTAGGTCGGCACCACTTACCGAATAGGTTCGGAAAGCGGTACACCAATACGCGAGGTCTTAAACCCTTTGAACCCTTAAACTCTTGAACTGCCGGAGCGAGAACTTCCTGTTCGTAGCGAAGGAACATGTCCTCTCCTGCCCTCTTGCTGCGGCCATATTCACTATTGCCAAAACGGCCAGTCAATGATGCCTGTTGCGAAGATGACAACATCACTGGGCAAGTATTCTTGTGCTTCTTCAGCGTGTCCAGCAATGTAGATGCAAACCCAAAGTTGCCCTGCATAAACTCCTCCTGGTTCTGCGGACGGTTCACGCCTGCTAGGTTGAAGACGAAGTCCGCCTCTGCGCACCACTGATCCAAATCCTCAGGAGTATTTCCTAAATCATATTCAAAGACATCCTCTATGGCCAGTTCAGGGAACCGCCTATCCTTGCCGTCCTTGATGTTCTTCAGTGCCCAACAAAGGTTCTTTCCAACAAACCCCTTAGCGCCTGTAACAAGTATTCTCATATTCTAAAAGTTTAATGTTTAGAGTTTAGTGTTTAGAGTCAGTACTTAAAGTGAATAGTTTAATGTGTATAGTGTATAGCCAGTAGTAAGTGTAATGACCATAAGTCTTTAAACTTGCGCCAACTGACCATCAACTTTCAACCATCAACTTTCAACTTTTGCTTCAGGTTTATAAGTTTTCTGTAACCCGGATAGAAGTCGTGCTACATCTTCAATTAGCTGATCCATGCTTAAGCGTTCCTCACTGCTTATGTATCCAAGTTCTTCTGCGATTTCAAATTGCGAAGACACTTCCATCAGCGAACCATAGGACATTTCTATGAAATGAGCCTTATCTTTTACCGAGTATCGAGTAACACCTTCTGCAATATTGGAAGTAATCGATACAGAAGCGCGTCTTAACTGGTCGCACATGGCATACCTTTCATCAGCAGGAAATTTCTTCAAGAGTTTATATGTTCTCTTAACCACTTCCTTCGCCTTCTGATAAGCTATCAGCTTACGATAACCGAATACTTCCATACTTCAAACCTCTCATCTTTAAAACTGTCTTTCAACACTAAACACTCAACCCTACACTAAGTTGGGGATGCCGGCTAATTCGTTTTGGATGTAAGTCAAAGAAGCGATCTTCTCCTTTGTTTCCTCCAGATTCAGAATCCTCGTATTATTAGAATTGAACTCATCTATCAAAGCGCGTTTAGTGTCACCTTCCTTGAAGTACTTGTCGTAGTTCAGGTCGCGGTTATCAGCAGGAACAGCGTAGAAGTTGCCCATGTCGATAGCCTTGGCGGCCTCCTCCTTGGTGAGAAGGGTCTCGTACATTTTCTCTCCGTGACGGATACCGATGACCTTGATTTCTTCCTTCTTACCTCCGAATAACTCACAAACGGCTTCAGCCTGCGTCTGGATGGTGCAGGCAGGTGCTTTCTGCACCAGGATGTCACCATTCTTACCATGCTCGAAGGCAAACAGTACCAAATCCACTGCCTCTTCCAGACTCATGATGAAACGCGTCATCTTGGGTTCCGTCAGCGTAATCGGGTTGCCCTTACGAATCTGATCAATCCAGAGGGGAATAACAGAACCTCGCGAGCACATCACGTTGCCATAACGGGTGCAGCAGATCTTGGTGTCACCGCTCAGACGGCTCTTGGCCACAGCAATCTTCTCCTCAATGGCCTTAGTGATACCCATGGCGTTGATGGGATAAGCAGCCTTGTCGGTCGAGAGGCAGATAACACACTTCACACCTGCATCAATGGCCGCATCAAGCGTATTGTCTGTACCTATCACATTGGTCTTCACGGCCTCCATCGGGAAGAACTCGCAGCTGGGCACCTGCTTGAGGGCAGCAGCGTGGAACACATAGTCAACGCCCTTCATGGCGTACTTCAGTGTGCTCTTATTGCGCACATCACCAATGTAGAACTTAATCTTGTTGGCCACCTCCGGCATACGTGCCTGGAAGTCGTGACGCATATCGTCCTGCTTCTTCTCGTCGCGGGAGAAGATGCGAATTTCACCAATATCGGTTCTGAGGAAACGGTTCAATACTGCATTACCAAACGAACCCGTGCCTCCAGTTATCAGCAGGGTCTTGTCTTTAAATACTGACATAATTATGTCTTTTATTTAGTTATTATCAATTGCATTCTTTATTGTCTCAACAATATATTTCACATCATCGTCTGACACATACGGACCTGCAGGCAGGCACATACCCACCTTAAACAGCGCCTCGCTCACGCCGTTCACATACGCCACACTTGTATCCGAAGTCTGACATATTATACCACTTGGCAAATTCTCAATTTTCAATTTTCCATTTTCAATTGTACGACAGTACACCGGTTGCTTGTGCATAGGCTTCCAAAGTGGGCGAGCCTCAATCTGAGCTTGATCCATCAGCACACGCAGGGCCTCCACGTTAGCGTTAGGCTCGCAGTCTGTGTGGGCGCTCTCGGCAGCATGGATGACACCAGCGGCACCGCCCACAGCACCCGTCACGATGGTCTTGTAGGCATTCTCCTGCCCCTTAATCTTCAAGTCCTCATCCAGCGTGATGGTGCAGAGCCAGAAGTTGGAGTCGTAACGGCTGTCGGGATTCCCGTGTACGGTAATCCCCTTCACATCCTTCAGCAGCTCTTCATACAACGCCTGCACGTGCTTGTGGTGCGCGATGTGGTCATTTGCCACAGTCATCTGACCACGGCCGATGCCTGCGCAGATATTGCTCATGCGGTAGTTGAAGCCAATCTTTTCATGCTGGTAGTAAGGGTAGCTCTCACGGTACTGTGTGGCATACATCATAATCTCGCGCCAGTGATCTTCATCCTCAGTAATCAAAGCGCCACCACCTGATGTGGTGATCATCTTGTTTCCGTTGAACGACAACACGCCATACTTTCCGAAGGTGCCCAGCACCTGACCGTTCCAGCGGCTGCCGAAACCCTCGGCGGCATCCTCTATCACAGGGATATCGTAGCGGTTGGCAATCTCCATGATGCGGTCAATCTGATACGGCATACCGTAGAGCGCCACCGGCACGATGGCCGCAGGCTTCTTGCCCGTCTTGGCGATGCGGTCTTTGATAGCCTCCTCCATCAGCTCCAGGTCCATATTCCACGAATCCGTCTCCGAATCCACAAACACCGGTGTGGCGCCCAGATATGTTATCGGGTGAGAAGAAGCGCAGAATGTAAAGCTCTGCACGATTACCTCATCCCCCGCCTTCACCCCAGCAGCAATCAATGCCAGATGCACCGCTGCTGTACCGGCTGACAAAGCGACAACACGCTTACTCTGTCCGACGAACTCTTCCAAATCCTTCTCAAAGCCATTGACGTTAGGGCCAAGAGGAACGACCCAGTTGGTATCAAATGCCTCTTTGATGTATTTCTGTTCTAAACCTTCATCAGACATGTGCGCAAGGCACAGATAGATTCTTTTTCTCTCAGACATATTATATACTAGTTGTTTATTTATTCTCTTTGCAATGCGACATGATGGCGTTATACGTATGCTCCACTAAATAGTTCTGCCTCAAAAACTCATATCCTTTCTCACCCATTGCTTTGCGGTCGCTGTGGATCATCTTGTCGAGGATGGCGGTGAAGGCTTCCACCGAGTTGCTCTCGCACCAGTAACCATAACCGTTGGCTTCGGCAATCGGACCCATGTCGCAGTTGGGATCGGTGGCACAAAGAACCGGCATTTTGCTTTCAAGGTAGCTTAACAGGCGTGACGGATAGTTGGGGATGGTGAAGCGATGGTCGAGGAATATCAAACCAACGTCACAAGCCTTCACCAATTGGTCATAATCAGCTTTAGGTAGTCCGTTCATTATTGTCACCGACTGCGGCTTCACTTCATCATACCAAGCTTTCAATTTGGGCAATTCCGTTCCTGTGCCAACCACCAAGAAATGGCCGTCCGTACTATTCGCATTAGCGTTCAAACACTCTATCAAGAACGGAATGCCCTGCGGCTTGCCAAGGTTCCCGCCATAGATAAAAACAGGCTTGTCAGTCGGCAAGCCATACTTCTCCCTTACCCTTTTCTTGTTTTCGTTGGTGTCAAGGTTATCGTCAGTGTTATTGTTATCGTTTAATTCTATACTATTTGGAGCCACCTCTACGCGACTTGCGTCAACCTCCGGGTTATGTTTCAACACAAACTCCACATTAGCAGGGCTCATGCATCCGATATAGTCGGATGTTTTATAAAGCGATTTCTCCTTTTTCCTAAAAAACTTATACAACAATCCTTTCACGCCAGTGGTTGACATCATGCCAATATCCACAGCATTCTGCGGAAAGATGTCTTTCAGCTGAAGATAAGAAACCGCTTTAGGATTCTTCTTTTTCAGATATTTCACCACATTGGTAAAGGTAATAGGTGGAGTACTATAGGTAATTAAGTCAAACTTGACATCGCCAAGATATTTCTTAATAGCATTCTTAAATTGGTTCTCCATCAATAGAGTACCAATTCCTTTCTCTACGATGCTTGTCTTCTGTATGTTTAAAGTCTTCACATTCAGAATCTTCACATCGTAACTTTCCGTCAAAGAGGTTTCTTGTCCCAGCCTTCTCTCTACAGCAGAAACAATATACACGTTGTGGCCTTCATCTCTAAACTTTCGCATCAAGTCTTGGTAGATACCACGATTCTCGATATCGGATATGCGAACAAGAGTTAGAAAAATAACATTCATTCCCTGAAATTATGCAACTTTCGTTTTAAGAATACGGATAATATCATTGAATGACCTCATTTCACCAATCTCTTCAGGTTCCAATGTCACGCCAAACTCACTTTCCAATTCTACTACTAAGTTCAACTGCCCCATTGAATCCCATTTATCACATGTTGTCTGAGAACAAGTCTCATCAACGCTATCTAATTCAAACAGATTCTTTAGAATCTCTAATACTTTTTCTTCCATGTTATTTTATATTTATATGATAATACTCTTTAATGTTTAAATCAGCGTCCTTTAAATTCAGAAGGTAGCTACGCTTTCCATCAGCATTTTCTGCCACACAGGAGAAGCCGCAGCGGTCGTAGAAGTCTTTCACCTGGGCATTCTTGGCCGTAGGCAGATAGTCAGCTTTGATCGTAATAACACCGCTTTCCTTCAGCATCGAAAGAATATTCTTGATGAAGGCCTGCTCAATGCCCTTGCCCAAAATGCGACAACTCAGCAGGAAGGTGTCGATGGTGTCACTATTCACCATGATGCAGCCAGTTATTCCATTGTCGCCAAACTTATCCGCCACGCTGATGCACCATATTTTCCACCCATTCTCTATGAACTGCCTAATATCAGCATCAGTATAACGCTTAGTGGTGAGGTTGAACTGGTTGGTTTTTTGCGTCATCTGAGCGATACGGGGGATGTTGAACTCGTTGGCCGCCTCAATGGTGATTTGAATGTCCAAACTCTCCAAGAAGGCATCGAAGTCAACAAAACTCCTTTGCGCCTGCGCCCTCTGGGCATTAGCCTTGTATTGCTCGGTCTTCTTCTTGTCCTCACTGGTGACAGAATAGACCCGGAAATATTTCTCCACCACCTCCTTGAAGAACACGGGGAGTTCGTAAGGCTGAGCAGGGAAATCGGGCACCTCCACCATCGGAAGTACCTGTTTGATGAGTTCCCGTTCAGTAGGATTATCATCAATAAACACAAAACTGTCTAAACCAATGTTTAGTTCAGCTGCCAATTCCTTGATGTTGGTGGCTTTGTCCGTCCAATTGATACGCCAAGTGGCAAAATTGTCTTTCTTCAGAACCATGAATGGGTTCTTTTCCCAAGCCTCCAACACGTCAGCTTCGTTGTTCTTGCTGCAAACAGTAAGAATAACTCCACTCTTGCTTAATTCCAGCAAAGCCTCTTGCCAATAATGGAAAGCCTTACCTGGATAGTCTCCACCCAACTTGATGCCTTCAATGCCGTCTTCGCCCAACACACCTCCCCAAAGGGTATTGTCAAGATCCAACACCAAACACTTTTTACGCTTTAAGGCCATCTGTTCCAGCTTATGATTATACCATTCAATAAAAGGCATGGTCAACTTGGGATTCATACCCATCTGGGAGATAAACCAGAACTTCCAGTCAAAAACCTCATTTGCAGGATACTGCCGCGTAAATTCACGCAAGTCAATCAATTTCACATTGGCGTATTCTGCCTCTACTTGAGCCAAAAAAGTATTGTATTCAGCAACAGCAGCCACCAAGTCATTTCCGGAAGTGAATGGTACAGAATAAGCACTCTCATCCATGGTGAGAGCGATGAACGGCTTGGCCTTGTCCACCTGCTCCAGCACAAACGAGAGCTTCTGTGCATATACTCTGATTTCGGAACAGAGTATCTCAGTGTCATATTTCACCGGCAGTTGGTAGAACCAAACATAGCCGTCCACATCTGTTGGGATGTAAGAAATGTCATCGTAACCGCCATAAGTGTATTCTTTCGGAAAGAAACGCTCTACGGTATTGTTTCGGAAAACAAACATTCAGTATTTCTTTGTCGGTTTAAGTACTCGAATTATTCAATAATCTTTGCAGGCTCTTCCACCAGTTCTATTAAGCCCACAGCCTTATTGAAAAAGAATGCCACTCTCGATCCACAAAAGGCAACGGCCTCTGCTGGTTTACTAACCATCACATAGCGTTGTTTGCGAAGATGCTGAGCTGCCTCTTCGATGTTGGGTACAATCCAACAAGTATGATATGGAGTTACGCCATTCTTTTCCAATGTTTTATTCACGGGCGATTTTTCATCAACAGGTGCGAGCAGTTCTACTGTAGGCACACCCTCTTTGGTAAGCCAACAGATGTTGACATTCTGGATGGGATCAAAGATAGAAGCAGAACGCCTGTAACCACATTGCTCATACACTGATGCCGTTGCATCGATGTCGTTGGTGGCCACGCCTATATGATGAAATTTCAGGGAATCAAGCATTTTAATACTCTATTACAGGACTTAACTTGCAATTATTCATTTTTACCTTAGCCACACCCCACGATAGACCAGCACCAAAGCCAGCCATTACCACTTGATCGCCATCATTCAGTTTGTCGTACAACTCACTAACAATGGTTAAAGGTACACTCGTAGATGACGTGTTACCATAGCGGTCAATGCAGTAAGGCACACACTCAGGATTGAATTTAAGCTTCTTCACAAAGAAGTCGGTCATAAAGCGGTTTGCCTGATGGAACACAAGCCAATCAATATCATCGAGCGTAGTACCTGTAACCTCAGTAATCTCCTTTATAGTCTTAGGCACACGCTTCATGGCAAAGTTAAACACATCCATACCGTCCATATATACTTCAAGACCTGTATGAATATCGCCATTGTCATTCTTCTTTTCAATTAAAGAATCTGCCGTGATGGGATTACGCATTCCATCATTAATGATAACTGCATCACGTCCAGAACCATCACTTCTTAGAATGAACGTTGACTCGCCAAAGTCTCCTTTTTCTACCAAAGTGGCGGTAGCTGCATCGCCATAGAGCGGCCAATCCACCTTGTCGTGACGGTTCACAATTTTCGAGAAAGTTTCGCCATCGAGCAGTAACACCCGCTTAACATCGGGTAGTGAAGCATAAGCGTAGGCCGTTGAGAGTGCAAACACATAACCCGAACAGCCCAACGACAAATCCATCGCCAAAGTATCAATCGATAAGCCCAATCGGTCTTGCAGCACAGGGGCAGTGGCCGGAATACGATAATCTGCTGTCTGGCTCATAAACAGCAACACATCGATGCTGGCAGGATCAATATTGTTGTCCTCCATCAGCTTCCCCGCTGCCTTATAAGCCAAATCGCTGGCACACACATCAGCATCGGCAATGCGACGTTCGCGCACGCCAATGCTGTCGATGGTTTTCTGGATTTCCTCTTCGGGAATCAAATAGCCAAGATCTTTATTGTAAACCACGCCCTGTGGTACACAAGCTGACATGGCCCGAATACCCACGTTGTTGTATCTTATTATTGCCATCCTTAGAATTATAAAATCGTGTATCCGCCATCAATGGTCAGTTCAGTTCCTGTAACAAAACTGCTTGCATCTGATAGTAGATAAATAATACCATATGCCATATCTTCCGGAGTACCAAAACGTTTCAATGGGAAAGCCTTGGCAACCTCTGCCAAAGATTCCTCTGTAACGTTCCCTGTACGAATAAGTGGTGTGTCTGTAGTACCAGGAAGAATACAGTTCACCCTTATCTTCTTGGGGGCAAGGTCAATTGCCATGTTGCGGGCGACGCCCATCAAAGCGCTCTTACTAGCAGAATAAACTGAGTTCCCAGCATGAACAATTTTCGTTCCGTCCATAGATGCCACAAAAACGATGGATCCTCCTTTATTAAGTTTTTTGGCCTTAATGAGACTCTTTGTCAGCAACACTGGTCCAAAGAAATTGATATTAAATACCTTTTCAAACTCTTCACGATTCACAAACGTAAAAGGATTCATGTTAGCAATACCAGCACAATTCGCTATACCATCTAAAGCAGGCGTATTTGTTACCAAATCACCCCAGGATACTTCGTCAGATAAATTAATGGTAAACTGCAAATGACCATCGCCCTCCAGCTCACTAATTGTCTGAGTCATTCCTGCAGTATTAAAATCTGCAGCAACAACTCGTGCACCCATCTTGGCGCAAGTTATTGCCGTGGCTTTACCCATACCGGATGCAGCGCCGGTAACAAGAATGGTTCTTCCTTCTATTGAAAATGGATTGAACATAATTATCTTTTTTTATAAAACCGTGAAACCACCATCTATGATCAAGCCTGTCCCGGTAGTAAAAGAACTTGCGTCTGACAAGAAATAGATTGCTCCATAAGCAATCTCCTCGGGGCGTCCATAACGCCCCATGGGGTAGTTTTTCTTATCCTGTTCCAACTGTTCTTGGGTAATACTGTCCCCGTGAATCAAAGGCGTTTCCGTCTGCCCAGGCATCAGGTAATTAACTCGAATCCCTTTTGCAGCGAGCTCGACAGCCATTCCTCTAGAAATAGCAGCCAAGGCGCTCTTGGTTGCACTATAAATGCTATTGCCGACATGTACATTCACCGGCCCATCAATTGATGAGATAAAAACAATTGAACCTTTTTTACTAATAAGTTTCTTCTTTAACAGAAGCCGGGTAAACTCTACAGGAGCAAAGAAATTCACATCAAAGATACCTCTTATTTTTTCAGGAGTTGCAAACTGAAACAATGTTGTTGAGGCTATACCAGCGGCATTAACCACGCCGTCAATTGGTGGCAACTTATCCAAAAGAGATTTCACTTCCTTATCACTAGTCAAATCCAATGAAAAGGATTGGCTGTTTGGGGTTTTTAGTTGACCCAAAGTCTCTTCCAGCCTTTCCATATTACGACCTAACGCAATAACAGTTGCACCCATTTTTGAGCATTCAATGGCTGTTGCTTTCCCGATGCCAGAAGAAGCCCCTGTTACCAGAATAGTCTTCCCTTCCAAAGAGAACGGATTATACATATTATTTTTCAATTAAATCAGGAACAACTATCTTGTTAGTTTCAAAATACACACTGCCCCATGACAGGCCTACGCCAAAGGCACAACCTATTGTTGAAAGATACCCATTAGTGAGTTCTTTCTGCCTTCTTGTAACCATTGTTAGAGGAATAGTGGCGCAAGAAGTATTTCCGAAATAATCCATAGAAACAGGGCATCGCTTTTCCTCAATCTTAAGTTTTTTGCGAATCTTTTCGCAAATCATCTTGTTGGCTTGATGCAAAGCGATACAATCCACATTTTCTAAATTGATGTTGAAGTGTTCGCAGAGTCCCTTGATGCTCTTAGGGCCTTTAGTTATTGCAAAGGAGAATACACTCATTCCATCCATGCGAGCATGAATACCTTGAGCAAATCCACCCTCTACCTCTTGCCACTCTAAACTCTTCTTGTTGAAAGGATTTCTATATCCACCTTCCGGAATAATGATGGCGTCTTTACCGGACCCATCAGTACCAAGATGAAATTTCACTCCTTCTGCTCCTTCTTCATAAACTAGGGCGGTGCAAGTTCCAGCATCTCCAAACAACGGGAAATCGCTTCTATTCCGAGGAGAGTTGGTTCGGGTGGCCAAGTCACCAACGAGAAGAAGTGCTTTCCTAACGCTGCCATTGCTTACCAATGCAGATATGGATGCCATTCCGTAGACCCAGCCTGAACAGCCTAATGAAATGTCATAAGACAGACAGTCCAACGGGAGACCAAGCCGGTCTTGCAGAACACAAGCTGTCGCAGGAAGGATGTAATCTGGCGACTGCGAAACGAAAACCAAAGCATCTATCTCATTCTTGTTCCAACTCATATCTGATATCAATTTATCTGCTGCTTCATAGCAAAGGTCAGATGAAGTTACGCCATCTGGCGCTTTCCTCTTCTGGATGATACCGATAGACTGAATGAGATTGCCTCTTTCTTCGTCGGTAATCAATGGATTAGTCCGGTTATCGTCAATCTCCTTGGGAACACAAGCAGACATTCCGACAACACGGACATTTGGAAAAGACAAATAAGCCATTACTCTGCTTTAGATTTAACAATATTAAAGAGATCTTCTACCGTGACAGCATTTCTCATGTCATCACCTTTCAATTGAACATCGTACTCTTCATCTACCATTGCGATTATAGACAGAGCTATTAATGATGAATACTCATCCAAATCGTGAAACACTGTTTCCGACTTAATCTCAGAAGGATCAGTATCGTCAAACTGATCTGCAAAATTCTGAACGAACTGCTTTAATTCCATAATGAATAAATTTTAAAAATTATAATTCTATTTTTTTTGCTGGATTTCCCATATATAATTTCCCATCTTTTGGTTTTGTCATAAGAACACTGCCAGCCCCCAACCTAATACCATTACCTATCTTTACCTGTTGAAGTATTATAGAACCCACACCAAAAAAATTTGCATTTCCAATAACTACTCCTCCAGACACTCTGATTGCCGGCATAAAAGAATTATATGAGCCAATTTGATCATCATGACCCAAGACAATTCCACCATTGAATACATTAAAGTTCCCAATTGTCACATTACAACTAACAGAACAACCATCTTGGATAATATTCCCTTTACCTATCACGAATGATTCGGGGTCTTTAACCTTAAAATCTGGGTGGACGATATTAGGATAATAAACATTGTCGTTTTTTATCGATTCTGCTATTTTTTTTACAACAGCAGGTACTCCTATCGGTATTACTAACGCCAACTCTTTAGGATAAACAGCCAAGGCCTCCATTCCACCTAAACAAGTCGCAAAATGTGATATTTGTTTCCCTTTGAGCGCCGGGTTGTCATCAAAAAAACCTATAAGATTCCAAACAGGATTCTTGTTGCTCTCATTGATAATTCTTATCAAACAAGCAACTTCTCTTCCAAAACCACCGGCGCCAAATATTGCTATATCTTTCATGAATTTTTGTTTTTCGCCCAATCTCTTTTCCAAATAATATTCTGTTTGATTATTTTCTTCCCTGATGTTATTATACAATTGGGTTCAGTGTATTTACTACTTATTTTGCTGCCGCTTGCCACCATGCACCCATCTGGGATAACAGTGCCTTTCATGATGATGTTACGACAACCTAACCAAACATGATTGCCAAAAACAATCTCTTTATTATAGTTAATCACGTTTCCCTGTTCATCACAAATTTGATGAGCATCTGAATCCATAATGACATTGTCGAAAGACCACATATTATCATCGCCAATAGTGATACTGTAACCACACGATATTCTGTTTCTGACTGATGCTGTAAAATTATTTCCCAAGGTCAATATTCCATATTTGCCGATACTTAAAGTGGTGCCCGGACCAAAAGCATGAACTCCATTACCTTTAAGCACTAATTTCCCTTTGATACTTATCGCACTTTTCGTGTCTGCATTAAACTGCCTGTCGCCAAACCCAATGCGAAGCGACCCTGTTTTCACCCCCCCCAAAAAAAACACAAAAACCTCTATAACAAGATTTTATCTGAACGTTTTTGGATAATAATATAGGAATATATATGGCCTGTCTCAATGGCAAATATCGAAAATTGAACCAAATTGTTTTGATTATCGCAATATGAAACAACTGTGAAACCTTCATTGTGAAAAATTTTTTGATAGCAAACTACTATATGACAACATGAAAACCTTCGTCATGAGAGTACTAAGTGCATATAGATAAATAATCATTTATCTATGCATCCAAAATAGTGTGGAAATCATTTGGTCCCTGATATTTGGGTCGTTATCGAAAAAGCCGATGAAATTCCAAGTGGGGGCTTTCTCGTTAATTCGTTTTATTAAGCAGGCCACCTCTCGTCCGAAGCCGCCAGCACCATATATCGCTATATCTTTCATTGTTTTTTTTTAATTATTTCCGTTAAACGCCTCCATAGTAGCCGCCGTAGCAGAGTTAATGTCCTTCCGCATCAGCACGTTCTTTATGGTGATGAAGATCACTTTGATGTCCGTCCACAGCGTGCAGTGGTCCACATACCACACATCCAGCTTGAACTTATCAGTCCAACTGATGGCATTGCGCCCGTGGCACTGTGCCCAGCCGCTGATGCCTGGTCTCACCTCATGCCTGCGAGCCTGCTCAGGCGAATACAACGGCAGATACTGCGGCAGCAACGGCCTTGGCCCTATCAGCGCCATATCGCCCTTCAGCACGTTGATGAGTTGTGGCAACTCGTCAATCGATGTCGAGCGCACGAACTTCCCGACCTTCGTCAGCCGTTGTGAGTCTGGCAGCAGATTTCCCTCCGCATCACGCTCGTCCGTCATCGTTTTAAACTTAATCACCTTGAATATCTTCGCGTCCTTGCCCGGCCGCTCCTGGAAGAAGAACGCACCTGCCCCCTTATTTGCAAAGTGCAACCAAATGGCGATGATAATCAGGAACCACCCTATCAGCAGCAACGCCACAAGTGCGATGCAGAAATCTAATAGTCTTTTGAAGAAATGTTTGTACATATAGTTAATCCCCTTAATCTCAATACACATCAAACAACGACACCTCATCAATATCAATAACAGGTGTAAAGTTGTCTCTGAGCCAGTTAGTACATATGGAATACTGCGGAAAACCGTCCTTCAGGCCATCCTTAACCCAATCATTATTCCAAAGCGAGATATTTGGTTCTCCTGTTACGATTCTGCATAATTTTTCAGTGTATGGTATCCTATTGGGCATCTTATAGGTTATATGTTGCATCCATATCTGGAGTTCTCCGATATTGGGAATCTCTTTGAATTTATTGTAAATGGCTTGTACAACATTTTCCCTCCTATCTGTTGTCGGCAACTTATTGATTAAGACACTTATCAGATGCAACAAAAGTTTATAAGACTTCGGGCTACCCAATGCCACCTCCGCAAATATAGCAATCATCACATCAACATCTTTTTCCGAAAGATTTTTCTTCTTAGCAGTCAACCTCTGGGAAAACGTTGTAAGCAATTTCATCAACGTGCCGCTATTAGGATACTCTTTTGCAAACTGATGAATATACAGCGCTTCTTGTTGCAACGACGATACTGTCGTTGTTATTCTCTCCCCTGTTCTCTTATATAAAGGCGTCCCTGTAACATAAGCGACCTTATCTGGTTTAATAGAAGCTTGTACAACTTCTTCCGTCAGAAAAGTCTTCTTGGCATTCAACTGAAGATTCAGATCAGACAAAACTTCTTGAAGTTTGAAAGCAATTGTTTCAAGTTGCTCTTTACTATTTGAAAAGATGCGATAGTCATCCCTGTAACGCAATATCTTATAATCAGCGATACCATCTGCCGCAAGTTGGGTAGCAAGGTTCATATCTGCGTAACCAAGCACCATTTCCGCAATAAAGTCGAATAAAACACTTCCTTGAGGCAGTCCATTTGTCTGGCAATATTGCATGCCCTGAATGTATCTATCTATGGTATTGCCCAGTAAACCGCCTCTATCTCGCTTTATTTTGGCAACATCCTTCCCCATTAACGCCCAAGCAATTGTATGCGTATAAATAGAGGGGTAGCAGTTAGAAATATCGGTAACAAAGAGATACTTGTAACTGAGACTAAGTTCTATACTTCTCTGTTCCATTTTCTCCCACCAAGAGGAAACACTTGCAGACCTATGCGATTTGTCAGCATCACCTTTCACATAGGGGATACTTGAAACCTCTATTTCTGGCCTCTGAAACTCCTTGAACCTCTTTTTCAACTCATTCCAGTTACCCCTACTAGTCATTTCTTTTACAAGAAGATAATAAAGGTATGGATTTGCTATCTGGATGGGGCGGAAAGTGAATTTGGCATCTTTCTTAACAAGGATCTTATGGTTGACATCCTCATAATCTGACGGTTTCTTATCCTGATCTTTCAGTATATCCTTAAATGTTAACGTCCCAACTTTGTTTTCCACAAAGTCAAGGACCGGCTTGAAGTCGATATAGATTGGCAAATCCAAAGAACAATAGTTCTCCGACTCCATAAAATATCGAAAAGCTTTTACTGAGGACAGGTCTAAAATAGATTTCATTTCATCAAGTTAAAATATTCACTTCTCGTTACCTCTCAACAGCAACGGTTCAAACCGCTCGAAATATGATTCCGGCATCTTGAGCATCTGTTCGTGTTTCTTTATCTCATCTTCTGTGAAACGCATCTTAATGAACTTTGCGGGAACACCGCCAACAATGGTATATGGTTCGACATCTTTTGTTACGACCGAACCTGCGGCTACGATGGCACCATTACCTATTCTGACTCCTGTCATAATAATGGTATGCGTCCCAATCCAAACATCATCACCGATGTAGGTTGGTTCCAGCTTGTCACGACCGGAGAATACCGTTGGCAATCCTGGCTTCCGATAATTATGGTCGCCTCCTACGATTGTCACCTTACCAGCTAGCATCGTCAATTTACCAATATGGACTTTGGGATATATGGATGCTCCCGGTCCAATGAAGGAATAAGCACCCGCCTCAATGTCTCTACTAATGGTCGAACCAGCTGCAACCATAAACTTTTTACTGACGTTCTTCAAATGATAACGTCTTTGGTTATAAAGCCATTTTAATCGTCTGGCTATCAGGATAATTCTACTTTGCCCCCCCCCTCTAATTCGTTATTACTCAGCAACATAGCGTGATAGTTACGCACTTCGCTCGCACCATCGTTTGCTATTTCATGACCATATTCAACGACTGTATCAATGTAATCTTTTGCTACAGCTACATCGGTCAATTTCAGCGATGTTGTGATAGCCGCATCTGAAATCCTTTTGCGTTCGTCATCACTTAACGCCTGTATCTGTCGAATGATATTTGCCAGTTCCTCAGCATTCCCAGCCTCACAAAGGTATCCGTTAACACCATGCTCAATCACTCCTTCCATTCCTTCTCCCTTTGATGCTATGACAATACACCCTCGCGACATTGCTTCAATATACACCAGCCCAAACACTTCTCCACGGCTGATGAGAACAAACACGTCCGACTTATCGAGAATGGGGATGATTTCCTGACGGGGAATCCTCCCAGTCAACCGAATCTTATCCGTTGCATCCAGTTCCTTGACCTTTGCTTCAAGGCTTTCCCTCATTGCGCCTTCGCCCACGAGAGTAAGCATATAATCGTCCTTACCATAAACTGAGTCCACTGCCTCAATGGTCTTGTCTGGGTACTTCCTGTCCATCAAGATACCCACCTGGACAAATCGGTTATGGAACGAGCCGTCGCGTGGCGTTACATCGTGGGTATAGTATTCCGGAATACCTGAGAAACATCGGAATGAGTAGCGAGGTTGACCACACACCTTCTCAAAGCTTTCCTTGATACCCAGCGACCGATAGCCCCAAATGTCAACATCAGCAACCAGCCGTTCCCAATTCTTGAAAGTCTTTAGTTTGGGAATATCGCCATGCAGCATCATAGTTGTAACAGCCTTCGTCTCCTGCTTCAAATCAGACATCAGCATCAGTTGTGGGTTCACCCAATGCGAAATAATATGATCAGGCTTAAAATCCTCCTTCATTAAAAAGTCCTTCGCCTTCAGGCAGGCCTTCTTCAGCACACCTTCCGAGTAGTGACCAATAGGCTTCATTTTCTTCATAGGAATACGGAGTACCTTCACCCCCTCGTGCTCATACTCTATCGACTTGTCGAGTCGTTTCTCTGGCAATGCAATTCCTTTCTTGTTCTGAATTATTCGCCTAAACCACCCCGGAGCCTTGTAATAAATGGCAGGGAAGTAGGTGCAACAATGAATCACCCGCACTTCATATCCCATCCGCACCCATTCCTTTGTGAAGTAATGGACAACTGGGGTAAAGCCCTTCGGTACGTCAGGGCCAGGATATACAGAGGTTAATACTAATATCTTCATGCTTTCAAAAATTAACGTCCAAAACCTTTCATCACATTATAAATTCGAACATAATGCTTTGGAAAGATAGAGAACAAAATCGACTCCAGTTTATACTTAAGCTGAGGGGCCGATTTTAAGGCTCTGTTTAATTCTTTTCTCTTTGAGTGATAAACATCATTGAGCTTCTTCTGTCCATTTTTGCTATTCTGTGATATCACAAAGAAAGCATTGTTAATATCTTGAGCCGTGTATCCGTCTATTGCGTTCCCGATAGCTGTGCCGGCCTCCCCTTTATCTACAACGAAGCGAGAGAGGCTTTCTGCCACAGTAAGATAGTCAAATGCCCGTTTAGCTCTAGGAACCTGTGTAATGCTATCCGGATCTCTATATACGGTGTACAGAACTTCAGGAATCACTTTTATTGATTTGGCCGCATATAACATGCGAGGTGTAAACTCCGCATCTTCATGATAAACACCTGGCATAAAACGAAGGCTATTATCTAATAGAAAGGAGCGACGAAACACCCAGAAAACTCCGCATTGTTGCCATTTGCCACTTAGAATCACATCCTTCCCTGTAGTAACATTTGTAGGAATTTCATTCCTGATTCCGTCTATGCCTTCTGTTCTTGCATATATAGGAATGACGTCAGGCGTTGCACCAATTGCATCACAAATCAATCGCACTGAATTCGGAGAAAAAGTATCATCTGCGTCAACAAACCACACATAATCTCCTTTTGCTGCATCAACGCCATTATTTCGAGCCATCGAAAGTCCTTGATTCTCCTGACTCAAAATCCTCACGCGGTCATCTCTCCCAACATAGCTTTCAATCAATTTCAATGAATTGTCAGTAGAGCCGTCATTAACTGCTATGACTTCATAATCATCATAGTTTGTCCCCTCTTGATTGAGAAGCGAATCAAAAGCACGAATAAGGTATGCCTCTTTATTGTATACAGTGATAACTATTGATAATTTCATAATTGCTAATTAATGAAACGTTCGTTAAAAACTTTATTTGATGATAAACCTACAAAAACACCCATACAAAGCCAAGCTATTTTAGAAGTAAATGATAGTGTAGATAATGAGACAAACATACCCATGCATACCAAAAACTCAATTACGAATACATTTTTTTTCCATGAATAAAAAATAATTTTTATTATTGAAAAAATGATAATCATGCAATAAAGCGCTCCAACCCAAACCCCCCCCTGAATTAGTATTTCCAAAAAACCATTATGTATAAAACCGCCGCCATTGTACTTATCGAAATATGTAAACAAGTCTGTACCCCAAAACATATATTCTTCAACATGTCTGAAAAATTCAGCCGCATAATCACTACGACCAGCTGTTAATTCACTCATATCTCCAGAAAGTGTAAATGTTCTATACAAAAAACCATTAAAGAAATTGTCAGCTCCATCCTGCCACGTTAAAGACTGTGCGCGAACATACAATATAGGAATAAATATAACTGATAAAACTAAAAGAAGAAAAAACATGGACTTCTTCCTTAAAAAAAGATAGAATAAAACAATTAAAAGCAAAGACAACATTCCACCACGAGAGAAAGACATAAAGACCATGATTACTCCCAATGACATGACAGCCAAATGATAGAGCTTTAGGATTCTATTGCTTTCTTTAGAATACAGAACTGCAGCAGATACAATACCCGCTATAACAAAAGCACAAAGATAATTGGGGTCAAAAAAAAGTCCACAAAACCTTTGTGACATTCCTATACCAGTAAAAAGAAAAGCATTAATAAGAGAAGGAACTTGAGATAAGACCCATATAGTCATTACATAATAGTTTTCTCTTTGAAATCCAATATTTTTTATTAATATATAAGCCATTAGGAATTGAATGATATTCCCTACAAAACTTATAACGCCTGATGTACTTCCACTGCCTAAAGTAGAAATCAGTGCAAAAATAAAAAAAAACATCACCCCCAATAATGCATATCCTTCTGTCTTTACACCACTTCTAAATCTGCTCATAATATAAATCAGACATAAAGGCAATATTACCATCCTAAATGGAGAGAAAAAACCAAAAATATGGTCAATATGAACAATCTCGAATTGCTCAATCGGATAAAAAAACAATATAATGCTTAATAAATGAGTATCAAAAGACTTTGCCTTTTTCATACTAACTCTTCTAAAAAAACGACTACTGAGAATGTATATACGCCAACTATTCTATTAGGTTTGAAATACTCTTTGCCAGCCATGCTAAGCGTGGGCTATAATTTGTATATCCAGATTCGCAATAACGATTGTACTCGGATTGCGAGATAATATCCTCTTTGACAAGTAAATTACAAGCTTCTTTCACTAAGGCATCCATTGCCCCACTTGTATTCAGAACATTATACATATCGTGAAATCTTATGGGTTCAGAGGCTACTATCCCATCCTTATTTCTATAGTCTGACACAAGTTTCTTGTGTTTTGAATAATGAATGGTTTTTTCTAAGTACTTTCTTAATTCACGTTTTCCAATAAAAATATCAGAGAAGCCAAGATCGTGAGAACCGAGCCACGAAAGGATTGGTGCCGATGTAAACACCTGGATGTTACCCATTTTATACTCTTTCGCCCATTCTGTTAAGCAACGAACATCTCTTCCTTGACAATGACCAAGCAACTTACCTCGTATCATGATCATTCTTGGAGACTCACCTTTCTCCAACAAGATATTAAGTCTTGACACAAATCGCTGATATTCTTCTATGTAGCATTTTTCATACTTATCCTCTTTGTTGTGACATATAACAGGTAATTCAGCATCATCCTTCAAATAAGCCATCAATAGATTTGAGAATGTAAAATCATAATCAGGATTAATCTTTTTCCATATATATCTAGTCCAGCAAGATGGTTTGTTTTTTACTAGTTTGCGCAGAAAATGCCCCGTCTGTAGATATCGCTTATAATGCCCTTTTAGTCCTGAATGATGTATATGAAAACTAAGAAGTTTTGTTATTGTCTTAGATAAAGGAATATGATGAGTCGCTGCAAGGGCATAAACGCTATCACTATTTTGTCCAGATATCATCATGGAGACCCCTTCTTTTTTTGCAATTGGATAAATATGACTTTGTATAAGAGCAGGATGGAAATCAAATGGCAATAATCTTACTGTGGTCAATATTTCCTCTTTAAAGAAGTTGTCAGCGTCTTCGAGTCCACATATTTCGATATCATTTCTATTAAAGTTCAACCTTAAGGATAAATCGAGGTCTTCTTCAGTTGCAAAGTAGCGAGGTTTTTTCATTAAATGCTGAAATGACTTCAACTTAATGTTATTACGAAAAGCAATCTCACGAATGTATGATGAATCCACACCTGATGAAAAAAACAAGCCTACATTGCCATTGTTTTCAACAATGGATTTCAGGGTACGGGACATACATTCCTGTAACGTTCCTTCCCGAACAAAAGTTGGGAATGGAAGAAATTCCTGATTTATACCATTAACGCCAAAAACATAAACAACTGTTGGAGAAATCTTTCTTAATTGTTTAATAAAAGTTCCACTTTCCCAGCAATAACCCTTATCTACAAAATGTCGAATTTGAAATCGATCCAGTTCGATATGTTTATCAAAGTGGATATTTCTTATATCATCTGTTACTATATAAGTATCTGCGTTGTCTTGTAAATATGCGCCCATATGGCCATAAAAATCAGCAGCCAACTTTATTATTGTGTTGTCTTTAATTAAAGCCGCTAAATAGCGCCCCGTAAAAAGAGGAATTAAACCATCAAAGGAATAGCCTGATAGTGAATGCAGATTTACAGAATTAAATGCCTTATCCTTAAACAAATAGACATCACCCCATATCAACAAATCACCACTACCATTACTCAATTCAATTACAATACTTGGTTCAGTTATACTTACTAGCGAAAATGCTTTGTTAAAAGAAATAATCATGACATGGAACTTTTTATGCTGTTTTTAATCAATGAAACAATTTTGGTTAAAGTATTGCGATAAAGCATCATAGATAGTGTCATCGCAATTATTGAAGACAAAATGATTGGAAAATCTCCTTTAAAGAAATATGCACAAAAAGACAAAAGAACTATAATAACAAAACCCATGAAAGAACGTGAATTATTAGATATACTCTTGAAATTCTTTTGTCCTAAAAACGTCAAGAGAATATAGCCACTAATACCAGCAATTGCATTACCCCATGCCATACCAGCAATACCTATTTTAGGAACTAAAACAATACCAGAAGCCACATTTAATACTAAAGCAATGACGGAAACAAAAGTTATGATATGAGCTTTGTTTTTAATAGATAATCCATACTGGGTCGTCTCGGTAGCAAACATCAAAAGAGGATATAATAAAATAAGCGAGAAGAATTCTTTACTTGCCCTAAATTCCGGCCCGATAAATAGGTATATCAAACTACGGAAAGAAAAGAAAAGTGCAATGATAATAATGCATGAAAAAATAACAATATCATGCACTTCCATTATCCATTCCTTTTTACTTTCATCTTTATAATTCGCATACATATATGCTGACCAATAATTACTAAATCCGCCTTGTAGAGCAGCTAAAACTGATGAAAAAATAGCAGCAGATGAAAAAATACCAACAGCATATGTTCCCATATAACTTTTAAGCACTATCTGAGAAGCCAAAGTATTAACATGGATGGCCAGACTTCCTAAAACACTGAAAATTGAAAACACAATTACTTTACGAAATCCTATAAAAGACAAACTGAGTTTTTGTGGCAGCCATTCTTTCCGTTGCCAGATAAGACAAAAAACTACTAGAACTGACATGCTTAAAGTATTCATATAAATTGCCCATTCAGCAGACGAACTATCAATAATGGCCCCTAAAAGGACACTCAGTCTTGTTACAATATTTATTAAAATGGCTTGAATGTTAAAATTTTTTATATCCATTCGCATTCTTAAAGAAAGATTAAGAAAGCGAAAAATAACTTGGTCGATTATTCCCAGAAAAATACATATAACAAGCGCCCGCCCTCGACGATCCAAAAAGAAATCAACAATTTGATCTGCAAAGAAAAAATAAGAAATGCAACCTAATAAAGCAGCAAAGAAGATACTAATGAAAAGCAACTTAAATAAGAAAAGAGATGTAGATTCTCCATTAGGCGTTTCATTAAAAAAACGGACAAAACCTGTGTTCAAGCCAAGACATACCACATAGAGGAATGCAGTAATAGTGGAGTAGAACAAATTGATTGTTCCCATCACATCAGGCAAAAATACTCGGGTCAGGATGAATGTACTCAGAAAACCGAGTATAAAATTCACCCATGTCGACACAGAGAAATGCAATATATCCTTTACTGCTTTACGTTTATTTTCCATTACTTAAGAATGATTCTATTTTTTTCATATACTGATGTAACAGCAATCTATCATTTCGTGTAGACATTGCCATACGATGAAAATCAAAGAAACGACTGTTACTCTTACCACCAAGTTGAGGAAACAATCTAAAAATAGAGGCTAAAACATCATATTTAAATGATCTGAAACAGTCTTTCCACTCTCTACCAAATGGGAAAACATTTCCATTATAAACCCGTTCGCATACATCAGCAACACGCTCTCCAAAAAGGATAGATGTATCGGTTAAATACAGACTGGAAAACACATCCATATTTAATGGACATGCTTCCGGATTTTGATTACTCAAAAAGGCATCAAAATCTTCAAGTGTTGAAATAACTTTACAGCCTTCTAATATCTTTATTTCAAACCTTTCAGGAACTGTTACAGGTCTCAAGACACAACAAGGACGTTTAGAAAAATAGCAATCTGCAATACTTGTACTAAACCAATTGCTACACGTGTCACAAACAGCCACCCACTGACGAATAGAGTAGCTAGAAATAACCCTAATATTACTAGAAGCGATTTTTAAGTTGTTAACTAGCGGTGTGTCAAATTCATTAGGATGAGGACGATATATAAATTCTTGCTCAGGATGCTTCTTCGCCATATTTATAATCCATTCAACAACTATCTTCTGAGACTCACATGTCACTTCCACAAAAGGGCCGTACCCGGGAATTTTTTCCTCAATAACTTGTATCGAGCTTTTAGATAATGAACTATACACAAAACTTGAAATAAAAAGATGCCATTCTTTACTAATATCCAAGTCAAATTCAGTTGAGAGTTCTTCTTTAGTCTTTAAAAGGAGACGTAACTGTGGCCTGTTAAAATCCATGCTAATAGCTCCTGTTACAGGAAGATTATCTTCAGATACACAAAAACCCAACATTCGTTTTCTTGTATTATTGCCCCAACATATATGAGTCGCTAAAGAAGATAAGGCAGATGGCCGACTAAATGCAGATTCTAAGCGGGCTTTATTATAAATTTGTTCATACTGTAAATCTACAATTGCACGCTTCCTTCCACAAATAAAACCAGTGAACTCGTGGACATCTTTATCACCATACAAATACGGAGTAATAATAACCTTAGGGTTTAGAAAGACCCTCCATAAATATCTGCGATTTATTACTTTTACTCTATAACCACGTTGTTTAAGTAAAGCGGCTAGATAACAATCAGACTCTAGTTCCCGGGATGCTTGCTCATAAAACAATAAAAAATCCAATTTCATTGTTCAATTAATATAATGAATACTAAATGCTTATTAAATACTCAAATGCCTTACTAATTCATTGGCCTTCTGATACTCCTGAGGATTCCCTATATCTATCCATGTGCCGTTTAGCGGGAAACGTATCACATTCTTCCTTTCTGCTATAAGTTTTCCTATAAGATCAGTTGCATTAAAGAAAGCATCCTCAGGAATCTTATCCAAAGCGGTACGTTTTATAAGATAAATGCCAGCATTGGCATAATAGTTATACGTAGGTTTCTCTATTAACCCATGTATATCACGACCATCCAAGTCAAAGATGCCATATGGAACAGATACCGTATATGGAACAGCAGCCACACTCATATCTGCATCATGCTCTTTGAAATGCAGAAAGAAATCTTCGTAGTTAATGTTAGTAAACAAGTCGCTATTCATCACGAGGATTGTGTCATTATAGAACTCCTTAACGAATCTGATACTGCCTATAGTTCCCAGATACCTAGGTTCACGAACGATTTGAACTTGCACCTCGCCTCTTGGTTCTGCAAAATGTTCTTCCAGTTGTTCGCCCAAATAATTGACTGTGACATTGATATGCTTTACGCCATTAGCTATCAACCTATCAATGTTATAATCAATAATGGCCTTGCCTCCAACAGGCAGCAAAGGCTTTGGCGTCTTTTCCGTCAGAGGGCGAAGCCTCTCGCCTTTGCCTCCAGCCATCAACACAGCATCAACGGGCAAACGCGTAGCATATTTCTCGAGATTGATGATTTCAACAACATGCATATCTTTATCCAGGACAGGCACAAGTTTCATCTTCAAATCTTTCTGACGTTTGATTTCTCTTACGTCTTCAATCGCCTCGAATTTCATATAATTGAAATTTCGATGCATGATATTTTCAACTTTGTCACCTACAGTAGCTCCGTTAATTAAAGCCCTACGGGAATCGCCATCTGTAAGGGTACCTACCATTCTATTATTGTCATCTAAGACAAAAAGGACAAGCGGTTCCGGTGCCAAGGCACAAATACGCGAAAGAGCCTCAAGTAAAGTAATTTCCTGGCTTATAGTATGGTCTTTCATATCTTTTTCTGATTAATTATACTCTCTGCCATTTGCCAATCCCACATTGTATCCAGATCAAACGATGACAAATCATCCATAACATACTTAACCCTCTTCTGCATCTTATGCATGTGGGTCGTTTTTAGCTTTTCAGCATTCATAATATATATAGCTCCATTGTATTCATATACTTTGGGCGCATCTTGGCGACGGAAAATGTTACCATCGCCTTTACATACATGGAGGTATCCATTATTGCCTTCCTCAAACACACAATAATAAGGATTAGCAGCACATTCCTTTACTGAAACGACCATATCCACATTATCGTTATAAAGAGCCAGTGCTTCCTTTATCTGTTCTGCCTTCCGGAAAGGAGAGGTATTCTGTAATAACAAAACAACATCATAATGTCTGCCTTGTATCTCGTAGAAACTCAGTGCATGAAGCAATACTTCATAAGTACCGGCTGTATCCGTTGCCAACTCTTCAGGACGCACAAACGGCACCTTAAGTCCATAATCCTCAACACACTTTATGATTTCAGGGGCATCTGTGCTAACACAAATATCATCGTCACCTACAATCTCTCGGGCTTCGTCAATTGTATAATGAATGAGTGGCTTACCATTAAGAGGTTTGATGTTCTTATGAGGAATACCCTTGCTACCTCCTCTGGCAGGTATTATTACAAGTATCTTCATTGATTAATATCGTAGAAATGTTTCTGTACCAAATTATCTAACGAACAGGTCTTGATGACATTCAAGATTGCATCACATGTTCCTTCCTTATAATAAGGATTGTCTATGGTCTTCTTTCCGTAAGCCAAGACCTTATTCAATCCATCCTTTATCTCTTCCGTAGAATAGCCACAATGTATCACGCTATCCGCGGCAATACGCCCTTTCTGACGGTCACCAATATCCAGTGTAGGAATACCAAAGCTCGGAACTTCAATGATACCACTTGAGGAGTTACCAATCACAGCATTCATATATTTCAGAGCAGAGAAATAGCGTCTTTGACCAAGCGAAGGAATGAACATACATCTCCCCTGATTCCTATCCACATACTCCTGTATGCGCTTAATGATAATCTGTGAATTGGTGTCTGAATTGGAATAGGTGAAGATGATATGGTAGTCTTTGTAATCATCCAATGCTTCCAACAGGTTCAGTACCTGTGTCTCAGATGACATATTACTGAGTGTTACTGGGTGATAGGTGCAGAGAAAACACTTGTCAGTTAAATAGAAGTTCAGGCTCTGCTCTATCTCCACCTTACTCATAAAGTCATTCTTCAGCACGTTCTCTACACCCAGAGCGCCTACATTGAACACTCTTTCCGGTTGCTCACCTAACTGAATCACCCTCTTACGGTAAGCTTCAGTAGATGTGAAATGCAAATGACTCATCTTGGTAATGGCGTGACGGATGGCATCATCAAAAGCCCCTTCTGTTATTTCACCACCATGCAGATGGGCAATAGGTATTTTATAGATAAGTGTCGTAGAGGCTACAGCCAGCATTTCATACCGGTCACCCAGTATCAGCAACAAGTCTGGTTTCAGCACATCAAATGCATCTGCAAAACCACTTATGCCTCTACTTATCGCTTTAGCTGTGGTGCTGGCATTATCAGGAGCCTCATCATCAGCCATATAAACCTTGTAGTCAATGGTAAAGCCATCACGCTCAATTTCCTTATATGTCTCACCCTGAAGTTTGGAAAGGTGTTGATTAGTGGCAATAATCTGCAACTGCAATTCTGGATCATCCTTGATGGCTTTCATTAAGCCTCTAAGGATACCATATTCAGCACGGCTACCAGTAACTACACAAATCTTACGTTTCACAAATTGAAAATTGAGAATTGAAAGTTGAAAATTATATTTCTATAAGGTCTTCCTCAGAGAAGTTCTTGATAGCTCTTGTGCCCACTATCTCTTCCCAACGCATAGGTGAAATGCCAGTCCCTGGACGTTTTACGGTCAAGTTTTCTTCTGTAAGCAATTCACCTTTCTTGATATCACAAGCTGCAACAATGCTCTTACGGGCAATGGCAATATTCTTGCGTTCACTTTCGCTCACGTGTTTGGTCCCGTCTCCTCCAACAGCCTTTTCAATATTACAGATGGCACTTACCATTGCCTTCAGTTCATCAGGTTCAAGGCTAGCTTTGTGGTCAGGACCCTCCATATTGCGGTCAAGGGTAAAGTGCTTTTCAATAACAGTTGCCCCAAGTGCTACTGCTGCAATAGGTACTTCAATACCCTTTGTGTGGTCGCTATAGCCTACCTCTACACCGAACTCTTTGCGGAGTGCATCCATTGCTTTGAGGTTCACATCCTCAAAAGGTGTAGGATATTCGGTATTGCAATGAAGCAGAATCAGATTTTCTTTGGATAGACCATTCTTATAAAGGGCCTCTACAGCAGCACGTACATCTACCATATCGCACATACCAGTACTCAGGATGGTCTTCTCATTATAGGCTGCTACACGCTTCAAGAAAGGATAGTTGGTCACTTCGCCTGATGGAATCTTCCACAATCCCAAATCCATTGAATGAAGATATTCAATGCTGTCAAAGTCAAAAGCAGTAGAAAAGAACTTAATGCCTTTCTCTTTGCAATAAGCTATAAGCACTTCATGATCCTCTGGTGATAGTTCCAGTTTCTTAAGCATCTGGTACTGACTGTCACCTTCTTTACCAATGTTCTTCTGTTGGTATTCAGCCTGCTTTGCAGCCTTGGTGACAAGTTTTGAGGCTTTGAAAGTCTGGAACTTGATATAGTCCACACCAGCCTCAACTGCCTTATCAACCAGTTGTTTGGCCAACTTTATAGAACCATTATGGTTCACGCCAGCTTCCGCTATAATAATTGTGTGTCTGCTCATTTCGCTTTAACTTTCAGTATGGCAGGATTGCCGGAATAGATGCCTTTTTCCGTAATGCTTTTGCGTACAAAAGAACCAGCACCAACGACAATGTCATCTCCAACAGAAATGCAGTTGGCAAGTACTGACTGGCTACCAATAAAGCAACGCTCACCCACCTTGCATTCTCCATTCACCATTGTTCCTGTAGAAATATGACATTGGTCGCCAATAACCGCATCGTGTTCAATATTGGTTGCAGTATTCAGGATTACATTCTTTCCTACCTTGGCACCTGCATTCACAAATGCCTGATGGAGCACTACCGTACCTTCACCTATCTCTGCGTATTTTGAGACATATGCAGTGGAAGCAATGACCGTTGCCAGTTTGCCGCCAGCTTCCTTAATCTTGTTGTAAAGTTTAATACGGATTGCCGGATTCTTGATGAAGCCTACGGTAATGACGAATTCCACTTTATCAACATAAGCGGGTATGTCATCATCCGTACCAATCACCTTGGTAGAGAGGATTTCCTTACCTACATCTGCGGGCATATCCAGTACACCAAGAATGCTATAACCAGCACTCTCAGCTGCTTCGAGTACAGACTTACAGTGCCCGCCACCACCAACAAGGATTAAAGTTTTTTGCATTACTTTACGATAAGGCTCTTGATTGCCTCGCAGATGAAACGTACATCATCTTCTGTCACATACGGACCTGCAGGAAGGCACATTCCAACCTTAAACAAAGCCTCGGAAACGCCATTCACATAAGCAGGTGCATCCTTATATACAGGCTGTTTGTGCATAGGCTTCCAAAGAGGACGGCTTTCGATATTCAGTGCATCCAATCCCACACGCATAGCTTCCACATTATCATTTGGCTGGCAATCAGTAATAGCACTTGAAGCTGCATGAATAACACCGGCTGCACCACCTACAGCACCCGTAATAACTTGTTTGTAGGCATTCTCCTGGCCCTTTACTTTCAAATCGGGGTCAAGGGTCATTGTGCAAAGCCAATAATTGCTGTCGTATTCACCTGTTGCAGGCTGGCTATGAACAGTTACGCCCTTTACGTCCTTTAGCAGTTCTTCATAGAGCCTCTGTACTTTCTTATGGTGGGCAATATGCTCATTCACAATGGTCATCTGACCACGGCCAATACCAGCACATATATTACTCATACGGTAATTGTACCCTATCTTCTCATGCTGATAGTAAGGATAGCTCTCACGGTACTGGGTGGCATACATCATAATTTCACGCCATTCTTCTTCATTGGCCGTAATCAATGCCCCCCCACCAGAGGTGGTAATCATCTTGTTGCCGTTAAAACTCAGCACACCGTACTTACCAAACGTACCCAACACCTGACCTTTGAACTTGGAGCCAAAACCTTCTGCAGCATCTTCTACTACAGGGATTTCGTATTTGTTCGCAATCTCCACAATACGATCAATCTTGTAAGGCATACCATACAGTGCCACCGGCACAATGACCTTGGGCTTCTTGCTTATCTTGGCGATTCTATCCTTAATGGCTTCCTCTAATAGTTCAGGATCCATGTTCCAAGTATCCTTCTCACTATCAATAAAGATAGGTGAAGCGCCAAGATAGGTAATTGGGTGAGAAGACGCACAGAAAGTAAAGGACTGCACACACACCTCATCGCCTGGGCCCACACCACAATTCAAAAGAGCAAGATGTACAGCAGCCGTACCGGCACTCAGTGCTACAACTCGCTTATCTTGTCCAACAAATTCTTCAAGGTCTTTTTCGAAACCATTCACATTAGGACCAAGGGGCACCACCCAATTTGTATCAAAAGCTTCCTGAACAAATTTCATCTCATTACCACACATGTGGCAGAGGCAAAGAAGGATTCTGTCTCTTCTTCTTTCCATAATATAATTACATTTTCTGATCTAAATTCTTACCTTTTTCTTAACTTCGTTCACCTTTCTGCGGCTCGGTATAATAAACGTGTTTATTCTACTCTCACTCTTACGAAAGGGTCATGCTCTGGCCATACTACATTTTTTGATCGAGATTTTTGCCAGTTTCCTCGTGTTGGAAATTGGGCAAAAATTCTCTCAACGCTTCAACAACTTGAGCCTTGGTGAAGTCGGGATTGGCGAAGAGAGATTCCAACTTGCCGAAGAAACCATTCACTTCCTCCATATTGTGGCGGGTAGTCTGCTCCACCACGCCCAAGGCTTGAAACCTTTGCATGTCGATCTTCTCTCCAGGAACGTAAAACTCCTCGTAAGCTTTTTCACCAGTAGTGTCGGAGGCGAAATATACTGTTGGATATTTCACCGGTTCAGGGTTACTCGCTCCATCTAATTGATTTAAGCGGTGCTCATGGCCTACGGCACAAGGATCAAGGTTCAAGGTCGAGGCTTTGAGTATTGCTTCTTTATCGGAAGAGCATGGGTCTTTCTCGAAGCCGTTGGCTTTCACGAAGCCATCACAGATTTCAGAGAACGTGAGCATCTGGTCTTCTCCCAGCTTCGGGAAGAACACTTCACCGCCATTACCCAAAATGCAAGCCAACATACAAATCTGGCCGCTTTCTTCAGGGCTCACAAAGTAACGTTTCACATCAGATGGAGCCACCAGCGGTTGCTTCTTCTGCAAACGATGAATCCAGCCATCGGGAAGGGAGCCGTTGCTAAAGGCAACGTTGGCGAAACGAGCTGTAGTGACTTTGAAATATTTGTTGTATGCCATCACCAAGTCTTCCATGATGCGCTTCGAGGCACCCATGATGTTCACTGGGTTAGCGGCCTTATCCGTAGAGACGCAGAAGAAATGCTTTGGAGGGAAGACTGTCAGCAAGTCCATCAGCTTCTTTGCCTTGATGTCGTTATTCTCTATGAGTGCCTGCACACTATAGCGGTCTTTCTCCGAGCGTACATGTTTGTGTGCACTGAAGTTTGCCACAATGTCAAAGCCTTTCTCTTCACGGAAGATGCGCTCAAAGATAGGGTCAGCAAAGTTGAGAGTGTAGCAGCGGAACTCATCTGGTACATACAGACCATTCGTCGAGCGAACATCGCGCACTAATTCAGCAAGGCCGTTTTCGTTGAGGTCAACAACCACAACAGAAGCCGGTTCAAAACGCAATACAGCCTTGATGAAGCTGGAACCAATAGAACCAGCACCACCTATTACACAGACCTTCTTACCATTTATCTCGTGTGTCAGAGTCTCAGCATTCGCCTTAATATCTGGCTCAAACATGCTACTCGGACGGAAAGTAACGCTATCAGCAATGAATTTGTCTAAGTTGAACATATATTGTCTTCTGTATTATTATCCAAGTTTAACTTTAATGACTACTTTCTTTACTTTCTCAGGCTTGTTGACACACAACTGCGGCATGTGACCGTCTTGCGGAAAAAGAATTGCGAAATAGCCATTGCCTAAAAGAAGTTCTTGTGGTTTCACTTCCACTTCTTCATAGAAAGCAGCATCTTTCTCTTTGTTATACGGTTTTATCTCTTTCAGATACTCCAAAGGCAGCGAGTTGATTATCTCTTTTCCACTGATGAGATACTGGATGTCAATGTAATCACGATGTGCCTCAAAACCTAATTCGTTTACTATTTTAGTTTCATATTCAGAAACAATGGCTTTAACGCGTGGATTAATATCGTACGCACCACTCTTCATATTAGGAATGACTTGTTTCAAGAACTTCAAACCTTCAAAAATATCAGCAGAGAGTCCTTTATATGTCTCAATACTATCAATTTTATCGTATACCATGATATTTATTATTAAAGAGGACAGGCCCTACTGCAATTGAACCTACTGCCTTATGAGAAGCCTGCGGATCACCGGCTCTTTATGGTTGTGACATCAGTCTGTATGGAAGACCGTGAAGATGTGTGATGTCAGAAGGAAGATGTAAGATGTAGTTCTTTTCTCTTTCTGTCCTATCATATCTCTGCCTTAACCGTTATCAAGAGCCACAGGCTGCGAGTAAAGATCGAGAAGTCGCTGTTAATCGCTTACTGACCGCACACTGGGCACGTTGTTATAGCGTAGCCATCTGGCTTTCTCGGATGAATACGATTTTCCAAAAAACCATACTGGCCCCAGCAGTGGTAATCTTCACATTCACGATTGTAGGCATCAAGGACTGAGACGGCTGCATTCCATTCAAAATAGCAATCACCCGTAAACTCTCCTATATGCTCTATCATACGATCTTTCAAACCTCGATCCAGACGAAAATCCACACGACCAACATATATGACGGTATAATTCTGCCCAACCAAGCGGCCAATCCGATAATTGGCAGGCTGTACGCCATCAGGGATGTGCATCTCAATAGATTCTTCATTTAAAGGGTAAACAATTATCGTATTTTTTTCTTTCGTACAGGGACAATCGTTATAGTTTATTGTTAAAGCTTGTGTTTTCATATACAAAAACTTTACATAATATTAGTTCTATTATTTTGCTTCACTAGTGTCTCTTAAAAAATTTAACAATTAAAATTCAATTTCAAGTTGACCGTCATCAGTTCCATCATCAGTTCCTCGTCCGAAGAG
>OCTX012249250.1_pt1 | contig 39912 bp, 29 predicted proteins | sample 1539691 | NCBI WGS metagenome assembly OCTX01 (sample SAMN02144231, study PRJEB22623) | gut metagenome | biome: sheep rumen | host: Ovis aries | place: New Zealand
AGGGCTTTAAGAACGAGGACGACGAGATTGTTGTCAGCGGTCTGACGCTGACGAGCGAGTATGTGCAGACGAGCAACGTAGGCGAGTACGACATCGTACCTGCTGACGCTACGGCGCAGAACTACGCGATCTCTTATACCAACGGAACGCTGACCGTCAACCAGGCTCCGCTGACCATCACCGCCGAGGACAAGTCCGTCATCTACGGCGACGAAGCTCCTGCGTTCACCGCTCAGTTCGAGGGCTTTAAGAACGAGGACGACGAGATTGTTGTCAGCGGTTTGACGCTGACGAGCGAGTATGTGCAGACGAGCAACGTAGGCGAGTACGACATCGTTCCCGCTAACGCAGAGGCACAGAACTACGCGATCTCTTATACCAACGGAACGCTGACGGTTAATCAGGCTGCTCTGACCATCACCGCCGAGGACAAGTCCGTCATCTACGGCGACGAGGCTCCTGCGTTCACCGTGACCTACGAGGGCTTTAAGAACGAGGACGACGAGGCAGTTGTCAGCGGTCTCAATTACACCTGCGCTTACGCGCCGGGCAGTTATATCGGCACGTACGTCATCAACCCGAACAGCGCCACGGCTCAGAACTACGCTATCACGTTCGTGGACGGTACGCTGACGGTCAACCAAGCTGCGGTCAAGGTAACCGATGCTGACATTCAAGAGGCCAAGTTCGAGGACGGCAACACGGCCGCTGTCGTACTGAACGCCGGTCAGTTGGAGGGTATCAAACTCAACGACCCGATCGGTCATGTCACCACTGCTACGTTCAGCGATGCTACGGTAGGCGAGGGCAAGACCATCACCATGTTCTACGAACTGACAGGCGATGCGGCGCTCCTTACTAACTACAACCTCACTCCGACCAGCGAGATCTTCGCCAAGGAAGGTACCATCATCGAGAACTTCATCCCGAACGATAACCCGGAGGAGAAAGACGATGACGAGACCGAAGTGAAAGAGGGTATCGAGGTCTATGCATACGGTTATTGCCTCGGCGATTCGGTAGGCATGAGCTACCACCTGAACAGCGGTAACCCCGACCAGTACAAGATCGAGTTTGAGGACAGCCTCTTCACGGATGTGGACTGGACGGATCTGGACATCACCGGTCCTGACGGCATCATCTATATCGAAGTGCCGGTAGATGTGCCGACAGGCGACTATCAGATGACCGTCACCTTCCGCGACAGCCGCTTCACGTGGCTGCCGAGCAACCCGATGAGTGTGACGTTCCATGTCAACCTGCCTCAGACCTACGTAATGCCGATGTTCGACAACACGATAGCGCTGGTTGATACCTGCGAGTGCTTCACGGACATCCAGTGGTACCACCGTGCCGACGCTTCCGAGCCTTGGGTAGCCATCCCGGGTGCTACGGGTCACTACTACCGTCCTGCCGACGGCAGCAAACTGACGGGCGAGTTCTTCGTACAGGCTAAGATGAATGGTGTACCGACCTACACCTGCGGTCAGGCGGATATGGAGACGCTCTATGGCGCTGAGAAGCCGAAGGCGAACGTCAAGGCGTTCCCGAACCCCGTAGCGAACACTACGACGGTGACCATCGAAAACTCGGAGAACTACGAGCACAGCCTGCGCATAGTCAACCTCACCGGTGCCGAGATGTTCCGCACGACCTTCGAGGGCAACGAGACCAAGGTGGACATGGACGGCTTCGTCCAGGGCAACTACATGATCTACGTCGATGGTATCGTAGTCAAAGTAATGAAGAAATAAAATAGACCGCTAACGCTGAAAGAATAAAGACCGCTTTGCTAAAGGAATAAAGACAAAACGGATTCGACTGATGCAACGTTTCTCAAAGACGACACATTCAAGTCCTTACTCCTTATTCCTTTAGTGAGCAAAGCGAACGGTCCATAATCCATATTATTATGAAAACAAAACGTATATTATCAATTCTCGCCGCTGCGGCACTGGCCGTTTCGGTCAGTGCTCAGCAGAGCAGCGGGGCCCCCGCAAGTAACACGCAGTGGGGTGCCAGCGAGCACGACAATTATGTAGGTGTCAACTTCGGCGGAGGTCTGAACACTGCGCTGTACAAGCCGGCAAACGGCACACAGGGGCTGGGCTTCGGCTTCGACGCGGGTCTGCACTACGGCCATTTCTTCAACAAGACCGTCGGTCTGGGCGTGGGCTTGCAGTTCTCTTGGGCGAACGCCTATGCGACCTATAACTGGAACGAGGTGACGGAGGGTCTGACGCACGCGTCCAACCCCAACACGCCGTATAACCTCACCACGGGCTTCAATAACTTCGTGGAGAGGCAGAACATCGGCTATCTCTCTATCCCTGTCGAGGTGCTGTTCCGCAAGACGCTTAACAGCCGCGCCGCTTTCATCGGCGGTGTAGGTCTGGCGCTGGACCTGCCTCTGTACGGCAAGTATATCGCCAAATCCGGCAGCTACAGCACGACGGGTGTGTTCCCCGCCCTCGGCTCTTACGCTTTCAGCGACATGCCGGAGCACGGCTTCAGCACCTATACGACGACGCAGGATGCGAAGTGGAACAACCGCGCCAAGGTAGGCGGTTCGGTTATTGCCGACCTCGGCTTCCGCGTAGCGCTGAACGACCACTGGGGCATGTATTTCGGACTCTACGCCGGCTATGGCTTCACCAATCTGCTGGCACAAGCCAAGACGGAGGAGATGATTATGGTGAATGCCACCAACTCTGCGCAGATCGACTACCGCGGTACGTTCGACTCGAACGAGGCATCCAAAGCCAATCTGCTCCGTGCCGGTGTGAAGATCGCCATCGACTTCGGTTGGGGCAACCGCCGTGCGGAGCTGGAGGAGAAAGCGCGTCTGGCTGAGGAGCTGGCAGCGGCACAGGAGAAAGCCCGTCAGGACTCTATCGCCAATGCGGAGGCAAGAGCCAAAGCCGTGGCTGACAGTCTCGCCCACGCGAAAGCCGAGCAGGCACTGCGTGACAGCCTGGCTGCCGCCAATGCGCAGAACAAAGCAATTGCTGACAGTATAGCCGCCGCAGAGGCGGAGAAAGCCCGTCTGGCGGCAGAGCGCGTCGCACGTATCGCCGCGCTCAAAGCCAAAGGCGAGTCGGTAAACGTACACTTCGACACCGGCGGCGATGCGCTGAAGTTCAGCGAAGGCGAGCAGGCTATTGTGGATGACATCGCCGAGGCGATGAAGGAAGATGCTTCGCTCCGTATCGTCATCACGGGTCACACCGACAACACCGGTAATGCCGAGCAAAACCTCAACTACTTTGGTATGAAGCGCGCGGAGGCACTGCGTGACTACATGGTGGAGAAAGGTGTCTCAGCCGCTCAAATCACCTGCGAGAGCAAGGGCCAGACCGAGCCTATAGCCGACAACGCCACCCGCGACGGCCGTGCGCTCAACCGCCGCGCGAACATCCGCTTCGAGTAATGAACTTTCTCTGCTCAATTGGTTATCCCAAAGAGCAACGTAACATGCAAACAGGCACCACCGCAATGGTTGGTGTCTGTTTCTTTATATCCTGCTATGAGCAAGCTCCTATGCCCTATTGACGTACAAATAAAAATGAGAGCCCAAAGACTCTCATTTTTCTTATGTGTCCGCTCGGTTTCCCGAGCTTTCCGCTTGCGGAAAGTGAGGGATTCGAACCCCCGGTACGACGTAATGCGTACACCACATTTCGAGTGTGGCTCTTTCGACCACTCAGACAACTTTCCCTCGCGTTCGGCAACAAGGTCGCGATGGTCAATACCGCTTACGCTCCATTGACAGGCGACTTGTGCCTCTGCTCTCCCCAAAACCTCTTGCAGAGCTTTTGGGGGCCCCACAATGGTTTTTTTCGGCGCTCTCTTTCGAAAGCGGCTGCAAAAGTACTGCTTTTTTTTGACATGTGCAAATTTTTTTGCAAAAAAAACACTTTATCCTTTGAAATATCAAAAAAAAGTCGTAACTTTGCAGCGTTTTTTGTAAATTACGCCTAAAAATGGAAAGTTTTGAGCAACTTTGTCGTGAGCGTCGTTCGATACGTAAGTTTACCGACCGCTCGGTAGAAAAAGAGAAAATAGATTATATCCTGCGTTGTGCCCTGATGTCGCCCGCGGGTAAGCGGCTGAACCCGTGGGAGTTCTATGTGATGCAAGATGCGGAGAAGATTCACAGTCTGGCAGCCTGCAAGACGTACGGGAGCGGCATGATGGCGACGGCAAGTGCCGCTATCGTTGTGGCGCTGGATACGCAGGTGTCCGATACGTGGATGTGCGACGGGTCAATAGCAGCTGAGCATATCATGCTGGCGGCTACGGAGCAGGGCCTGGGTTCGTGCTGGTGCCACGTGTATGAGCGCGAAGACTCGGAGAGGCTCGTCAAGGAGCAAGCCGGCATACCCGACAACCTGACGGTACTATGCGTCATCGCCCTGGGCTACAAAGATGAGGAACGCAAACCTTACGACCCCGAGAAACTATTATATAATAAGGTACACGAAGCATAGAATCCTATAAATTACAAATCATACATGAGTAAACCAATAATCGCCATAACGGCGGGAGATATCAACGGAGTGGGGTACGAGATACTGCTGAAAGGTATCGCAGACCCGCATATCTGCGAGATATGCAAGCCGATAGTATATGGCAACGCCAAGATAGCACGTGTCCATCTGCAGACGATGGATGAAGAGTATCACAACCTGCAGTTCAACCTTATTCAGTCTCCCCGCGAGGCTAAGGACGGACGGCTGAACCTGATAACCTGTTATCCGGATGACACGCCGGTAAACTTGGGCGAGTCCACGCCCGAGGCAGGCAAGGCTTCGTTCCTGAGCCTGGAGCGTGCCACCAAAGACCTGAAGGAAGGGTTGGTGGATGCCCTGGTGACCGCACCTATCAACAAAGAGAATATCCAGAGTGAGACGTTCCGTTTCTCAGGCCATACGGAGTACCTGACTCAACTGTTCGGTCATGGTGGCGACAGTCTGATGATGATGGTGAGCGAGATGATGCGTGTGGCGTTGGTATGCAACCATGTGCCCCTTCGCAAGGTACCGGAGATGGTAACGGAGGAACGTATTCTGCACAAACTGGATGTGCTGAACAGGACCTTGCAGACCGACTTTATGGTGCGTAAGCCGCGCATAGCCGTTCTTGCCCTCAATCCCCATGCCGGCGATAATGGTTTGTTGGGCACGGAGGAACAGGAGATCATCATTCCGGCGCTACGCAAAGCCAACGAACAAGGTATATGGGCCTTCGGTCCGTATTCTGCAGACGGTTTCTTTGGCGCAGGCAAGTATGTGCATTTTGATGCCGTGTTGGCTATGTACCATGACCAGGGCCTCATCCCTTTCAAGAGTCTGGATATGAATGGCGTTAACTTTACCGCCGGCTTGGATATCATCCGTACCTCGCCCGACCACGGAACAGCTTACGACCACGCAGGTAAGAATACCGCTAATGCGCAGAGCTTCGCGCACGCGCTATATATGGCTATAGATTTATTGCGCACGCGCGCGGAAAGCAAGGAACTGGTCAAAGACCCGCTGCCCTTTGAGGACAAGCGCCCCGAACGCGAGAACCGTCAACCGAAAAATTTGAACTTCTTAAACCCCAGCGAAAATAATGACAAGTAAAGAAATACGTAAGTCCTTTCTGGACTATTTTGCCTCCAAGAACCACCGCGTAGTACCCTCGGCTCCGATGGTTATAAAGGATGACCCGACGTTGATGTTTACCAACGCCGGAATGAACCAATTTAAGAATATCATCTTGGGCAACGACCCTATTCAGTTCCCGCGCGCCTGCGACAGCCAGAAATGTCTGCGCGTGAGCGGCAAGCACAACGACCTGGAGGAAGTGGGCCACGATACCTACCATCACACCATGTTTGAGATGTTGGGTAACTGGTCGTTTGGCGACTACTTCAAACAGGAGGCTATCGACATGGCGTGGGAGTATATCGTGGATGTGCTGAAGATAGACCCGTCGAACCTATACGCAACCGTCTTTGAGGGTAATCCTCAGGAGGGACTGGAACGCGACAACGAGGCTGCGTCCATCTGGGAGAAACATCTGCCCAAAGACCATATCATCAACGGTAATAAGCATGACAACTTCTGGGAGATGGGTGAGACCGGGCCATGTGGACCCTGCTCGGAGATTCATGTGGACAGCCGTAGCGAAGAGGAAAAACGCCAAACACCCGGCCGCGAGTTGGTCAACAAAGACCATCCGCAGGTCATCGAGATATGGAACATCGTCTTCATGCAGTTCAACCGCAAAGCGGATGGTACGCTGGAACCGTTGGCGAAGAAGGTTATAGATACCGGTATGGGCTTTGAGCGTCTGGTGCGTACCTTGCAGGGCAAACAATCGAACTATGATACCGATGTGTTCCAGCCGATGCTGAAGAAGATAGGCGAGTTGACGGACAGCACGTACGGACAGAAAGAGGAAACGGATGTCGCTATGCGCGTTATAGCCGACCATATCCGTACCATCGCGTTCGCTATCGCCGACGGCCAGTTGCCCAGCAACGAGAAGGCCGGATACGTAATCCGTCGTATTCTGCGTCGTGCCGTTCGCTATGGTTACACCTTCCTGAACCAACGCGAGGCGTTCCTCTACAAACTGGTTCCGCAACTTATTGCCGATATGGGCGAGGCATATCCCGAACTGGTCAAACAAGAACATCAGATTACACCCGTCATCAAAGCCGAGGAGGAAGCCTTTCTGCGCACGCTTGATAAGGGTATATCGCTACTGGATAAACTGATAGCCGACGCTCGCAAAGCCGGCAAGACGGAGATAAGCGGCGTGGATGTATTCACGCTAAAAGATACGTACGGCTTCCCGCTCGACCTAACGGAACTGATTCTCCGCGAGAACGGCATGACTACCAACGAGGAAGAGTATAACCGCGCTTTGGAACACCAGAAAGAGATGGGACGTAGCGCCAATAAACAGGAACTGGGCGACTGGACTGTTCTCGGCGAAGGTGAGACGGAGTTTGTGGGCTACGACGAGCTCAGTTGCGAGACCGAGATTCTGCGTTACCGCAAGGTAAGCCAGAAGGGCAAAGAGTTCTACCAGGTGGTACTGAGCAAGACTCCGTTCTATGCCGAGATGGGTGGTGAGATTGGCGATACAGGATGGCTTACGGTACTCGGTACTCGGTACTCGGTACTCGATACCAAACGTGAGAACGGACTGCCTGTGCATATCATGAAGGAACTGCCGAGAATCCAGAACCGAGAACCGATAACCGCCACCGTAGATGCTGAGCGCCGCCAAGCCATCATGTGCAACCACACGGCTACGCATATCATTCATTACTGCCTGCGTCAGGTTCTGGGCGAGCATGTGGAGCAGAAGGGTAGTCTTGTGACGGCGGACAGCCTCCGATTCGACTTCTCGCATTTCCAGAAAGTGACGCCCGAGGAGTTGCGCCAGGTAGAGAAAATGGCAAACCGTTTCATTCGTGCCAACTATCCGCTGGAGGAAAGTCGTCACACGCCTATTCAGAAAGCTAAGGAGATGGGTGCCATGGCCCTCTTTGGCGAGAAATACGGCGATGATGTTCGTGTCATCAAGTATGGCAACAGCATCGAGTTATGCGGCGGATGTCACGTGTCCAATACCGGTCGTATCGGTTCGGTTCGTATCGTGATGGAGACCAGCGTGGCTGCCGGAGTACGTCGTATCGAAGCCGTGACGGCAGCCAAGGCTGACGAGTTATACTATTCGGCACAGGATTTGCTGAACGGCATGAAGAGCTTGCTCAATAATGCTCCTGACCTACTGGGCGCTATCCATAAGTCGATTGACGAAAATGCCGGTCTGAAGAAACAGATCGAGCAGTTTATGGCAGAGAAGATGGAGAAGTTCCGCGACGAAATCATCCGCCATGCAGAGGATAGAAACGGTATTCGTCTGGTACGACTGAAAGGCGAACATAATGCCGAGATGATTCGTGGCGTCCTGCCGCTATTACGCGGTAAGTTTGCCGATGTGAAGTTTGCGTTGGTAGCAGCTACGCAAGAAGCCGGCAAACCTATGATTGCCGTATTCCTGTCGCAACCGTTGGTGGATGAAGGCAAGAATGCCGGTCAGATGATCAAGTCTGCAGCCAAGCATATCCAAGGTGGCGGTGGTGGTCAGCCGTGGATGGCTACCGCAGGTGGTCGTGATGTGAACGGACTGGATGCTGCCATGGAAGAACTGATAAAGGCTTTAGACTAATCCGAGAATTCGAAATATCGAAAGATGAAACTACTCACCAGCTATTTGCCGGATAACGTCCGTTCAGCCGTGCGATTTGTCATCATTGGTCTAACGGGTACTGTAGTACAGACGCTCTTCTTCATGGGAGCGATGGGGTGTCTGGGGCAACCCGACAAGAATACCGCGCTGTACTATGTAGCCTTTGGCATCGGTTTTATACTGGAGATGATACCGAACTATTTCCTTAGTTCGTGGTACACATTTGGCACCCAACCTACCAAGAAGAATGCTATGGGCTTTCTGCTGGCGCGCGCGCTGAACCTCGTCATCCAGTTTGGCTTCCTGCCGTTGTTGGTGTATCTGCTGCCGAACTGGAACGACGGTAATATCGGCTTCGTCGTGATTATTCTGGCCGGTATTATTAACTACCTTGTGTTATTACTATTCTTCAAAAAAAAAGGTTCCCACACGCAGGTAAATCGTGAGGAATCAACTGTTGACCATGCAAATATACCGAGCTAATATACTCTTTACACCTACGCCGGAAAAGTTTGAGATTCTCGAACGCGGTTATGTCGTGGTAGGGGATGATGGTAATGTCATCGGAACCTATCAGAACCTGCCGCCGGAGTATCAGGATGTACCGATTACCAACTACGGCAACCAGTTGCTCATGCCGGCTATGAACGATTTGCATATCCATGCGCCTCAGTACCGCAACTTGGGTATAGCGATGGACATGGAGCTGATACCCTGGCTCAATACCTATACTTTTCCGGAGGAAGCCAAATACAAAGATTTGGCATACGCCGAACGGATGTATCGCCGTTTTGTGCGCGACCTATGGAAATTAGGTACGATGCGTGCAGCCATCTTTGCAACTATTCATCCTGAGGCATCCTGCCTCTTGGCTGACCTGATGCATGAGGCGGGATTGGGGGGTATGATAGGTCTGGTAGCGATGGACCGCAATAGTCCGGATATGCTGCATAATACGCCCGAAGAGGCTGTCAAAGGAACGCTTCGCGTGATGGAACATACCGCTTCTATGCCGCTACTATCGGCTATCGTTACGCCGCGTTTTGTACCATCGTGCACCCCCGAGATGATGCGGGCTCTCGGAAAAATGGCTGCCGATAACAAACTGCCTGTTCAGTCGCACCTGAGCGAGAACCTGACGGAGATAGCATGGGTTAAGGAATTAGAACCCGAGTCCAGTTGCTATGGCGACGCGTATTATCGGTATGGTATGTTCGGACAGACACCCACACTCATGGCCCATTGCTGCTATCCTACCGCGGAGGAGTTCGAACTGATGAAGAAGCAAAAGGTCTTTGCAGTCCATTGTCCGACATCCAACTGCAATATCGGTTCGGGTATCGCTCCGATACGTCGCTTTATGACAGCCGGTATTCCCGTAGCACTCGGTTCGGATATTTCCGGCGGTAGTGGGTTCTCCATCTTCCGTGTGATACACTATACGCTTCAGATGTCGAAACTCAAATGGGTGCACGGCAATTATAAGGAGATGTTCCTCAGCCTGAGCGAGGCTTTCTGGCTGGCAACCAAGTCCGGTGGCTCGTTCTTCGGCAAGGTCGGCTCCTTTGAGCCGGGTTATGCCTTTGATGCCCTGGTGGTAAATGACGAGGACCTCAACTTCGACAACTACACGATTCAGCATCGTCTGGAACGTTATATCTACCTAGGCGATGACCGCCAGATACAACATCGTTTCTGCCAGGGGAATGAGATTCCCGAACCGAAAGTGTGAAAGAATAGGAAAGGAGAGAAAAGGTTAAATTATGTTAAATATATCGGTTCCTGAGAATAAGCGTCTGGTGTGGTATTTGGCGCTGGAAGAATACGTAGCCGCTCGTGTTAAGGAGGATACGATTTTCTTCTGGATTGTATCGCCGACGGTTATTTTCGGTAGGCATCAGGTGATGCTCAATGAGGTCAATACCGCCTTCTGCGAAGCGCACGAAATAGCTATGTACCGCCGCAAGAGTGGGGGAGGTTGTGTGTATGCCGACCGAGGTAATCTGATGATTAGTTACATAACCAATAATACGCATAGTGAGGCTGTCTTTCAGCACTATTTGGACCTCTTGACCCATGCCCTGAGCCAGGCGGGATATCCGGCTGTAAAATCAGAACATAACGATGTGTTGGTCAACGGACGCAAGGTGAGTGGTAATGCCTGCTATGCCTTACCGACCGGCACCATCGTACACGGTACGCTACTATGGAATGTGGATTTCGAGGTGCTGCAACAGGCTATTACGCCAACCCGAGAGAAGCTACAAAAACATGGTGTGGAATCGGTTCGCCAACGCGTGGTGAACCTTAGCTCGATGCCCTCTTTGCAGGCTATCCGTACGGTGGAGGATATGCGTGACTACCTCGCCTCCTGTTTTGCAACAGAAACCGTTTCTCTGACCGATGAAGAAATACGCGCAATCGATGCAATCGAAGCGGAATACCTGGCTCCGGATTTTATTGCTGGATGTTAAAAAATGTAAATTATAAATACTATCAGTCTAATCGTAAATCATTAATATCGAAAAAAATGAAAACAGTACTTGCATCCCCGCTGGCTCCGAAGGCCGTGGGACCCTATTGCCAAGCCGTCAATCTGAACGGCACAGTATTTGTAAGTGGTCAACTGCCCGTTAATCCCGCCGAGGGCAAGATGCCTGAGGGTATTGAGGCGCAGACCCGTCAGTCGCTTACGAACCTGAGTAACATCCTCAAAGAAGCGGGAATGAACCTGACGGATGTGGTGAAGACAACCGTGCTCCTGAACGACATCAAGGACTTCGCTCCGATGAATGCCGTCTATGCCGAAGTCTTTGAATCGGCTGCAAAAGAAGCGGGTGTTGCTCCTGCATATCCCGCACGTGTTTGCTATCAGGTAGCAGCTCTTCCGATGGGTGCGTTGGTGGAGATTGACTGCATCGCCGGAAAGTGATTCCCAGAGATTGAAATTAACCCATAATAATGGCGACCTTCGGGTCGCTTTTTTGTTGTTTTTTGTGTGCGTGTGTGTGCGAAGAGTGTGCGGGTTTGGAAAAAGTGTTGGAATTCGGAGGTAAATTGCGAAAAAACACAAGAGAAATTTGTGTATTTAAAATAAAAGTTGTATCTTTGCGACTTCAAACGTGTGTATGTGCACGTACGCATGTACGCATGAGGAAAAAGCGAATAAGTAGAAATCAGAAAATTAGAAGCAAGATATGAGACAATCTGTACCCAGTACATGGAAAAACGCTCGTAGAATGGTCAGCCTCGTGCTGCTGGTGGTAATGTCGCTGAGTGTGAACGCCCAGCGTCGCGGCGACGACAATTACCATTTTGGTTATATCTCGGTAGGTGCCGGCTATTCTGCCCTCAGTTCCAATATCAAGAACGTAAGCAATTACGGCAGTTGGGGCGCTTTAGGCGGAGTGGGTTACGAGTTCCGTCGCGCAAAGTTCTGGATGAGCATTGGTGCGCAGATTCAGATTCTTAACTCCAGTTGCGATATTGCAGAGTTCACCTTTACGCAGGTCGGTAAAGACGATCAGGGTAGGGATGTGGACTTTCACTATCTGGTTAACCAGACTGACAAGCAACGTTGGACTTCGATTGATGTGCCCCTTTTGCTGGGTTACTACTATCAAGGATTCTATGTGGGCGTCGGCGCTAAGGTGGGTTTCTCGTACCGTTCATCGGTAACGTCAAGCGGCCAGTACGAGCTGCGTGGCGATTACCATCGTTATGCCGGTGAGGATTTTAAGGAGATGCCGGACCACCGTTACGGTAAGTACGACTTCTCAGGCAAGCAGGAGATTAAGCTTTTGCCGCGCGGAGCTGTGATGGCAGAGATAGGTTATGACGTTCTGGCAACGAGGCGTACGAATAGTCTGACCTGCACGATACTGAAGATTGGTATGTTTTTCGAGTATGGCGTTAATAGCCTAATCGCTGTGCCGGAAGAGAGTAAGCCGCGTGTCGTGGTGAGTGAGAATGACCCCACTTCGGCGACGGTCTATCCTTATTACCTGACAGCCATCACGAAGAGTGACCGTGTCATGCCGTACTTTGTGGGATTGAAACTGACCTTTATGGTTGGTGGTAGCCGTACGGGTGGCAGCGGTACATGGCATCGCGGATGTCAATGTTATGACTAAAACGATTGATAAAACCATTTAGTGATTTTGGAAACCTCAGAAAACGCAAAACGAAAATTCATTTGAATATGAAAACACGCTATACATTTTCTAAAACGGTGCTCTTGATTTTATTCTTGGTACTGAGTATGACGGCCAAAGCACAAACCGGTGCGTATGTCTATGGCCCGACCATCTACAGAACATTATGTCCGAATCAGGCATTGGACTACCGTGGTCATCTGATCACAAAGCCCGGTATCTATTCGGATACGATGTACACCGCAAATGGTTACGACAGCATCAACACGCTGATTGTGAACCGAGGTTATTCGTACTTCCTCGACCAGACAGGCAGTCTGACCGAGAACGGAGGAGAGTATTGGTGGCGCGGCCGCAGCCTAACGAAGCCCGGCGAGTATTTCGATAGTCTCTTTACCGCCGAGGGTTGCGATAGTATCTACCACTTGACTCTGCTGCAGAAGACTGTGCATTATAGCGATGAGTCGCTGGAGGTATGTGCAGATGAGTTGCCGTTGACCTGGCGTGGCAGACAGATTTGGAGTGCAGGTACGTATTACGACTACTATGCCACCTCGGCGATGACCGATAGCGTCTATCGCATGACGCTCACGGTGCATGAGAATCCTGTTACTTATCTGCAGGTGACAATATGCCCGGGTGAGACCTTCATGTGGAATGGTACGCCAATCACCACGCCGGGTGTGTACAGGGATCGTCACTATTCCCGTTGGGGGTGCGATAGTTCCTGTGTGCTGGTAGTTAATGAGGCGCATTCATACTATTTCCGTGAGGAGAGTCATCTTAACAACAACGGTGTGTACGCATGGCACGGCAAGCTCCTGACGCGCGATGGTGTCTATTTTGACAGTCTGCGTACGATTAGCGGTTGCGACTCTGTCTATGAGTTGACGCTTCATAAGAATCCGTCGTTCTACGAGGAAGAGCGTGCTGAAATCTGCTATGACGATGCCCCGTACCTATGGCATGGGCGTCAGCTGTACCAAACCGGTGTGTATTACGACAGCCTGACGACGCGTTTGGGTAACGATAGTATCTATCGTCTGACCCTGACGGTTAATGGCGTTAACTACTCGACGCGTTATGCCGAGATATGCCCGGGTGAGTCGCTGACCCTGAATAGCGGTCGTGTTGTGACCAAACCGGGTGTTTATTGGGATACGATACGTACCATGATGGGCTGCGACAGTATCTGCCGCATTACGGTCAATGTGACGCCGAGTTACCTGTACGAGCGTGACGCACAGATAAATCCCGGTGGTACCTATACGTGGCGTGGCAATACTTATACGAAAGCGGGCGTCTATTACGACAGCCTGCGTACCGTTTCGGGTTGCGATAGTATCTACAAGCTGACCCTGCATGAGAACCCTGTGTTCTATGTGGAGGCTAATTATACCACGTGTCAGAGTAATCTGCCGTTTGTATGGCACGGCAAGAATTACTTCACCACAGGTGTTTATTATGATAGTTTGTACTCCGGTATGGGTGTAGACTCGGTCTATAAGATGACCTTGACGGTAACTCAGACGTACGAATGGGTTGAGCATATCAACCTATGTGACGGTCAGACCTTTGAGTTCCATGGTACACCTATTACAACGCCGGGTGTGTATAGCGATGTGTTGATTGCCTCGAATGGTTGCGATAGCGTGCGCACCGTGGTAGTCAATCGCATTCCGGGCTATTGGTTCCGCGAGCAACACTCAATGGCAGAGGGCGAAACCTATCTCTGGCATGGCAAGACACTAACGACATCCGGTTACTATGAGGATGTTCATCAGACGGCGCAAGGCTGTGATAGTACCTATACCTTGTACCTGCATGTCTGGCCGACCTATCGCACCCCCATGGAAGCAACGGTTTGCCAGAATGAGTTACCCTATACCTTCGGCGGTCGAGACCTATATGCCTCCGGTACTTATGAGAACCATATGCTGACCGTACACGGATATGACAGCGTAGAAGTGCTGACCCTGACCGTTCTGCCTGCCGAGTTGGAAGAGCATGTCGTCAATATCTGTTCGGGTGAGACATTCTACATCGGTACGCGTGCTATCAATAAGACCGGCGTATATTACGATACACTAAAGAATGCACAGGGATGCGACCTTATTGATAAGTATATCGTCAATATGCGTCCGTCGTATTACTACCATGATACCATTGTTCTGCACGATACGACAGGCGTAGATTGGCATGGTCAGATTATTAAAGCCGCCGGTACCTATCGCGATGAGCAAAAAACCGTATATGGTTGCGATAGCGTGTATATACTGACTGCGAAAGCATGGGCAGATTATTATATCTTTGAGCAAGCAACAGTCTGCGAAAAAGACCTGCCATATACCTGGCGTGGTCAGAAATTGTACAACCAGGACTTCTACTTCGACTTCTTGGAGTCATCGCATGGTACCGACTCCGTCTATGTATTGGCTCTTACGGTATTGCAGACGCAATATAGTGAAGACTATGTGGAGATCTGTCCGGGTACTGCATACATGAAGAGTGGGGTAGCCATTACTAAGCCCGGTATCTACTACGATACCCTGACTGCCCATAATGGTTGCGATAGTATCCACCGCCTCATCGTTAACTTTGCACCTTCGTATTTCTACGACGAAGCTGCCTCGATGAATACCGATGGCAGTTATTCGTGGCACGGCGAGACCTATACCAAACCGGGTGTCTATTACGATAGTCTGCGGACAACCTCGGGGTGCGACTCTATCTACCGCCTGACCCTGACAGAGAATCGTACTTATTACTTTGAGAAAGATACTGCTATCTGTGAGATGGACGCTCCTCTGCCGTGGCATAACCGTATGCTCTATACCTCGGGAACGTATTATGATAGCCTCAAGACCCGCGTGGGTAATGACTCCATCTATCGCTTGAACCTGACTGTTCATCCGCGTCGTATCGCTACTCAGTATGTTGATATCTGCCCGGGGCAGACGCTATCGCTCAGATGGAAAGTCATTAGCGAGCCGGGTGTATATTATGATACAATACCCAGTTTTACCGGTTGCGATAGTGTCATCATGTTCGTTGTAAGTAATGCCCGCAATTACATGTTTGAAACCGATGCGTCGATGCACGGTATGCCATCCTACGAGTGGCGCGGACATATCTACTACCATGGCGGCATATACTACGATACCTATACTACCATCAACGGCTGCGACTCTATCTACCGCCTTGTACTGCACGAGAATCCGGTGTATTACCTGGAGCAGGAGCATACTATCTGCCAGCACGAGGCTCCCTATACCTGGCGCAATCGCATGCTCTATGAGTCGGGTACGTACTACGATACAGTACCAACAGCCCATGGTACCGATTCTGTATATAAACTGACCTTGACGGTCCATAAAGACTATCTAATACCGGATCAGATTGATATCTGCCCCAATCAGACTTTTGATTTCCGCGGACGGACTATTACAAAGCCGGGTGTCTATTACGATAGCGTCTTCTCGTCAACGGGTTGCGACTCGGTATATATGCTAGTGGTAAACCATCTGCCATCGTATGTCTATGAGACCCGCGAGCAGATCTCGGACCGCGAGACCTATAATTGGCGTGGTCGTGTGTTGACAGAACCGGGTATATACGAGGAGTCTATCGGTTCGCTAAGCGGTTGCGATAGTATCCAGCGCTTGATATTGGATGTCTATCCTACGTTCTACAATCGCGAGGCCTTCACGATGTGCGAGGGCGGATCATATAGCTGGCGCGGTAATATCTATACTGCCAGCGGTACGTATTATGATCGCTATACCACGGTGCATGGCTACGATAGCATTTACATCTTGGATCTAAAGGTCAATCCGATCTATACCCATACCGACTATATGGAGATATGCCCGGGTGATAGTTATGAATGGCGCGACCGAATCTTGACCAAACCGGGTATCTATAGTGATACGCTTATTTCATCTGGTGGTTGTGACTCGATTCTGCAGTTATCGTTGAATATCGCTTCCAAATACCTTATATATAAGTATGGTGAGGTGTGCGAAGGTGAAATGTATCACTTCCGCAACCGTGATTACAACCCCGGCATCTATTTCGATACGATTCGTACCCACGCCGGTTGTGATAGCGTATTCTGCCTGGTAGTCAACCGTGCTCCGAGTTATCATAAGATTTATCAGGAGCAACTCTGTCCGGGCGAGACCTTCTTCTTCCACGGCGAGGAACTGACAGCACCGCGTACGTATGATAGGTATTATATGACAGCGTTTGGTTGTGATAGTACCTATACCATCATCCTCAACGAGGCTCCGAATTATTACTTCCGTGACACAATTGACATAACCAACAATGAGACCGTCTATTGGCATGGTCAGCTTATCCGAGATGCCGGTACGTACTACGATCGTCAGCATACTATCCGTGGTTGTGACTCAATCTACGAACTCACCGCGCGCGTGCACGCGATATATATAAAGGAGGAGGTTGTAGAGGTTTGTCCTGCTGATTTGCCCTATAAGTGGCATGACTCGGAATATAGCTTAAGTGGCAACTACTACAAGACATATAGCACGGTTGACGGTTATGATAGTACTTTCGTATTGCGTTTGACCGTTCACCCGGACTATATCTTTACCGAATACAAGGAGCTCTGTCCGGGTACGACACTCAACTGGCGTGGTCAGACGATTACAACGGCAGGTATCTATACCGACCGCCTCTATACGGTACATGGTTGTGATAGTATCTTCAAGATAATTGTCAATATTGGTTCGTCGTATTACTATAGGGATACCATTGACTTGGCTGAGAATCAGACCATTACGTGGCATGGTCAACGTATTAGTGCAGCGGGAACCTATTACGATCGCAACACTTCAGTATCGGGTTGCGACTCGGTATATGAGTTGCTCGTTAATGTATATCCTACCTATCTTTTCGTAGATGATGTCATTCGTTGCGAAAGCGAGGGGGCCTATCAATGGCGTGATGGTAACACCTATACGCATACTGGTCGTTACTACCAGCGCTACAAGACGGTGCATGGCATGGACTCGGTTTATTGTTTGAACCTGACTGTCAACAAGAGTTATGTGATAGACGAATACCTGCAGATTTGTTACGGCGAAACGCTTTACTACCGTGGCATGACTATTACCGAGCAGGGTGAGTATGTTGATACACTTTATACCCGTTCGGGTTGCGATAGTATCTTCCGCATCTGGGTAACCCAAGTGCCGAGGTATTTCTACCAGACAGATGCCCAACTCAACAAAAACGGTCGTTACGAATGGCGCGGACGTATTTACCGCGAGCGCGGCGTGTACTACGACAGCCTGAAGTCGGTTAACGGTTGTGACTCTATCTTCCAGTTGACTCTGCATGAGAACCCCGTTTACTACTTCGACGAGGCGGACACCATTTGTCAAAACTCCCTGCCGTATGTTTGGCATGACAAATACTTCTATGAGACCGGTGTTTACTACGATAGTCTAAAGACCTTTGTCGGTCGTGACAGCGTTTACCGTTTCACGCTGACGGTTATGCCGACTTACCTCATTGAGAAATCGGATATCCTCTGCCATAACTCCGAGTACTATTTCCGTGGCAAGCAATATACCGAGGCGGGCGTGTACTACGATACACTCTATACCATTCAGGGCTGTGACTCTGTATTCAAACTGGTACTGAACTGGGCTCCCACGTATCACTTTGAGGAGGTGATGACCCTCTGTGATGGTGATGAGGAGACTTGGCATGGTCAACGTATCAATCACGCCGGAACATATTTCGATCGCCTGCACACGATTCATGGTTGCGACTCTATCTACGAATTGCATGTTCGTATCGCCGAGCGTTACTACGAAGCGGATAGTGTGGTTATATGCGAGAGCGAACTGCCGCACGTATGGCATGGCAAGAACTACTACGAGAGCGGCGTCTATTGGGATAGTTGCAAGACTGTAGATGGTTGCGACTCGGTTTACCGTCATGCTCTGACCATACAGCCGACCTACTACACGGAGGTGCATGTCGCCTTCTGCCAGTCTGACGGCGCTACCTTCCGCGACCGGCATTTCTACAATGCACGTATCATCCGCGACACGATGCTGAGTGTAAGTGGTTGTGATAGTATCGTGCAGTATGTATTCGAGCCGAACCCGACTTATCTCTTCGAGACCGATGCATCGTTCAATCCGGGTGAAAGCTACCTCTGGCGCGAGAAGACCTATACGCACGAAGGTGTATATTACGATAACTTCAAGACCGTAGCGGGGTGTGACTCGATTTACAAACTGACCTTGCACAAGAATCCGGTTCACTACTTCGAGGAAGAGGCTACCGTCTGCTCGCAGGATCTGCCCTTCATATGGCATGGCAATAAATACTACTACCAATCGGGCGTGTACTATGATAGTCTCTCTACCTTCGTTGGTGCCGATAGTGTTTACAAACTGACTTTGACGGTCTATGAAAGCACCTACCATGAGTTCAAAGACACGATCTGTAATGGGGGTGAGTTCCATTGGCGTGGTCGTTCCATTACAGCTCCGGGTCAGTATTTCGATACCTTGGTATCCATTCATGGTTGTGACTCGATTGAGAGCTTGGTTCTGAACTGGACGCCATCGTACTTGTACGTGGATACGGTTATGATCTCGGATCAGGAGACCTACTTCTGGCGTGGTCAGAACTATAGCACACCCGGTACGTATGAACAGACGCTGAAGACCTATCAGGGCTGTGACTCTATCTACCGTTTGTACCTGACTGTGCAGCCTACGTTCTACAACAAGGATAGCATCGTATGGTGTCAGAATGACGGCCCCTATTACTGGCATGGCACGTTCTATGAGACATCGGGTATCTACTACGACCGTCAGCATACGCGTTTTGGCTACGATAGCATCTACGAGTTGAACTTGACCATTTATCCGTCGTATATCTACGAAGAGCGTATTGAGCTCTGCTCCAACGGCTTCCCGTACCACTACAAGGACACCCTCTTCTACGAACCGACCATCTATTACGACTCGCTCAAGACGATTCATGGCTGTGATTCCGTCTATAAGATTGTGATAGACTACGCGCGCTCCTATATGTTTGAGGAGAAAAAGCAGATCTGCAAGGGTGATTACTACGACTGGCATGGCCAAATACTTACCAAGACCGGCGTTTACTTTGACTCGCTCACGACGCAGGCCGGCATTGTAGGGTGCGACAGCATCTATCGCTTGGAACTGACGGTTAACGAACCCTTCCACCAACTGGAATTTGATACCATCTGCGGCAATGAAACTCCGTATGTATGGCATAATCAATACTTATTCACTACCGGAACGTATTTCGATAGCCTCCGAACCCAATCCGGTGCTATCGGCTGTGACTCGGTATATGAATTGCGCCTGACGGTATATCCGTACGAGGTAAGTTATGATACCATCTGGGTATGCCATGGTACCACCGAGACTTATCGTGACTCCGTCATTACTCAGACCAGTGTCTTCTCCGATACGACCTACAATATGTACGGGTGTCCCAAGATAAGTTATGTCGTATATGACTTCTATCCGACCTATTACTTCTACGAAGAGAAGAATGTATGCGAAGAGGATACCTTCCTATGGCGTGGTCAGTCCCTAACCTATGAGGGTAGATACTTTGACAAACTGACATCCATCTATGGCTGCGACTCCATTTACGAAATCAACATCACGTTCCATCGCACCATACATAATGACACCGTTGTCGCTATCTGTCCTGATAGCCTCCCGTACGTATGGGAACATAATGGTGAGACCATCACGTTCTGGCGCGACACCCTGATCGAAGAGTTCTATCGTACACCCGATGGTTGCGATAGTACCTATAGTTTCCGATTGTATCTGATGCCCAAGTGCTCGGAGGAAGAATGGTTGCCGTTGTGCCCCGATGACAGTCTCTGGATTTTCGACCGTTATTACAAGGAGCCCGGTCATTATGCCATTCCGTTCAATACCGACATGTCGCAGAACTATCCCGACTCGATGTACCGATTCGTGATAGAGGCGGTCGAGAGCAAATATACAATTGTGGATACAGTGGTATGCTCTAATCAGTTACCGTTTGTGTACAACGACCAGCGTATCGATACCGCGGGTGTCTATACGGCTCACCTGAAGAGCAATTACGCATGCGATAGCGTAGTCGAACTGCGCGTTCAGGTGCGTCCTGCGTATGAACAGTATCAGGAACTCTTCGTCTGCAACAACGAGCCGTTCTACTACCGTGGTGAACCCGTTACCAAGACCGGTGTCTATACCGATACATTGATTACACGGTTGGGTTGTGACTCCATCGTTCACTATGTAGTCAACTTCGTGCCCACATTCTTCATTGAGCAGCATGAGTATATCAACCCCGATGGTACCTACAACTGGCATGGTAAGACCTATACCAAACCCGGTGTCTATTGGGATAGCTGCCAGACTGTTCATGGTTGTGACTCCGTCTATAAGCTCTACTTGATGAAGAATGATGAGTACTACTTCGAGACCGTACGGGAATTCTGCGCCAACGAGGTGGACAGCCTGCCCTACCTCTGGCGTGGTAACTACTACAATGCAACGGGTGTTTACTACGACTCGCTCATGACCATTACCGGTGCCGATTCCGTTTACTGCTTTAAGCTGACGGTACATGATGCGCCGGTAACATCGGTACGTATCAACCTCTGCCCGGGTGAGAGCTACTTCTTCCGCGGCGAGCCTGTTACTACCCCGGGTATATACACCGATACGATGTTCACCATTGACGGTTGTGACAGTATCGTACGATATATTGTAACCATCAATCCATCCTTCTTCTTCGAAGAAAGGGCATACCTCAATCCGGGTGGTCAGTATTTGTGGCACAAGAATGGTTCGCCTATCTATCTCACAGAACCCGGTACCTATTTCGATAGTTGCCGTACCGTACAGGGCTGTGACTCTATCTATCGCCTCTTCTTGGTACAGAGCGACTACTATTACTTCGAGACTGTACGTGAGTTCTGCGCCAATGAGCCCGACAGCCTGCCGTACCGCTGGCGTGGACACGACTATTCGGCTACCGGCGTTTATTACGATTCGCTCAAGACCATTATGGGGCGCGACTCTGTTTACTGCCTCAAGCTGACCGTTAATTCGGCTCCCTTCACCTCGACGCGTATCAACCTCTGCCGTGGTGAGATATTCCGCTTCCGTGGTAAGTCGATAACGAAGGGTGGTATCTATCTCGATACCCTGCAAACCCTGCATGGTTGCGACTCGGTAGTACAGTATGTGGTGACCTTCCACCCCGACTTCTACTTCGAGAAGACGGACCTCATCAACCCGGGTTCTACTTATACCTGGCATCGTGACGGCGCCGTTCGTATCATACCTTCAGCGGGCGTTTACTGGGATAGCTGCAAGACTGTTGGTGGATGTGACTCCATCTACAAGCTGACCCTTATTGAGAACCGCAGCTATTACTTCATCGAACGCGATACCATCTGCGATGACGAACTGCCGTACCTCTGGCACAACCGCTCGTACGAGACATCCGGTACCTATTTCGATAGACAGATGACCTACTATGGTGCTGATAGTATCTACCGCCTCGAGTTGGTTGTTTACCGCAAGTCATTCGAGTCGCGTATCTACAACCTCTGCCCGGGTGAGTACTACGACTTCAATGGTCTGACCATCTCCAAGCCCGGTATCTATTACGATACGCTCTACTCGTCGCACGGTTGCGATTCTATCATTGAGTTGATGGTTAACCATGCTACGACCTACGTTACCGAACGTCAGTTGCTGATCTGTAAGGATGACACGTTGCGCGTGATGCCGGGTGTGGTCATTACTCGACCGGGTATCTATTATGACACGCTGCGTACTATCGCCGGTTGCGACTCAATCTTCCGGTATGTGGTCAATGTGGCTGAGAGCTTCTTCATCGACCGTCATGCTTCGATGAATCCGGGCGCTACCTACGAGTGGCACCATTGTGGTGTGCCAGTCATGCTGACAGAACCCGGTATCTATTGGGATAGCTGTCGTACCGTTAGCGGCTGTGACTCCATCTGGCGTCTGGAACTTAGCGTCAGTCAGGAGTACTGCTTCCGCGAAGATAAGCATATCTGTCTCAATGATGAAGACTACCCGTACTTCTGGCATGGCAAGACGTTGTATGACTCGGGTACCTATTATGACTCACTCTATACCTTCAAGGGCAGAGACAGCGTCTTTGTACTGAATCTGACCGTTGACAGTATCTACGTACGCGACGAGCAGGTATTCATCTGTAAGGGCGATACTTTCTATCTGGGTGGCAAACCTTATACCGACAGGGGTACCTACTGCGACACGCTGCTGTCATCCGTCGGTTGCGACTCCATTATCCGTCTGCACCTCAACCACTATCAGACCTACAAGTATGTTGAGTACCGCGAGTATGGTATCAACGACGTACACGAATGGCAGGGCTTGAATATCACCCATACCGGTATCTACACCAAGCGTTATGGTACCATCTATGGTTGCGATAGTATCTATGAGTTGCATGCCACCGTTTACCAGGCGGCCTACAACGATACCATTATTGAGGTCTGCTATGGTGATATCTTCTACCTAAATGGTACGCGCATCCGCAGCAATGGTGACTACTACGATACCCTCCGTACCGACTATGGTCAGGATAGCATCGTTTGCTACCACGTTCGCTTCCATGATGAGATACCTACTACTATCGTACCCGTAGGTATCTGCGATGGCGACACCTTATATATTAATGGTCAGAAGATCTATCAGGCCGGTACGTACGAGGAAACCTTCCTCTCGCGTGTCACCGGTTGCGATAGTGTTGTACGTCATGTTGTCAATAAGTATCAGGCCTATCACTTCGAGGAGCGTTATTCCTTCTGTGAGAATACCGTCTTCGAGTGGCCCAATCACCCGAATCCGCTCCGTCCGGGTACGAACTTCGTATTCAACCGACCGGGTGTGTACTACGATAGTTGTCTGACCATTAACGGCTGTGACTCTATCTATACCCTCTACCTCACAGGTAAGGGCTTTGTGGAGATTGATACAACCATCCTTGTCTGCTACGACGAACTGCCCTACGAGCATAACGGCGTTCAGTACTGGGATCGTGACTCCACCTTCCATGATACCCTGCACTCCGTTAACGGTTGTGACTCCATCCGTCATATCCACTACATACGCACCACCAAGTGCTCTGAGTACGAGACTTCGTACTACTGCGAGAATGAGTTGCCGGTATTCGACTCTACGACCATTACCAAATCGGGCTCTTACCGCTTCGAGCAGTGGACTAATGAGGGGCTTGACTCCGTTTACCGTACGATCATCAAGATCGTGCCCACTTACGTGGATACCATCCCATTGACCGGGTGCGATAGTGTGGTATTCGATGGTCATGTCTTCCGTACCTCTACTGCTTCGCCGTACGCCTTCCGCTACCAGTCTGTATATGGTTGCGATAGTACGGTATATGTCAATGTGGTAGTCAATAAGTCCAGCCGCGATCGTCAGGATGAGACCTTCGCCACAATCTTCGACTTCGACGCTCCCTACTATTGGTACGCTGTTGATGGAACGAAGTTGGGTGAGTACTCGGCATCAGGCAACTATGAGGTTGTGGGTAATACGCCTGAGGGGTGCGACCGCTTCTACGAACTACACCTCAATGTCATCCATACCGATACGCTGATTGATATCCAAGACCTCGTTTACTGTAAGGGTGACTCTACCGGTCTCAGTATCTATGGCCATACGTACTATCCGACCGAGAATATGGAGGTTACCTATCTTGATACCAACCGTGTTAAGGGTATCTCCATCGTTTACAAGTCGTATATCACCGTACTGGAGCCTACCAAGCTGACCGATATCTATTTGCCCGATGGAAGTATTTGTGGCGACTCGTATGAGTTTAGCCTTGGCTTCCATGTGACCGGTTCCATGCCGCAGACCTACCGTGTTGAGTTCCTCGATACGTATGCTTCGCAGTATGAACTGCCCGGCTCTACCGGTCAAGTGGATGCTACCGGTATCATCACCGTGCCCATGAATCACGACCATAACTGCTTCGTTACGCCGAACTACTACCACGTACGACTCACCGTTGATAATGTGGCCTGCGGTAGCGTCTATATGGATACTGTCCTGCTCATCAAGTATCCGAGCTGGATTATCGAGCAGAACTGGAATAACGTGGTAGCGGTGCTCAACAATCAGACTATCAACGCCCAGACCTACTGCGGTAACTACGAGTTCTCGTCTATCGAATGGTTCATCAATGATGTCAGCGCCGGTACGTCAGACTACCTCTACACGGCGGATAACAGCATCATTAGCAAATATGTTCATGCGGAACTGGTACGCCAGGGTGAGACACAAGCCATCCCGACTTGCCCGATTCTCATCCGTGATACCGACCACCGTGGCGGTCAGTACGGCGTCCGTCCGAATGCGGCTCCGCAACGTGAACCGGATGTCACCATCGTGGCTCCCAAGAAGGGTGAGTACTATGTGTTCGATGCAGCAGGCTATCGTTGCGGCAACGGCGCGTTCTACGAGGGCGAGACACCGATGGCACTGCCGTCTGTTCCGGGTTACTACCTGGTAGTACTGCAGGCCGAAGATGGCTATACCACTACCGAGAAAGTTGTCATCTACTAAAACTCTCTCAGACTATGGATGACAATCGTTTCCTAAACTTCATGCGCAAGTACGTACTCAATAAGTACGTGCTTGTGCTGTTGGTCTTCGGTGTGGTCTTCGTCTTTGTGGGCGAGCAATCTTTCATCAAGGGGATTCAGCGTCGCCGACAGATACGCGAAACCGAACGCCAACTTCGTACCACTCGTGAGGATATCAACGGCATGCGGCATCGAATCGAACTGCTGCGTTCCACCGACTCGCTCGAACGCTATGCGCGCGAACATTATTTTATGCACGCCGATGGCGAGGATGTATATATCGTATATGAGGATTGAATAGAGTAGAGTAGTATGAAACCCAGCAAACTATTACTCATCATCGGTATGCTGACCCTGCTTGCAGGTGCCATAATGGCCATCCTGGAAATAGAACCCGCGGCTGACTATGTGCTCGTAGCAGGGGCTGTACTCATCATCTTCCGTGGCGCTTTTCGTGCACGCGAACGCAATGAACAATCGGATGATACCTTATAATGCAGGATAAACTGGTCAACGAACATATCATACTCGGCGTGGACCCCGGAACGCTTTTCATGGGCTATGCCATCTTGCGTACGCGTGGTAAACAGACCGATATCGTCTGCTTCGACGTATTGGACGTACACAAGGATGAAGACCAGTATGCCCGTCTGCAAAAAGAGTTCTTCTTTCTGCAACAGCTCATCGACAGACATCATCCTACCGTTCTGGCCATCGAGTCGCAGTTTGTGGACAAGAACCCCCAGACCATGATCAAGATCGTCCACGCGCAGGGGGTGGCTATTGCAGCTGCGCTCTCGCGCGATGTACCCGTGGTGGAGTATTCGCCTATGAAAATCAAGATGGCCATTACCGGCAACGGACACGCTACCAAACGTCAGGTGGCGGATATGATCCAGCGTATGTTGCATATACCCGATGAGCAAATGCCTAAAAAACTGGATGCCACAGACGCACTCGGTATCGCCTATTGCCATTTCCTGCAACTCGGACTTCCGCTCGCAGGCAAAGGCCCCAAGAACTGGGCGGATTTCGCCCGACGCAAGGGACTTACCGACGATAACCTATCTACTCCCAACCAGAAACTATTAGCGGCTTTAGGCAAAAAAAAGTAGATTATCTGACTCAATTAAAAATTTTCATGGAATAAATTTGCATATATCAAAAAAAAGTTGTACCTTTGCACTCGAAATACAAAAGATACGAAAATCAATACATCAATACATCAATAAATCAATAAAACTTTAAAACCATGGCTTACAAAATTTCTACCGATTGTATCGCTTGCGGTACTTGCAAAGACGAATGCCCGATGGGCGCTATTTCGGAAGGTGATATCTATCGTATCGACCCCGATATGTGCACCGAGTGCGGAACCTGCGCTGACGCTTGCCCCAGCGGAGCTATCTCCCTCTAATCCGTTGCATCAAGTCTTTTTGCAAACGAAAACTGACCTCCCGAGGTCAGTTTTTTTTGTACTATGGCTGCCCTTCTCGACTTGTGGCAAAGTGTTAGATTCATTTTTTTTTGAAAAAAATCGTTTGTAACTTGCATATGTCATTTTTTTTTTGTAATTTTGCACGCAAATTATAAAATGCCATAAAAGTATGCTTGAGAGTTTCTATCAAACACATGATTATTTGGTGCAAAAGGTACAGATCCCGATGCGTCGTCACCTAATGGACGAGATTAATTGGAACGACCGGCTTATCGCCATCAAGGGCGGCCGTGGCGTGGGCAAAACTGATTTTCTGTTATACCACGCTAAGGAATTGCTGGAGAAAGACCCTTCATCCGCGCGCGAGACCTTGTACATCAATTTCAACAACTTCTATTTCGCGCAGAACTCGCTCTATGACCTTGCCGGTGAGTTCGTGAAACAAGGCGGTAAGACGTTGCTGTTGGACCAGATCTTCAAATATCCCAATTGGTCGAAAGAGTTGCGCGACTGCTTCTTCCATTACACCACGTTGCATATCGTCTTCTCTGCTTCGCCGGTAATGCGCCTGGTTGAAGGTAACCAGGATATCGGGCATATCGTGCGGATGTACAACCTGCGCGGGTATAGCTTCCGCGAGTACCTCGAGTTGCAGACGCAGACCAAACTGCCCATCTTTACCTTCAAGGATATCATCCTTAACCACGAGAAGCTGGCTGCACAGGTATGCTCTAAGGTGAAACCGCTCTATTACTTCCGCGACTACCTCGAGCATGGTTATTATCCCGGCTGTATGGATAATCGTTTCTATAACGAGATGATGCTCAATCTCATGAACATGATGATTGAGGTCGATATCCTGCTCGTCAAGCAAATCGATGTAGCTTATCTGGGCCGTATTCGTCAGCTCCTGTATCTGCTGATGCTCGAGGTTCCCTGCACGCTCAATATCACCAAGCTTGCCGATGCTACCGAGACATCACGCGCTACGATGATGAACTACATCAAGTCGCTCAAGGATGGACGGCTCATCAACCTTCTCTATACCGAGGGTAAGCAGTTCCCCATGAAGCCGTCGCGCGTCTATATGCAGAACCCCAACCTCTGCTTTGCGCTACCGACGCGCAAACCTACTGACAAAGAGTTGGCGGAAACGTTCTTCTATAGTGCTCTGCATGGTATCCATAAGATCAATGCCTCTGAGAATGCCACTTTCATCATAGATGGCAAGACGCGCATGGATGTCTTCGACAAAACGCCCCGTAAGGTATCCTTCCGCTATAGCGCTAATATGGATCTGGAGATAGGCAGCGAAAAGCAGATTCCGCTTTGGCTCTTCGGTTTCCTCTATTGATAAAACAACTTAAATATTATCTATAATAGGTACAATGAAACAGAAAAAGTTTATTACCTGTGACGGCAACCAGGCTGCGGCGCATATCGCGTATATGTTCACCGAGGTGGCTGCTATCTATCCTATCACCCCTTCGTCACCCATGGCTGAAAATGTGGACGAATGGGCTGCTGCCGGACGTAAGAATATGTTCGGCGAGACGGTATTAGTTCAAGAAATGCAATCCGAGGCAGGTGCCGCCGGAGCTGTGCATGGTAGCCTGAGTGCTGGCGCCATGACCACAACCTTCACCGCCTCGCAGGGTCTCTTGCTCATGATTCCGAATATGTACAAGATTGCGGGCGAACTACTCCCCACTGTCTTCCACGTATCGGCGCGTACGTTGGCTAGCCATGTGCTTTGTATCTTTGGTGACCATCAGGATGTCATGGCTTGCCGCCAGACCGGTTTTGCCATGCTGGCTGAAGGCTCTGTACAGGAAGTGATGGACCTTGCCGGTGTGGCACACCTGGCTACCATCAAGACGCGTGTGCCCTTCCTCAACTTCTTTGACGGATTCCGTACCTCGCACGAGTATCAGAAGGTCGAGGTCGTTGACCAGGAAGACCTCATGCCGCTCGTTGATCAAGAGGCACTGCAAGCATTCCGCAATCGTGCTATGAGCCCTATGCACCCCAATACACGTGGACTCAATGAGAACCCCGACGTCTTCTTTACCCACCGCGAGGCGTGCAACCCCTTCTACAACAATGTAGCCGATGCTGTCAGCGATTATATGGACCAAATCAGCGCCATTACCGGCCGCAAATATCGTCCGTTCACCTATTACGGAGCACCCGATGCCGAGCATGTAATCATCGCTATGGGTTCTGTCTGCGAGTGCCTCAAGGAGGTCATCGACCACGAGGCTGCCAAGGGACGCAAACTGGGTATGATTAACGTGCACCTCTATCGCCCCTTCTCGCTCAAGTACCTTAAGGAGGCACTGCCCGCTTCTGTGAAGCGTATCTGCGTGCTGGATCGTACCAAAGAGCCCGGTGCCAACGGCGAACCGCTCTTCCTCGATGTACGCGCTGCACTCGATGAACTTGGCATGAAGGATATCATGCTTATCGGCGGCCGTTACGGACTGGGGTCCAACGATACGACGCCCGCGCAGATGCTGGCTGTCTATGAGAACCTCGCGCTGCCGTGCCCCAAAGACCACTTCACCGTGGGTATCAACGATGACGTTACCTTCCTCTCGCTGCCCGTTGGTGACGAGATAGCTATGGGTGGCAAGGGTATGTTCCAGGCTAAGTTCTACGGCCTCGGTGCCGACGGTACTGTAGGTGCCAACAAGAACTCCGTCAAAATCATCGGTGAGACGACCGACAAATACTGCCAGGCGTACTTCTCGTATGACTCCAAGAAATCCGGCGGTTTCACCTGCTCGCACCTCCGTTTCGGCGATGAGCCCATCCGTTCGACCTATCTGGTGACAACGCCTAACTTCGTGGCTTGCCACGTACAGGCATATCTGCATATGTACGATGTGACACGCGGTCTGCAGAAGGGCGGTACATTCCTGCTCAATACCATCTGGGATGGCGAGGAACTGAAGAAGAACCTGCCCGCTAAGGTCAAGAAATACTTTGCCGACAATGCCATCAACGTGTATTATATCAATGCCACCAAGATTGCACAGGAGATTGGTTTGGGCAATCGTACCAATACCATCCTCCAGTCCGCTTTCTTCCGCATCACGGAGGTTATCCCCGTGGAGAAAGCCGTTGAGGAGATGAAGCACTTCATCGTCAAGTCCTACGGTAAGAAAGGCGAGGATATCGTCAACCAGAACTATGCTGCCGTTGACCGCGGTGGCGAGTTCCACCGCCTGGATGTTGATCCCGCGTGGTCGAACCTCGAGGTTGAGAATACTCCGCTCGGCGTGCAGGAGGGCGACAGCGAGTTCGTGCGTCGTCTCGTGCGGCCTATCAACGCCCAGAATGGCGACCTGCTGCCTGTATCGGCTTTCAAGGGCATCGAAGACGGCGTCTGGGAGTCCGGTACCAGCAAGGTCGAGAAACGCGGTGTGTCGGCATTCGTTCCCGTTTGGGAGGCTGACAACTGTATCGAGTGCAACAAGTGCTCCTACGTGTGCCCCCACGCCTGCATACGTCCCTTCGTGATGGATGAAAATGAGTTTGCAGGCTTCACGGAGAATGCTGCCAAAGCCAATGCCAACGCCAATACCCGCGAGATGAAGGCTCCCGCTGCTATGAAGGGTATGCACTTCCGCATTCAAGTGGGCGTAATGGACTGCCTCGGCTGCGGTAACTGCGTGGATGTATGCCCGGGCAATCCCAAGACCGGCAAAGCTCTCCGCATGGAGTCGCTCGAGAGCCAGATGGCGCAAGCCGACAACTGGAACTACTGCGCTGATCATGTTAAGTCAAAACAAGACCTCGTGGATATCCGTTCCAACGTGAAGAACTCGCAGTTCGCTACTCCGCTCTTTGAGTTCTCTGGCGCTTGCTCCGGATGCGGCGAGACACCCTATCTGAAGCTTATATCACAACTCTTTGGCGACCGCGAGATTGTGGGTAATGCCACGGGTTGTACCTCTATCTACTCGGCTGCCGTGCCCTCTACACCTTATACCAAGAATGAGAAAGGCTACGGACCGACTTGGTCTAACTCACTCTTCGAGGACTTCTGCGAGTTCGCATTGGGTATGCAGATCGCCCACCGCAAGATGAAAGAGCGCATCGAACTGCTCATGAAGAAAGGCCTTGAATGCGACTGCTGCAACGATGAGTTGAAGGCTATGTTCCGCGAGTGGATTGACGGTAAGAACGATGCCGATGTCACTAAACGCCTCTACGAACCGCTCGTAGCTGCCATGGAGGCTTGCGGTTGCGATATCTGCCGTCAGATTCTGGCATGCAAAGACCACCTCATCAAGCGCTCGCAATGGGCTGTCGGTGGTGACGGCGCTTCGTACGATATCGGCTACGGAGGACTCGACCATGTTATCGCTTCGGGTGAAGATGTCAATATCCTGGTGCTCGATACCGAGGTGTATTCCAACACCGGTGGTCAGGCATCCAAAGCAACGCCGCTCGGCGCTATCGCTAAGTTCGCGGCTGCCGGCAAACGCGTGCGCAAGAAAGACCTCGGCATGATTGCTACTACCTATGGTTACGTTTATGTGGCACAGGTAGCTATGGGCGCTGACCAGGCGCAGACCCTCAAGGCTATCCGCGAGGCTGAGGCTTATCCCGGACCGTCGCTCATCATCGCTTACGCTCCCTGTATCAACCACGGCCTGAAAGCAGGTATGGGCAAGTCGCAGGCGGAAGAGGCAAAGGCTGTTGAGTGTGGTTACTGGCACCTCTGGCGCTACAACCCGCAGCTCGAGGCTGAGGGCAAGAACCCCTTCGCGCTTGACTCTAAGGAACCGCAGTGGGATAAGTTCCAAGACTTCCTCAAGGGAGAGGTGCGTTTTGCATCTGTTGCTAAGCAGTTCCCCGCTGAGGCAGCCGAACTTTTCAAGGCGGCGGAGGACAACGCCAAGTGGCGTTATAAGTCCTACCAGCGTATGCTCGGCGCACAGTGGCAATAAGAAAGCCTGCACCACCCATAGGGTATCTGTTGCAATAACGATCCCTTTATCTCCGGTGTGGTTATAGAATTAGGGTTGCAATAGTACGTTGCAACCCTGATTTTTGTACCTACCTGTACCTTAATGGACGGTTACAGTATATCCATTGGGTGTGTTTCAAATTTTGCGCAAAGTTACAACAAATTATTGACGTATCAAAAAAAACTGAAACTTTTTTGTTTTTTCCTGACTTTGTCGGTTACAGTTGACATATTTTATAATATGCTTAAAATCAACTATTTATAAATATTTAAATCGTATTTTGGGTGACGCAACGCCATAGTCAGGTGTCATTTTTTGCATTGACCAACTTTCCGTAGAGACGGCATTACTTGCCGTCTCTCCCGAAAACAGAAAACCGAAAACCGTGAACCGAGAGACGGCAAGGGAATGCAGAGAGAGACGGCAAGGGAATGCCGTCTCTACGGCTGTTGGCATTGGCCGTTGGGGCGATAACCGTGAACCGATAACGGATAGCGATGATATTGACGGCGATGGGGGGACTCCGCGCTGTCACGCGGAGCAGGAAACGAACTAATGCCGGAATCAGATTCCGGACTAACTGACGGCGATGAGAGAGATGGAGCAAGGAGTAAAGACCGCTACGCTAAAAGAGGAAAGACAAAAATGCACCGACTCTGAAAGTGACGAAGGAATTAGAGGAAAGACAAAAATGCACCGACTCTGAAAGTGACGAAGGAATTCTCTGTAATGAAGCTTGGCAAGAACAAGGACAAGTCCTGAAAATTGAATACGGACACTATCGAAAAGCATGTTAACAATGAGACTCTGAGACTCTTTGAAACTTTGGAACTTTGATGAAACTTTGTAACTTGCTGAAATACAGCAGATTGAGTCTGAAAGTGCCAAAGTTCCAAAGTCTCACGACAAATTTTAACTTGGCGGATTAACGCCAAGAGCAGGACCGGAGAGGTTGGGGGGAAGGTGGGACAATAGACGGAACGGTAACAACTAAGGTAGAAATAAGGATGAACTAAGGAACAACTAAGGGTACTCTCGTAAAAATTCGTAAAAATTCGTTGAGATTTTGAGTGACTTCGTGCTGGGACGTAATAATTAGACCCCAATTTGTTAGACATATGGCTAAAGTTGAACCCGCCCTCCCGTTTGACCATTTTAGTGGCAAACTCTCCCGTAAAGAACACATTGTCATGCGTACCCGCAATGGTCGCACGCACGCTTATGCTATTCAAAACCTTACACCGGACCTCTTGCCGAGAGCCGCAAACGCGCCATCAGCATGTTCTCCGAAGCCGTTCGCCTCTGTAAAACGGAGATGTCCGATCCCGACGGTCTCGCCTATTGGCAAGACCGTTGCATCCAATACCGCAAAGCCGCTAACAAACACGTCGCCCGTGCCAACACCAAATTCCTCGGCACAACCTCCGACAAGTTCTATAGCACCCTCTGCGGCTTCATCATTGCCTCTCTTTCTGCCCGATTAATGGCAAAAGAATAGTATTTTTGCGCAAAATAAACTTTCTTAGTAGATTTTTTCTAAAATCCTTGCATATATCAAAAAAATGTAGTAACTTTGCAGCCTAAAGTTGCAAGGGTTGTTTGTTATGTACTCAATTAACGACATTACAGAATACACCGTTTTGCTGATTCGCAAGTTTGCGCAGCGATTCGGATTGACAGATCGACAGGCTGCTAATTACATCGAACGTTACGGTGCGATGGGTTTGTTGCGCACCCATTACGACATTATGCATACGCTTAGTTTTGAGGATAATATTGAGAGCTTGGCAACTTATTGTCATCGGAAAGGAGGCACACTAGTATGAAACTCTATCACGGCTCCAATACGGATATACAGCAGATTGATTTTGCCAAGTCCAAGCCCAATAAGGATTTCGGCAAGGGCTTCTATCTCACAGCGGACAAGTACCAAGCACGCCAATTGGCAGAGCAACGAGCCTTGTTCTTTGGTGGTAGTCCTGTCGTTAGTGAGTATCTCTTTGACGAGAAAGTGCTGAAAGATGACTCGCTCAATGTGAAGATTTTCGATGATTACTCGGTTGAATGGGCTGAGTTCGTAGTTGCTAACCGTCTCAATCCAAGCCAACAGCCCACGCACGATTATGATATCGTATATGGACCGATTGCTAAAGACAAAGTGGGCGTGCAGATTGAATTGTTTACAGATAAACTGATTGACATAGAGACGCTCATCAATCGGCTCAAGTTTATGCAGGGTATAACCTTCCAGTATTTCTTTGGTACGGAGAAAGCCATCGCACATTTACAGAAACTCTGAATACGAACGCTATGCCAGTAGATTTTAATCATTTGACAGAAGAAGAACAACGCAATTTTGAATTTCTGCGTGAGCGCCGTTTGGCGCAGTTGGCGGCTTTGCTGATTGAAGAGAGAGGTTTGAGCTTCAACGACGCTTTCCATGCGTTATATAACTCTGACACTTACGAAAAACTGAATGATCCGCGTAGCGGCTTGTACATCCAATCCGCTCGCTATATTTACTCTTATTTGGAGAACGAATTGAATGCAAAAAAAAGGTAAAACGAATTACAGGTGTAGAAAGGGTGATAATATATTATGCAAGAAAATAATAGACAGGTCTTCGATCAACCAGATTATAAAAAGATGGCATGCTGATGATTGACAATAATCTTGCGGAGAATGCAATCCGACCTATCACGCTGGGACGCAAGAACTACCTATTTTGCGGCAATCATGAAGCAGCCGGATGGATGTCGGTTATCTGCTCACTCATCGGAACGTGCAAGGAGCAGGATGTTAATCCGCGGATGTATCTGAATGATATCATTGCAAAGATGCCATACATAAAGACCGACCCGCTGAATGATCCTCCTTATGACCAAATCCTCCCGCTGCTCCCGCATCTTTGGATACAATCTCACCCAGAAGCAAAATTGGACAACTCCAATCGATAATCTACCACTCCAACTACACAATTAGGGCTGCAATATGGCGTTGCAGCCCTAACTGTATGTAATTACCTGTAGTTTAATGGATGGTTACGTATATCCATTGGGTGTGTTTCAAATTTTGCGCGAAGTTACAACAAATTATTGACTTATCAAAGAAAATCTGAAACTTTTTTGTTTTTGAATTTTTTTAGGACGTTCCTCTTCTTTTAACGCAAAAGAGCGTCCGAAGACGCCCTTTTACTTTTCACTTTTCACTTACTTCACTTCCTGTCCTGTGAGGGTGTAGGTAGTACCGCAGTGGATGATGTAGATTTGGCCGTTACGGAGGTCAAGCCGCAACTATGGAAACATCGCACGCTCAAAGAGCGCACTATCTATTTGGCGATTAAGATCTCGATAAGAAAGGTGGTCTTTCACGCAAAGTTGCAGATAGAAAGACCGTTCTTCTTCTGATTTTGTGCGGCTTAATATAGTTAAATTATTAGACCAACTAATTTCTCTCAACAGTGTCGAAAGTTGATTTTTTAATTCCAAATGGAAAGATTTTAGAATTATTTGAAGAGTTCCTCGTTAGGTGTCTCGTCTGATTTGACGACCTCAGCAGACGATTTTGTGCAGTTTAGAGGCTGAAAAGCACCGATTTTGTGCAGTTTAGAAGTTGAATATACCTTTACCGGCGGTGTGGCTTGGTATGTGGAATTGCTGATGAGTGCAAAGGCTTGGCCTTGAGAAGCATGTCTTATCTTTGCGTGGAGAATGAATACAATGTTAACCATAAATTCGACGCTTTTCTTCTTCAGTAAAGGCGTTGAAACGTGCTATCCAATAATCCGACTTTTCATATGCGAATTCTCCTCTGTCTATTTCCGATTCTCGTTTTGGGTGTAAAATTGCATTGTTTCCCTCTCCCATATGTTCTGCCCAACTCAACTCAGCAAACGGAGATACTTGTTGCTGTCCTATATGGTGTAATTCATAGGGATCACCATTAGGATCACGTGGGGGAAAACCTTCACCAATAAGGTCCGCGTTGTTATACTCTTTCCACTCGTCGTACTTCTTCAAACCTTGCTGCGGAGAATCGCGAAGCCAAGTATTGCGGCGAATGGAGTAATCCGCCCAATTGATATCTGTACGGCACAACGCCCATTTGCCGCCAATTCTACGTGCCTGCAGTTTCGCACGCATATAAATCTCGGCTTCTGGCATTGAACCAATATAGCAGATAATATCATCCGGCCAGCCTGTTTGCTGTCGAATAAGTTGTTGTTGCTGAGTGTTTAACATTTACATTCGTTATTTTTCAGATGCCCTAAATGAAAGACTACATACGATATAGTAGTATCATCGTCCAGATAATTCCAGTTAGAGAATATGTTTCTATTGGTAGAAGATATATCCATTTCTTAATGAAATCCCACTTGCTATCTAATATACTATTGGCTCCATTTACCCAAAAAGCGCGCGGAGCAATATCATATTCCCATGCTTTCTTCCCTAGCCAAATAGCAACAAAGATATTTACAACAGACAAAATTACAACAAATATGTAAAAAGCACGAGGTAGAAGTTCTGTTCCCCCTACTAGTGCAGCATACATTGTTGGTATAATACAAATTAATCCCAAAATGAGAAATATACCGCGTACTTTATCGTACAACCATAAAAAAGTTTTCATTTTAATAAGAATAAAGTGTAAGACGTTTCTCTTTTCATCATTATTGATGATATCAATTAAAAATCAGCCCAAGGTAATGGTTCTGCGTCATCAACCTGCTCTAGTTTAGATTCGGACACATTTATCTTAGAGTTTTTATTTTTAGAAAGTTCATCTACTATTGATTGTTTTGCAACACCGGCTATGGTATTAAGCGCAGCAAGCACTTGAGCATCATTCCCTTTTTCCAGTGCGTCATCAAGAACTTTCTCGCTTAAATCCAGAGCTCTGCTTTGCTTCGCGTAAGTCTTCTCTATCAACAATTTATTTTCTTGATAGTCGGTTTGGATGCGTTTAGCCTCCAATTTGGTCGCGGCTTCGAAAGCTTTTCTTTTCTCGCGTAACTCAAGTACATCTGTAACCTTATTGACAATATCAGTTGCCTGATTGACCGTGTGACTCAAGTCATTTATTGCTTGCCTATCGCTTGCACTTACAACAGAGCCAAAGAGTCCTTCTTCCTTAGAAGAATCGCATTCTTCTACTTTGTAAATATCATTATCCATATTATCTTAATATTAGTGAATCGTTATTATTTTTGTAGATTGTACATATATTCATATCCCAAATATACGTCGAATCATTGTTCTTGAGTTTTATCATTACGTTCGTTCGCCTCTGAAGCCAAAGCTGATTTATGAGACTCCTCTATCTTTTTCTTAGATTTTTTAGCTTCATAACTTAATACATTAGGGCCTTTTTTTATAGCAGATTTGCTAATCTCTTCATATTGCACTAAAATTTTGTTTAATTGTATAAGATCCTCTTTTGAAATTCTATTAAACTCATGCGTTTCGAAGACACAAGACCGCAAAGGAACGTAGTATTTTATAAAAGCATAGTTTGCATCATTGATGGCTCGTACAATCTTAAGAGCATCTAACAAACCTGCTTGTGCATATAGAATCTTATCCTCAGCAATCTTCATTTGTTTCATGATTTCTTTTTGGTATTTAATGTGATTATCCTCCTCAGCAGCTAAATCACTAAGCGCCTTTAATACTATTGCAGCTCCCATTCCTGCTGCTTTTGAGCTATCCTTACTAAAGCCTAATCCTTTAAATAGATTTTTGGTATCTCTATATGTTTGGTAAGATTCAAACATACTTGTTGATGCCGTCAAATCAATGTCTGTTACGTTAAAATTCGTAATATCGCTCATATCGGCTATTGCTATTGACTTCTCTGTAGACAAATCGCCTCCTTCTTGAAGCGACATTAAATAATTAATAAGCTCTTGTCCTAAAAATATATTTCGAAAAGCGCGTATACGTGCGTATTGGAGTAGCACGTTAACATTGTTACTATTGTCTTCCAGACCTGCTGCAAATGATTGAACTTCTTCCCATATATTTTCCATTCTTTCCGTTTTAGAACGTAAAGCGCTCATGCTAGTAAACCCCAAAAGTCCTTCTACTGATTCATTGGAAATCTTGGTGATTTCATTTAATGATCTAGTGAGAATATTTTTTGAGATGACTTTTTCACCTTCAGTGATTAATTTTGCAAGTTCTGTCTCTTGATTATTTAAAATGAGCTCTTCATCATCATCGCAACGTAATATATTGTAGTCATTGTCTTCATGTGCTTTCTCTAATCTTTCTCTAAAAATCTCATACAAATCTGCACTTGTTTCACCTTGTAAAGACAACTCATAAAATGCATCTAATTTTAAATTATATATTAATTCACGTACTGCACGTTTATTCTCTTTAGAAGCAGATTCTAACTCTTTCTCTTTCTCTTTTATTTTTTCATCAATTTCACATAAATATATAGCACATGGAACATTAGTAACAAGCCAATCTCTTTTGATTGGTACACCTGTTCTTTTTGGAAAAGATGTTGACAATTCTACTACATTAGTTTTATTTTGACTCCACCAAATCTTTCTAGCTATTTTAGGTAGCGACCATATAATCAGTGCTAATACAATTGCGCATGCAAGAATCAGCCATCCATAAGGGACGAAAATAATAAATGTGCTTACTCCTGCACATACAATGGTTCCTATTATTAGAATTTTAGCCCATAGCACCCCTCGTCTGGCTGCTCTAATTAAAAAGATAATTAAACGAATCAGGAAATAGATACCAATTATCCCCAATATTGCCCAAACTTTACCCATAATAATATTATTTAATAGTTTCGCCTACTCTTTAATGGATTTTCGGCTTACTCCGTTTATAATTGTTAGTATGTATATGCACAATAAAAGCGTGCGCTTTCGTTCGCTTCATTTGATTCTTTGAGGTTCTGGACTACCTATATCTATTCAAATAAATGCACGGAAAACTCACGCTGATACGTGAGCGTGCATAAACCGTACTTGAATAGATAATGATTTTTGAAAGTGTCCAGTTTTCAAAGAATCAAGTTTCTCGGCTTATTACGCTATTTTTAGACGCACGCTTGCGCCTTATGTCTTATCTTAATATATTTTTCACCGCTTTTTTACGCTGTCGGCGCCAACGTTGGTATTTTACGTCCGCGTGGGACAAGAGGTTATTCTGCTTCTATCTCACGCATTTTTGCTTGCAGGAGTTTCTTAGCCACAGGGGCACGATTCATTTTGCGCTGCAAAATTACACAAAAAAAATGACACTTGCAAATAAAAGTGCCATTTTTTTGTATTTTTATTGCTTTTCGTACGGAATTTTTATCACCGCTTTTTACGCTGTCGGTGAGGTCAGACCTGGGAACCGTTTTACGTCAGGGGCTGGACGGTATATTATTGCTTTAATTCTTTTTCTATATCATTTAAATCAAAAAACATTGCCTTTGTCGGTTGATCTACGGATGATTCTCCTAAAGGTAGAAAGCCGTTATGCTCATAGAACGGCACAGCGGAATTGTAGGCATCTACCGTTAAAAAACGACAGCCTGCACGATTATTCAACGCGTATAATGTTTTGATATATTTAATAATATTGCTGCCTATCTGGTGACCTATAACCGATTCATCTACTCCAAAACGGCATAGTTTGATGGCAGGATAACTTCGCAGGCGCTTTTCATTAATGAATCGCTTGTGACGGAAACGGTTGAACTCCGTATTATTCTCAAAATCGCTAATAGAGACCTTATCATGCGCTAAACTAAAGAATGCAGCGACCTGCTTAGTTTGCTTGTGTTCAAAGACATATGTCACTGCAAGCATAGCCCTGCGATAAGGCAGTGCTTCGTTGATGATAAAATCATTGAGGTCTTCATCGCCGCAATTGAATGTAGCAACACGTTCTTCAATTCCGAGACGGCGAATCTGGAATTGACTGAAAAAAGCCTCGTCCATATTAATCAGCTACCAAACTGCTAATCAGATTGTACGCAGCTATGCGATCTGCTCTTTCTTCCGCAGACTCATAGCGAGGTTCTTTCATTCGTGCCTCAAAACGGCGACCCGTTTCTCCATATAAAATCGGGGTTTCTGCAATAGGTCGTGCCATAGTTTTGTTCTCCTTTTTAGTTGTCTTTGCAAATTTGGTTGCAAAGTTACACAAAAAAAATGACACTTGCAAATAAAAGTGCCATTTTTTTGTATTTTTATTGCTTTTCGTACGGAATTTTTATCACCGCTTTTTTACGCTGTCGGTACCAGCGATAGTACTAACCTTCAATTACACCTGCGTGTAACTGTTCTACCGGGAATACCAAATCCCAACTCTTGCCCCACACTATATTTCCGTCTTCTATCTCAAAACG